>ERZ1673699.733-NODE-733-length-33245-cov-7.321302_pt1 | contig 33245 bp, 26 predicted proteins | sample MGYA00580229_ERZ1673699 | MGnify/ENA primary metagenome ERZ1673699 (study PRJEB41218, sample SAMN15661785) | gut metagenome | host: Homo sapiens | place: Canada: London | collected 2015-08-20/2019-03-30 | study: EMG produced TPA metagenomics assembly of... | reverse complement strand
TGAAACAAGCCGCTGAATTTCGCTCGTTTCTAAATAGTTACCTATTAAATAAAAATAACAAGAGAACTGTTTAATTTTCAGTTAGATAGCAAAAGCATTGTGTTTCCTTACGTGAAAGGTCACTTTCTTGTTCTTGATGCTGGCGGCTAAGGCCCAGCCTTTTAATACCTGACATATAATCGTGAGGCTAGGTAGATGGAATATCAAGCCGACCCTGTCATTGTCATTCTCCCTTGCGGGAAGGTATTTTATCGCTTCCTCGGACAATGGGAGATAAATAGCCTCTTTCGTCTTTCTTTGTATGATCTGTAAACGGAATTTATCATTTCCTTCTTTTTGCATATCTTCCCATCTAAGAGCGGTCAAGTCGCTGATCCGGAGTCCGCAGAAACAGCAGAACAGAAAAGCCTTTTTTACCTCTGGGCATGCGCAATCTGTCCGGATTAACCTCTTTAGTTCCTCTAGGGTCAAATAAGTACGCAGGCTGGTAGGTTTGTGAGGTTTTTCGTCTGTATCCAGCGAACCACAAGGATTCGAGAGGATCAGCCCTTTTTTGACCGCCTTATTGAGTGTGACATTCAGGAGCCGGTAATAACCGTGAATCGTGAAGTCGCTTTTGAGGTAGGGTTGTTTACGCAAGTGAGCGATGAAACCTTTCACGAAACCGGTATCTATGTCTTTAAGCAAGCATTGCGGCATATAGTCTCTAAGATGATTGGCCAGACTTCTTAATCGTAGGGAATAGGCTTTGTCGCCATGCGCGGATTTATCGGTGTACAATTCCGAGAGGAATTCTAAAAGTGTTTTTTTCCCGAGCCCGTTTATCATACGGACACCATAAATCTCGTTCTGAAGATCAATGATCCGTTGTGCCTTGATACTATTGGCCAAGCGCAAAGTGATCCGGTTCTTATCACGGTCTTCAGGGAAACGTTCCGGGGTGAGGTAGAGCTTGAGGAACTCATAATACCTCTTTCCTTTGTAATAGATGTCCAGATATATGGACTGGTTCGCGTTCGACAGTTTCTTGAACCGGAGCTTTACGGGCTCTTTCGCTTTCACCTCATTCTTTTTTCTTGCCATGATTTTGCTGAATTTAAGTGATTATGTAAGTTTTTCAGTATAGTATTTCCTAATTTCAAGGAAATATCAATATGTTTGTTTCCTGTAATTTAGGAAATAAATCCTATCTTTGTCCTATAAAAAAAGAAAATCATGAGGAAAGATGTCATCAAATCTCTTATTGCCATCAAGCAAAGCGAAATTCCGTTTGATGTGATTGAGCGAGACATAAAGTTACCGATCAACCGAAACAAGATCATTACGGTTCCGGGTGTGCGTCGTTGCGGTAAGTCCACATTAATGGAGATCGCTATCAATGGGCTTGTTCGTGAAGGGGTTTCCCCTAGAAATATATTATGGCTAGGGTTTGATGATGAGCGTTTGAAAAATATGTCATCCGATGATTTGGATGATGTGATAGTTTCATACATGGAGATGTTTCCGGATATACCCATAAAAGATGTGTATATGTTTTTCGACGAGATTCAATTGATTAAGGATTGGGAATACTTCGTCTTGCGTGTCTATAAATCTTATTGTAAGAACATTTATGTGTGCGGAAGCAATGCTACCATGCTGTCCACAGAGTTAAGTTCGGCTCTGCGCGGATATCCCTTGGAATACGAGACCTATCCGCTTTCGTTCAATGAATATTGCCGTTTCAAGGGAATCGCCACTAATAGCTATTTGGAACAGGACAGGGCAAGATTGAAGATGGCTTTCGAGGCATACAATCAGGCAAGCGCTTTTCCCGAAATCGTATTGACGTCATCCCGGTCGGAGCAGTTGAAACTGCTTCACGGCTATTTCGACACGATGATATTGAAGGACTTGGCCGAACATTACAAGATATCCAATACGGGTGTGGTACGGTATTTCGTCAAGCGTGTCATGGCCAATCTCACCAAGCCTACCTCCATCAATGCCATCTACAAGGACATCAAGTCCCAAGGGCTTAAAGTCAGTAAGGATGACCTGTATCTTTGGGCTGATTATATCTGTAACATCTTCATGTTCGCACGAATCTCCAAATACGACCGTTCGCTGGTAAAGGAACAGAAATCGCTTGATAAATACTACTGTATAGATAACGGTATGCGTGGTGCCGTGCTTATGCCGCAGAGCAACGACAATGGGAAAAATCTGGAAAACACCGTGTTTATGCAACTGAACCGGATGCGGCTCCCTTCGGACAAGATTACCTACTATCAAGGAAATTGTGAGTGCGATTTTGTGCTTCAACGGGAGGATAACGTGATACAACTCATACAGGTTACTTGGGATATGGTGGATGCGAGTACGAGAGAAAGGGAAATCAAAGGCTTGCTGGAAGCCGCCTCGGTGACCGGATGCGAGAATCTTATCATTGTCACGAAAGACGAGGAAAATACATTCAATAGAGAAGGCAAGGAGATCAAGGTGATCCCTGCATGGAAATGGGTCTTGCTTTTTTCTTGCCATGATTTTGCTGAATTTAAGTGATTATGTATATTTGTTACTAGGATGATCCGAGTACCACCCCGGTAGCATAAAATACACGGATTGAGCCTTTTTCTATAGGTGAAAGTTGCAAAAGGTAGGGAAACCTATCACTTTTATGAAATTGATACATTTGTCTCTTATTATAGAGAGTTCTGCCTATCAGCGCCACGATATATCCTTCCTATTTTTGCCACATATTAAATGTGGAAATAAAAAAATATTATACTATGAGATTCAAGAGATATATTCTTTTATCGTTGGTGTTATGTGGTCTGGTCGCTTGTTCGGACGATAACACGATAGAGATTCCGGAAGCGCCGGTACTGGAGAAAGCGCAACTGGCCTTGGCGATCAAGAGCGAGAAGGGTGCGATGACGAAGGCGGGAGAGGAGGCTACTCCTACGGACGCAGACGTGAATACGCTTACGGTCGGGGTGTTCGGTACGGGTTGGAGTATGGTATATACGGTGAGCGGTGAGGACATAACGACCTCTACAAGTACAGATGTGACCACGCAAGAAATCGGTCCGAAAGAGGTATATGCGGGTGCGGCGGAAGTTGTTGTCGTGGCCAATGCTTCGGCAAATGTTCAGGCAGCGTTGGCCAATGCCGGTACGAAAGACGCGTTTCTTGCTACGGTGATTAAGCTGGAGGAGGAAACTCTGAAAAAAGGTTTGACTATGAGCAGCGAGGTGCTTACAGTAACTTTGGTTGCGAATACGACTAATTGTATTGGTTATAGTACGAAGCAAGGCGATGATATAACCGTAGGGGGTCAAGCCGGTAAAGAAATTTATGGAGCAGGCCCGGTTCGATTAGTCCGCGATGTCGCTTCGATCGCTTTGGCTTCTGCAGAGATCGACAATCTTAATAATGCGAATTATATAGCGAATTATATAAGTAAAGACTTTGTTTTAAAAGAAGTCTTTATCGCCAGTGCGAAGGGTGTTTCCTGCGTAGCTTCCGCATCCAATTGGGGGGGAATAGAGAAAACATTTGACTTTACAAACACAGGTTTTGGATATTCAAATTATATGGTAGGTAAAGAATTCTCAGGATCTCCGAATATCGACGAGGGTTCTTATAAAAAAGGAACTCAGACAAAAAGAGATGAATTAGCAAAGGCTCATACAAAAGACAATACAGCCTTGAATCATGAATTCTATGTCTATGAAAATAAATTGGGAGAGATCGCTGAAGCGGACAAAGCTTCCGCGAACCGGGATTACGCTAACCACACCTTATTGATCGTAAAAGGAGATTATACCTATCTGCCGAATGGTTTGGCTGATACTGAAACTAATTATGTGAAAAAAGAAAATTGTTATTATGCGATACCTGTAGGAGCGGAAGTTACGATTGACGGGAAAACTGGAACTCAAAAAGGTTTCTATGTTCAACGTAACTACAAATACGCGATCTCTTTAACGATTATCGGCCCCGGTTCCGAGATCCCATACGACCCGATGATCTCCACCAATGTGAGCGCATCCGTGAAAGTGGAGCCATGGAACGTGAAGACTATCCATGAGGAAGTAGAATAAAGCAATATTGGGTAAAATAATTGATAAGAAAAAATTAGGATTATGAAACACATACTGTTTACAAAGGAATTGCTTCTCTTAGTTGTGGCTTTGTTCGTTATGATAGCGACTAGCTGCATCAAGGAGGATTTGGATCAATGCTATACGCTCAAACTGAAGGTCGAGAATATCAAGGGAGACGATATAACGGAATACGGATGGATGGAATCTACCGATCTGTATATATTCGACGAGAATCTGAATTACTTGGAGAAACGTAGCTTGGATAAGAACTTTATCCGTTCCCGCAATGAGATCGTTTTGGATGGCTATACCGCCGATCGTAGTCTACGTATCGTGGCATGGGGCAACGTGAATGCCTTGGGTGAAAAGCAATCCGTATCGGAGGCCCAGACCATAGAGGACTTGAAAGTGATGTTGAAAAGCCAAGATGGTTTGGCGGTTACCCCGGACAGCCTTTATTATGGTAGCGAACAAGTGTTGACAAAAGCCGGAGGCGTAGCGAAGGAGACTGAGATCGTGATTCGTCCGAAAGTGGGTACGGTCACGATCGAGACCCGAGGGTTGCAAGAGCAACTCGGCAGGATGGGGTTGAGAAGTTCCGTGGATTGCGACTTCTACTTGAATAATACATTAAGTGGTTTTGATTACCGTGGCACGCAGATTGGCGATAGCGTATATTATAATCCGGAAGGTGCGTGGAACGAGTCCGGGGTTGAATGGATAACCCCTACTATGCAAACCGCTTGCCCGGGACAGGATATGGCTGTGTCGATAAGCGCCAATGGAGTCTCGTTAGGCTCGGCCAAGGTAGACGAGAACGGTGATCCTATTTATACGAGCGCGGGAGAGAATACCCATCTGATCCTTGAATGGGGTGAGGGCGGAACCTTATCCGTCCGGGCAACCGTTCGTCCTTGGGGAGTAGTGGAAGAAGATATTCCAATGCATTAAAGGGTACCTCATCATATATAATTAAGAAATACGATACGAACATGAAATTATTAGCGAACATATTTTTATCCGGTTTGGCGATTCTCGCTTGTGTGAGTTGTTCTAAAGATGAGGATCCGGTTCTTTCCTTAGAAGGCGCTAAGCTGTCCGTCGCTGTCAAGGCGTCCGGTACGGCTACGAAAGCCTATAATCCCAATGACGTGAATGAGTTGGAGGGTGAGGCTTATATCAATAATTTGGCAGTGGTAGTTTTTAATGAGACCGGCACGGAACTGCTCGGTTATAAATGGGAGGCTCTTTCCGGGGCGGAACATTCCGCCATAATAGCCGATGTGCCGACAACGAAGGCTGTCCGGGCACGGATCATTGTCTTGGCGAACGTGCCGAGAGATTTATTATCTACCGTTTCTACATATGATGAGTTCCAGACTCGCTTGGTAGACCTCTCCTCGCAATCGCAAACGAACCTAACGATGAGTAGTCAAGTGATCGTTACAAAATCCACTTTATCTGAGGAAGATAACTATTTAGGATATACGGATCTTGGCGATCAGAATGTGGATGGCATCTCCGACCCGATCCTTTTGACCCGTGTAGCCGCACGTATTGATTTGGTGAATATATCCACTCGTTTTGCCGGAACGCCGTTCGCCGGACGTGAGGTGCGAATCGATGCGGTAGGCATCTACAATATGAAGACAAAGTCTTACTATTTCAGTGAGGCGGATTGGGGAGAGACAGAGGCTCCCGATGCCGTGCGAAATTCGGAAGATACCTCGTTCGAGGATCTGTTGGTAAATGATGGCACTTCGATATCCAATACGCCATTCGTTCATTATGTAATGGAAAATATGAAAAGCGACGATCACACGATGATCGCCGTAAAAGCTACCTTACGGGGAAATTCCAGTTATCAGGACCATACGAAAATCTTCACGGCGGTGATCAATGCGGGTGGCTTGCAGAACGGCTATGATCATAATTTCATCCGTCGCAACTACGTTTACCGTCTCCGTATTTATTTTGACGGCGAAAGTTTCGACAATATTCCCGTAACGCCAGACCCGGGCCCAGGTCCGGATCCGGAACCCGAGGTAGATACCAACTTGAATATAGCCGTGCAGGTAGTAGGCTGGGGCCCGGTAATGCAGCATCCGGTAATAGACTAAGTAATGGAATCATAGGGAATGAAATTTAGTATAAACAAGAAAAAACAAAAGGATATGAAACTAAGACATTTATTATTAGCCTCCTTCGCCGCATGCACTTTTGCCTCCTGCTCGGACGATAGCTCGAATGGCATCGAGATACCGGAAGAGAACTATCAGATGATAGATGCGAACGTCTCTCTTACCGCTACGGCTTTGGATGGGATACAGACAAAAGGTGCAACGGAAGAGGGCGGTGATGCTGTGCTAGAATCTGGCAGTAATAACGAGCAATTTATTAATGAACTAACCGCCTATTTGTTTTATGTAGACAATGGGGTGAACGAGGATGCATATAAATTCGCCGCAATGAAGACGGTATCCTCTGCTGCTGATGGTCATTCCGTAAAGACTATTGAGGATATCGTTGTCAAGGTAAAAGCTACGGCGGCCGGCGAACTTTCTGATACGCAATTGGCGGTGGTCTTTTTAGCGAATACGAAACTTGCTACGCCTCCTTCTAATTTGGGGGATGTGAAAGCAGCCAAACTTGAAAGTCTTGTTGATTTTATGCAAGTGCATCCAGTGCCCAGTGGTACGCAAACGTATGTACCGATGTTTAGCCAGATAGTTACGATCGGTGGAGGTAGTTCTAAGCTTCTGGCAGGAACAACATATGATAATTGGGTGAAAGGATCTACAACCCCTTCTATTACATATACAAACAATGCGGTAGTAGGTGCAGCACATAAGGAGATTGAGAAAAAAAGTGAAGCGGAAGGATGGACTGAAAAAAATTCCTCTTATGATCCGGCAAATATTCCAGATGATGATAAAATCCCATTAACCCGCCATGTAGCCCGTGTCCAACTTCAAGCTATTGATTGCGACTTCAAGAACAATTATGCAGACGCGTCATTTGAGTTGACACATGTATATATAGCTAACGCTAGCAATACTTCCCTTATCTATGCTGACGCAACAAAACCGTATAGTTTGGATAATGCTACTGCTTATTCTCATGGTTGTAGCTATGAGCGAGATGACTATTTCTTAGTGAATGGTACTAAAAATATAGCTTCTTTAGCTTGGACAATGGATGCAGGGGTAGACATCAAAATGACGGGTCATAGTCATTCTTCTAATTTGAACGGCGATGGTTCCATAAATTATAATGGTAGCAGTTGGTTCTCTTTTGATGACCAAACGATTAGTGGTGATGGATATGGACGTAAAGAGATGCCTCAATTTTATGTGTTTGAAATGAAGGGGGATAAACCGATGCTTGCAGATGATCTGAATAAAGGTGCTTCTCCATCTGGAAATATACAGACCATGTTAATTCTTCGGGGCAATTGGTATCCAAATGGAAAAACGAATGGAAAAACGAATGGACAAAGTAATGATGTGGTTAAAAAAGATCGCTACTACCGTATACCAATTAAGCAAGATGCGACTAGTGGCATTATTGGTGTACAACGTAATACCATCTATAAGATATACGCTACGATAACCGGTGAAGGCTCTAAGGATCCCGACACAAGCGAGTTGAACGCTTGTATCAGTTTCAGTATTAAGGTCGAGCCTTGGACGGTCATCACGCAAACTGAGACAGACGTGAATTGATTAAACTCTTTCATAACGATTAATAGCGAGAACGGGGTTCGGAATTTCCGGACTCCGTTTTTTTTGTCCTATGATGAATGGATTTGCGCTCTGCATAGGTATCCCTATCTCCAAAGATAGCTTTAACCACACCCTCAAATGCCTATATTCAATATGCTAGTTTTACCCCTTAAAGTTGAAAGTTACGCCTATCGTGCCGAATAATGGATTCCTCTAATTTTGCTAGCGTAAAAACAAGAGAAAAATTCAATCCATTATGAAAATAAAGAATATACTAGCATTGTTATGCTTCCTTTGCATCGGAGTGTCCTGCTCCATGGAAGACGATATTTTGAATAACGTGGATATGGGAGGCGTTGGGACGAATATCGCAAACACCGAGGCCGTTTTTGCCTTCTCTCTTTCCGGCAATAGCTCTATGACCAAGGCTGGTGAAATAACGGAAAATCCCAATGATGTTACTTCTACGGAATCTTCTATCAGTAATTGTTTTGTAGCTATTATTAAAGATGACAATGTATTGTCTTCTTATTGGTACGCAACAAGCGATTTGCAGACGAGTAGCGAGTCCTTTACTACGGATATCAAGCGCCACATGATCGTGAAAGTGCCAAGTGATAAGCCGGCACTTACGGCTTATGCGGTGGCGAACCTGACACAGACGACTGCCGATAAGTTATTGGCTTGTACAACCATAGCGGGTATTCGAGATGTAGAGTTGGCAGAACCTAATTTTCTAGTAAAAGTAGGAGAACAACCCATTGGATCTTATAAAACAACTACTCAATTGGCTACTCACGATGACGTGAATTGTAACAAAATAACAATTCCCGTATCGCAGAGAGTTGCGGCGTTTGAACTGGCTTCCTTCAAGGTGGTAGACACGAGTAAAGAAAAGGTGGATGGTGAGTATCCGGTAGTACCGAATGTAGAGGTCGTTTCCGTACAGATGCTGAACATTAAGCTAAGCGCTAAAGTGGTAGGTGAGTATGGTAGCTCTTTTTCCGGAGTAGATGATAATATTCTGAAGCCAACCGATGTGAACCAGAGTGATCCGAAGAAAGACATTTACGGTACTTACGATAAGATCCGTTTTTATGGCTATGATAATACGGATGTGGATCGTCAGACTTCCATGAAAATAACCTATAAGGTCGATGGTGCGGTAATGGATCGTACCTATCCGATCAAGACAAAGCCGGGAGATGCGGTGAAGGTTGTTGGGGGGAATCTCTATAAGTTATCTGTGACAATAGGTAATGCCAGCGAGGATATTGATTTTGTAATTGAAGATTGGATACCGAATACCTTGAGTGTCGGTGATATTTTTGGAGAACCAGTTAAGTAAACAGGGTAAAATAAACATAACATGAAGCAGTTAAAAGATATAGTATTGACAGGATTTTTGGCGCTCTTGGCCTTTACCGCATGTACGGAAGAGAAGCTGATAGATGAGCGACCGATGGAAACAGGTACGGTTTCGATCTCTTTCTCTACTGAGGGCGTGGAGACGAAAGCGATAAATGCCGGTGGTACTTATCAGTACGCTACGGCGGATGAGCTTAACATAAACAATATTTTCGTCTCCATCTTCAAGAAGGTGGATAACGAGTGGAAATACTTGATTTCTAAGACTGGAACCTTAGGTGATGGCAGTTTTGTCGGGACACAAAGTTCCGGCTCTTTTAAATTGACCGGTTTAACCTTACCGCTTAACACGGAACTGAAGGTGGTAGCTATCGTGAATCCATTGGAGGACAAGGTTGCGTCTTATGCGGAAATGGATTATAATGGGTTAAGTGCCGAGACGGTAACTTATACTGGTACGTTGGGTGGAGAGGGTTATTATACATTCGATCCGAAAACCTTGATAAAGGCAGGCGAGCAGGATATGAAATTTACCGCTACTAGCGGTGTGATTTCTGGCGGCAAGGATGTCCATTTGAAGCAATTGGCGGCGAAAGTAGAGTTGGACTTGGATGTGGAGTTGCCGAAGATGGAAGGCTCTACGACTACGAGTAAGTGGACGTTGGATGGTTATTCTATGGATGACATTATCAATAAGTTATCTAAAAGAATGAGTAGCGCATCTAACAAAAATAAACCTGTTATTGTATATGTGGATCAGTCTGGTGCATTGAAGGCAACAGGATCGGGAGAAAAAGTTCCAGCTGGTGCTAAGGCGTTAGCGCGGGCATGGAATAACTCTGCGGATAAAGACTGTGCTAATCAACCTAATACTAGTAATAAATATGCGCATATAGAAAGTTTTTCTTCGGGAAACCCTATTACAATGGCGATAACTACTACAACTCCAACATGGTTGTTTAATTTGATAAGTGTTCAAGTATTGAATGTGAATACACAGTCGAAACTGATTATCCCCACAAATCAATTGAATGATGCGATTGGTTTGAGAGATGGATCTATCCTAGGAGGAATGGCAGATACTAAGGTCAATTTATCTTTTTACACGTATGAAAGAGACAAGGTCAGTGATCTAACAAAAGCCTTGTCTGTGAAGATAGTTGGGGAATACGTTAAGGGTGATAAAAAGGAAATAGCAACTTATAAGTTGAAGTCTACAGGTTTTCATCCCACATGGGATGAAGATGGGGGCTGGGGAGAAGGTTCAAACACTAAGTTTATTATCAATACGGAAGAATTGGAAATGGGTGGAACCGTATCTAAAATAGATATAACTTCTACCGGAGAGAGTACGGACTATCAATACTCCATCCCAATCAACCCTGAATATAAAGCGGATGAATGCACGGACGGTTTGATCCACGGTAACTATTATCATGTGACAGGAATGTTGAAACAATCAACAGGTGAGTTTAATATATGGGTAGCTCCTTGGGTTGGGAAAGATGTTAGCGCAAACTTTAATTAAACAGTAAATAGAATATTATGAAAGCGATAAAAAATATATATGCCTTGTTCTTGGGCCTGTTAATGCTAGGACTAGGTTCCTGCATGGAAGAGACGGAAGTGAATGGAGGAGAGCAGAATGTTGATGGATTACGACTGTCCTTGAGCGTTTCCGCTAGCGACGTGATCTCTCCGCTCACGAAAGCCTCAGCTACTGATGCTAATGCTATTAGCGATTTGAATATCCTTGTGTATAATAAGGATAATAATCGCTTAGTTAAAGGATTGTATTTGACCGGTGCAGCCTTGAATGGCCTTACCGTAAATAATAACGAAGAGAATAAGGCGGTTAATTACGATATAGCTTTACAGAATGGTTCTTATCGTGTACGAGTAATTGCGAACGCAGAATCTGATTTGAGTGCGGAGCCGTTCGATAAGATAGATAATCTATCGTATGGAACGTTAGATAATTTGCCAAAGATGGTAATGAGCGCATCCGCTGATGATGTATCAGTTAGCGGAGGAAAAGGTTTTGCCATCCTTTCGTTAAAGCGTATTTACGCTATGATATCCGTATCTGTGAATACTTCTGGATTGAAAGATCGTACGATCAAGCCCCTAAAAGTATCTTTGCATCAAGTACCGGCTACTGGTAAATTGTTTATGAACAACTTAATCCCGGCAAATCCGTCACCTTCAGATTATATAACGGAGGCTGATATGATCGAATTTTCCAATCCGGTAGAGAATGTTAGTTCAATGAAAGATAACAGTGTTTTCTTTATGTATGAGAATAAGCAACCGGATGGTGTCTGCTTACTGAAAGACGGAAAGTATGTAGAGGCATATAAAACCCCGGCCAGTTTAGGTAACACCCCAATAAAGGATGTTGCCACTGTGGAAGCGGATAAGACTTGTTCTTATATTCGTGTGGAAGCGGAGTATTCAGAAATGGGTGCTAGTGGGAAGATTGTTTATCGCTTTTTCTTAGGAGATGACGCTTTTACCAATTTTGCGGTAGAGCGAAACGCCCACTATAACGTGACGCTTAATCTTACCGGTAAGGGCGGGGTTGACGAGGCTTCTTGGCGTGTGACGAAAGATTTTAACTGGGATTTTACGGTGGATGATATTTATATCGGGTATCGGATAGGCTCTATAAGTGATATCCAAGTGAAGTTGCCGACAGACCATGGTTGGTTTGATAATTGTACATGGAGTGTGGAAGGTTCAAATCGTGAGGATTTCCAGATTGGTGCGTATGATAAAAATACGAATACGATTCGAGTTATCACGAAGAAAACGAATATTAGTAGTAAGGATCACATAACTAATACCGTGACGATTACGGCTACAGGGAAGGACGGAAAATCAATCTCTAAAACTGTAACTGTCAATCAAGTTATCCGTTTGGTCGATCCGATAGCTTTCTATAAGAAATGGGACAACACGGAGCTTGTCAAAGTTAAGGTGCGAGAATTTAATAAGGGGAAGAGAAAGTATGAGATATTGAATTCTATCGGCCCTTGGACAGCTACTATTGCCGCCGGGGATTGGTTCACGCTATCTACAGATGACGGACAGTCTGTCGTCGGAAAATTGAAGTCTGTTACAGGTACTGGAGGTGATATTGTTTTTAATTATAAACCGAATTCGAGCACAGGAAGTTCTTCCACCAATCGTTATGGCGCTATCAAGGTAACCTATCATAATAACCGTTGCGAGCATATGATTTATTTGCGTCAAGGTTATGCGGATACGCAATTGTTGGATGGTGGGGCAACTTGGTCTTTATTCAATTGTACGACAAAAGGCTCTATCACCAACGCTCCGACCCAATCTGGATATTTTTATCAAGGAGGGGCTTCAGATTCCTATTATACACCATGGGATGTGACTTATGGTAATAAGCATTTGAATTGGAAAGAAAAAACATTGGATGACATGCGCAGAGAAAAATACAAATGGGAGTATGAACAAGGTCCATGTCCGAGTGGTTATAAAGTTCCTGTGGCTAGCCATTACAGTGCTATTAAGAGTGCTACGGAGGAAAATACATTATTTACATATGGAGGATATGTGTATGATGATAGTTGTCCGGTTGAGAAAACTCCTTTTGGTTGGCAGTGGGATTCAGAAGGCAATGCGGTTATAGATGAAACTATAGATTGCAATCCGGCTAAAGGAACATTAATGGTTCGTTCTACTGGAGAACCTGTCAATTTGTTCTTCTCTTATGGAAAGGCTGTTATGACTGAGCATGGGAGTGCTGCAGAGGATACAGGGATTGATGAGATTGGTATTGGATATTTGGGTGGAGGTCGACTTCTCTATAATACAGCCCATCGATATGGGGCTTTTTATTGGTCTGGATCTGGTGACTCTAATGCTGATACGAATATGCTTTTTATAGATTTTTGGTATTCTCTGAATACCAATGTTCCTATTAATGTCGGAACATTAAATACGAATAACGGCATGTTTGTTCGTTGTGTGAGGAGTGAAAAATAAATTGATATATCTAGTTGTAGAGACGCAGCATGCTGCGTCTCTCTCTATTTAACTGAAATCAATCTGACACTTTGTATCCTTAACTCCCGGAGAATCCCTTTTTCCGCCCAACCTACGGCTTGCCTCCAAATACGCAAGAAAAAAACAGTAATTGCTTAGCATATACGTAGATGCTGAAAAACGCCCATTCATTCTAGCTAAATTAGTTCATCGTAATTCATATCAAGTAGGGTGAAAAGGGGAAAAACAGGCTTACGACTGGGGTGTAACGATGCAAGAATGCCCATTCGCAACCGCTTATAACCCTATTAGCGACCGCTTACGATGCCCAACGGCACGGTAGGTGGTGCCCAACGCCACCGTATGTGTAGGCTTTTACCTCCTAATGTGCGTTGAAAACCGTCCTTTTTTATCCTAAAACATGAATAAAGCGGCGCTCCACGCCTTTATTACGTGGCTTTCATTAAAAGGGAATGCCACGATATGCGTCTTATATTGATCAAAAGGATCAGATAATGTTCGTTTGGCTAACAGGTTGATCTTTGATACTAAAGTGATATGAATGGCTTATTTTATCTAGACGAGATTTTTTATTCGGAAAATAGTCCTTACCTTTACGGCATAGATACGTTTTCTGAACTTCAGCCTTCCCGAGTTCCCTTCATGGCGAACGGACGTGGTTCTGGCAAACGAGCAAACAGGTAAGACTTTTGGGTGGATCCGGCTGAAACAGATCTATATCTCTTTCGAACGATTCGATTTGCGTTACGAGGAGTGCGTTACTCCGTTAGAAAAAACAATTTATGTACTGAAAAATATGAACCTGTTTGATATGTCCCCATTAAAGGAGAAAGAGGCCCACTTCCGCCGTTTGCTGGACGTGGCGAACTTGGGTGCCCTCACCCCGCAAGAGCGTGCCATCTACGACGAGAACCTGAAGATCTACCGGGATTGGAAGGCTACGATGGAGTATGCGGTGGAGAATGCTGAGGTGAGAGGTGAGGCGAGAGGTAGCCGCTTGACCACTTTACGTACCGCTTGGAACTTAAAGAGGATCGGCTTGGAGCCTTCTGTGATCGCTCAATGTACGGGGCTTTCCTTGGAGGAGATAAACGATCTGGAGAATCTCATTCGCAAGGAAGAAATTAAGTGTTAGATGTGGATGATATGGTATGACTGATAAGGGGCAGGCTTACACAAGTCTGCCCCTTGCTGTCTTTATAAAGTGTCGGTGTTCCTATCACCTTCTTTGAAATGAATAGGTGTTCTTATCAATCAAGGATAGTTGGTAGGTTTACCCTTTAAAGTTGAAACTCACACCTATCGTGCTAAGAAATGTTATAATCTATTTTTGTGATACAAATTAAAAGTGAAAGGGATGAATAGGAGAGAACTCGTGAAAACATTGGCTGATAAATTGTCGGTTACGCAAGCGGAGGTGATGCGCTTTGTTCAAGCTTGGGAAGAGACTACGACAGAGGCTTTGGAAAGTGATGGTTCTTTGATGCTATTGGGCTTTGGGACGCTCTCCGCTTGGGAACAAACCGAACGGATCGGCAGAAATCCTAGGAATGGGGTGGCTTATATGATAAGAGCTCGTAAAAGCGTGAAGTTTAAGCCTGGTAAGTTATTACTTAAACAGTTGAATGCGAGCTCGTCGAAGTGAAGGCATTCATGAATGTATAATAAAAACGAAAAAATATTCGATATGAAGAGAATTCTTTTCCTAGTCCTGCTCTTGGTAGCTACGACAGGCGTTTACGGCCAGAAGTTCGCGGTGAAGTCGAACTTGCTCTATGATGCGACTGCTACGATCAACTTGGGCGTAGAGGTTGGCTTGGCGAAAAAGTGGTCGCTAGATCTATCCGGCAACTATAATGGATGGAAGTTTGGCGATGAGGCTCGTATGAAACATTGGCTGGTACAACCAGAAGTTCGTTATTGGTTGTGCGAGAAGTTCAATGGACATTTCTTCGGCTTGCATGCGCACTATGCGGATTACAATGTTGGAGGTCTGAAGTTCTTGAGCAAGAATATGGAGAATCATCGGTATCAAGGTAATTTGTATGGAGCCGGACTTTCTTATGGCTATCAGTGGTTGTTGAGTGACCGGTGGAGCATGGAAGCCGTGCTGGGTATTGGTTGGGCGCATCTGGATTATGATAAATATCCTTGTGCCACTTGCGGAACCGTATTGAAAAGCGATACGAAAGATTATTTCGGGGTTACGAAAGCGGCTATTTCTATTATTTACTTTATTAAATAACCCAAACGATGAACAAGAAGATAAATGCATATATGATGGCGGCTATGATGGCCGTCGTGTCTCCGGCAATCATGGGACAGACTGCCTCGGATGGGGTTAAAGTGATTTGTAACGACGTGGTACAGAAGGGCGACTCGGTATATATCGATGCCGTGGTGACGGTAAGTGGCGATGCGGTGAAATCCCGTAGCTATTTGGAACTGACCCCCGTCTTGGAGTCGGCTTCGCAAAAAGAGGGGCTTCCTTCTATTTTGGTGAACGGACGTATCCGCCAGAAAGTATATAACCGTGAGGTCGCTTTAGATAATTTGAACGACGTACCTCATTATACTATCTTGAAAGCCAATAAGGAAGATCAAGTGGTAAGTTATAAAACCGCCGTGCCTTTTGAGGATTGGATGAAAGACGCACGTGTCGTGTTAGACCCGAATCTATGCGGTTGCGGTAAGGAAGAGGCCGGTAGTCCGTTATTGATCGCGGACAAGATTCGTCGTCGTCCGGATAAGCGCTATGAGGTTCAGCCTACATTCTCTTATATCACGCCGATGGCAGAGACGGAGAAGCATCGTGCGGAAGTCGGTACGGCTTTCTTGGACTTCCAAGTGGGTAAATATCAGATTCTTCCTGATTTCCGTAATAATGCGGTGGAGTTGGCGAAGATCAATAATACGATCCGTACCGTTACAGAGGATAAGAACGTGAAACCGACAGGTATCGTACTGAAAGGATATGCCTCACCGGAAGGCTCTTACGCTAGTAATAAGAAATTGGCGGATAATCGTGTCAAAGCGTTACGTGACTATATCCGCCAGAAGAATGACTTCAAGGCTGATTTCTTCACGATGAGCTCGGAACCGGAAGACTGGGTCGGTTTTAAGGAAAAGGTAGAGGCCGATCCGAATGTACCGAATCGTAGCGAGGTATTGGCGATTATCGATAGCTCGGATGATCCGGATCGCAAGGAGGCTAAGTTACGTGCCTTGGGTGGTGGCGCCGCTTTCCGTTATGTGCTGAAAGATATTTTCCCTTCGTTACGTCGCTCGGAATATAAGATTGATTATACGGTACGTGAGTTTACGGTGGATGAGGGGCGTGAGATTATCAAGACTCGTCCGCAACAGCTAAGTTTAGGGGAGATGTTCGCGGTGGCTAACAGCTATGAGATCGGTAGTGACGAATATAATAATGTATTTGATATCGCTGTCCGTATGTTCCCGAATGATCCGGTAGCGAATCTTAACGCCGCGAATATCGCTATGGGCAAGGGTGATTATGCTTCCGCTAAGAACTATTTGGCGAAAGCGGGGAACGCCCCGGAGGCGGTTCACGCGAAAGGAGTGTTAAGTATGTTGACCGGTGATTTGACAGAAGCGGAATCTCTATTGAAGCAGGCTCAGGATATGGGAGTAAAGGCCGCGGCGATAAATTTAGAGGAATTGCGCAAGAAAATAGAGGATAATGCGGTATTTGATAGTTTCAACGTTGTAAAATGATAGCTATTCCTCCCTATGTATAGGGTAGAAGGCACTTAATTTGTAAATGTCATGAAGACAAATATTAATAATAATTTCTTTTATATGGAACAAGCATCAGATGTAGTAGAGTTGGTTCTGCCTCATGAGGTAGATAATCCAAACAATGTCTATCTGTATCTGGAAGAAGATGCTTGGTGCGCATACGAACGTTCAGCCTACTATCTGACTCAGATGGAGGTTCCGGTTGTATTAAAGAAAGAAGTAATCCACGATGACTATGACGTGGTTTTACTGAAAGCTTTTTTCGCCGTGAATGATATGTATTTGCCCCTTTCTCCCACGGCTGTGCTGAAGTTGGTTGCCGACGATAAGCTACAGTTCCAGATAAGGGATAGGGTAGAAGGTTTTTCCGAATGGAAAGAGAATGAGTTAAAAAAATTATCTGCTTGATAAGGAAGCGAACGCTTCTTATTTAAGCATGTAAAGTTGAGGGGTGTAACGGTCCTGAAAAGTATCACTACTTTTCAGGACTATTTTTTTGTATGGGGAGCTTCCCTGTAAATGATCACCCGGCAATCTGGGGAGAGGGTGACGGTAAATTGATTTCCTAAAGCCTCGTTGAGAGTTCCTTGCCACCATGAGGTGAGCTTTCGTTGGCAAATGGGCCAGCGGAGTCCTTCTGTACTAATCTCCCCTTCGGGATAAAGAACGAAAATGGAGATTTGTTGCCCCGGATAAGAAGCGAAGGTCGTTGTTTCTAAGATAGGTGTGAAAAGACCATAGTCGGATAACATCTCCACCCGCTTGAATAAGGGGGCATATTCCATAAGAAGGGATATATTTCCCAATGTATGATCCTCACGCAATCCGGTAGCTCCTAATATGAGAACTTCTCGATAGCCTTGGGCATGGGCGAAGCGGATGGATTTGGAGAGGTCGTTGATCTCTTGGTCCTCTACATGGTGGATTCGGTCTGCGTAGCGTTTGCGCAGGTCGGCGGGTATACTGTCCAAGTCTCCTACGATAGCGTCCGGATGAATACCCTTTTCATAAAGTGTCTTTACGGCTCCATCACAAGCGATAATCGTTTTCGCTTCCTTTAATAATCTCAAGGGTAACTCAGCGGAAGGAAATCTCCCATTCGCTACGATCACACATCCTCTTTCCTTCACTTCCGTATTATCTCCCATAATTCATAAATTATAAATTAAAACTCTTCCCCTTTCTTCCGCCAATTGTAATAGCCCACAATGGCTAGTGTCGCATAGCAAAAATAGAGTAGCATCGTCGGATACAAGCCCCGAAGGTAATAAAGATATACGGAAACGAGGTTTACGATTACCCAAAAAATCCAATGCTCGATAATTCGCCTTGCCAGCATCCAAGTAGCGACAATGCCTACCGACGTGGTGAACGCATCGCCTACGGGGATGGGAGAGTCCGTGAATTGATGAAGGAGATACCATAAGATGGCGAATACAACGGCCAATGTTCCGATAATCCCCACGAAAAGCGGAAGGCTCAGATGGGTGTATAGGATACGGTCGGAGGGAAGACTGTCGTTTTCCGTGTGTATCTCATGTTTCTTCCGGGTCCATTGATAGAAACCGTATATGCTGATTCCTACGTAATAGGTTTGCAATCCCATGTCCGCATAAATCTTAGCGGACAGGAAGACAAAGACATACACGAGGGAGGTGAGGAATCCCACCACCCACATGCCCTTATGTTGTTTAATCTCTAGAAAGAGATAGAGCAGACCGGTTATTACTCCGAAGTATTCTAGCCAAACCATTTTAGTAATTGATAATTGATAATTGAAAATTAAGTTAGAATTTGAAGGTGATCCTGGCCATGGCGTTCGTGCCGGCTTGGGTGAAATAACCGTCATCCTTTTTACGTGTGCCGTTTTCGATATACGAGTATACCCATGCGTTGGTCTCGTACTTCTCGTTGAAGAGGTTGTTGATAGTCACGTCTAGGGTTATTTCTTTCATGAACTTAGGCTGGAAGGCGTAACCGATACGTAGGCTATTGATAAAGTAGGGATCGATGGAACGATCCTTGCTGCTTGAATTGTCTATGTATTGGCGGCCTACTATTTGTGAGTTGAAACTCGCGATAAACCCTTTGTAAACGAAATCGAACATGCTGTTCGCTATTAGATTGGGTGAGAAAGCTATATTCGTTGTGCCTAGATCATTGATCTCTTGTCCTCCGGTATCCCAATTATCCACGTATTCCACGAAATGCTTGATTTTATTTTGGCTGAGGGTTACGTTCGCGCTCCAATTCAGCCAAGAGGTGATTTGTACACCTCCGGTAAGCTCGATACCCATTCGGTAACTATCCTTTATATTGGAAGTGAGGGCCTCGCCGATCTCGCTGATCTTGCCGGTTAGGATCAATTGGTTGTTGTAATCCATGAAATAGAGATTGGCTCCAAACCGGAAACGGTCGTTACCAAAACTATAACCGGCCTCGTAATCATATAAGGTCTCGTGGGTAGGACGTTCCTCGGGGCCTGCCTCCGTGAAATTGTCACGGTTCGGTTCCCGGTTAGCGACGGAGAAAGAGACGAAGGCGTTATGGCCATTGTTATGGAAGTTTATTCCGGCTTTCGGGTTGAAGAAGTTCCAGTTCTTACGAATGTCCAGTCCTTCCCCGGCTTTGTCATCGTTTCCCTTAATGGTGTAATGGATCCCACGGTATTGTAAGTCCAGATAGCCGGTGAAAAGAGGGGAAAGACGTTGAGTCAATTTAGCGTATGCGTTGTAGTCTAATTTCTTACCGGTATTGCGATAATATTCGTAATCCGGTTGTGGCAAGACGTTTGCGCTTTTGGTCCACATTACCCGGCCAAAATGATCGCCTACATAGTTGTTGACGGCGGTTCCCAGCGTAAGGCGGGTATTGTCACGTTGATAGTTCGCGCTATAAACGGCCCCATAGAAATAATTGTCGAGCCATTTACGGCGCACGAGGTCGGTCTTTTTTACGGTATTACCCTCCGGATCGATATATTCCGGTAGCTTATAACTGCTGAATTTGGCTTTCGATTTATAATCCTCGTAATATCCATTTCCGTCGGTGTAATGAAGGGTCAGGTTCATATTCCAGAAATCTCCGATACGCTGGCTGGCCATTAAATGGTAGTTGTGTTGCCAATAATTATCCGTCTGATTGTTATAAAACTTCTTCACTCCATCTTCCTCATATTCTCCGCATGGATTATAGCTACGATCTGTGTCAAGTAAATAAGACGGAACACCGTTCCATGCTTGATAGGTCTTCTCGCTGTTCCCGAAGGCTTGGAATTTAATCAATGTATTATCGGCATAGAAAGCGGCGGAGGCATAGTAAGAACTCATACGGGCGGAGGCACGATCGATAAAGCCGTCGCTACGGATATTGGAGTAGCGGGCGTCGAAAGCGAAATGATCGTAAAGTAATCCAGTGCCGCCTTTTACCGTATGTTTCAGCGTACCGAAAGAACCTGCTGATACGGAATATTCGCCGTAAGGCTTTAAGGACGGTTTCTCGGTCTGCATGGCGACCGTAGCGCCAAAAGCCGCAGCTCCGTTCGTAGAGGTTCCGGCGCCTCGTTGGATCTGGATCGATTCTACCGAGGAAGCTATATCGGCCATATTAGCCCAGAATACGGTATGAGACTCGGAGTCATTAACCGGTACGCCATTGATCGTGATATTGATACGGTTCGCATCTGTACCCCGGATACGAAAACCGGAGTAACCGATACCCGTTCCGGCATCCGAGGTCATGATAACAGACGGGGATTGGGAGATAAGGAATGGGATACCTTGCCCGTTGTTCCGGCTGCTTAGTTCTTGTTTGGAGATGTCGCTATAAGCTACCGGGGTCTCTTTCCCGACTTTGGTAGCGGTAATAACCACTTCATCTAAAGATACGTCTTTTGAGATTTTCAAGGAGTCGACCGGACTAGGCATTTGTGCCTTGGCGGTTGTAGCCAGCAAGGAGCCGGCCAAGATAACCAATACATTTTTCATCTTTTCATCTTTTTGCTTTAAAACTAAATAGATGAATAGAAAGGATCGGAGAAGCATGAATCCCTACGACAGCATTACCTGTACAGGTTCTATGGGTATGATCTCAGCCCGCTTCTTTCGTGAAGGATTCCGCGAGCACCCCTTCGTATTCGGCAGCAAAGATAGGCATAAAAATGTTAATAAATATTACTATCAATAGTAAATCGGATTTCTATAGATATTAATTCTGATTACTATCGATCGTAATCCGGTTTGTGTCGTATTAATTTTTTCTGCAAAAAGATGAGGATATTTTGAGAACTCATTGATTTTTTGTATATTTGCGGGCGATTAAGTGAAGTTGAGGAGGGGGCGGGTAGTCCCCTTCTTTTGTTCTTAACAGATATGTGTATGATAGAAAAGAAAGTGGTAAGCCAATTAGTAGAGGAAAAACTAGCCTCTTCAAGCAATTATTTAGTAGACGTAGTGATTAAACCGGGGAACCTGATAGTCGTTGAAATTGATAACGATGAAGCGGTAAGCATTGATGATTGCGCTGAGTTGAGCCGGTATTTGGAGGAGCATCTGGATCGTGACGTCGAGGATTATGAGCTGGAGGTTGGCTCCGCCGGCATTACTTCTCCTTTTAAGGTACTTCGCCAATACGTCAAGAACATCGGAAACGAGGTGGAGATGCTGTTGAAAAACGGCTCGAAGCTGACAGGTGTGTTGAAATCTGCCGACGAGAACGGTGTGGTTGTCTCTGTCGAGAAGAAGGTGAAACCGGAGGGCGCTAAGCGGAAGGTAACCGTGATAGAGGATGAGTCGTATACATTTGATGAAATAAAATATACAAAATACTTAATAAGATTCAAGTAAGATTATGGCCAAGAAAGAGGAAACAATCAGTATGATTGACACCCTTGCGGAGTTCAAGGAGTTGAAGAATATCGATAAAGATACGATGATTAGCGTTTTGGAAGATTCGTTCCGTAACGTGATCGCCAAGATGTTTGGCACGGATGAGAACTATGACGTGATTATCAATCCTGAGAAAGGTGATTTCGAGATCTGGAGAAACCGTACGGTTGTGGCTGATGATGAATTGGAGGATGAGAACTTGCAGCTTACGTTGACGGAGGCCCGTAAAATCGACGCCGACTGTGAGGTGGGCGAGGAAGTGACCGACGAGGTGCATTTCGCGGACTTCGGACGTCGTGCGATCTTAAACTTGCGCCAGACTTTGGCTTCAAAGATACTTGAATTGCAGAAAGACAGCTTGTACGCTAAGTATAAGGATAAAATCGGCCACATCATCGCCGCTGAGGTTTATCAGGTGTGGAAGAAAGAAATCCTGTTGCTGGATGACGATGGTAATGAGTTGCTACTGCCGAAATCCGAGCAAATCCCGACCGATTTCTATCGTAAGGGAGAGACCGTACGTGCGATCGTTCAACGTGTGGATAACTATAATAACAACCCGAAGATCCTTCTTTCCCGTACGGATAAGGTCTTCTTGCAGCGGTTGTTCGAGTTGGAGGTTCCGGAGATTAATGATGGCTTGATTACGATCAAGGCGATCGCCCGTATCCCGGGAGAGCGTGCCAAAGTGGCTGTCGAGTCATACGATGACCGTATTGACCCGGTGGGTGCTTGCGTAGGTATGAAAGGCTCTCGTATCCACGGAATCGTTCGCGAGTTGAGAAACGAGAACATTGATGTGATTAATTACACCTCAAATCTCTCTTTGTTTATCCAGCGTGCTTTAAGCCCGGCTAAGATCTCTTCTATCCGTGTAAATGAGGAAGAAAAGAAAGCTGAGGTTTATCTACGTCCGGAGGAGGTTTCTTTAGCGATCGGTAAGGGCGGTCTGAATATTAAGTTGGCTTGTATGTTGACTGAGTATACGATTGACGTATTCCGTGATATCGAAGGAGCGGACGAGGAGGATATCTACTTGGATGAGTTCTCCGACGAGATCGACAGCTGGGTGATCGACGCACTGAAGAATATAGGATGCTATACGGCGAAGAGCGTCCTTGCTATGAACCGCAATGAGATTATTGAACGTGCCGATCTGGAAGAGCAGACCGTGGACGATCTTTTAGCTATCTTATCTGCGGAATTTGAAGATGAAGGTAACGAATAAGTATTACGACAAAGTTAGATATGCCTATAAAATTAATTCAAGTACAGAGAAAATTGAACGTGGGAATCAACACGGTGGTTGAGTTCCTGCACCGGAATGGGTTCTCGGTTGAGGATAATCCCAACACGAGGATCAGTGATGAACAGTATGCTTTGCTCGTAAAAGAGTTTGGAAAGGATCTGCCAGAGAAAGATCGTAATTTTGCGGCGGATCGTGTGCGGAAAGAGGTTCCTTCTGTGAAAGAAGAGAAGACCGCGGAAATAAAGACAGTGATACCGGAAGAATTCAGACCTAAGATCGTAATGAAGGGTCATATCGATTTGGATGGTGGACAACATAAAAAACAGCAGGAAGAGCCGAAGGCTAAAGAGGAGCCGAAGGTGAAAGAAGAGCCTAAGGTAAAGGAAGAGCCGAAAGTGAAGGAAGCGCCTGCCGCTCCCGCTGCTCAAGCTCCTGTTAAACCCGCGCAGCCTGCGCAGGCTCCCACGGAGAAAAAAGAAGAAAAAGTTATAGTAGTGGAAGTGGAAAAAGAAAAAACCGTAGAGAAGCAACCGGTTGTTGCGGAACCTAAGGTGGAAAGTGTGAAACCGGAACAGGAAGTAGAGAAGACCGAGGAAAAAGACGATAATCTTTTCCGTTTGAACTCGGTTAAATTGGAATCAAAGATCAAGGTAACCGGTAAGATTGACTTGGATGCGCTTAACCAATCGACTCGTCCGAAGAAGAAAACGAAGGAGGAGAAGCGGAAAGAGCGTGATGAGAAGCAAAAGTTTAATAACAATCGGCCGGGTAATAATAGCAACGGTCCGGGCGCTCCTCATAAGAGTCCGAATTCGCCTACTTTGATTAAACCGAACGCTCCCGCCAAACCGGGTGAGGAAGGTGACGCTAAGAAGAAGCGTAAACGTATCAAGAAAGATCGGGTAGACGTGAATAATACGCCGGGTACGAATTATCCGCGCCCGAATCGTGACGATCGTCCGAATAACGACCGTAAGCCTCGCTTGAAGAAGCCGGTGAAAGCGGAAGTTAGCGAAGAGGATGTTCAAAAGCAGATCAAGGAGACTTTGGCTCGCTTGACCAACAAGAATAATAAGAATAATAAGGGGGCTAAATACCGTCGTGATAAACGTGACGCCGCTGTGAAACGTGAGCACGAGTTGATGGAACAGGAAGAACTGGAAAGCAAGGTATTGAAGCTGACCGAGTTCGTTACGGCCAACGACTTGGCGAACATGATGGACGTATCTGTAACGGAGGTTATCGGTACTTGCATGAGCATCGGCCTTATGGTTTCGATCAATCAGCGCCTGGATGCGGAGACGATCAATATCGTGGCTGAGGAGTTCGGTTATAAGACTGAATATGTAAGCGCGGATGTTGTCGAGGCGATCAACGCTGATGAGGAAGATGATAACGAGGAGGATTGGGTAGCCCGTCCGCCTATCGTAACGGTGATGGGACACGTTGACCATGGTAAGACTTCTTTATTGGATAATATCCGTAGCGCGAACGTAATCGCCGGTGAGGCTGGTGGTATCACGCAGCATATCGGAGCCTACAACGTGAAGTTGCAGAATGGCCGCCGTATCACGTTCTTGGATACTCCGGGTCACGAGGCGTTTACCGCTATGCGTGCCCGTGGCGCGAAGGTGACGGATATCGCTATTATTATCGTGGCCGCTGATGATAACGTGATGCCTCAGACGATCGAGGCGATTAATCACGCTTCGGCTGCCGGTGTTCCTATTGTTTTCGCTATTAATAAAATCGATAAGCCACATGCTAATCCTGAGAAGATCAAGGAGGAGTTGGCGAATATGAATTACTTGGTGGAAGACTGGGGGGGTAAGTACCAGAGTCAAGAGATCTCCGCTAAGAAAGGTATCGGTGTCGAGGAGTTGTTGGAGAAGGTACTGTTGGAGGCCGACCTGTTGGATTTGAAAGCGAATCCGAAAAAACGTGCGGTTGGTTCTATCATCGAGTCTTCTTTGGACAAGGGACGTGGCTATGTATCTACCATATTGGTGGAGAACGGTACGTTGAAGATGGGAGATATCGTTTTGGCGGGAACTCATCAAGGACGTATCAAAGCGATGTTCAACGAGCGTAATCAACGGGTGGAGAAGGCTGGTCCTTCCGAGCCGGTATTGATCCTCGGTCTGAACGGTGCTCCTCAGGCCGGTGATACATTTAATGTATTGGAGACTGAGCAAGAGGCGCGTGAGATCGCTAACCGTCGTGAGCAATTGCAGCGTGAGTTAGGTCTTCGTACGCAGAAGATGCTTACCTTGGATGATATCGGACGTCGTATCGCCGTGGGTAACTTCCAAGAGTTGAACGTGATCGTGAAGGGTGATGTGGATGGCTCCGTAGAGGCTTTGTCCGACTCCTTGATCCGTTTGTCTACCGAGGAGATTCAGGTGAATGTAATTCATAAGGCGGTTGGCCAGATTTCCGAGTCGGATGTGGTTTTGGCAGCGGCTTCGAACGCTATCATTATCGGATTCCAAGTTCGTCCGTCTTTGCAAGCACGTAGAAACGCCGAGAAGGAAGGTGTAGAGATCCGTTTGTACTCTATCATCTATGATGCGATCGAGGAGGTGAAGAGCGCTATGGAAGGCATGCTTTCTCCGGAGATCAAGGAGGAGATTACCGCTTATGTGGAAGTTCAGCAGGTATTCAAGATCACCAAGGTCGGTACGGTTGCCGGATGTATGGTTAAGGAAGGCAAGATCAAACGTACGAACAAGATCCGCTTGATACGTGACGGTATCGTTATCTATGCCGGCGAGCTAGGCTCTTTGAAACGTTTCAAGGACGATGCGAAAGAGGTCGTGGCTGGCTTGGATTGCGGTTTGAATATTACGAACTTCAACGATATCCAAGTGGGCGATATGATCGAGGCTTACGAAGAGACAGAAATTAAGAAGACGTTATAACGATGAACTGGTTGGACATTACATTGCTATGTCTGGCAGGGATAGGATTTGTGAAAGGCCTGTTTGATGGAATCATCAAACAGGTTGTTTCGCTTATAGCCCTAGTGATCGCGATCTTTTTCTGCGGAAAAGCGGCGGCTTGGCTGAAAGGATATATCTTGGCGTTGGGTTGGTTTCCGGAAGAAGGGGTTACGATCTTGAGTTATATAGCGGGTTTTATCTTGATTATGGGGGTATTTATCCTAGCGGGTGAACTGGTTACCAAGGTGGTAGGGGCGACACCGTTGAGCGTTATCAACCATTTGTTTGGTGGTTTTTTCGGGTTGCTGGTCGTTTTGGTCTTTACCAGTTTGCTGTTGAATGCGCTGGAGTTCGTGGATCGTGGATCGGTCTTGATTCATCGCCAATCAAAGATAGAATCTCGTTTTTATTATAGCGTGAAGCAAATAGTACCAACAATTTTCCCACATAATTTGTTTTCATTAGGAGAATGAAGGGCTTTTATCAATGGTTAATTTTTAATTATGCAGGATTCAAATCATATAATTAATGAGGTAACGAGCGGAGATTATAAATATGGCTTCGTTACCGATATTGATACGGAGGTGATCCATCGTGGATTAGACGAGGAGACGGTCCGTATTATCTCTGCCAAGAAGAACGAGCCGGAATGGTTACTCGAGTTCCGTTTGAAGGCTTTTCGCCATTGGCAGACGTTGGAGATGCCTACATGGCCTCACTTGAATATCCCGCCGATCGATTATCAGGACATTATCTATTATGCCGCCCCTAAGAAAAAAGAGGGACCAAAGAGCTTGGATGAGGTAGATCCTGAGTTGTTGAAAACATTCGATAAACTGGGTATTCCTTTGGAAGAACAGAAGCATTTAAGCGGAATGGCGGTAGACGCCGTGATGGATAGTGTTTCAGTGAAGACTACTTTCAAGGAGAATCTTGCGGAGAAGGGGATTATTTTCTGTTCGTTCAGCGAGGCTGTACAACATCATCCTGACTTGGTGCAGAAGTATTTGGGCAGCGTGGTTGGTTATCGTGATAATTTCTTCGCCGCCTTGAATTCGGCCGTGTTCTCGGACGGTTCGTTTGTTTATATACCGAAGGGCGTACGTTGCCCGATGGAGCTGAGTACGTATTTCCGTATCAATGCCGCTAATACCGGACAGTTCGAGCGTACCTTGATTGTCGCAGACGATGAGGCGTATGTAAGTTATCTGGAAGGATGTACGGCGCCGATGCGTGACGAGAACCAATTGCATGCCGCTATCGTGGAGATCGTGGCGAACGAGCGTGCTGAGGTGAAGTATTCTACCGTACAGAACTGGTATCCGGGTGATAAGGAAGGTAAAGGCGGTATCTATAACTTCGTGACGAAACGAGGTTTGTGCAAAGGTGAGGGTAGCAAGATCTCTTGGACGCAAGTAGAGACCGGTTCGGCGATCACTTGGAAATATCCGAGCTGTATCTTGGCGGGTGATAACTCGGTAGGTGAGTTTTACTCGGTTGCCGTGACCAATAATTACCAACAGGCCGATACGGGTACGAAGATGATCCATCTGGGTAAGAATACGAAAAGTACGATCGTATCCAAGGGTATCTCTGCCGGTCATAGCCAGAATAGCTATCGGGGATTGGTAAAGGTGTCCGCCCGTGCGGAAGGCGCCCGTAACCATAGCCAATGCGATAGTTTGTTACTAAGCTCTACTTGTGGAGCTCATACGTTCCCTTACGCTGATATTCAGAATGAGACGGCGATCGTGGAGCATGAGGCTACGACGAGTAAGATCAGTGAGGAGCAATTGTTCTACTGCCAGCAACGGGGTATCTCGGTAGAAGAGGCTGTCGGTTTGATCGTGAATGGATATGCCCGTGAGGTAATGAATAAGTTACCGATGGAGTTCGCCGTCGAGGCTCAGAAATTACTAACGATCTCGCTGGAAGGCAGCGTAGGATAGAATAATTTTCAATTTTCAACTTTCAATTTTCAATTAGAAAAGATGTTAGAGGTTAAGAATTTACATGCCAACGTAAATGGCAAAGAGATATTGAAAGGTATCAACCTGTCGGTGAAAGCGGGTGAGGTACATGCTATCATGGGACCGAACGGTTCCGGAAAAAGTACGTTAAGTAGTGTATTGGTAGGTAATCCCGCTTTTGAGGTAACGGAAGGAGAGGTTATCTTCAACGGTAAGAATCTGTTGGATCTTTCTCCTGAGGACCGTAGCCGTGAGGGTATTTTCTTGAGCTTCCAATATCCGGTCGAGATCCCGGGAGTTAGTATGGTGAACTTTATGCGTGCGGCGTTGAACGAGCACCGTAAATATAACGGTCTGGAACCGGTTTCGGCTACGGACTTCTTGAAATTGATGCGTGAGAAGCGTGCGATCGTCGAGCTGGATAATAAACTAGCCAGCCGTAGCGTGAACGAAGGTTTCTCCGGTGGAGAGAAAAAGCGGAACGAGATCTTCCAGATGGCGATGCTGGAGCCGAAATTGGCGATCTTGGATGAGACGGATAGTGGTTTGGATATCGATGCCTTGCGTATCGTAGCGCATGGCGTGAACCAGTTGAGGACTCCGGAGAATGCCGCTATCGTAATCACGCACTATCAGCGTCTGCTGGATTACATCAAGCCGGATGTGGTTCATGTGCTTTACAAAGGCCGTATCGTGAAGACCGCCGGTCCGGAATTGGCCTTGGAACTGGAAGAGAAAGGTTACGACTGGATCAAGAAAGAGATGGGAGATGAGTAATATGAAGGCCGAGCAACAATATATCGATCTTTTCGCCCAATGTGAGGATCTGGTATGTCGTCATAGTACGCCGGTGATGAATGCCCTTAGGGCTGATGCCTTGGCGAACTTTGAGCGACTCGGATTCCCCTCCACGAGAAGCGAGGATTATAAATATACGGATGTAGCCCAAGCGTTCGCTCCGGATTACGGTTTGAATATCAACCGGGTCGCTATCCCAGTGAATCCTTATGACGTGTTCCGTTGTGACGTGCCGAACCTGAGCACATCGTTATACTTTGTCGTGAACGATACGTTTTACGATAAGGAATTGCCAAAAGCGCATTTGCCGGAAGGCGTGTATGCTGGAGGGTTGAAGGCTTTTACGGAGCAATATCCGGAGATCGCTTCCAAGTATTACGGAAAGGCGGCGCCGAGTAGCAAGGATGGTATTATTGCGTTGAATACGATGTTAGCCCAAGATGGTTTCGTGGTGTATGTACCGAAAAATGTCGTGGTTGAGCGTCCTATCCAATTGGTGAATATTTTCCGTAGCGATGTGGATACGATGGCGAACCGTCGTGTTCTGGTGATTATGGAACCTCATTCGGAAGCGAAGCTATTGGTTTGCGATCATAGTATCGACGACGTGAAATTCTTGGCGACTCAAGTGTTTGAGATTTTTGCGGAGGAAGGTGCTCGCTTTGATTATTATGATTTGGAAGAAAGCAGCGAGTCTACGACCCGTTTCTCTTCCGTACACGTAAAGCAGGCGGCTTCGACCAATGTCTTGGTAAACGGTATTACGTTGACGAATGGCTTGACTCGCAACAATTATTATGTGGAACTGAATGGCGAGTATGCCGAGTCTACCTTATGCGGTATGTCCGTTCTGGACAAGGAGCAACAGATGGATACCTATAGCCATATCACCCATGCGGTCCCGAATTGTACCAGCAACGAGTTGTTCAAGAACGTACTGAATGATCATGCCGTAGGTGTCTTCAGTGGACGTATCTTGGTGAAAGAGGATGCCCAGAAGACTGCCGCTTACCAGACGAACCGTAATCTGTGCGCTACCCGTGAGGCCCGTATGTACAGCAAGCCGCAACTGGAGATTTACGCAGACGACGTAAAATGCTCGCACGGTATGACGACCGGTCAGTTAGATGAGAACGCTTTGTTCTATATGCAAAGTCGCGGTATCCCGCGTGACGAGGCCCGTATGTTATTGAGCGTGGCTTTCACTTCCGACGTGATCGACCATGTACGCTTGGAGGCGTTGAAAGACCGTTTGCATAAACTGGTAGAGAAACGTTTCCGCGGTGAACTGGCTAAATGCGCCGGTTGCCGGATTTGTAAATAATTGCGAATAAGAGGAAAACTATAATCAGGCATGGATTATCCCGACGATAATGTAGGGAACCATGTCTGATTTTTCGTATCTTTGGCAGTGACAAATTAAAACCTCCAACTTATGCAGTTAACACACATCGCCCTATGGACGAATCATCTGGAACGTTTACGGGATTTCTATGTAAAGTATTTCAACGGTAAGAGTAATGAGAAATATGTGAATCCAAAGAAAGGGTTCGCCTCTTATTTCGTCTCTTTCGAGAGTGGCCCCGCTTTGGAGATCATGCAACGGCAAGATATTACTGAGGCTTACGACAAGGATCATATCGGCTTGGCTCATCTGGCCTTTCATGCGGATAAGAAGGAGCAAGTGGATCAAATGATCGAACGTTTCCGGATGGATGGATACACGATCGCCGGTGAGACCCGCACTTCCGGGGATGGTTACTATGAGGGTGTAATCCGAGATCCTGACGGAAATATAATAGAGATCGTCGCTAACGGGGAGCCGGAGATACAAGTAGCTTTATTCCCTCCTTATGAGTTACTGCTGGAAGCCGATCCGGATCGGGAGAAAGTAGAGGCTTACCTAAAGGATTCGGATTGCTTTATCGCTACGGTACGAAATTCCGTTGCCGGCGTGATCGTGGTTCGCAAGGAGGAGGGTGGCAAGGCGGAGATTATGAACCTTGCCGTGGCGGATATCTTCCGTCGGCGAGGAATCGCCCGGAAACTATTACGGCATGTATCTAATAAATGGGCTCCGGCTCAAGATGTCGAGCTTTTGCGTATTTGCACCGGAACCTCAGCCGCCGGCCCGATGATGCTTTATCAACAGGAAGGCTTCGACTTGGTTGCCGTAGATCGCGATTATTTCGTGCGGAACTATGCCGAACCTATCTGGGAGAACGGCATTCAATGCAGGCATCAATTGATTCTTGAAAAGAGATTAAAATAGTATATATGAAAAGAAAATCGGGAGGTTTAAGGCCTCCCGATTTAATTATTAGTAATCTATGAATAGGTCCTCGAATGAAAAATCATCGGGGCTAATGGCATCACATTTCCAGTACGAAGATCCCTTTCGGTGCCAAGGATAATTCGTCTCCCAATGGAATCTCCTTTCCGGTTAATATCTCTTTTCCGGAGGTTTTACCTCGCAATACTTCCGCATAGCGGGCCAACGGTAGGTTCACCTCCTTATCGCTGCCATTCATCAAGATCAATACGCTCCGGCCATCCAGACTGCGCTCGTAAACATAGACACCTTGGTTCACCATGAAATGCTTCATCTTGCCCTTAGCGATGACAGCGTTGCCCTTGCGCCATTTCAATAAAGTGCGGAGGAAATTCCACGCGTCATTTTGTACCTCGCTGCGACCGGATGCCTCGAATTGATTCACCTTGTCGCCGGGCCAGCCACCGGGAACATCCAAGCGGATATATCCGTCTCCCTTCTCCTTGGTGCCGTTCATTAACAACTCCTGCCCGTAATAGAGCTGGGGAATACCGGGGATCGTCAACAAGAATGTCACCCCTTGCTTGAATGCGTACAAATCATCGACAGACTTAGGCATGGAGGGAAGAAAACGATCCGTATCATGGTTCTCCAAGAAACGCAATACGTTATAGATATCGGGATATACATAATCATAACACATATGCTCGAAGATCGTATGCAAGCCTCCGGAATACCCAGTCTCCTCATGGAACGCCTTACTCGCGATACCCATCAAGCGGAAATCCATTACCGATTTCAGCTCGGTATCCTGTCCGAAGTTCAACCGGCTGCCTTTCTGCCAATAAGCGGAACCGATCGTGTAGTTCATCCACGCCTCGCCTACGATGTTATACTCCGGATACTCGTTCATGACCTCCGTACACCAATTCCGCATCATGTCCACGTCGGCATACGGATACGTATCTTGACGGATACCATCCACGCCGCAATACTCGATCCACCAGATAGAGTTCTGGATAAGGTATTTGGCTACATGTGGGTTCTTTTGGTTCAAGTCCGGCATGCTCGGGACAAACCAGCCGTTCAGCATCGTCTCCTTATCATAATCCGAGACGTAAGGATCGAAATAAGCCTCTTTATCGTGGTTGGTCTGCACGTAGTTATCGAGATTATTAAACCAGTCGTGGCTAGGGATATCTTTCATCCAAGGATGATCGCTTCCACAATGGTTGAAGATCATATCCATTACGACACGCATGCCCCGCTCGTGCGTCTTCTCGATCAAGCGGACGTAGTCCTCGTTCGTGCCGAAGCGTGGGTCTACCCGATAATAATCCGTCGTGGCATATCCGTGATAAGAGCCTCCCTCCATGTCATTCTCCAATACTGGGTTCAGCCAGATAGCGGTAACGCCCAGATCCTCGATATAATCCAAATGCTGTTCGATACCGGCCAAGTCGCCTCCGTGACGGGCGTTCGGGCTGTTACGGTCTACCTTATAAGCGGTACGCATCGGGATCTGATCGTTCGAGGGATCTCCGTTCGCGAAACGATCCGGCATGATGAGATAAAGCACGTCGGAAGAGTCAAACCCCTTGATCCGATCGGCGTTCGGTTTACGGGCCTTCAACTCATACGAGTAATTGAAACTCTTTTTGTCCTTCGTGAACGTGATATCAAACCTGCCGGGCTTGGCCTTTTCCACGTCCAGATAGATCAATAGGTAATTCGGGCTTTCCAACGCTACCGAGCTTTTCAACTGTACGCCGGGATATTTCACGCTAGGGAGATATCCGGCGATATCCTTACCATACACCATCAGCTGGAGTTCCGGGTTCTTCATACCGCTCCACCAGAAGGCCGGCTCGATTTTAAGGTTATCGGCAGAAAGCGTACTGGAAGCGAAAAGGGCCAGTAAAAGGCTCAAGAATAAATGTCTGTTCATGATATATGTTTATTGATTTATATGACAAGGTTGTACATACGCGAAGATAGAAGGATTCCATTGATAATAACACGTTTCTGCCCGGTGAAAAGAGAATAAAAATCACGCGAACGTTTGCGAACCCTCGTAAATTAAGACTATCTTTCCTCTATAAATCAAATATTCTATACGTGCGAGAGGTATGCAGAAGCGG
>ERZ1673699.713-NODE-713-length-34065-cov-34.719994_pt1 | contig 34065 bp, 35 predicted proteins | sample MGYA00580229_ERZ1673699 | MGnify/ENA primary metagenome ERZ1673699 (study PRJEB41218, sample SAMN15661785) | gut metagenome | host: Homo sapiens | place: Canada: London | collected 2015-08-20/2019-03-30 | study: EMG produced TPA metagenomics assembly of... | reverse complement strand
TCCAGAGAACTGCTACCAGCAAATTCGACCTCGATGGTATACTCGCCACACCTATCTATATAAGGAGAACCGCTTGCACCGTCCTCTAACCGCTGTGAGTTCTTGTTCATCTGACGTTCCCCTCTCATGCCAAACCTCCTGCTGCCAATTCATAATGTGCTTCAAAATCAAATTTCCGGCGAATCCGTTCAAGAGCCTGATTGACCGCCCTCGTCACCGATCCACGCGACATTCCCATGTCGTCTGCAATTTCCTGATGTGTCTTGCCAAGAACAAAATGCTGATGGATCAGGTCACGCTGTTTATCTGTCAGAACAGACAGCATCGCATGAACAGCTTCATTCTCAATGATCTTTTCCAGCATATTGATTGTGCGGTCAGCAATCTCACTCCAGTCCTCCGATAATGCGTGGTAGGAAACGCACACATTACTTCGCCCTGCATCCTCGCACTTTGCCTGATTATCTTCCATCTTCCGCTCACCCTCAAACAAAGCACGGATATGCCACTCGCAGTTTTCAAAATACTCTTCCTCGATCACATCGCCCTTTCCCTCTGCTGCATCGTAGGCATAGTCGCCCTGGCAGTCATGGATATGGAACACAGTGTTTCGCTTCCCTGCAGAAAACAAAACATAGCCGCTGTTGTAGACCGTTAGATGACTGCCCTGATCAAAATCCCTGCGAAGCAGCACGATACCTTCCTCGAAAAGCATTTTGGGAGAAGGAGTGCGCTTTGCATGGGAAGGTGCTTCTACCAGTTCCTTGACCTTTTTCAATGTAAGCATTTTGTCCACCTTTCTGCCTTTCGGCTTCGGGTGAACTGAAAAAAGCAGCAAAAATCGTCTCAGATTCACCCGTTTTTTTTTTGAACGGGAATCTAAGATTCCTCTTGCTGCTTTCTATTTGTTGGGAAGTCCCTATACTAATAGGAATCCGCAAAGCAATTTTGGAATACAGTTTTTCAAAAAATTTTGAAAAATAAAAAAAGCCGGAACAGGATGAACTACTTGCAGGCGCACTACTGCGCTGCATTCGCTCATTCTGTTCCGGCCTATATCACATATTGCTACGGTATCGCTCTAAACAAACAGATATTATATTGTAGACCCAAAAGAACGTCTGATGGAGCTGGTCGGCTAACCAGGTGCCGCCTAAGATTCCACCTCTGCGCTTTCAGTGTCCGAGGAAGCACTCTGCTTCAGGCTTCTTTGCGTTGGTTCTCTGCTGTAAAAAATTCGATACTCTTCACGGGAAGGCCGTGAATGCACTCCACCAGAGATTCAGCAGAAATATAATCTTCACAGCCACCACGCTTGATCTGAAGCATATTCTTTCCATCAACGACACTGCGATTCCCGATCCGCAGCCCCTTTGGGGTGCGGATTTCATGTTCTCCGTTGCTCATCTTCTCACGGCCTCCTTTGTGTTGGTTTAAGTTTCTTTTTTTCTTCTATTCAATTTCACCTTTTGAACTTCCGCTCCTTTTTCACCTTTTTTGGCTTGCATATTTACGATTTTTACGGTATAATAATCCAAAAGATGATAGAATATAGCATATATTATAAGCAAGTCGTGCCGCCGTGTCAAGAGAAAAATGTGAAAATTCGTTGCATCTTTCAGATTGAATATTTACAATTTCCTTTGTACATTGTTACAGCACGATAATTACGCCATAGAAAGGTTGCAAACATGAAATTTGGAGAGAAAGTTCGCGATCTACGAAAGAAACATTCTTTAACACAGGACGAATTGGCACAATGTCTAGGTATCAACAAAAGAACGATCATCGGATGGGAACGTGATGGCCGCTATCCTCGCAGTATTGAAATGCTTGAAAAGATGGCCGATATATTCCATGTACCTCTGACCTATTTACAGCCGGATCAGTCTTTATTTATCGAACGTGCCGCCGAAGCCTACGGAAAAAAGGGCAAAATAGAAGCCCAGCATCTCGCATTTGAGCTTACTGAGCTATTTGCCAGCGGAGAGTTGACCCCGCAGGATATGGACGGCATCATGTATGAAATGCACAAAGCCTATTTTAAGTACCGAGAACAAAAACGAGAAAAGGAACGAATCATGAACCTGTAAATCACTGTTCCGCTCACTATGCCATCCCCGGAAGGAGATCACATTATGGATTCTGCGTTTATTCACCAAGCTGCCAACGAACTTGTCCAAACTGCCAGAACTCGCAATATCAAACAGATCGCGCGCAGTTGCAGTCTGGACATCAGTGAAACATCCCGCATTAAAGATATGTTGGGTTTACTTTCGCTCTATTTTGATAAGCCTTTGATTCTTATCAATCGCCAGCTGGACAAACAGACAAAGCAGATGGTGTGTGGCTATGCCCTCGGACATTATCTTGAGCATCAGCTGCTTATGGACTTGCATACTCTGAACAAGTTTCTGACCATTAAGGATAAGCACATCCTTCTTTACGAGCATAACGCTTTCACATCCCACCTGATGCTGGACAGTGATGAAGTCTATCAAATGACGAAGCGCGGGCTGGATGCTGCTCAGATTTCCGCAGCCAAGCGGATTCACCTCAATCTGGTAATGGTAAAACTTCTTGAGCTGCATCATCTGGGATATGATCTACGGCACTATCGCGCCCAGCACCATGCGTTTATCAAGCAGTTCAACCTTCCGGCACATTTTCAGTTTGATGTGGTCGCCGGATGAACTTATGTTCTTATAACTCTAAAACCCGTAATGAACGGCACGTTATGCCTGTCCATCACGGGTTTTTTGTGTTATTTCAGTTTTGCGAGGATTTCATCGGCACTCATGCCTTCGGCAAACAGCTTTTTCAGAACGGACTCTGCTTCTGTCTTTTTTGCTTCTTCTGCAGCTTTGGCATCTGCCTTTGCCTTCTTTGCTTCCAGCTTGACAATTTCCTTGTCGATAGCTTTCAGCGATGCTTTCTTCTCTTTCAGGTCAGCTTTCAAAGTGTCAATGTTTACGGTGATGGATGCGATTTCCGCTGTGAGCGTTTCCTTTGCGGACTGCTTTTCTGCAATCTGCGTTGCGAAATCAGCAGTCACAGTTTTGGGCTTATTCTTGCTACCTTTTGTTCTGGGCATAATAAAACCTCCAGAAAATTATAGTGATATTAGTATAGCACTCTGATAAGGCTGTTTCAATATTACACTTAATAAATGCTTATTTTCTGGTAGGCTATTTTCATTTTACAGACTATATCCTCTATCACGAATCACATCGACAACTTCGGAAACATATTTCTGACAAGTATCGTGATCAGGGGCTTCCACCATCACACGCACCACAGGCTCCGTACCAGACTCACGCACCAGAATGCGACCTGTATCCCCCAATGCTTCGGACACTTTTTTTACCGCTTCCTGAACTGCCAAATCATTCTGTGCGGCCTTCTTATCAGTCACACGAACATTTTCAAGCACCTGCGGATAAATCTTCAGCGGTGCTGCCAGTTCGCTCATCGGCTTCTTTTTCGCCAACATGACTTCCATCATTTTCAGACTGGTCAGGATACCGTCACCGGTGCTTGCGTACTTGGAGAAGATGATATGGCCGCTCTGCTCGCCGCCAATACGGCAGCCGTTCTTAGCCATATACTCGTAGACATACTTGTCGCCCACGGCGGTCTTAGCGTAACCAATGCCTTGCTCGTCAAAAGCCTTGTATAGGCCAAAGTTAGACATGACGGTAGTGACCACAGTGTTGGTCAGCAGCTTGCCACGCTCTTTCATGTAGCAACCGTAGATGTACAGGATATGATCGCCAGTAATGACATTGCCCTTTTCATCCACACACAGGCAACGATCAGCATCACCGTCGTAGGCGAAACCAATATCCAGCCCCTTCTCCACCACAAACTTCTGCAAGCCCTCGATATGGGTAGAGCCGGCATTGTTGTTGATGTTCAGACCGTTAGGCTGTGCATTGATGACATAGGTATCAGCTCCCAGAGCATCGAACACGGATTTAGCGATGTTCCAGGAACTGCCATTGGCACAGTCCAGACCAACCTTGACACCCTTAAAGGAATAGACACCGAGGCTAATCAGGTAACCCATGTAGCGGTTGCGACCAGAAACATAGTCCACCGTGCAGCCGATGTGCTCACGATGAGCAAAAGGCAGCTCAGGCCAGTCCTTATCGAATACATGAAGCTTACCGTCAATGTAATCCTCGACTAACAGCAAGATTTCCTCCGGCATCTTCTCGCCATAGCAGTCGATCAGCTTGATGCCGTTGTCGTAGTAGGGGTTGTGGCTTGCGGAGATCATAATGCCGCAATCAAAGTCATCCACCCGGGCGATATAAGCCACAGACGGTGTGGTAGTGACGTGCAGCAGGTAGGCATCTGCACCGGAAGCGGTCAGACCGGCCACCAGACTGTACTCGAACATATAGGAGCTGCGGCGGGTATCCTTGCCGATTACAATGCGTGCAGGCTCGCTGTTGCCGTTGCGCTCACGCAGGGCGTTGTAGTACCAGCCCAGAAAACGGCCGACCTTGTAGGCATGGTCAGCGGTCAGAGTGATGCCAGCTTCCCCACGGAAGCCATCAGTTCCAAAATACTTTCCCATTATTAAGTTATCCCCTTCTGATTTAAAAAATGAAATTTTTCCAAGTAACACATAAGAATCGCCACGCCAAATGCACTGATACTGACAATCACAAAAGAAAGAAAATTGAATGCTGTATCGTCATGAAAAGCAAACACACACAGCGCCACAAAATACATGTGTACATGGTAAATTTTTTCGCTTAGGTAGCGACATGTTTTGGCAATCGTATGGTTTAAAGCATCGGTATGTAATGTTAAATAAGCAATTACACTGAATATTCCATAGAAGGTCGGCAGATCAAGCATTTGTCCTGCGTACCCCCCCCCAAGTAAACTGAGCGGAATCTTCAAAATGTATAAAGCAATTGTTGCAAATACTGTTCGTAGAGTGATAAGTTGCGTACCGTCTTTCACTTTGCTTCCGATCATAATTCCCAAAACAACAAATACCAAGGATCGAAACAATCCGTTTCGAACTGTACAGAACAATGAATAGTATATTTTTATGGCGTATTGCAGATAAACCGGAAGAACGCCAGAGCACTCTCTTCCGATTTCTAAAATCAGTCCTGCAAGATACAATAAGCTGCTCAGCTTGAAAATCTGCATCAGCGACAATTTTCGATGGAGGAACAAGAGAAGCACTAAGCAGAAAATCAGTCCATTCAGATACCAAAGAGTCCACGAATAATAATTTTCACCTACGAACAGAAAATTTCGGATAAACAATATCAGATTTATCAATAAACTTTTTCCGCTTGAGATCCACCCATAAATCGTCAATGGAAGATAGATCGCTGTCCAGACAAAATAACTTTTAGTTATCTTACGGATACTGCTCTTCAATTTGCGTTCGAATGGGATATTCTGGTTTCTTACAGTCAAAAGAAATCCTGTACATGCGTAAAAGAAAGGAACAGCATAATTTGAAATATCCCGATTATAAATTGTATCTGCTATTTCGCTGAATGTCAAAAAAGGGCGCGTGTGGATTGCAATTACCAAAAATGCGCAAAAAAATTTCAAGTAATCAATCACGTCATAGTGTCTTTCATTCGGCATTTTAATCCTTTCTTTTGATCAGGATCGTTCTTATTTGATTTTTTTCTGAGCGATCCATGATAAAAATATACATGACAAAAAGATAAATTGCAGTATACACAATCACACCTGTAGCAAATCTTACAATCGAACACATATTCCCGAAAAACATCTTCTTGACCACCAGCGAAAAAATAGTTAATAGCAGTGTGGTAGCAAGAATGGGTGATGTTTTTTTCCAAAATCCGATTATATCCAGTTCTGCTTTTCTTCCGTAATACCAATTCATAACGAATCCGCTGGTAATTGTCATCGTTATTCCTGTAGAAAGTGCCGCACCCACAATTCCGATCCAAGATGCAAGGAAAACAGTACTGATAATATTGAGAACTGCACCCAGAAAATATATCTTAGCCCGAAAAGCATACTGCGATTTGAGCTGTAGAATTGCCAGCCCGAGATTTTGTGCCAAATCAATCGAGAACGGTACCATTACAACGATAGCAACATAGTACGCTTCCGTGTATCCCCGCCCCACCCACAGATTCAAAAATTCTTGTCCAAAAACAATGAAGCCGGATAAGATCAGCATAATGATAAAGCTTGTGATTCTTCCAACCTTTACAAAAAGATTCGAGATTTTTTGATTTCCATTTTCTTGCTGATACAGTACACTGATTCTTGGATAAAATATACTGGCAATCTGTGTTCCAAATTGCATATAGATCATATAGATCTGCGAACCGACCGAATAAATCGCAACGATTGTTGTACTGTATAACTTACCAAGAATCACTTGATCGGTTTTCCAAAAAATCTGATCTGCAATACTCCCAAGTAAAATTGCTGCGGATAGCCCGATAATTTCCTTTAATATCTGATCATTTTTTTGGTATCGAGGGATTTTAATTCCAAGCTTCCATCGGCTATAATAGTATCTCAGCAAAACTGTAGCCAAATTCAGCAAAACCATTACAAAAGTTATCGTTAATGCATATGGAATCCGGCGAACCATGAGTATCACCAAGATGGGCTGCAACAGCTGAAACACAATCCCCGATGCTTTGAGAAACAGGAATCTTTCATGTCCTGTGATAATTGTTAAATATACAGATCCGAGCAAGGTGATAACCATGTTTATAAAAAGCAGAAAAAGCATGGCAGCCCCTTCGTTCAATTCCTCCATACTGAATGAATTGGAGTAGAATCTCCGGAACATTACCAAAACCATGATTCCAATTCCTGCCATCAAAATTGACATAATTATATATATTCTTTTAGCGGTCGATAAAGTGACAGCGGCTTCGCTCGGTTCATCTGCTCCAATTGCGTTACAGTAATTTCTTAAAACGCCTGTCGACATACAGGACTCAAAAACGGCGACATAGGAAAAGAAAGAGCCAACGATTTGATACAGACCATATTCGCTTTGTCCGAGATAATGCAAAAGAACTGGGACATATATAATATTGACTCCGACACTCAAGATAACTTGAATATAAGAAAGGATTACTCCTTTTGTTCTTTCATTTTGCATATTCTTTTTCACAATATTATCTTTTTATCATTTTTTTTGCAAAACGTTTTGTTCCATCAAATAATTGTATGGGAAGTAGCCATCCTTTGATTGCCATTTTAAATCTTCTCCTTTGCGCAAGCTTCTCGGTAGATAGATATTTGTTGCTTTTCCAACAGGGGTAGGTCTGATTGAGCCATTTCCTGATGGCCATGATATAATTTTTATCCCCAGAAAAACTTCCTAAAATACGCTCTGTTCCATAATACAAAACGTGCAAGATTGCCAGCCACTCCAGCTCCTCGTGAAATTCATTCTTTTTCTGAGGCTCCAAATGATTTAAAATAAAATCAAACGCTTTGACGATATCCAACGCAGAATCAGACGGGGGATTTGACAATGTGCTTCCCGGGTATTTTATATAATGGTACAGATTAACCCCTACTGTATACGCATTTCCTATCGTTGCAAGGATTGTTACGGCAGAAGCAAAATCCTCTCCAATGCGGATTCCTTGTGCAAGTTGTATCTTATTATCGATTAGCAATTGTTTACAATATATTTGTAAGCACAAGGAATCACTGTTCATGATTCCTTGTGTTACATCCATCGGCTGGAAATTATGGCGCCACCGATTATGGGTTTCAATAATTTTTCCATCTGGAGTTCTTACATCATAATTAAAGGCCAAAATCGGCGGCTTTTTTTCTTTGAGTATTTGAATAACCTCATCCAAATACTGCGTTTCAATGTAATCATCAGAATCCACAAAGAAAATATACTCACCCTCTGAATGCTCAAAGCCATATTTTCGGGCAGAATTTTGGCCGCCATTTTCCTTTTGAAAGTATTTGATGTCTAACTGAGAGCTTTTGATTACGGTCTCTGTGGTCACTCTCGATTCCTCTTTTGAGCCGTCATCAACAACGATAACTTCCATATCGCCATGCTGTGAGCATTTCAAGGAATCCAAACACTGTTTGAAGTACGCTTCGTTTGTGTTATATACAGGAATAACAACTGATAAAATTTTCATTGCGTTGCCTGACTCCTACTAAAGAACTCTAAAATGTCCGCAATTCGCTCACACGCATGACCATCACCATAGGGATTGCTCGCCTTGCTCATTGCCTCATATTCATCTACATCAGACAGCAGGCGACTGAATTCCTTGTAAATGGTTTCTTCTTCTGTACCAACCAGCTTCAAGGTACCTGCAGCAATACCTTCTGGGCGCTCGGTCGTGTCACGCATAACAAGAACCGGTTTGCCGAGAGAGGGTGCTTCCTCCTGAATGCCGCCGGAGTCCGTCAGGATCAAATAGCTGCGGCTCAGGAAGTTATGGAAGTCCAGAACATCCAGCGGTTCAATGATGTGGATGCGATCATCATCACCTAAATATTCGCTTGCAATCTCACGCACAACCGGGTTCATGTGGATCGGATAAATTGCCTTCACGTCCGGATGCTCGTCCATCACACATCGGATAGCCTTGAACATATGGCGCATCGGTTCACCGAGGTTCTCTCGACGGTGTGCAGTAATCATAATCAGACGGCTATCCTTTGCCCATTCCAGCTCAGGATGAGTATAGTTCTCCCTCACAGTGGTTTTCAGTGCGTCAATTGCTGTATTACCCGTAACATAAATGCTGTCCGGGTCTTTGCCTTCCTTCAGCAAATTCTGCTTGGAAAGCTCCGTGGGGGCAAAGTTGAACCTACTGATGATGGAAACAGCCTGACGGTTAAACTCTTCCGGATACGGGCTGTAAATATTGTAAGTACGCAGACCGGCCTCAACATGACCAACAGGGATCTGCAAATAGAAGCAGGCCAATGCAGTCACAAAGGTCGTAGAGGTGTCGCCGTGAACCAAAACAACATCTGGCTTTTCTTTTTCCAGAACTTCTTTGATGCGATTCAGAATATTGGTGGTCACATCGAACAGCGTTTGCTTGTCTTTCATAATGGATAAGTCGTAGTCCGGCGTAACATCGAACACTTCCAGCACCATATCAAGCATCTGCCGATGTTGGCCTGTTACGCACACCACCGTTTCGATGTTTTTACGTTTCTTCAGCTCATTGACCAGAGGGCACATTTTGATGGCTTCCGGTCTGGTCCCGAAAACTAGCATTACTTTTTTCATTTATTATCTCCTATTACAATAAACATGGAACCGGATATGGCAGCCAGCCATATTCCATTCCAACTCGTACCTAAGTTACAATAAGAGAGTAATCGGCTGACGCATTGCGCCCTGGGCAGTTACGCCCGCAACAAAGACAGTTAGCCATCTCTCTTGTTGTAGCATTCGTTTTAAGCAGGTTAAGCCACCGCTAAGCGGAGCGTTCGTGTCACCCAATAGATTGAATCGGCAACGAGTAAAAGATGAATTCCGGTTGCAAATACAAAATAATGGAGGAAAGATCATGAACGCAGTAGGCATTGACGTATCCAAAGGGAAAAGCATGGTTTGTGTCATGCGCCCCTTCGGAGAAGTGGTACTCGACCCCTTTGAAGTTTTACATACCGCCCAGAACCTGAACGATCTGGCTGGGAAGCTCAAAGCTCTGGACAGAGAGACCCGCGTTGTTCTGGAAGCTACCGGGAATTACCACAAACCAGTTGCTTTTGTTTTACACGATGCGGGCTTATTTGTTTCCGTAGTCAATCCCGTTCTGATTCATGACTACGACAACAACAGTTTAAGACATGTCAAGACGGATAGAAAAGACGCTGTTAAAATCGCCAACTATACGCTGACAAGTGGACACGGCTGCGGCAGTATCTTCCAGAAGATGATACCCGACTGGCTTTGAAAAATTGTTATCGCCAGTACCAGCAGGCCGTAGCGATTCGTACTATGCTGAAGAATAATCTGATTTCATCTCTTGACCTGACCTTTCCAGATGCCAACAAATTGTTTTCAAGTCCCGCAAAGAGCAACGGATGCGAAAAATGGGTCGATTTCATCGGGGATTTCTGGCATAGCGAGTGCATTTTCAGTCTTTCCGAAGAAACCTTTGCTAAGAAGTATCTGAAATGGTGCCAGAAGCACGGCTACATTTTCACTCGTTCAAAATCGGACGAAATCTATTCCTGTGCCGTTAATTCCGCTTCCCTTTCCGAAATCACCCACCTCAAAACTCCTTATCCAGCAACAGGTCGCTCAGTTGAAAGCAGTATCTCAGTCAGTGGCTGCACTCCGGCAGGAGATGCTTCGCCTTTCCCAGCAGCTTCCTGAATTTGATACCGTAATGGAAATGTACGGCGTTGGTCCTTCTCTCGGCCCTCAGCTGATGGCCGAGATTGGAGATGTCCGCCGTTTTTCCTCCAAGAAATCTCTCATTGCCTTTGCAGGAATTGAGCCGCTGCCAAATGACTCTGGCAAGGTTGTTGGTAATGACAAAGGAATCAGCAAAGTTGGTTCAGCAGTTTTGCGAAGAACACTTTTTCTGATTATGACTGTTATTTTTCAAACACAGCCACAGGATGAACCCGTTTTTCAATTCATGAACAAAAAGCGTTCTGAGGGAAAGCCCTACAAAGTCTACATGATAGCTTCGGCCAACAAGTTCCTGCGAATCTACTACGCTAGAGTGAAAGCTGTAATGGACTCCGAACGCTCACAGTAAGCATGGATATCTGTTTTTGGACGTAATTTCCTCTTGAGCCTGAGCTAAATCCAAAGAACCACTTAGCTGGCGCAGCGAACCCTTGACAAACCGAAGCATTCAAATGCTATTCTGTTTCTGCGAGGGCTGGCTGGGCTTGCTTTGCTATTCCCTCCGTCACCCTCGCTGTGTTTTGACCAGCATTTGAATGCTGTTTGTCATGGGCAGCGGTTGGTTAGCGATTTTTCTTATTTTGGGGCTTGACTTTTATTAGCATGTCTTATTTATTAGATTTCGTCTTGATTGTTCTCACTGCTTTATCGAAATAATAATATATTGTTTTTTTGGTTCCCATAACTTTTACGCGATCTATATAAGTAAAAGGAAAAGCAACTATAACTCCAAGCCTTTGACAAATTTTTCCTTTTTCTTTCATTGAATCTTTAATTTTCCTAGAAATGACTGCTTCCTTGCTAGCAGTCACCCACGAACCCGAAAAATGGTGAATTGTGGCAGTCCGTTTTGTTAAGCTGATTTCCTTAGTAATGTGACTTTTGGGGCAAAACACATCTTTCGGATATAATATGAAGCCACAGATATCCTGTTTTGTGTTATTCCCCACAAATCCATATTTTTTGCAAAAACTTGTTATGGTAATCACATTTGTTGTTAAATCATACTTACCATTTTTTCTTATAAAATGTCGATGTTTATATTCCTCCAGCAACTCCTCAAAGAGGGGAAATCCCTTTTCACATGCCATAATTCCTGTTGGAATATTCGTTTCATCTTCAAATCCAGAAAAAGCTCTATTGGAAAGGAACGAATCCAACGGCCTGATGACTTCTACATCCGTATCCATGTAAATCCCCCCCTCTGTCACCATCGCATAGAGCCGAACGTAATCCGTGACGAATGCCCACTTTTTTGCCTGATATGCTTCTCTTACATAATCACAGCTGTTCAAATCGAAATTGGATTCATTCCATTCTTTAATTTCATAATCTGGGCAATATTTTTTCCACGAATCGATACATTTCTGCGCAAGATCAGAAAGTGGATTTCCGCCGAACCAACAATAATGAATTATTTTAGGTATCATTCCAATTTCTCCTTTAAATCAAAGTTTTTGCTCCATATAAATAGAATAAAGCCATTATATATCCTCGCTTAAACAAGAACAACTTAACCTTATTTATTGATGAGTCATATAAATTACAGTCTTCTAATGCATTTTTGACAATCGCATGACTATAAAGTTGTTTTACCATTGCCTCACACTCTTTATACCCCTTACCTGACATTACCATCTTTTTGATTTCATCACAAAACAAGCCGACATTATGAATGTTCGAATAATGCTTAATTGTATACGGTTCAAGAGCATCTACCTGAACTATTTTATCCCAATATGAAATAGTTTTTTCTATATTTATATTTTTCGCTTGATTATGTAGCATTGAACTTCTATACTGAATATAGCCATACCATTCATTTGGTATCATGAGACACGTTGTGATACGATTTAAAATATTACGGTTAAATATTTGATCTTCACATATCTTTACACTTTCATCAAACAAACAATCTAAAACTACACTTCGTTTATATGCATTTGCGCTTGACGATCCCAGTATAATTGAGTCAACATCTTGATGTAATATTTTGATTTTAACTTTGTCTAGTTCCTTACCTGAAAAGTACTGAACAACTTTAGAATTTTGCTTCATACTCATCAGATAACTATCCAAGTCAATTTTTTCACAGTTATTGCGTGTGATTTTTATCGCCTTTCCGTCACTATCCTTATAATAAACCATTCTCCCAAAAATAACATCTGGACTATTATACTCATTGATGTATGTACAAGCTTCCTTCAGCATATTTGAGGGTATAATGTCATCTGAATCAAGAAAGACAACATAATCTCCTATTGCGTTTCTTATTCCTGTATTTCTTGCTCCTGGTAGCCCTTTATTAGCCTGATGAATAATCTTTACATTTAAATCTTTATAATCAAATTTATCGATCAATTCCTTAAATTCCTTGCGACTTCCATCATCTACTACAATAACTTCAAAATTATCATATGTCTGTCTTCTGAGTGAATCTATCATCCTGCAAAAGCATTGTGTATTTGTATTGTAAAAAGGTACAATTATAGAAAATTTCATAATTATTAATCAACTCCAGAAAAATTTGTATGGCACTGTATCTGCTCCATTTCTAATAACATATGTAATAAGCCAATAGAAAAAAAGCATCGCCATTATTTCAATGAAAACCGTGCCAATTTTTATTCTTCCGTTCTCAACTTTGACGGTTCCGTGTATTTTTACAATCGAAGGCAAATACAGTAAAACAAAGAAATCGAAGTAGTAACTTAATCTAATAATGTAATTAGATAAGCCTATAAACATCAGTGATGTAGAAGCAAATGATATCGTGGAGTAGAACAGAAAAGTATTTCCATCTTTAAATCGATCACCATGCTTTTCTTTATTCAGATAATATAGAATCCATATTCCGCCAAACAAAATCAATCGTATAAACTTTCCTCCTCCTTCCGAATCATAAATATAGTGCTCGTATCTCGCCATATTTATTCCGATTGATCCAAGCATATTAAAAACAAGTTCAAAGGAAAACGATGCAGCTAGAATTGCTACTGTAACAAAAATTAGATTCAGCTTACTAAATCTATTATTTGCCATCCATGCAATCGGATATAAAACTATTGCAAAAAGAGCCGTCACATGGAATGTACTAGCTAAAGCAACACAAACAATAAAGAAAAGAAATTTTTTTTCTTTTATAAATCTATATGCATATAAAACAATCAAGACCGCTGGAAACTGTCTCATATTGTTCATAGAATCATTAAAATACAAGAAATAGTAAATCAAAAAAACTATGGCAACCGCTTTTTTTTCAAAATACCATTTTGCCGTAAAATATAAAAGATAAAGTTCTAAAAAGCACAACAGAAAAAAGAAAATATGAGCATCATTTCCAATCCTTGATGCAATATAATTGAGAGTAGCATAACCATAATCTATGGAATATTCTTTTGCATACTTAATAAATTGCAACCAATTATTATAACGCATCGCCTGGTTGAACCAATATACACCATAGCCTGCTGTATCAGAGCCAATCTCATAAGACCTAAGCCCCGCTAAAAGTGAGGGCAGAAGTATCGCTATGAACACCAATACACTGCGTATTTTCCTATTCATTTTATATGTTTCTTCGCAATGTAAAATAAGCGTAGAAGCTGTAAACATAATTAGATATATCGCCATTCATATGCTCCTCTTATCCAAGCGGTTATCACCCTGATGTTCAATTAAAAATAGCCTTGCTTTGCCCCCATTATATTGCTCTTGAAGTCTTTAATTCCTTCTATAATAGGGGTATTTTCTTTTTTATTGTGTGTCGCAACATACATAATCCTTGTAAGATAAAAATAGGCAATCGATGTCCGTTTAAAGAATGACCTGTATTTGTAAAGTATATAAAGTCTATTTCTTGTCAGATAATAATCCTTCAATCCTGTTGTCTTAGATATACTTTTCCCAACCTTATGGTAAATCTTCGCCTCATATACATATTTGAGCACATATCCATTTTGAATTGCTTTTAAAGAAAAATCCGAATCTTCATAATACATAAAATATGCCGAATCGAATAATCCAATATCCTTATAACATTTTACTGACATCATCATGCAACAGCCGGAAATAAATGATACACATCTAGAAGACGTATATTTTTTATGTCTGAAATTTCCTTTGTATCTTGAAACCTCACCTCCTCCATACCAAAGTTCATTCGGCTCCTTATAATAATAAATTGCTCCAGTCGTAATAGTACGATCGTTTGTATTTTCAATCAACATACGTAGCGTGTTCTCTTGAATTACAGTATCATTGTTTAAACATAGTATAAAATCACAATTATCATTAACTGCGATTTCTGCTCCAATGTTATTTGCAACACCAAAGCCTACATTTTCTAGTAACTTCTTGTAAATAACGCCTACATGCGTAGATAGAATGCTAGCATCTTCTGTTGATGCATTATCAATGACGATAATCTCATAATTATTATAGTCCGATTTTTTTATGCTATGAATGCAATCAATTGTGTCATCTAACCCATTATAATTTACTAAAATAATGCCAATTTTTTTCATTATTCACTCTTTCCTATACATTGCTCAATAGCCAAATTTATAATCTTTGCAACATTATCGAAATTATAAGTTGCCATTTTTTTCTCATATGCGTCTCGATTAACCTTAAATTTGCTATAATATACATCGCCAATAGCTCGACCAATATCATTTATATTTAAAGGATCTACTAAAATTACAGCATCTTCTCCAACTTCTTTCATCGACGAGCAATTACTTGTTATGACGGGTTTATAGTAACTCATTCCCTCCACAATGGGCATACCGAAGCCCTCATACAATGAAAGCAGTACAACACTTTCACAGTTCTGATAAAGCAGTTCTTTATCATTCTCCGATATATATCCTAAAAATTCAACTTGAGTTCCATGTGGAGATTTTTTCAATTCATCTAAAACACATTGATAATCATCATTTTTCTTTCCTGCGATATAAAAATATAGATCGTCAATATTTTCATCATCACAGAATTTCAAAAAGCCTCTGACCGTATTGGGTAAATTTTTATTTTTTCTCATATCCCCAAGATAAAATAAATATTTTTTGTTCAAATCAAAAGAGCCATCATCAGAACATTTACCCTTTTGATTTGGTTGCAATATATTAACTCCATTATAGCAGACTACAATTCTTTCTTCTGGAACACGATAAAATTTCATTATATCTTTTTTTGTCGTTTCTGAAACTGCAATAACCAAATCCGCCTTTTTCAATTTTGAAAAAAACAGTTCAAGATATATTTTCTTTATAAGAGAATAATTTTCTGGATAGATTTTCACCATTAAATCATGAACCAGGCATATACGCTTTGCACGATGTAATGTATGCGGAAATAAGCCATCACAAAAATACACATCGTTATTCCCAAAGAAAAACTCTATTGGTAGAATATAGCTCAAGATTCGGGGTGCTTTTTTTTCTATTTCTGCATATGGTATCAGCCAATCATTTTCCGTTTTTTTCAGCATTTCCGAATGTTCGTTTTTTTTATCAAAAAAAGCAACTCGCAAATCATATTTTCTATTCATCGATGCTATTTTTTTTGTAACATATTCATGGAAATAATGAACTCCAGTCTTATGTTCTCTTAGAATCAGATGACCATTTAAGAAACACGCTGTTTTCATACTATTAGGCTTCCTCTCCCGCTATCTTTTTATTTTTTCAGAATTATCATGTGAATAAACAAGTTATATTTTATCCAGAAGCTATAGCTTTCCGTTCTTTAACATCTTATTTTAATCAGTTCAGTATCTCCAACAGCCAAACACCGCCCCAATCCAGCAGGCAAAAACAGTGTTTCTCCTTTGCTGAAACGCATCGGCTTCTGCTCAGCATCCATTGTCTGAACCTCACCGTAGCCATCCAGACACATTAGCACCTGAAAAGATGTATCCATTACAGAAAAAGCAAAGCCCTTTGTGACTTGAATCCGTTCCGTTTCAAAGTACTTGCAGCGGCAGAGCAGCTCACGGGAGCAGCCGGAATAATATTTCACGATGCGCGGTTTCTGGCTCACATCTGGCGCAACATTCATATCCATAACTTGAACAGCCTTATCAAAGTGCAGTTCACGCTTTTTACCGTTCTTATCCACCCGGTCATAGTCATAGACACGGTAGGTCACATTAGAGCTTTCCTGAATTTCAGCCACCAGAATACCTTTTCCAATGCCGTGTACGGTCCCCGCCGGGACAAAATAGGTATCGCCCTTGTGAACCTCAACTTTTTGCAGGTGCTTATCCAATGTTCCAGTTTCAACAGCTTTCCGAAGAATTTCCTCGGTCACCTTGTGTTGAAAGCCATAAATCAAGTGTGCACCTTCGTCAGCGTCCACAACGTACCACATCTCGGTCTTACCGTTGTCGCCTTCGTGCTCTCGTGCATATGCATCATCGGGATGAACCTGAACAGACAGATCTTTCTTTGCATCGATGAATTTCACCAATACAGGCAGTTCTCCGTTTTCCACCTTTGTACCAAGATATTCTGGGTGAGCACTCAGCACCTCTGCCAGCGTTTGTCCCTTATAAATTCCATTTGCCACATAACTGGGACCATCCGGATGTACAGAGCATTCCCATGTCTCCGCCAACGGGGTCAAATCGATTTGCTTTCCGTATTCTTCCCGGAGTCGAGTGCCGCCCCACAGATAGTCCTTTCCAGTCGGAATCAATTTCATGATTTCCATAGCCATCACCCCTTAGTTCTTACACCATGGGGAATTTGATCTTATCAGCAACGCTAATTTCATCACCAAGCTGAACTTCGATCATGTCCAATGCAGTGATAGCCTCAACCGTGTGCTTGCAGCCTGCCGCAATGGTGATTACATCACCGGTACGCAGCACCTGCTCCATGCCGTCTACGACTGCCTTGCCCTTACCAGAAACGACAGTCCAGACTTCCTCACGGTAGTTATGCATGTGGTAAGTCATGTGCTCACCCGCTCTCATGGAAATCTTAACTGTCATAGAGCCGGGCTGCACATCGATTACCGTATAACTACCCCAAGACTTCTCAGCATACATTGCCTCGGTCTCGATTCTTTCTACATAGGGCTTCATGTAACCGCTGCGCTCTTTATCAGCAATCAAAATACCATCACCGCTGGCCGCAATAATCATGTCCTTGCAACCCATGCAGAGGATGGGGATATTCAACTCATTCACCACATTGGTGTTCTCACAGGTTTCATCCAGAATGGCCTTACCCTTGGTCTTATCTGCCATGACTTCGGCCATCATGTTCCAAGTACCGACATCTTTCCAGTCACCACTGTAACGCAGAACCTGAATGCTGGACTCTTTCTCGACCACAGCATAGTCAAAGCTGATTTTTGTCATGGTTTCATACTTATTGAACAGGTCACGGTAGTCCTCGAAGTCGATCATGCTATGAGCCTTGTCCAGCAGATAGCCAAGTTTGAATGCAAAGATGCCTGCATTCCACAATGCGCTCTGTGCCAGATACTTCTTGGCAGTTTCCACATCCGGCTTTTCCTTGAATTCCATGACCTTGCTGACGTTTTCGCCGCTTTCAGGGATAATGTAACCATACTTTTCGCTGGGATAAGTCGGTTCAATGCCCATCAGGGTCAGATTTGCTCTACCCTGCTCTGCCAGTTCCTGCAGGTTTTTGACGGCTTCGTAATAAGTGTTATCCACATAGGGGTCGACCGGGCAGACAACAACAGCTTCATTTTCTGCCACACCCCGTTCGTCGTGCAGATAGGCAGCAGCCAGTGCGATGGCCGGGAAGGTATCACGGCGGCAAGGCTCTACACAGATAGATGCCTTTTCGTCCAGCTGATTCTTGATAGCACTTGCCTGCGATTTGCTGGTTGCAATGGTAATCTTTGCATCAGCATCTACCGTGGTGATTTGGCGATAGACACGCTGCACCATAGACTCATACTCGTCATTATTCTTAAACAGCTTGATAAACTGCTTGCTGCGCACATCGTTCGAAAGAGGCCAGAGCCGCTTACCAGAACCACCAGAAAGTAAAATAACATTCATTTTTATTTTCTCCTCTATTCCTTATTTCAAATACTCTTCCGCACTCTTGCAGATCTCTGCTTCCACCTTTTCGGCCGCAGCTTTGTTCTCCGTACTGACCGAGATATAGGTCTTGAGTTTCGGCTCGGTACCGGAGGGGCGCACCACGATGGAACAGTTGTCTTCCAGCAGGAACTTCAGCACATCGGACTTGGGCAGACCGTCCAGACCGGGTGCATAGTCCAACAGCTTGACAACTTTCTTGCTGCCAAACACCTTGATATCGCCCCGGAATGCTTGCATGATGCTCTGCATCTTGGCAAAGCCTGCACTGCCATCAAACTCATAGCTGTGAAGGGTGTTCAGGCAGTAGCCATAGGTCTTGTACAGCTCGTCCAGCTTATCCAGCAGGCTGATGCCCTTGGTCGCATAGTAGCTGAACATCTCGCAGATCATGTAAGCACCGTCCACACCATCCTTGTCGCGAACATAAGAGCCGGTCAGATAACCGTAGCTTTCTTCAAAGCCGAACACATAGCTGTTTGCCTTGCCCTGCTTCTCCAGCTTGCCGATCTGCTCACCGATGAATTTGAAGCCGGTCAGCACGTTGACGGTACGCAGGCCATAATGGGTGGCAATCTGCTCGCCCATGTCCATGGTGACGATCGTCTTGACCATGACCGGGTCGGCGGGCATCTTGCCGTGCTTTACACGCTGGCTGCAAATGTAGTCCAGCAGCAGCATACCGGTCTGGTTGCCGGTCAACAGTTCGTACTCTCCTGTCTTGTTCTTGACGGCGATACCCACACGGTCACAGTCGGGGTCGGTTGCCAGCAGCAGATCGGCGTTACACTTCTTGGCATACTCCATGCCCAGTGCCATTGCCTCTTTGATTTCCGGGTTGGGATACGGGCAGGTCGGGAAGTTTCCGTCCGGCTGCTCCTGCTCCTTAACCACGGTGATGTTGGTGTAGCCCATCTCCTTCAGGGTGCGGGTCACAGGCTTCAGACCGGTGCCATTCAGCGGGCTGTACACGATAGCCACGTTCTTGTTGACCTCTTCGCCAAACAGAACAGACTGGCTCTTGACCTGCTCCACGAATGCGGTATAGACCTCGCCCGGGATGTACTGGATACTGCCGTTTTCCACACCTGCTTCAAAATCGCTGGTCTTGACGTCGGCAAAGATGTCCAGCTTCTCGATCTCAGCCAGAATTTCCGCTGCGGCCTCGGTGGTGATCTGGCAGCCGTCTGCGCCATAGACCTTATAGCCATTGTACTTACTGGGATTGTGAGAAGCCGTCACCATGACACCGGCAGAAGTGTGCAGATAGCGAGTCGCAAAGGACACGGTAGGAACCGGCATCAGGACAGGCCAGATATTCACCTTGACGCCATTGGCTGCAAATACCCCAGCGGCAACTTTTGCAAAAACATCGCTCTTGATACGGCTGTCGTAGCCGATGGCCACAGACGGAGTTTCAAAGTTCTTTTTTAAGTAGTCCGCCAGCCCCTGAGAAGCCTTTGCCACCGTATAGATGTTCATGCGGTTCGTGCCTGCGCCAATCACACCACGCAGACCGCCCGTACCAAAGGCAAGGTCACGATAGAATGCGTCCTCGATTTTTGCATCGTCCAGTGATTTCAATTCTGCCACTATGTCGGCATCTGCTGTTGCGTTTGCAAGCCAACACTCGTATTCTTTTTTTATGTTCATTGATTCTTCGCCTCCGTACTAACATTTACCCTCTGCGCAATTCTTCTGCTTTACGAATTATTCCGTTGGCAATTTATATATTTTTCATTACGGGTTCCCTTAACAGTTTTTGCCACGTTGATTTATTTGATTTTTTAACAGCAAATAGCACTCATTCAATATAATAGCAATTAAAACCGATATGCCTAAAAAGTGAATCAATTCCAAGTCGGTTGCGCTTCCTACAACCTTTCCTACCTTCATATGAATCAAATATGTCCAATACGCTGAACCACTTACTATTGACAATAATCGCTTACAATTTTGGGGTTCTTTATTTGGAATAAGCATAGCGATATTAAAAACCATCCCGCAAAACCCGATACCTGCAATCGCTGTCAGTACATCCTTTAGTAACGAAATATTTCCAAACTTTATTGTAGCAATCGAACAGATTAATAAGAGAGTTGCATTTTGAAAAATAGCCTTTACTTTATTGTCTTTTAATTTATCAGCCCACAAGCCAAACATTAAAGCTCCAATAGATGTATACCATTGACTATCCGCACCTATGATTTCTAGCCCAACAAATATCATCGTCCCCACACCGGGTAGAAATAATAGCGACCACCCATTAATTTTGACTATAAAAAACAACATATAGAATACCATTATAAATGGCACATACCAAAGCACTCCGTCATTACTACCCATTAAAATTTGTTTTAGTGGATTGACTGTCCATGATTTATATATAAACATTGAAATCAAATTAGTTATCACATAGGGCAAATACACTGACCCAATTTTATGAAATAGCCACTCCTCCCCCCCCCCCCCAGACTTTTTCACTATTTATATTCGCCAAATAGCCACTTAAAAATGCAAAAAGCGCAGCACCGAAGAAGCCTACAGACTTCAGTCCGCTCAACCGTGAAGTAGGCTCAAAGAATCTAAAATAGTGCGCCACAACAACCATTAAGATTGCTATAATCTTCAATACACATACATCAATATATAGAGCAATTTGTTCTTCATCTTATTGACCTCATATACCATTCCAAAATCAGGCACCTATTCACATATTTTCAAACAGTATCCCGTGCTCCTCAGAAACTCTCCGAGCATTGAATCTGTTATGTACATCTTCCAGTCCCTGCAATACCAATTTATCTTTCAAATTCCTATCTCGACAAATCCGTAGTACAGCTTCACTTGCCCCAGTAGCATCATCTGCTTCAACAAGCAAGCCATTTTCTCCATCTCGGATGATATTAGGAATGGCATCAACACGGCTTGCCACAATTGGTTTGCCCGCCATCATGTACTCCGGCAAAACCAATCCAAACCCTTCCCAACGGCTTAATAGACAGGCAACATCAAAGAGTTCTACATAGCTCATCGGATCATCAACCCAACCTGTAATATGCAAGTTCTCAGAAAATCCATTGTCTTCAGCATATTTTCTGATTTCTGCTTCTTGATTGCCATTTCCTACAATAATAAAATGTGCATTAGAAATTTCATCCTTGACCAACTTTGCCATTTTCACAAATATATCTGGTGCTTTCTGGGGGCTAATACGTCCTACCATACCGACAACAAATGCATCTTCTGGAATGTTTAAATCTGCTCTTTTAACTTTTCCATGTTCGCCGCATTCATATGCTTTGATGTCCACACCGTTAAAAATGACTTGCAACTTATTTGTTCTACAAATTTTTTTCTCCAACGCCGACTGTTTTTCCGCATCTGAAATGCAAATGATTTTCTCGCAGAATGGTGCGGCTATCTTTTCAATCACTGTGTACATCATTCTTTTCCTATCAGAGCAACGCATGTTGAAAGCCCAGCCATGTGGGTTATATACACAGTGATTTTTCAATCCGATATCTGCCACACGAGCAATTGCACCCGCTTTACTAGAATGCGCATAAACGATATCTGGATGGTATTTTTTTATCAGCCTCCGAACTTTTCCAATTGATTTTAAGTCGTTCACCCCGATTGCCCTGTTCATTTCAATTTGTTCAAAGGAGTCCACAAGCCCATCATAATCTTCTCTATGAAAGTCCTGTGAGCAGACCAAAACATTTTCAAATCTATCTTTATCCAAATACTTGAGAAGCATTCGGATGTAACGATCTACTCCGCCAGCGGCTTGCGCCACATGCAGTATTCTAATTTTATTTTTCATCATCCCTCAAATACTCCTCATCATTTATCTTTACACTAATCCATATCCTCGATTTCTTCATTGCACGACAACAAGCCTGTATACAGATTGCAGCAGCAATCTATACGCAGGCTCGCCTTCGTACCTCCTTATTCTGTTTTCTGCTCTATCAGCTTTCGCTGTGGTGGGTTAAGTATAGAGCGCAACCAGAAGCCATTAGCACCTGAAATCACGCTGGCCGTAACGCACCATGACAGGCAGAAACAGGTTGAGGTGAAAAGGTCAAGCCGCGTAAACCCGCATGAAATCAGGCTTTTCTCTGGTTGTCCATATTATTTCACACTCCCCTTTAGCTGTAACAACATTCAATTCTCATACATTTGATTTTGGGGTTATTCCAACTAATACAAATAGCGGATAGGCTCGTGCACCTGTCCGCTGGCTGTCACCCCACCCTCATGGTCGAGATTTCTTTCTGGATGGCATTGCTGCCACCCAAAAAGATCAGTCGTTCATTCTCCGGGTAAGAAAATATGAACTTCGGGTCGCGGAGCCTTTCATTCTCTGCCGTACCCTTGTCCCTATTATGACAGCCGCGTATTATTACCGCAGCACCAAATACCGCAATTCTAAGATTTCTCTCCATCTCGTCTCTCCAACCGCTTCTCTCCGTATACTGTTATTTTTACTCCCCATGTCCCAGCAGGCACACCTTAAACGTCTTAAAAATAATTTTCCAATCCACCCAGAAGCTGCGCTCCTTGACATATTTCACGTCCAAATCCATCCACTCCTCAAAGGAGAGGTCGTTGCGGTGCGGAGCAATCTGCCAATAGCAGCTCAGGCCGGGGGTCACATACAGACGCTGCTTTTCGTAGTCGCCGTACTGTTCCACCTCGCGGGGAAGTGCAGGGCGGGGGCCAACAATGCTCATATCGCCTTTCAGGATGTTCCACAGCTGCGGCAGTTCATCAATGCTGGTCTTGCGGATAAATTTACCCACACGAGTAATGCGCGGATCATCCTTGATTTTGAAAACCGGGCCATCCATCTCGTTCTGATCCAGCAGATCATCCAACTTTGCCTCTGCGTTGGGGCACATAGATCGGAACTTATAGAACTTGAAGGGTTTTCCGTTGCGGCCAATACGCTCCTGCGAGAAGATCGGACCCGCGGATGGGTCATCCACCACAATAGCAATTGCTGTAATCAACATAACAGGTGACAGCACTACCAGCGCCACCGACGACAGAACAATATCCTGCGCACGGCGGACAAACCAGTACAGCCGATGGGCGTGCAGATTCTCTTTTCGGTCAATTTCAACTTTCTTCTCAATTCCAGTCGTATTCGTAGCCATTTTTCCTCACATAAATCCTTGTCTACACGTTTCTTATCGTTATTCGTTTTAAAGTAATCCCTTTAGCTCACACCGTTCCCGCAAGCACCTTCCTTTTAGATAGCAGTTCCTCTTTTCCCAAGACGTACAGACCGTTTACCTCCTGATTTCCAGGTAAACAAAAGCCCTCGGACGACGGTTTCGCCAAAGGTCATTTCAAATGCAATGTGACCGCAACAAGAACCAGAATATCACACTGCAGCTCAAGCTCCACACGCACAGTACTATCGGAGTGCAAATTTTTACACTTTTGCAAAACCCTAACAAGCCCACTTCATTTTCACCTTTGCGCATCACGCCAGCAAGGTAAACAGCAGTGAGCTTTTCATTGTGGTCTATCATTTGGTTTTCCGCATGATTTATCATATTATTGTTCGCAAACAGACACAAGACCACATGATTCACCTCCTTACCCGCAATCAAGGCGTATCTCCCATCCCAAAACGGAGGATAGCAGTTCTTCCACGTGGCCGTCTGAATTCTCTTATTATTCTATCATGGTTATATCTGGGAATCAATAGAAATCCGAGGAATTGCATCCATCTATGTTTTAGAAAAAATTTCGACTCAACCTAATCTTTTCCACACATTGCCCAGTTTCGCCTGAAAATCCCAGATGAAATCACTGGCAGAAAAATGTGTGGTCATATAGTTGTCTATAGCGCTGGATAGCACGGTCAGGTGAGATAGCAGTTTCAATGCAATGACAACCGCTAAATAGAGCATCACTTCGCACTAAAAAACTGGTTTATACCGTTGCATTGGTCATGTGTTCAGACTAGACGTATCGCATTACACTATATAATTTTTACTCTCTCCCCCGATTCCCCAATTATATATATGTATAATTAACCATCAATGCAGCGCACCACCTGGTTTGTGCTCTTTTGCATAGGTCAGGCTATTTTTTCGCGCTAAAAAGCCCCTGCCGATCACATTTCTGTGAAAGACAGAGGCCTTCTGCTGCTAGATTCAATTCAGTCTGGGGAGATGGAACAACTATCTCATTCTACCGGATCAGTGTCCCCTTCCAGATTTTTAACCTCCCCCGGTGTGTCTGACGCGCTGAGCGTCTGTTCTTGCTCCATGCGACGGCGCACAGCTTCCACCACATAGGCGGTCGCACTTTCTCCAGCTTGTTCTGCTGCCGCTTCAATCGCTTTTTTGCTCTGTGGACTATCGATTCTCAAATTCAACACGAGCCGTTCATAGGTTTTTGCGTTGTACTTTGACCGGCTGGCTGTACTTGTTTTTCCGCCCATTCCAACACCAACTTTCTTTTGACTTCTAAAGGTATTATATCACATTCTCTTGTATTTGCATACTATCCCCAGTATGCATTTTGCACAGATATTTGTGCTATTCTTTGGTGATCATTCCATCTTGCATACTGTGCACAGTATGTGTATACTCATACCATCGGGAACACCGGTTCTCACATCCGACCATTCACCAACGATTTGAAGAGAGGTACACACATGAGCATCAACGTTTTACTGACCCTTGTCGAGCAGTACAAGGAGGCCGCCCAACTGATCGAGGCCGCACAGGCTGAGCAGGAACAGCTGAAGATCCAGATCCGCGAGGCACTGGCTGAGCGCTCCACCAACTATCTGGAAGTAGGCTGCCACAAAGTCCGCCTGTCTGATTTCTCCAGCACCCGACTGGACAGCAAAGCCATCAAGGCTGTGGCTCCTGACCTGTATGACCAGTACAGCAAAACGGTCACCGGCACCCGCCTGAGCATCACCTGAAAAGAAAAGCCCCATACAGCGCCCACTGTCCAAAGTTCGCACTGTACAGAGCCCAACACACCCGCCGGGGCGGGCTACACCAATATTATACCTGTCCCGGCCTTTTTTATCAATAGAAAGGTTCGAAAAATCATGAAACAGACTGTCAAAACCTCCCGCGCTGCTGGTCAGCTGGAAAAGATGTTCCGCGAGCTCAACAAGCACTACTTTGCAGGCAAGCTGCCCGAACCCATCATCAGCCTGAAAAAGACCCCGTCCGCCTATGGTCACATCACCTGTTCCAAGGTCTGGCAGGCAGGCGGCGAGAACAAGTACGAGATTAATATTTCGTCGGCTACCCTTGACCGTCCCATTGAAGAGACCGCTTCCACCCTGCTGCATGAGATGGTGCACGAGTACTGCATGGAGACCGGCATCAAGGACACCAGCAACAACGGGGTCTACCACAACCGGCGCTTTAAGGAGCAGGCAGAGACACACGGATTGACCGTCGACCACCACGAAAAGTATGGCTGGACCATCACGAGTCCGTCCGAAGAGCTGCTGGACTTCATCATCTTTCAAGGCTGGCAGGACATCCAGATGGGTGAACGGCTGGCATGGTCGGATATGGCAGGCACCGGAGCAGGCAGCAAGGCACCCGGCAGCAGTCAGACTGGAGCACCGAGACCTCCCAAAGCCAAGAGCAGTACCCGGCGGTGGGTATGTCCCAAGTGCGGTACCATCATCCGGAGCACCAAGGAAGTGCGGGTCATCTGCGTGGACTGCATGCTCCATTAGGCGGGAGACACTGTACAGGTCCAGACCGTTCTTCAGCTGCATCTGTGCGAAGGTGTGGCGGCAGGTATGAGGACTGACACGCACCGAGGGACGAGACCCCCACCTCTTTTGCGGCATGCTTCAATATCCGCGCTACGGCCTCATCGGTCATTGGCTTACCGTTTTTGCTGGGGAAGAGATTCTTGTAGCGAGTAGGGTGCTCCTTCAGGTAACCATCTCGGAGTGTGCAATACTTGACGAGCTGCTTGGAGAGTGCTGGCGATTTGGGCACGACCCGTTCCTTGCTGCCCTTGCCGTGCTTTACCAGAATATAGTCCTGCTTGATGTCCTCCGGCTCCATCAGGATCATTTCGTTGCAGCGCATCCCGGTATCAAACAGCAGCATGATAATGGTCTTGTTCCGCACGTCCAGAAAATCCTTGCCGTCGTAGAACTGGATCATCCGCTTCATCTCAGCCGCTGTAAAGGTATCGATGATCGTCCGGGGCTGACGGAGGCACTTTACCTTTTTGGCCGGATTGTCCCGCTCCTCCAGATAGCCCTCATTGACCAGATAGTTGAACCATGTGCGCCACACCTTGAGCAGGTCGTTGATATAGCGGGACGTGCTACCCGCGTCCTGTTTCTCCTTCATCAGGTCCCGGATGTGGCGGGGACGGACGTCTTCCAGCTCAGTGATCTGCTTCAGCTCCAGATATTCCAGCAAAAACCGGGTCGCAGCCTTATAATTGCGCACAGAGCCTTTAGCCAGATGGCGGCATTCACAGTCGTAGATAAATTCATCGCGGAGATCTTTCAAACACATAAAAAAACACCCTTTCCTTCATGGCGGACCACAAAAGAAAGGGTGAAAAATCGCTAGATATGGTTGTCGTACCAAATCAGGCTTGTTCGTAGTTGAGCAAGACAAACTTCGGCCAACAAATCATCCAATTTTTAACGCAGCTGCGTGATTAGCAGTTCTCAGCGAAGTACTTAATGGTACGGACCATCTGAGAGGTGTAGGAGTTCTCGTTGTCGTACCAAGACACGACCTGAACCTGATAGGTGTCGTCGTCGATCTTAGCGACCATGGTCTGGGTAGCGTCGAACAGAGAGCCGTAACGCATACCGATGACGTCGGAAGAAACGATCTGATCCTCGTTGTAGCCGAAGGACTCAGAAGTAGCAGCCTTCATAGCAGCGTTGATGGACTCCTTGGTGACGTCCTTGCCCTTGACGACAGCAACCAGGATGGTGGTAGAGCCGGTGGGAACAGGCACACGCTGAGCAGAGCCGATCAGCTTGCCGTTCAGCTCAGGGATGACCAGGCCGATGGCCTTGGCAGCACCGGTGCTGTTGGGGACGATGTTCTGTGCGCCAGCACGTGCACGGCGCAGGTCGCCCTTGCGCTGAGGACCATCCAGGATCATCTGGTCGCCGGTGTAAGCATGAACAGTGGTCATGATGCCGGAAACGATGGGATAGGTCTTGTTCAGGGTGTCGGCCATGGGAGCCAGGCAGTTGGTGGTGCAGGAAGCAGCGGAGATGACCTGATCCTCAGCGGTCAGGGTCTTCTCGTTGACGGAGTAGACGATGGTCTTCAGATCGTTGCCTGCGGGAGCAGAGATAACGACCTTCTTTGCGCCAGCCTGGATGTGAGCCATGCTCTTCTCCTTGCTGGTGTAGAAGCCGGTGCACTCCAGAACGACATCAACGTTCAGCTCGCCCCAGGGAGCATCCTTTGCGTCCTTAACAGCGTAGATCTTGATCTCCTTGCCGTCAACAATGATGGAGTCCTCGGTAGCCTCGACAGTGTGCTTGCCCTCGCCGATCTTGCCGCAGAAAGAACCCTGAGCAGTATCGTACTTCAGCAGGTGAGCCAGCATCTTGGGGCTGGTCAGGTCGTTGATTGCGACGACCTCGTAACCCTCAGCATCAAACATCTGACGGAAAGCCAGACGGCCAATACGACCAAAACCATTGATAGCAACTCTAACAGCCATGTTAATAATACCTCCTAAATGTTCTTACCCTTTTCATCGGATAATCTCACGGTATCTTTATTGTAGTCCAAAACGCGAAAAGTTTCAAGTGTCTGCTAAAAAATTAACAACTCGTTTGTTCACTTTTTGGCTTTTGTATGATTTTTGTCCCTTATCTGGGCCGGTTTTCAGCAATTCAGCCAACAGAGTGCTGGCCTTTACTTCTTTCTGGCCGCAGGCCCTGCGGTGCGCACGGTGCAGAACACGCCCAGCGTCCCAAGGCAGGCCATGCCCAGACCAAAAAGGATGGAGGGCAGCGCCGTGAGGACGAACTGTGAGGGCATCGCCAGCGTCAGGGTCTGGGGCAGCTCCCAGCAGAAGCCGAGGACAAAGGCTGCCAGACCGGAGGCGCACAGGGCTTTTCCATCCGACGTTTCGGGCAGCCAGAGCGCCCGCACCAGACTGGACAGAAAGACGAGCATCCCCAGCAGCACCCAGACCTGCGCCGTGGGTGAAACGCGGTGCCAGCTGGAGCTGTTCTCCATAAAGCGGCTCAGAACGCACCCGTAGAACACCAGTGTGCCCCAGATGCCGGAGGCCATGCTCTTTGTGGGCGGCTGCCAGTCCTTCCGCAGCCAGCTCTTCGCCAGCCGGGCCAGCCACTGGCCACACAGAATTTCCAGTATCGCGCGAACAAACGAGCCTGCGCCAGTCATTCCAACGGCGAAGCGCAAAAATCCTGCGGCAGTAAAGAATGCCCCTGCCATCGCCGTGACGATGCCAGACGGTTTGCAATGGTTTTGCAAGTTTTTCGGCTCACGGGCCAGCTTCCGGCCCGCAAACAGGCTCACCAGCACCGCGATGCCCAGCGCAGCATACCGCAGCCAGACCGAACCGGCGATGCACAGGCCGCTTTCCAGGTCGGTCCAGAAGCCCAGATCCAGGCCCCGGCCAAGGGCCAGTGCCGTTCCTACAACAAAAACAAGTGTGAGTAATGGATTCATCAGCGTTCCTCGATCGGTTTATATTTCTGGCGCACGCCCAGATACTTGTAGGCGGGCCGGATGATACGGTTGGCGAAGATGACCTCCTCCACGCGGTGGGCGCACCAGCCCGGCACACGGGCAATGGCGAACAGCGGGGTGTAGATGTCCTCGGAGATGCCCAGCATGTTGTAGATCAGCCCGCTGAACAGGTCCACGTTGGCGCAGACGGGCTTCGTGCTGCCCTTTTCCTCGGCGAAGATGCCGGGGGCCAGCCGCTCGATGCTGCACAGCATGTTGTACTCTTCCTCAAAGCCTTTCTCGTAGGCCAGGTGTCTGGCGCGGTTCTTCAGGATGACCTCGCGGGGGTCGCTCATGGTATAGACCGCGTGGCCCATGCCGTAGATGAGGCCGGAGCCGTCGCCCGCCTGCTTACGGAGGATGCGGCGGAGATACTCGCGGACCTCATCGTCATCGTCGGGATGCTCGACATGCTTCAGGATATCCTGCAGCTGGCGGTTGACCATCAGGTTCGCACCGCCATGCTTGGGGCCTTTCAGTGCGCCGATGGCCGCCGCGATGGCCGAATAGGTGTCGGTGCCCGAAGAGGACAGCACACGGGTGGTGAAGGTGGAGCAGTTGCCGCCGCCGTGGTCCGCGTGGACCAGCAGGCACATATCCAGCAGCTTGGCCTCCTCGTGGGTGAACTTCTGGTCCGGGCGGTAGGTGCTGAGGATGTGCTCCGCCGTGCTCTGGCCGGGCTTGGGCAGATGAAAGAACATGCTCTGCTTATCGTAATAGCGGCGCTTCATCTGGTAGGCGTTGACCATCATGGTGGGCATGCTTGCAATGAGGTTGATGCTCTGGTTCAGGATGTTCTCCAGGCTCAGGTCCTCGGCGTGCTCATCGTAGGAATACAGGCCCAGCACACAGCGCTGCATCTTGTTCATCACGTTGGGCGAAGGCGCGTTCATGGTGTCCATGAAGCCATCGGGCAGTGCGCGGTGCTCGGCCAGCAGCGCACAGAAATCGTCCAGCTGGGTCTGGGTGGGCAGGCTGCCGAACAGCAGCAGCCAGATGACCTCCTCAAAGACGAAGCGGTCGTTGCGGTAGGCTTCTTCCACGATCTCCTCGATGTTGACACCGCGGTAGATCAGCTTGCCGGGGATGGGGATGACATGCCCCTCCTGGTCCTTTTTGTAGCCGACGACGTCGCAGACGTTGGTCAGGCCTGCCAGCACACCGGTGCCATCCGGATTGCGCAGGCCGCGCTTGACCCCCAGCCGCTCGCTGGTCTCCGGATCGATGTAGTTGTTGGCAATGTACTCTTCGCAGAGTGTCCGCATCGTCTGCGGGTCCAGCGTTGCCACTTCTGCATGTTGATAGTTCATGCGCAGATTCCCCTTTCTGTTTCGAATTTCTTATACCTTTCCCTGCCATCCGCTCTGATGGCACATGTCTATCATAGCGCTTTTGTGAAATAAATTCAAGAAGAAGATGAAATCTGCGCTTTTTCTCCGCGTGTTCCTGCTACACTGGCCCAAACGAAACTGCCTGTCCGGGAGGGGCTGCTATGAAACGTTCCTTTTTTCTGCTCTGTGCCGTGCTGTTCGTGCTGGGCAGTCTGCTGCCGCTGGCCGGATACCGGCTGGCCAAAACCGTGCTGGGGCCTTCGGCACCGGCGTCGTCCGCCGCGGCCCCGGAACCGGAAACGCCCGATGCCGCCTCTCTGCCGCCCTCCGACCGGGACAGCGAGACCTTCCTCATTGCCGACCAGAGCGATGGCGCGGTCGTGTCGGTGCCCCGCCGGGACTACCTCATCGGGGCCGTGGCGGCGGAAATGCCCATCACCTGGCCGGACGAGGCTCTGAAAGCCCAGGCCATCGCGGCCCACAGCTACGCCCTCTACTGCCGGGACCACGCACAGGACCCCGCCGCAGGCTGGCTCACCGCCGACCCGGCCCGGCGGCAGGGCTATCTGACCGATGCCGTTCTCCGCAGCTATTGGGGCACGGCCTATGAGGCCAACTACGCCCGGCTCTCGGCTCTGGTGGATTCGGTCCTGACGCAGGTGCTCTACTATGAAAATGCCCCCGCCGGGACCAGCTATTTCGCCATCTCCAACGGGCAGACCGAAGCCAGCGAGAACGTCTGGGGCACCGCCGTCCCCTATCTCATCCCGGTGGACAGCAGCACCGACCAGAACGCCGACAACTACATCTACACCGTCTCGTTTTCTGCCGCACAGCTGCAGCAGCTCCTGACCGGGCTGGGCCTCACGCCCGACCTCTCCGCACCGGAGGGCTGGTTCGGGGAGGCCGCCCTCACCCCCTCCGGCTATGTGGCCTCCCTGCCCGTCTGCGGCCAGACCGTGACCGGCCCGGCGCTGCGGAAGGCGCTGGGCCTGCGGAGCGCCTGCTTCACGGTGCAGTATCAGAACGGCAGCTTTTTCTTCACCACCAGAGGCTACGGCCACGGAGTCGGAATGAGCCAGTGGGGAGCCAGAGCGCTGGCCGAGCAGGGGCAGACGGCTTCGCAGATCCTCGCCCACTACTTCCCAGGCACCCAGCTGCGGCAGTGAGCCGCGCGGTGCCGACAAAAAAAACGCCGTGTGCATCTGATCTGCACCCGGCGGTTTTTCGGTATTTTTTACTGGAACAGACTGTCCAGCCAGCTCAACATGCCGCTCTGGGTCGTCGTCTCCGTCGTGGGGGTCTGTTCCACCACGGTGGTCTCGGTGGCCGTCTCTGCAGCCGTCTCCTCGGCCACGACTGCGGCCTCCAGCTCTTCCAGACCGATGCCGTCGTCGTTGGCATCGGATGTGATGTACCAGTAGCAGGACGCCCCAGCGATCGAGATGCTGGCGCTGGACAGCGGCACACGGCCCGCAGAAACGCCGTTCGCCGGGTCTGAGCAGTAGAAGACGCCGTTCGTGTAGTCGGTCAGCAGCACCGCGTGGGGCTGGCTGCGGTCATACAGGACGATGCCCTCCGGGTGCTCCTGCAAGATCCGGATGAGGGCTTCGGTCTTGGCCGCCTTGCCGGAAGGAAGGGTGGCGTAGCCAACGTGCATCGCATTGTATGTAAAACTGTGGGACAGACCACCGGCCCACGCCGTGCTCTTGATGCTGTTCTCGGTCACATCGACCCAGCCGTCCAGACCATCGAAGTAAGCGCGGCGGCGCAGCATCATCGCGGCCGAAGCCAGTGTGCAGGTGCCGCCCCGGCTCTGTTTGAAGTAGAACCCGGCGTCAACGTTTAAGTCCACGGCCAAAGCCGCAGGCAGAAGCGTCATCATCAGCGCCAGCGTCATGAGCAGCGCCGACAGTTTTTTCCATGCGTGATGCGGTGCAGTTTCCACGTTGTTCCATCTCCCTTGAATCGCGTCGTTATTCACTGCCGTAAAGTATACCAGTTTGTTACTCTTTTGTAAACAGTCGTTCAGCTTTTTTCTCATATTTTACACGATTTGGTCACAATTCAGGAGCAGATTGCACAAAAGACTCTTTTGTCTGTTGTGGCTTTCGTACAAAAGTCTGTTGGTTCTTTCCGTTTTCTTTTTGTGCAGATTATGGTATACTTTCAAGCAGGACCAACGAAACCGAAACTTTGCAGGAGCAGGTAGATATGAAAGCAACCATCGTCATCCCCAACATCAACGGCAAGGGCTGGCTCAGGGACTCCATCGAGTCCATCTATGCCCAGACCGAACAGGATTTTGAACTCATCGTCGTGGACAACGGCTCCACCGACGAAAGTCTGGAGCAGGCCCGCAGCTATTGCACCCGCCCGAACTTCACCCTCATCGAGAACGGCCGCAACACCGGCTTCTCCCATGCGGTCAATCAGGGCATCGCCCACGCCAGAAGCGAATTCGTAGTGCTCTTCAACAACGACGCCTTCGCCGAACCGCAGTGGCTGGCGGAGCTTATCCGCACCGCCGAGACCGACCCCCGGATCTTCGCCGTGCAGAGCCTGATGATCCGCCACTTCGACCGCGAACTGGCCGACGACGCCGGGGATTACGTCACCTGGATGGGCTTTGCCTGTAAGACCGGCGACGGCCGCCGGGCCAGCCGCTACACCAAAACGAAGCGCATCTTCTCGGCCTGCGGCGGCGCATCGCTCTACCGCAAGAGCATCCTGGACGAGATCGGCGGCTTCGACGAAAACTTTTTCGCCTATTTTGAGGACGTGGACCTCAGCTGGCGCGCCAACAATGCAGGCTATCAAAATGTGCTCTGCCCTGCGGCCAGATGCTACCACATCTGCGGCGCCAGCACCGGTGCCGTCAAGTACAACGCCTTCAAGAGCCAGCAGAGCGGCCGCAACAGCATCCTGCTCCCGCTCAAGAACGAGCCGCTGCTCATGCTCCTGCTCAACTTCATCCCGCTGGCGCTGGGCTATCTGCTCAAGTGCTACAAATTCCACAAGCAGGGCTTTGGTGAGGCCTGGGACAAAGGGATGCACGAGGCCTTTGCCCTGCTCCGCTCCGGCCAGCTCGGTAAGCGCCCCTTCCGCCTGAAAGACCTGCCCAACTACATCCTGATGGAACTGTGGATGATCTGGAACATGGTGCCGTATCTGTGGTATCGGCTGGTCATCGTCCGGTTCGACCTGAAATAATTTTGATACAAAAAAGCACCGGAACCTTCCGTATCCTTTGGATCCGTGGAAAGTTCCGATGCCCTTTTTCAGTTCTGCGTTTATAACACCCTCAAGCACATCGTCAGCAGTTTCCCGGTGGAGACAACCGTGTGAAGACGGGCCGGATGTGAGGGGATAAAAAGAAAAGCAGCCCAAAACCTTTCGATTTCGAGCTGCTTGCAATGCCGGTGGTGGGGGTCTCCCGCGCACTGAGCAACAGCCCGCAGGGCT
>ERZ1673699.700-NODE-700-length-34436-cov-6.570170_pt1 | contig 34436 bp, 22 predicted proteins | sample MGYA00580229_ERZ1673699 | MGnify/ENA primary metagenome ERZ1673699 (study PRJEB41218, sample SAMN15661785) | gut metagenome | host: Homo sapiens | place: Canada: London | collected 2015-08-20/2019-03-30 | study: EMG produced TPA metagenomics assembly of... | reverse complement strand
TGCAGGCTTCGACATCGGGGGTGTATTCCGACCAGCACACCTCGTAGGCGAGGGGAGGTGTCTGCCGCTGCCCGTAACTCCGGAAAATTTCGTCGTGACGCTTTTTGCTGAAATTGACGATGGGCATGAAAAGGCAGTTTTCGGAATATGCCGAGAATACGGCTTCGACCTCGGAAGCTGTCAGACGACCTTTGATAAGCGTTTGACCCAGCATTCCCGTGCGTTCGAGCAGCGGATGAATGCGGTCGTAGAACTGAAAGCCCTGGTCGATGTTCACGACGGCGCGACCCTTGCACAGCAAAAGAGCCTCTTCGAGTGTCGGGACCTTCCAGTGCGTGGCGACGCCCTGTCCGGCACGCAGGTTGACTTTGCAGATCGAGTCGAACGTGATGTCGCAGACGCGGCCGCGGCCGGTTGTCGTGCGGTCGATGCGTGCGTCGTGCATCAGGACAAGTACGCTGTCGGAGGTCATTTTCAGGTCGATCTCCACGATGTCGACGCCCCGGTCGATGGCGCTGCGAAGCGCAGGAAGCGAATTTTCGGGGTAGTTGCGCCAGTCGCCGCGGTGCGAGGCGACGAGAACCTTTTTCGAGGCGGGATTGTGGATCTCGGCGACGATGCCCGACGCCCGGTTCTCATAGACAGGGCGGTCGGAGTTGCAGGACAGGGTTCCGAAGAACAGTAACCCTGCGATCAGTAGTTTCGGGTACATAATGGATTTTGTTTGGTGTAATTCACTGATAGGACAATCCTGCGGCGCGGACGGCTAGGTGCGGCATGGAATTTATTTCGGATGCCGCGGCGATCATGCAATTTAATGGTAACTTTGCAAATAATGGACGAAGAGCAATTATTGTTGGACAAACTTGGCCGGGGTGACATAGACGCCCTCGATACGCTCTATGTGCGCTATGCCCCGAGAGTTTACGACTTTGCGCTCCGGTTTCTGAAAAATGAAACGGAGGCGGAGGATGTTACACAGGACATCTTCCTGCAAGTATGGGACAACCGCTCCCTGATGGGGCAGGTGGTGTCGATCCGTGCCTATCTGTTCCGGATGACGCGCAATGCGATCTTCAACCGGTTCAAACGTTCCAAAATGCATTTGCAATACATTCAGCAGTCCGAAACCCGTGAAGCGGAGCTGTCGGTCGACCTCGGCAGGCGCATAACGACGGAAGACCTGCTGGAAATGATCGAACTGGCGATCGAGAACCTCCCGGAACAATGCCGGCGGGTGTTCAAAATGAGCCGTTACGAACATCTCTCCTACAACGAGATCGCCGAACGGCTCGGCATCAGTCCCCATACCGTGCAATTCCATATTTCGGAGGCGCTGTCGCGACTCCGAAAACTCATGCCCGCCCTGTTGTTCTTTATCTGACGTTAACCTGAACCCAAACCAACAAATAGTGAAATCATGAACACTTCTACCCTTCGTCTTACCAGTCTTTCAGCACTGTCGCTTGCGGCCGGTGCCTGTACGAACGGTTCGGTACAGAACGATCCGCGTCCCAACATCGTGCTGTTTCTGGCGGACGACATCGGTGCCGAATGTTTCGGCTGCATGGGCGGCGTCTCCTACGACACGCACACGATCGATTCGCTGGCCCGCAACGGCCTGTTCTTCCCCAACATGCACGCCCAACCGCTGAGTTCGCCTTCGCGCGTGCAGCTGATGACCGGTCAGTACAACGACCGCAACTACGTCTGCTTCGGCTATATGAACGATGACGAACCCACTTTCGCACAGCTGGCCCGGCAGGCAGGCTATACGACCGGCATGTTCGGCAAGTGGCAGCTCGGGCGCGACCGCGAAATGCCCACGCGCCTGGGATGGGACGAGTGGTGCCTTTTCCAGCTCGAAGTGTACAAGGAGTTCAACGGTCCGACCGGCACCGACCGCTACGCCAACTGCATGATGGACAACCACGGTCATTACGAATATTCGACCTACGGCCCCGACGGGTTCGAAGGCGCGGCATTCGAATTCCTCGACCGGCAGAAGGAGTCCGGAAAGCCCTTCCTGCTCTACTGTTCCACACCGCTCGTGCATACGCCCCATACCCCGACCCCCGATTCTGAAAGCTGGGATATGGATTTCCTCGGGCGGTTCGGGAAGGACACCTCCAATTTCCGCGACATGGTGGCCTATCTGGACAAGAAGGTCGGACGCATGGTGCGGCGGCTCAAAGAGAACGGACAGTGGGACAATACGATCTTCATCTTCACGTCGGATAACGGCACCTCGACGCGTATCGTTTCGCAGATGGCCGACGGCACGCTGCGCCGTGGCGGCAAGGGCGATCCGCGGGGCGTGGGGACTTTGGTTCCGCTGATCGTCTGCTGGGGCGACCGCATTGCGCCGCGGGTCAGCGAACGGCTGGCCGACTTTACGGATTTCTTTCCGACGTTCGCTGACGCCATGCGGATCGGGATTCCCGAGGAGTGGAAACTCGACGGCGTGAGCCTCTACCCGGAAATCGCAGGGCAGAAACCGTTGGAGAAGGAGATTTCACTGATGCACTACAATCCGCTTTGGCCGACGGCGGCAGCGCCGTACGCCTCGCGGGCGGCTCGTACCGCCGAGTACAAATACTATTGGGACGGTCGCTTCTACAATACCAGGGAGGACTTTATGGAAGAACACCCGATTGATATCGCCTCATGTAGCGACGAAGTGAAGGCAATCTACTGCAAACTGAAAGCCCGGGTCGACGAATGTCCCGATTTCCGTCCCGACATGCCCGGAGCTCTGCGGCGGGGTGATTACGGTACGTTTTACGACTTTGCGGAACCCAATAACCCGTTCTGATATATTCGGCGGAAACAAACGGGAAACAATCAAAAGATTGCTTCCCGTTCGTTTTTATTCGTCCCTGCCGTCGAAGAAATAGGTGGCGTAGTTATAGCCTGCGGCATCGTAACATTTGCGGAAGGAGCTCATGCGGCGCCTGAAATCCGCAAAATCCTTGCGGTCGTAGGACCAGCCCACTTCGGCGATGGCCGCCAAGCGCGGCAACAGCATGTGTTTCAGGTGTGTGGACGTAAAGATATATTCCGTCCAGAGGTTCGCCTGAACGCCGAGTATGTAGGGGCGTTCCTCCGGTGTGAGCCGGTCGTAGGGGTCGAGTGCATAGGACTTGCTCATCGGAACGAATCCGCCGATGCCCAGCGGCTCCTTCATCGGATCGTTCGTCTGGTAGTAATCGAGGTAGCAATAGTCGTTCGGCGCCATGATGACGTGGTTGCCGGCTTTGGCGGCGGCGATGCCGCCCTTCGAACCGCGCCACGACATGACGGTGGCCGTCGGCGAAACCCCGCCTTCGAGAATCTCGTCCCAGCCGATGATTTTGCGGCCGTGTTCGCCGAGCCATTTCTCCATGCGGCGCACGGTGTAGCTCTGGAGTTCGAATTCGTCTTTCAGACCCTCGTCCCTGATGCGTTGCTGGCACATCGGGCAGGTTTTCCAACTCTCCTTCGGACACTCGTCGCCGCCGATGTGGATATACTCCGAGGGAAACAGCTCCAGTACCTCCGTGAAAACGTCCTGCAGGAATCCGAACGTTGTTTCCCGGCCCGGGCAGTAGACTTCGGGGCTGACGCCCCAGCGCGTGCGGACCTCATAACCCTCGCCCCGGCAGCCCAGCCATGGATAGGAAGCCAGCGCCGCCACGGCGTGTCCCGGCAGTTCGATCTCGGGGATCACCGTGACAAAGCGGTCTGCGGCGTATTTCACGATATCGCGAATCTCTTTCTGCGTGTAGAATCCCCCGTAGGGTGTTCCGTCGTATTCGGTCGAATTGGCGTAATGGCCCACGAGCGTCTCCCGTCGAACCGACCCGATCCGCGTCAGCTCGGGGTATTTTTTGATCTCGATGCGCCAGCCTTGGTCCTCGGTCAGGTGCCAGTGGAAGCGGTTCATCTTGTGCAGGGCGAGGATGTCGATAAATTCTTTGACTTGGTCCGGGGTCCAGAAATAGCGGCCGGAGTCGAGCATGCCTCCGCGGTGTTCGAAGAACGGACGGTCTTTCACCGTCACGACGGGCAGGACGCCGTAGCCGTTCACGACGAGCTGGCGCAGGCTTTGCAGGCCGTAGAACACGCCCTGCGCCGTGCCGCCGCGGATTGCGACGCCCGACGGCGTGATTTCGAGCACATATGCTTCGGGGGCCAGCGTATCGTCTGTTGCCAGGCTGACGGCACCTCCGGCGGCGCTTTTCATGCGGCCTCCGAGCACCGGTTCGACGGTTTCGGCAAAAAGTTCGGCAATGCGCCGCAGCCGGGCGTCCCGGCCCGTGCCGATCACGGTCGAGGCGGTTAGGGTGAAAGTTCCCTCGCCGGGGACGATCGATACGGGGCGGGGGACGATATTCGCTTCGGGACCGGCTCCGAGCGCCGCGCACGACAGCGAGCAGGCGCACAGCAGGGAAAACAGTTTTTTCATGTTCGTTCGGGTTTTAGAGGTTCGTGTTTCGGTTGTCGAGGTAATTCCGCAGCCGCCCGGACCAGATCGCATAGCCCTGTTCCGTGAGATGGGTGCCGTCGGTGGTGTATTCGCGTTTCAGACCGTCGGCGTCCGCGAGTTCCGGGTTCAGGTCGAGCCAGTCGATCCCGTTCGCCGCACACCACTCCCGGAGCCGCGCGTTGAGTTCCCCGATCCGTGCATTCAGCGCCGTATTGTCGTGGACGAAGAGCACCGACTGGACGACAGGCCGGATGCCGCCTGCGATCAGGCGGGTGACGATCTGCCGCTGGTTGGCGAAAACGATTGCGGGAGGGATGTCGTTGAAGAGGTCGTTGATGCCCGCCAGGACGAAACAGATTTCGGGACGGGCTGCGATCACGCAGGTATCCAGCATCCACAACATCTGTCCGGTCAGGTAGCCGCCCTGCCCGGCGTTCCGGACGTCGTTCCGTCCGAGCCGGGGATTCCAGTCTTTGCCGTTGGCTGTCAGCGAATCTCCGAGCAGGGCGATCCGCACTTTTGCGGGCGATTCGGCCAGAATTCGCCGGATGACTTCGCTGGCCAGGTTCGCGCGGACGGAGGCCGGAAGGTTTTTTCCGGACGAGGGCATCTCGCCGAGGAAATTCCGGACGCTGGCCGCGAACCGGGCCCGGCCGGCCTCGTTGAGCATCAGTCCGTCGCCGGTGTATTCGGCGGAGAGATAAGGCCCGTCGGCCAATCCCGTCGAGGGGTCGAAGCAGATATAATCCCGGCTTGCGGCGAAGGCTTTCAGCGATTCGTTGAGCCGGGCGATGCGGTCGTTCAGACCGGGATGTTCCCCGGATGCCGGAAGTGTCAGGAGTATCACGGGTTTGGCCCCTGCGGCATCGAGCCGTTCGCAGATCGTCCGGTAGGCCTCCAACGTGTGCGGAAGCGGCTGCCTGAGCAGGATTTCCGGCAGGCCCGAGTAGACCGCGCAGATGTCCGGACGGCGGTTCAGCAGCCGTTCGTCGAGGTTCCATGACTGCTGCGAGAGCAGGAAATTCTTCTCCCCGGCATCCGCTACGTCGTATTCCGGCAACTCTTTCCGCCAGTCTACATTGCATCCCTCGCCGTTCGTGATGAACCCGACGACGGGCCGGGCGCAGCAGTCGGCAACGATGAGCAGGCCGGAAAACAACAATATGTAAAATAGTGTGCGTTTCATCGGACAATTGTAAAATCCGGGCGGAATTTTCCGCCCGGATTCTTCGGTTTAGTCACGGTCGCGGACGCAGCGTACGTTCACCAGCATCGAGGCCGTGCCGTCGCCCTCGCTCCACGGGCGAGAATTGAAATTCCAGGGAACGATTTCGTTGCTCCAGCCGAACATCTCGAACATCTGGGCCGTCGTGGCGTCGGTCTTGGTCGTTGTCCAGAAGCTGGCTTTGTCGTCGGCATTGTCCGGGGCGCCGACGTTGCCGTGCCAGAACTTGCCGGCCGGGACGATGCTCAGCCCCGTGTAGTTCGTGCCCGTGTTGCCGGTCCAGTACTGCGCCGATTTGATCCGCGCGGCGCTGTAATCCGCGGCGGCCTGCACGGCTTTCCACTCCTGCATGGTCGAGACGTGCCACCCCTCGGGGCAGACGCCCTGCATGCGGGTGTCTTCGGCTTCGGTGCCCTCTTCGTAGGTCCGCAGAGCCGTCGGCCAGCTGTAATAGACGCCGCGCACTTTCGCATCGCCGATCAGGTCGTTGGCGAAGGTTTTGGCCGCGGGGTTTCCGTAAATGACGTCGACGGTCGTGAATGCCGTTCCGTCGCTGTACGACAGGGCCCGGAGGTTCTCGGCCATCCAGATATCTTCGCCGACTTTCACTACGGCGTAGGTCTCCGGGCTGGCCGGGTCGCGCAGGTCGGTGTAGGGGCGCAGCATACCCGTCAGCCGGAGGCTCCGGGTCTCGGACGGTGCGGTTTTGATGCTGACCGTCGAGGTCACGCGCCAATAGATCGTGCGAGTGAGGTAGGCGCCGCCCAGGTCGGAGAGCATGTCGTCGAGCAGCGAATGGGTCAGCGCAGCTGATTTCTCGGCCGTCAGGGGCCGGGTCTTCGAGGCGCTCATGTCGGCGTTGAGGCTGTATTCGAGCGCATAGGTGACCCCGCGGGCGTTGCAGGTCCATGCCGCCGCGGTCAGCGTCTCGTCCTTGCGGGCATAGTCGAGGGTGTAGTCCGTTCCGTCGGCCGGGCCTTCGGTGAGGGCGATCGGATCGGCGGCGGTCACGGCCTCGAAGCGCCGGATGCAGACGATCCGTTCGGTTTCGTCGGCCGTGGCGAACTCCGCGTCGCTCGGCGTCACGCTCCACGTGAATTTCTTCTTCTGCGAGGCGACCATGCCGAAAGTTTGTTCCAGCAGCAGGTCCAGATCGCCCTGCGAAATCTCGTAGGAGGCCGTTTCGCCCGTGCTGAAGGTCGCGCTCTTGTCGAATTCGGCGTCGTGGAGCCGCAGGGTGTACGTGATTCCCGTCGTGTCGCAGGCCCACGCGAATTTCACCGCTTCGTCGGCCTTTTCCGCGTCGAGCAGCAGCTCGGCATCGGCGGCGGGGTTCGTGAGCGTCAGCGTCACCGGGTCTTTCGTAACGCGCCGGACGGTGGCCGTGCGCACGGCGCTGTTCTCGATCGGGTTGTTCAGGTCGCCTGTGCCCGTTACCTGCCAGTAGACCGGGGTTTCGGCGTTCCGTTCGATGCCCTGCGCCGCCAGCCAGTCGTCCAGCTCCTGCATGGTGAAGACGTGCGAGGTCTCCGATTGGCAGGCCACGGTCATCGTCCCTTCGCCGGAAAGTCCGGCGTCGAGGCCGATGTGCAGCGTGTAATCGGGGACGGTCGAGGAACACTCCCATTCGAAGGCGACCTCGGCTTCGGGGGTTTTCCTGTCGAGGACGATCTTCGCCTCGCTAGCAGGGCTTTGAAGCAGGATCAGCCCTGTCGGGAGTTCGCAGCGCGTGACGGTCAGCCGCCGCACTTCGTCGCACCAGCCGACCTCGGGATCGACCACTTCGACCGTCCAGTAGAGCTTCACCGTAGCGCCGATGGCGACGTTCATGGAGCTCAGCACCGAGTCGAGCTGCAGGGTCGACAGCCGCCATGAGTCGCTCACGCCGGGGTTCTGTTCGCAGGAGGTTGTGAACTGCTCGTCCAGCCCGAAGCGCAGCTTGTAGTCGATGAAATGACGGCGCGAACTCCACGCGAAGGTGTAGAGCGAATCGGGATGTTCGTGGTTGAGGACGATGACCGTGTCGGTCTGCGGGCGTGTCAGCGTCACCGGCTGGCGTCCCACTTCGTAGAAATCGTTGTCCTTGTTGCAGCTGCCGATCCACAGGGGAACGACGAACAGGGCTGCCAGAGCGGTATTTCGGATGATTTTGTTCATGGCCTTTGGTTTTAATGGTTATACGCCCCGATGTTGCGCGCGTTGCCGATGCGCTCGCCCCAGAAATCGGTCGTGAGCGGGAATACCGGCTCGTCGGCGATTCCGGCGCCCGCACCGATGCAGGGCGATCCCGCGGCCAGCTGCAACCCTGCGAGGATCTGCTCTTTGTCGACCAGGTTGTTGCTGGCGGTGAACTCCTCCACGAGCCGGACGAATTTCGGGTCGGTGAGGATCGTCCCGACGTTGTGGTCGCCCGAGCCGGGGATGGTTCCCTCCCGGTAGCCGTAGATGCAGTTGTTGCGCAGGATCAGCCCCCGGTCGTCGATGAACTCGCCCGTGCCGACCTTGGTGAAGGGGTTGGCCGTGCCGGTGGTGTTGTAGAAGATGTTGTTGGTGAAGACCAGCGACCCCTCGATGTTGGTGTAGCTGTCGAACGTGATGGCCGTGTTGTCGGCGTGCGTCGCGGCGGAGCGGGTTTTGATGACGGTGTTGTTGTAGAAATGGCATCCGCCCACGCGTCCCACCACGTCGATCGTCGATGAAAGGGTCTGGCCGTTGCCCTTCACGTAGTCGCGCGTGCCGTCGTTGATGCTGACGTTGTAGCGCACCACCGTGCCCTCCTGCGAAACGAAATTGCGGTCGAACGCCACGTCGCTCGGGCAGAGCATCAGCCAGCCGCCCGTGTTGTTGTAGGAGATGTTGTATTCGAAGAGCGTGTTGCGGCAGTTCTGGTCGACGTCGAACGCCTGTCCGTCCCACGTGGCCTTGTGGTCCTGCACGGTGTTGTAGCGGAAGACGGTGCCGTCGCTGTGGATGCACCACAGGGCTGCGGCGGCCTCCATGCGGTTGGGGACGCTCTCGTCGGCGAAATCGCCCGGCGCGCAGTTGCGCACGATGTTGTATTCGACGAGGGCGTCGTCGCAGCCGTTGACGATGATCTGGTCCCCGGGAATGCCCTCGAAGACGTTCCGGCGGAACACGAAGCCCGTGTTGGCCTTGCGCAGCGAGCGGTCGCCCGTCGAGAGGTAACCCGTCAGTCCGTCGCGCTGGCAGTCGGTCAGCCGGCACTCCTCGACCACCAGGTCGTGGAACGACGACGGGTTCGAACCTCCGATGACGTTGTAGTAGAAGATGCCCGAGCCGCCGCCTTCGTTGTGGTGGGTCTTCGTGCCGTAGACGTCGGCGATCTCGCAGCGGCGGATGTGGATGTGGTTCATCACGCCGCCCTCGATGTTGTCGGCCTCGATGCGGATGCCGGCGATCTTGGGCCGCGGGGCTTCGCCTTTGTTGGTGATCCGCAGGTCTTGCAGCTCCCAGTACTGAACGTTGCGGATCAGGATGGCTTCATAGCTTCCGCCGCCTGCGATTTCGGGCAGGGGCAGGCTCTCGTCCCCGTAGGAACCCAGCACAATCGGCGCCTCGGCCGAACCGCTGCCGCGCAGCGCGAGCGACCCGTTGTAGACCGTGCCGCGTTTGATGAGGATCGTATCGCCGGCCTTCCACGACCGCTCCAGGATGCGGTCGACGCTCTCCCACGCCTGCGAGGGGGAGTGACCGGTGTTGTAGTAGGAGCCGTTTTCGGGGTCGATGTAGTAACGGTGGGGGTAGGAGACCTCCTCCGGACCGCCTTGCGGGGCGCGGGGTTCGTCCTCCTTGCAGGCCGCGAGTTGGCATGCGCCCAGCAGCGCGGCGAATATGATCAGGTGCATTTTCATGGCTTTTCGCTGTTTGGGTTTACATCGGGTCCATCACGCAGCGGATGGGGTACATGTGGTTTTCGACCGACGGTACGACGCTGTACGACTGCATGTTCAGCGTCGAGGCGTCGTCGTAGATCGAGAGCAGGACGGCCTTCGTGGGATCGTCGACCGAGGCGCTGTCGCCGTAGGCGAACTGCATGCCTTTCAGGCGGGGCGTCGATGTCCAGAACCGCGCCGTGAAGGTCGGGTCGGTGAGGAACGTCAGCCCCTCGTGCCAGTAGAATCCCGATACCACGACATTCATCTTGGCGCTGTTCGTGATACCGTCGGTTGCCGGCCAGTAAGAAGGGTCTTTCACGGCGTTGGCCCCCACGTCGGCCCCGAGGTATTCGCGCAGGGCGTTGAATTCGTCCATCGAGGGCAGGTGCCATCCCTCGGGGCAGACGCCCTGCACCGTCTCGCCGGCTTCGTAGGCGGCTTTGGCCTCGTCCCACGTCAGGCGCGTGGCGGCGGCCCACGAGTAGTAGCGGCCGACCTTCTGCACGTAGAGCGGGTCGCTGCAATAGCCGTCGCCCGCGGCCGCCTTGGCCTCGACGGGCAGCGGTTCGCCGTCGGCGTAGACCGTGGCGCGCAGGTTCTCGGACATGATGGTCATCAGCGAACCGTCGTTGAGGATGAACTGGCAGGCTCCGTAGACCTCGCCGTCGCGGGCGTCGGTGAAGCTCTCGACCAGCGGGATGGCACTGAAATAACGCCACGACGTGCGCACGTCGTGGCCGCGCGTCTGTTCGACGCGCCAGAAGAAGCGCTTGACGCCCGAGAAGTCGGGCCAGACGGTGCGCAGCATGTCGAGCATCTCCGAATTGGTCAGCACGAGCGAATCCTTTCGTCCCATGTCGTAGACGCAGGCGTTCTCGAAGTGCATGTCCACGTCGAAGGCGATCTTATAGGTGGCTCCCGGACGGACCTCCCAGGTGAAGACCTGCTTGTCGTCGGGTTTGAAGAAGTCGATTTTCAGGGTCGAGCCTTCGGCCGGGGAGACGGGGCGCGCCCACGTCGCATCGACGTAGTCGACCTGCTGCTCGCACGAAAGGCTCAGCAGCGCGGCCATGACGGCGGCCGCGGGAATCAGGGATGCGGTGAAACGTTTCATTGTCAGTGGCATTGGGGTTAATAACCGGGATTCTGGTCGTCGCGGATCAGCGGATTGGCATTCAGCTCTTTGAGCGGAATCGGCCACAGGTAGTCGCGGTCCTTGTTGAACGAACGCTTGTCGACGACGATCTCCTCGTACTGCCAGTAGGGCGACGTGGCGCCGCTCGTGGGGTAGTACTGCAATTTCGAAACGTCGAGGCCGTGGGCGTCGGTCATCACCTTCTCGGCGATCTTCCAGCGGCGGATGTCGTGCCAGCGCTGGCCCTCGTGGAAAAGTTCCACGCGGCGCTCGTTGCGGATCAGCGCCCGCATGGTCTCCTTCGTGAGATTGGGCAGCGATTCGGTGAGGGTGACCATCCCCACGCGGCGGCGCAGTTGGTCGATCATCTCGTAGGCGCCCTTGGGTCCGTTCTCCTCGTTCTCGGCCTCGGCCCACGCCAGCAGCACCTCGCCGTAGCGCATCAGGATCTTGTCGCCGCCGTCGTTGTTGAGGTTCACGAGCGTCTCGTTGGCGCCCTTTTTGGCTGCGAAGCCGGTCTTGTTGTCCCAGTTGGCGGGCTGCCAGTGGACCTGGTAGCGGGAGGTGCCGTCGCAGCGGTATTCGTCGCCGGGGCAGAGCACCGAGAGTTTCAGGCGCGGGTCGCGGTTCTCGAAGGGATAATCCTTGTCGTAGGCCGGATCGGCCGGGATAGAGGCGCCGTTGTCGGCTTCGAGCGGCTTAACGGGCAGTCCGTTGGCCGTGAAGAAGCTGTTGACCGCCTCGAGCGTCGTATTGAACGAGAACCAGTTGTACCACAGCTGGGTCATATAGCTCGATTGCAGGTCCTCGGCGTAGTTGACTTTGAAGATCACCTCTTTGTTCGACGGGTCGTTGATGCCTTCGTCGAGGAACAGCTTGCGGAAGTCGCCGTAGAGGTCGTATCCGAGTTCTTTGATCGCCTTGGCGCAGGCGATGACCGTGGCGTTGTCGTATTCATACTGCGCAATCTGCAGTTGGAGCATGAGGGCCGATCCGAGGCAGGCGACTTCGCCGCCCAAGATGTTGTCGAGATTCCCGACGGCATATTCCACGTCGCTTTTGATGAAGGCCATCACCTTGTCGAGCTCCTCGCGCGGGGCGTTCTCCTGCGGCGAGTTCTCGTCGACCAGCGGCACCCGGCCATAGAAGCGCACCAGGTCGAAATAGAACCACGCGCGCAGGAACCGCGCTTCGGCCAAAATCTTCCGGCTGTCCGCAGGGCTGATGCCCGTGGCGAGGGCCATCGAACGGATCAGGGAGTTGGCGCGCGAGATGGCCTGCCAGTCCTTGGTCCATTTCAGTTCGGCCCACCAGCTCGCGGCGGTTTGCGTCCCTGATGCGAATTCGGCGCTGAACTCCCAGGTGTGGTGGTTGTAGGAGTTGTCGCACATGTTTTCATAGGTGTAGGGGGTGATATAGGCCGGTGAATCGTCGTAGAAGCAGTAGTAGATGCCCGCCAGCATGCTCTTGGCCTGCTCGACGCCTTTGAGGAAGGTGTTGGGCGAGGATTTGTCGACGGGAACGGTGTTCAGATAGTCGGCGCAGCCGCTCGACCATCCCGCAAGCAGCAGGGCTGCGATGAAGAGGGTGGAAAACTTTTTCATGGCTCAGAAGGTTACGTTCAGGCCGGCCGTGAAGGTCCGGACCAGCGGGTAATCGTAGATGTTGGTGGCGTTGACGCCCGCACGCTCGGGGTCGAAACCCTTGTAGCGGGTGAGCGTAAAGAGGTTCTGGGCGCTGACGAAGACGCGGACGCCCGAAATCCCGATCTTGCCGACCAGCGATTTGGGAAGCGTGTAGCCCAGTTCGAGGTTCTTCATGCGCATGTAGGAGAGGTCCTCGACGTAATAGTCCGATTTGATTTTTGCGCGCTGGTTGTCGATGTAGACCCGTTGGTAGGTGTTGTTGGGCCGTTCGGGGGTCCAGCGTTCGGTCATCCAGGCTGCGGTGTTGTAGCCGTTGAAGAACGGGGAGACCAGTTCGCCCGTGCTCCAGCCCTCGCCGCCGCAGACGCCCTGGAAGAAGGCCGTCAGGTCGAAGCCCTTCCAGCGGGCCCCGAGGTTGAACGAGAAGAGGAAATCGGGGTTGGGATCGCCCAGCGCCACCCGGTCGTGGTCCATGTCGATGATCCCGTCGCCGTTCTGGTCTTTGAAGCGGATGTCGCCCGGTGCGGCCACCAGTCCCGAGTAGGAGTTCACGGGATTGCCGTTGCGGTCGAAGGTCGTCAGGTGGTTGTGGATCTCCTCGTCGCTCTGGTAGATGCCCTCCACTTCGTAGCCGTAGAGCGTATTGATGGGGCGTCCCTCTTCGAGCAGAATGCCCGTCGTGGAGTTGAGGATCGGGCTCTGGCCCTTCAGGTCGAGGATCTTGTTGCGGTTGAAAGAGAGGTTGGCTCCGGCGCTGAACTCCCACTTGCGGAAGGCCTTGAAGTAGGAGAGTGCGAATTCGCAGCCGGTATTGCGCATGCGCCCGGCGTTTTTCCACGGGTCTTCGGTGAAGCCGAAGATACCCGACACGGGCAGTTGCATCAGGATATCGTCGGTGTCCTTCACGTAGAAGTCGCCCGTGAAGGTCAGCGAGCCGAACAGCCGCAGGTCCAGGCCGATGTTATACTGTGTGGTGGTTTCCCATGTGAGGCTCTTGTCGGCGATGTAGGAGGTGGCGGCTCCGGTGACCTGCTGGTTTTCCCAGATGTAGTTGCACGAACCGATCGAAAGGATGTCGATGCCGGCGTAGGAGCTCCATATCTTCTCGTTTCCGAGCTGGCCCCACGAGGCGCGCAGTTTCAGTTCGTCGAGCCACCGCACGTTGCGCATGAACGCCTCCTGCGAGATGCGCCAGCCGGCCGAGAACGACGGGAAGACGCCCCATTTGTGGTCTTCGGCGAATTTCGACGAGCCGTCGTAGCGGATGTTGGCCTCGACGAGGTATTTCTCCTTGTAGTCGTAGTTGAAACGCCCGAAGAACGACATGCTTTTGACTTCGGTCTCCCAGCTCGAATTCTTCTGCGTCGAGGGGTCGCCCACTTCGAGCGACGGCAGGTTGGTGGTCAGGCGCGTGCGGGAAGCCTTGTAGTATTTGTTGTCCCACTGCCCCTGCTGCCATCCGGCCAGCACTTTGAAATTGTGGTGGTCGCCCGCCGTGGCCCAGTAGGAGAGGGTGACGTAGCTCGACAGGTTGCCGTAGCGGTAGGTCGATTCGGTGATCGACGACTCGTGCGAGGTGCTTTTGCCGATGGTCTGCGAGCCGTCGGCTCCCGTGAAGACCGTGTAGAGGTCCACATTCGGGGCGTAGACCTGCCCCGTTTCGGTCGTGCGGTCGTAGTTGATCGCACCCTCCAGCCGCAGGTTCTTCAGCAGCGACAGTTGCAGGTTGAGGTTGCCGCTGAAATTCCCGGTCCTGGTCTTGTTGAAACCTCCGGCTTCGCGCACGGCGTCGTCGTAGAACCAGTCGGTCCAGCCGTAACCCTCCATTTTGGCGTTGACCATCGGGCTCATGGCCACGAGACGGTAGAGCGTGTTGCCCGTGCCGTCCACCAGGTCGTTCTTGACGCCCGAATACCCGGCGACGTTGGTCGAGATTTTCAGCCGGTCTTTGAGCAGCGAGCTGGTCGTGTTGATGCGGAAGTTATACTTGTCGTATTCCGTGCCTTCGAGGATGCCGTCCTGCCCCAGGTAGCCCATCGACAGCGTGTAGGCCAGCTGGTCCGTACCGCCGTTGAGCTTCACGTAGTGGTTGTGCAGGATCGCGGGCTTGAAGTAGAAGTCGGCCCAGTCGCGGTCGGGGTAGAGCGCCGGATCGCTGCCCTCGCGGAAATGCTCGATGTAGCTCTGGCTGTAACGGGGCTGCTGGCCCGAGTTGAGGCACGCCTCGTTGTAGAGGTTCATGTAGTCGACTGATCCGAGCAGGTCGGGATAGCGGGTCACCTGCTGGACCGAGACGTAGCCGTTGTACTCGACCTGCAGGCGTCCCGAACGGCCTTTCTTCGTGGTGATGAGGATGACGCCGTTGGCGGCTTTGTTGCCGTAGATGGCGGCCGAGGCGGCGTCTTTCAGGACCGACATCGACTCGATGTCCTTGGGGTCCACCTTGTCGAACGACGATTCGAATCCGTCGATGATGACCAGCGGCGACGAATCGTTGAGCGTGCCGATGCCGCGCACGGTGATCGTGCCGCCGTCGGCTCCGGGCTGTCCCGAGGTCTGGGTCACCTGTACGCCCGTGATCTTGCCTTGCAGGGCCAGCGATACGTCGGTGATCGGGCGGTTTTTGAAATCGGCGGTCGAGACCGTCGACACGGCGCCCGTGAGCTTCTCTTTGCTGGTCGTGCCGTAGCCGATGACCACGACGTCCTGCACGGCGAGGGCGTCCTCTTCGAGCGTGATGTCGGCGCGGGTCATGGCCTGCGTCACTTTGAGCTGCTGTTTCTTGTAGCCGAGATACGATATCTCGAGCGTTTCGCCGACACGGGCCGTGATGGAGAACGTACCGTCCGTGCCGGTCGTCGTTCCGGCCTGCCGGCCCTGGACAGCTACGACGACGCCCGTGATCGGGCTGTGCTGTTTGTCCGTGACCTTTCCCTGGATGCGGACCTCTGCGCCGGACTGCGCATGCACGGCCAGGAGGAAGAATCCGGCCAGCGCTGTGAGCCACAGACGCAAATGGGTGCGATAGCTGTGTTTCATGTTCAACGGTTTTTAGGTTGGTAAGTTTGTTTCATATGCGGTAGGTTTTGCGTTCGTCACTCTTCCCAGCGCCAGCGGTCGCGCCATTCGACGCGGAATCCTTCTCCTTCGAACCGCACGGGCAGCCACACGTAGCGTCCGTCGGCGGCGTCGGCCGGATTCCAGCGGTCGCCCATGTAGATAAAGCGGTCGGTGCCCGCCACGGGGACGACGAAGGTGCTCTGCGAATCGTAGGTGGTCTCGGCTCCGGGGCCTTCGCAGGGATTTCCGAGCTCCCGCCACGGGCCCCAGATCGACTCGGCGACGGCCGATCGGGCGGCGTTGGGGGCCCAGCCCGTACAGCCCGACATCATCAGGTAATAACGCCCGCCGCGCTTGAAAAGCGCCGGGGCTTCCATGAATCGTCCGGCGAAGAATCGCGCGTAGCGGCCGCTGTGGGCGAGGTAATCGTCGGTCAGCTCCGAGATGTGGAGTGTGCTGTTCTCCTCCGAGGAGTAGATGTGGTAGGCGCGGCCGTCGTCGTCGACGAAGAGCGTCATGTCCCGGGCCATCTGGCCCTGCGCAGCGTCGCGCCCCACGAGGTTCAGCGAGTCGGGGTGTTCGGGCAGGCTGCCGCCGTCGAAGCGCATCCCCGCGGCGCGGCTCTTGCCGAAATGCTGCGGCAGGGCGTTGACCGGGTAGACCCCGGCGTCGGGACGCCCGGCCCGCAGGAAGGTGTAGGGACCCGTTGCACGGTCGCTGACCGCCACGCCGCTCAGGGCGCCCGTGTAACCGGCCCCTTTGGGCTCGAGGTGGAACCACATGACGTATTTGCCCGTGCGGGCGTTGCGGATCACCTTCGGGCGTTCGAGGATGCAGCCCTTTTCGATCGGACTGCCCGAACCTTCGGGAGCCACGGACAGGGCAATGCCTTCGTCGCGCCAGTCGTAGAGGTTCTCCGAGGAGTAGCAGTGTACGCCGACCTGTGCGAGATTGCCCGCTTCGCCTGCGGTCTTGTGTTCGCCGAACCAGTAGTAGCGGCCTTCGTCGTAGAGGATGCCGCCTCCGTGGGCGTTGATGACGGCGCCGTCGGTGTCGGTCCAGACCGCTCCGGGGCGGAACTCCGGGCGGGAGCAGCCTGTGGCTGCAAGAATCAGCCACAGGGCTGTGAGCAGGGTGGAAGTGCGCATGGCAGTCGTTATTGTTTGTAGTAGTAGGTGTTGGGTTTCTCGACCGTCGCGTCGGCGAATCCCGGCTGTCCGGGGGCCATCCGGACGCTGCCGCAGCCGACGGCGCTCACCTCGGCCGTGCGGCCGCCTTCGAAGCTGTTGCCCGAAATCTCGGCCTCCCGGCAGTGCTGCAGGTCGATGTACGACAGTCCGTCGAAGATCGGCGGATAGTCGCTCTGGATAAAGCGGTTGTCGCGGATTTCCAGCCGGTCGGCGCTCAGGGCGTAGATCACCTGCGAGTCGAACGTGCGGACGGTGTTCTGTTCGAAGACGATGCGTCCGTGGTAGTGGAAGTCGCCGCCGCGGCCCGAGGTCGGGATTTCGGGCGAGATTTGCAATACCGACTGGGGATTTTCGCCGCCCGTGCCCATGTTGACGAACGTGTTGCGGCGGATGACGACGTCGCCGACGCTGCCCGATTCGAACCACGAATTGGCGTCGCCGGCGATCAGCACGCCGGCCATCATCGACGAGAACCAGTTGTCCTCGACCGTCACGGGACGCGGCGTCGAAATCAGGATGCTCCGTGCGCGGTTGTTGCGCACCGTGCATCGCCGCATCTCGACGGCGGGCATGTTGCGGGGATTTTCGACGGCGAGGTGTTCCGACGGCGGGGTGGCGAGGGGCTCCGTCGCGCGAATCGTCCACCGCTCGTCGTTGAGGGGCCGGGCTTCGGCCACCACGAAGGTCTCCAGCGGGCGGAGGCTGATGCGGTCGATCAGCTGCAGGGTGTCGCCGGCGCGGGCGAAGTCGAATCCCTGCTGCTGGACGTGCCCGAAGCGGGCGGTCAGCCGGTCGCTGCCATGGAGGCTGTCGACCGCCATGTAGGTCCCGTGGATGTTCGTGGCGTCGTCGAGCATGTTCTCGAACAGACAGCTGTCGAAGCGGATCGCACCCCGGCAGTTGACGAAGTGCGAGGCGTCGGCCGACGCCGAGATGAAGCGTCCGGACCCCTCCCGCAGACGGACGTCGTATTGGTCGAGCGTCACGTCCTCGGTGTTCTCGCAGATCAGCGCCATGGCGCCCGAAGCGTGGACGGTCGTCCGTTCGATTTGCAGGTCGCGCGTGCGGTGTACGACGATGCCCGGACAGCGGCGGTTGTTGCGGAAAGGGCCCTTGTCGGCGTAGACCGAGCCGACGGGTGGCAGTTCCGGGGAGAGGAATCCCGTCAGCCGCACGGTGTCGGGGCCGAGCATCGCGGCTGTCAGTTTTCGCTGCCAGTAGGGATGGAGGAAACGAGCCGTGTTGTAATAGGGGGCGTTGGTCCGGGGGTCGAAGACGATGTTGTCGCCTTGGGTCTGTTCCCAGCCGTAGCCTGAAAAGATCAGCTCTCCGTCGTCGACCCGGACGGGGTTGCCGCTGGTGATTTTCAGGTCGATGCTGCGCGTTGCGGCATCCTGTGCGATCACGCGGCCTTCCAGCACGAACGGCACGTCGTAGTCGAGCGTGATGCCCCGGAGGGTGATCTCCTCGCAGCTGTCGATGTAGAAGGGAACCAGTTCGCCGTGGAAACGGAACTCGGTGTCGTGTCCGCAGACGGTGACGCGGCGCATGCCCTCCATGCGGAAGGCGATGCGTTTGGTCCCGTTGTCGTTGTTCGACACGCGCAGGAACTGCTCTTCGGCCTGCTCGGGGTAGAAATCGTAGACGCCCGGTTCGAATTCCAGCGTGAGCCGGCCTTCGGGGTGTGCACGGAGGATGTCCCGCACCTGTGCGGTGTAGTCGGTCCGGCCGTCGAGCGGGATGCGGATGTGTGCGGGGCGCGTTTCGCAGCCCTGTGCAAAGAGCGCGAGCAGGCCGGCGAGGAGTGGGATCAGTCGTTTCGTATTCATGGGTTAAACGTTATTTGCAGATGATTTCGAGGGGCTGGCCGCCGCGCTGGGTGATCTCCGAGGGGTGCATGTGTTCGATTGCGATGTTGTGTCCCGGAAAATCCGGGCCGAAGGCGTTGTCCCCGACCCGCACTTTGCGGCATCCGTCCAGAAAGAGGTTGTAGGGGCGGTAGAACGGTTCGTAGGTCCGGGTGCGTTCGAGGCGGTTGCGGCTGAACTCCAGCCTTTCGACCGAGCGGGCGAACAGGATGGCGCAGTCGAAATGGCGAAACGTGTTCCCCACGATGCGGATGTTGCGGTGGTAGGCCTTCGCGTCGGCGTCCTGCGGCCGGAAGGAGGGCGAAATCGAGATGACCCCTTCGCCCCATCCCCAGGGGCCGTCGACGATGTTGTTGCCCGAGGTGTAGCAATCTTCGAAAAGATTGTTCCGGATCGTGACGTCGCAAACGGCGCCCGATTCGAACCAGAGGTCCGTGTCGCCCTCGATGAGGACCGCGGCTCCGGCCGACCGGAAATAGTTGTTTTCGATGAGGACTTTGGCCGGAGTGGTCACCAGGATCGAGCGGCCGCGGTTCTGTTTCAGCATCCGGCAGTTGCGTACGGTGAGCCGGGGGCAGAGCGTCGCATTTTCCAGGATGTTCCCCGCGGCGATGCGTCCGGCCACCGGTTCCCTGAAATGCAGCACGTAATCCCGCGAGCCTTCGATACGCTCCGAGCCTGCCGATGTTAGCGGGCGGCCGCGCTGCATGGTCGCCGTATCCAGCGGCCAGACCCGTTCGCCCGGGCGGAATCCCTGGTCGCGGCTCGTGGGGGTGATCCGCACGGAGCGTTCGCCGCAGACCTCCGCGACGGGGGCGTACATGCCGTGGACGTTCGTGAAATCGTCGCCCGAGCCGCTTACCGTGCAGCCGTCGAACAGGATGTCGCCCGTGCAGCCGATGAAGTGCGTGGCGTCGGCGATGGTACTGAAAACGCGCCCCGACCGCTCGTCGGCCACGATGTCGAGGCCGACCATCGCAACGTCGTGCGAACGGATGCCGAAGACGCCGCAACTCAGCGTGTGGTGGATCGTCACCTGCTCGATGCGGGTTTGCCGGCAGTCGACGATTTCGATGCCGTTGGTGATGTAGCGTCCGTGGAAAAAGACGACGATGGTTCCCGGGGCGGGTTTCATGGCCGGGCGGTAGTGGAAACGCACCCGGTTGTTCCCCAGGTCGGTGACCCGGGCCCGGAACATGTCGCGGCCCAACGGTACGTCGCGTGTCTGGTAGAGCAGTTCGTGCGTCGCGGCGTCGTAGAGGTTCGTGTATTCGGGGACGATCCGTTGCAGGCCGTATTCGCCGACGAAGGCGAGGGAGTCGCCCGCCACGACGTAGGGATAGCGTTCGGCGTCGATCTCCATATCTAAATAGGTGTCCGTTGCTGAGACGATCGTCGCCTGCGAGTTGTAGGGCTGCTGCCAGTCGATGCGCACGTTGCGGAGCGTCGTGTTGCGGCACTCCGAGAGCCGCACGGGATTCATCAGTCCGTGGAAGATCCAGTCGCATCCGCCGCCGTCGATCTCCACGCCCTCCGTCCGTGTCAGGGCGAAGACCGTGGTCGGTTTGCCGGCTGCCTGCCGCTCCGCATCGGGGTAGAAATCGTAACGCCCCTTGTCGAAACGAATCTGCAAGCCCCGGACACCCTTGTTTTCCTCGATGATCCGCCGGACGACCGGCAGGGCGTCCTGACCGCTGCCGGGATGCAGTCCGTAGTCGGATGCCCGCACGGTGCGGCGTGCGGCATTTGCGGCATACGGTTCGGATACCGCTGTGAGAAGCAGGAGGGCGATAAGGTGGATCAGTCGGTTCATGGGTCGTTGTTTCGGTTGTAACAAAAGTAACCGAACTCCGCCACTTTCGGCTATCCCGATGTTAAGAAATCGTGCAGGCTGGGTTAACGGCGGGGCCGGCGGGTCGATTTAAACAAATTTATAGGTTCTGTGAACAAATGTGCAAATACGGCGTGACGTAAATACAAATATATATTGTTAACTTTCGGAAAAATGAGGATGCATGAAACGACTTCTGACCCTTCTGTCATGGCTGTTGCTGCTGCAAACGTCCGTATCGGCCCAGCATGACGGCGTCATCTGGAACTACGAGCACCTGAGCCGCAACGACGGGCTTTCGGGCAACCGCGTCACGGCGCTGTGCGACGATATGTACGGCCGGATATGGATCGGAACCTCGCAGGGACTGAACATTTACGACGGGCGGAGAATGCAGAAGGTCGAGGAGTACAACGGTCTGGAAGTATGGTCGTTCCACGATGCCGGCGACCGTATCCTGATCGGCACGACGCGCTTCCTCGGGGTGTACGACTACGCCAGCGGCCGTTTCTCGCGCCTGGCCTGCGAGGGCCGCGACGTGGGGTATGTACGCACGATCGTACGGGCCGGGAACGACCTGCTGCTCAAAACCCCGAAGCAGTTGTACCGCTGCGACGGCGACCGGCTGACGCTCGTGGCGAAGGACACCCCCTACGAATATTTCTGTTGCGACAAGTTCGGACAGTTGTGGGGGCTGTCCAAAGAGCGCGTCTTCCGCATCGGCGAGGATTTCGGCGTCATGGCGACCTATGATCTGACCAGTGCCGACCGGTCGCCGCTGGTGGGGGTGAGCCTCTATGCCGATTCCAAGGGGTGCGTCTGGGTCGGGACGATCAAAGACGGGCTTTTCCGTTACAACCGGGCGGCCGACGAGTTCCGCTGCGAGCCCGTCGCCCGGCAGTTCCGTATCCCGGAGATCGAGAATATCGCCAGCCTGAGCGAAGACCGTTACGGCCGGCTATGGATCGGCCACAACAACGGCGTTGCGGTCTACGACTATAACGACGGTTTTTTCTGTAACTATGTCTGCGAGCTCAATGACAATGCGATACTCAACACCGTGATCTGCATTTTCCGGACCCGTCGGCAGGATATGCTGCTGGGGACCTATTTTTCGGGATTGTTCCGGGTCGGAAACCTCGATTCGGGCGTGGAATACTACACGCTGGGCACCTCCGGGCCTTCGCTCCGCACCCGGAACGTTGCGGCCAACGGCATACAGCGCGATGCGCAGGGGAACTGGTGGGTCTCCACCAACAGCGCGGGGATCAACGTGCTCGATCCGTCGGGAAGTTTCCTGCGGCGCATATCGAGCCGCAATGCGGACATCAACGACAATATCCTCTCACTCCAACGCGACGTCCGCGGGAATCTGTGGGCGGGCTCCCTCGCCAGCGGCCTTTACTGCCTGGCTCCCGACGGCCGCATCCGCCACTATACCAACCATGCCGGCGATACCGCATCCATTTCGAGCGGGAATATCCTGCTGCTCTGCCCGCTCAATGCCGATACGCTCTTCGTGGCCACTGAAAAGGGGATCGACGTCTACCGTTATGCGACCGATTCGTTCGAGTCGGTCTGCAAACGCGGCAAGGAGGAGTTTGCCTTTTACGATGCACAGATACATGGCGACAAGGTCTGGTTCATCAATTTCTGTTCGGTGCTCTGTTACGACCGCCGGCAGAGACGGATCGAGGAATTCCAGCTTCCCGAGACCGATACGCGGCCCTACATCCAGTGCGGCTGGGTGGACGACGGTGGCTGTCTGTGGCTGGGGACGACCAAAGGCGACATCTGGCGGTTCGGGGAGGGGCGTTTCACCCCTGCCGTGCAAAACCATCCGCAGATCAACGGCGGGATCGCCGGGATGCGCGGCGACGCCTCCGGCAACCTGTGGCTGGCGGCGGGAAACGACCTTTTCCGGCTCGACACGGCCCGGCGCCTGCGTCGGTTCAGCCTTGCCAAAGGCATGGGCATCAACGAATTCAATGTCCGTTCCGGGTATGTGGGCCGCGAGGGCGAGATCTGTTTCGGAACGACGAACGGGCTGGTCTGTTTCTGGCCCGCCAAGCTCGAAAGCGACCTCCGGCAGCAGCCGACGCTCTTCATCTCCGGGTTGAAACTGTTCAACAAGCCCGTGGAGATCGGGGACGGCGTACTGAAACTCCCTGTCAACGACACGCAGGAGATCACGCTGGCCCACAAACAGACCTTCCTGACCTTCGAGGTCTCTGTGATCGATTACGACATCTACCGTACGGCGCCCTATTCGTGCCGCTACCGGCTGGAGAATTTCGACGACAATTGGTACGAACTGGGGCCTCAGGGAGAGATCACCTACACGGGACTGCCGACCGGCCGTTACAACCTGTCGGTGAGGCTGATCTCGGACGACGGCGAGGTGCTGGCCGAAAAGCGGATCGCCATTCGGGTTCGGCCGCCCGTGCTGCTCAGCGGATGGATGATCGCGCTCTACCTGCTGGTGTTGGGGTTCGTCGTCTGGCAGTTCGTGCGGCTGGTGCGGCGGCAGCGGCACGCCCGGGAGCTGGTCGAGCAGGCCCGCCGCGAGCGCGAGACCCGCGACCGGATCAATGCCATGAAGCTCGATTTCTTCAGCTGCATCTCCTACGAGTTCAAGACGCCGCTGTCGGTGATCTCGACCTTGCAGGACAGCGTGCTGCCGCCCTCGGACGGCGATGCCGGGAGCGATCCGGCGATTTTCCGCCGCAACATCGAACGGCTCGATTTCCTGGTCGATCAGTTGCTGGACTTCCGCAATATCGAGTCGCGGAATATCTCGGTTTCGATCCGTAAATACGACCTGGTGCCTTTCCTGCGCAATATCTACGAAACTTTCGTGCCCCTCTACAACCGCAAGCAGATCACGCACGGATTCCATGCCGGGGTGGAGTCGCTGCCGATGCTTTTCGACGCCGCCAAGATGGAGATGCTGGTGGGCAACCTGCTGGACAACTCCTTCAAATCGGTGCAGCCGGGCGGCGAGAGCATACTGAAACTCACGTTCGACGGGCGGCAGGCCGTTGTCGAGCTGTTCAACAGCGGCCCCTGCCTGACCGAAGAGCAGAAGAAAGCCATTTTCCAGCCCTACAACTCGGCGGGGCTGCCTAACGGCGGTGTCGGGCTGGCGTTGGTGAAGAGTATCGCCCGGTTGTTCGATATCCGCCTGTCGGTGGAGTCGCTGCCACAGCGGGGCAATGTTTTCCGGATGGAGATGGCCGTCGGCCAGGATGACGGGGCCGAGCCCGAACGACCCGACGCCGTGACGGGCATCGTCGGGCGGATCGTCGACAATACGAGCTATTTCGAGGATGTCTCCCAGCCCCGGTTCCTCGATGCCGAAGGACACCGCAAATTCCGCATCCTGCTTGTCGAGAACGATGCCGATTCGAAACGGGTGCTGGAGAAACGGTTGCAAAAACATTTCCACGTGTCGAGCGCCGCGACGGGCGACGAAGCGTTGCTGTTGCTTAAATCACAAAGTATCGACGTGGTTATCAGCGATATGCAGCTTGCCGACACGAGTGGATTCGACCTGTGCGGCATGGTCAAGAATTCGAATCGCACGCGCCATATCCCGGTGATCCTGGAGAGTTTCGAACTTTCGGGCGAGAATCGCATCCGGGCGCTGCAATGCGGCGCCGACGCCATGTTTCAGAAGCCGATCAACCTGCAGGAGCTGTTCCTGCGGCTGAACAACCTGTTGCGGACGAAAGACGTGCTGCGCGATTATTACATGACGGCAGGCCATGTCGGGGTCACGACTCCCGAGCTGAACAACACCGACGAACGGTTCATCCTTTCGGTGACGGATTATATCCATGCCCACCTCGACGATTCGGGGCTGTCGGTCAACGAGTTGGCCCGTTATGCGAATATCAGCCGCACACAGCTCTATCTCAGCATCAAGCGGCTGACCGGCCGGACGCCTTCGGACTTCATCCTGCAGATCAAGATGCGCGAGGCGGCCGGGTGGCTGCAAACGACGGCGATGACCGCATCGGAAATCTCCTACAAGCTGGGTTACTGCAATCCGAATCACTTCAGCCGTCAATTTAAGGAGTATTACGGCGCCTCGCCCGGCGAATACCGGCGCCGCCACGCGAAATCCGGAGCGTGAAGCCGCTGTCGGACGGGCGGGGCGGCTCAACATTTTCCGGTCGGCGGCAGGCAGCCGGTGACCTTTTTGAAAAAGCGGCTGAAACAACGCTCCGAGGGGAATCCCAACAGCCGGGCGACTTCGCAGACCGGCATGCCGGCTGTGTCCAGCAGCCGTTTGGCGGTTTCGATGCGCAGGATTTGCACGCATTCGGGGTGGTCGTATCCCTTTTCGAATTGCAGCAGGCTCCCCAGATAAGCCGGGGAGAGTCCCGTCTCCGCAGCGCAGAGCTCCTTCGAGGGCTCTCCGTCGGTGCACAGTCGTCCGGATTCGATCCAGCGGGTCACGAATGCTTCGTAACGGGCCAACTGCGGGCGGTTGGCCTGCTCGCGGGTGATAAATTGACGTTCGTACATCCGGGTGCAGTGGTCGAGCAGCAACCGGATTTGCTGTGCCTGCACCCGGCAGCTGAAAAGGTCCTCTTTTCGCATGATCTCCCGGCGGATATCCTCCATGCAGTCGGCGACGATCCTTTTTTCGCAGGCCGCCAGGTGGAGCATTTCCGCCGGCCGGTAACGGAAGAACGCGTATTCGCCGACCGTGCGGTCGAGCCCCGTGCACCGGAAACAGGCGGGGTCGAAGGCCAGCGCCCGTCTGACAGGGCAGCGGATGGCCGCTGCAAAGACCTCTGCACGTCCGGGTGCGAGGAACAGCAGCGTGGCATCCTGAAAATCATGGGAACAACGGCCGAATGCCGACGTATCCGTCCCTTCGCCGACCAGCGCGACGACATGATATCCCGCGGCGCAAAGTCCGAGGGGATATTCGCAGGAGTTCCTGCCGTCGGTATAGATGATCGGTTCGTACATGCGGGGTGGCGGTTCAGCTCCGGTTGCGGAACTCGACGGGCGTGCAGCCCGCTATCCGTTTGAACATCCGGCTGAGGTGCTGGGGATATTGAAATCCCAGGTCGTAGGCGATCTGGCTCATCGTCCGGTCCGACGACAGCAGCGATTCCTTGGCGCGTTCGATCACCTTGTTCTGGATGTATTCCGAGGCGGTCTGCCCCGTCTGCCGGCGGATCATGTCGCCGAAATAGTTGGCCGAAAGGAAGACTTTGTCGGCGAAATACTTCACCGTCGGGAGTCCCTCGCTCTGCGGGGCGTCGCTGTCGAAATAGTCGTTCAGCAGCTGTTCGAACCGCACGACGATGTCCCGGTTGACCTCGCTGCGGGTCGTGAACTGCCGCTCGTAGAAGCGCATACAGTAATCCAGCAGCAGACCGATGTTGGCCGTAATCAGGCGGCGGCTGTGCTTGTCGATGGCGTGTTCCAGCTCGGCCTCGATCTTGTGCAGGCAGTCCATCACCGTCCGCCGCTCCTCCTCCGAGAGGTGGAGCGCCTCGTTGGTCTCGTAGGAGAAGAACGAATAGTTCCGGATCTCCTGACCGAGGGCCGTTCCGCGGATGAGGTCGGGGTGGAACAGCAGTCCGTGGGCCGCCGGGCGCACGTCCGCCGGCATCTCCACGTCGGCGACCTGCCCCGGGGCGAAGCAGACGATCGTGCCGTCCTGATAGTCGTAATACTGCCGTCCGTAGCGGATGTTACCGCAGTGTACGTCCTTCAGGAAAAGCGCATAGACCCCGTAATTGAACCATGCGCGGGTGGGCCAGGTCGTCGCTTTCGACAGGTCGACGACGCTCACCAGCGGATGCCGCGTTTCCAGTCCGTAAAGTTTGTTGTAGCGGTCGACGCTGTCTATTTTGAGGATTCCCTCTTTTGCATGCTCGTCCATGGCATCTGTTTTTTGTACGATACAAATATACGGCTATTTCCGGCTTGCCGAACACCCCGGACGCGGAAACCGTAATCGGGGTATGAATATCCGTAATCCGTATAATCCCGGCTCCTGCGGGCTCACGGCGCCGGTTCACAATCCGTAATCGGGGTAGATATTCCGGTGATCCGTCTACAAACGGCCTGCCGGGACGCCGCTACTTTTGTATCGGACAAAAAACCGAAGACGATGAAAAAACGATTGTTGATTCCGTTTATGCTGCTGGCCGTCGTATCGATGGCGGCGCTCGGCCGGGGAAGCGTGACAATCACTTTTGAACAATAAATAAAAACAAGCAGAACAATGCGAGGAAAAGTAGTAATTATCACCGGTGCCGGGAGCGGCATGGGAGAAGCGGCCGCAGGACTGTTCGCCGAACGGGGTGCGCATGTCGTGGCGGCGGACCGGGATTCGGAAGCCGCACAGCGGGTTGCCGACGGCATCAACGGACGGGGCGGAAGCGCCATCGCCGTCCGGTGCGACGTGACACGGGAAGAAGAGGTCGAAGCGATGGTCGCCAGGGCCGTCGAGGTGTTCGGGAGGCTGGACGCCGCCTACAATAACGCCGGGATTCAGGTTCCGGCCCGGAAGACGGCCGATGTTCCGACGGAAGAGTTCGACCGCATCATCTCCGTCAACCTGCGGGGTGTGTTCCTCTGCCTGAAACACGAACTGCGGCAGATGGCCGGGCAGGGCGGCGGCGCGATCGTCAACAATTCGTCCATCGCCGGAGTGGCCGGAGCGCCGACCCGTTCAGCCTATGCCGCTGCCAAGCACGGCATCCTGGGGCTGACCCGGACGGTCGCGGGGGAGTATGCCGACCGGGGTATCCGCGTGAATGCCGTATGTCCCGGTACGATCAAAACCCCGATGGTGGCCCGCATGCTCCGCGACGGCGACCTCGACGAACAGGCGGCGCTCGAAGCCACGCCCATGCACCGTTTTGCCGATGCCGCGGAGGTGGCGGAGACGGTTTACTGGCTGTGCAGCGATGCTTCGAGCTATGTAAACGGCCATCACATCACCATCGACGGCGGACAGACCGCCATTTAACCCGGCCGATCCATTAAAACAGAACCGATGAAACAGATCAGAAACACCGAATTCGGAGGCGAACGCCCGCTGTTCGCCTCGCACGGCCTCCGTTTGGAATACGTGACCGTTCACGCGGGAGAGTCGGCGCTCAAAGAGTGTTCCGGTATTGAAGCCGAGCATTGCCGGTTCGAGGGGAAATATCCTTTCTGGCATGTCGACGGATTCGTCATCCGCGACTGCCTCTTCACCGAAGGCGCCCGCGCGGCGCTGTGGTATTCGCGCAACCTCACGATGAGCGACACCCGGGTCGAGGCCCCCAAGATGTTCCGCGAGATGGACGGCGTCCGGCTGGAGAACGTGCAGCTGCCCTTTGCGCAGGAGACCCTCTGGCACTGCCGCAATGTCGAACTGCGCAACGTGCAGGTCGACAAGGGCGACTACCTCTTCATGCACGGCGAGAACATCCGCATCGAGGGGTACGCCCAGCAGGGCAACTACTCGTTCCAGTACTGCCGTAACGTTGTGATAAGCAATGCCGTCATCCATTCGAAGGACGCGTTCTGGAACACCGAGGATGTGACGGTCTACGATTCCGAGATCAACGGCGAATACCTCGGCTGGCATTCCAAACGGCTGCGGCTGGTGAACTGCCGGATTTCGGGCACACAACCCCTGTGTTATGCCACGGACCTCGTGCTGGAGAACTGCACGCTGGCCGACGACTGCGACCTGGCGTTCGAATACTCGACGCTCCGGGCTACGGTCGACGGACGTGTCCGCAGCGTGAAGAATCCCCGCAGCGGCTCCGTGACGGCCGGAAGTTACGGAGAGATCATCCTCGACGAAAACCGCAAGGCGCCCGCCGACTGCCGCATCGAGACGTGGGCCGGACAAAGCAGCTGCGCATAAGATGGCATACGATTTCGACACGGTCGTCCCCCGCCGGGGCACGAACTCCTCCAAGTGGGACACCCCCGCGGAGGAGGGCGTGATGCCGATGTGGGTGGCCGACATGGATTTCCGCACGGCCCCTGCCGTCGTCGAGGCCCTGCAGCGGCGTGTGGCGCACGGCATCTTCGGTTATACGAAGGTTCCCGACGCCTATTATGAGGTGGTGACGGGGTGGTTCGCCCGGCGTCACGGCTGGCGGATCGACCCGCAGTGGATCGTCTGTACGACGGGGGTGGTCCCGGCGCTGCTCGCCCCGACGCTGGGCCTGAAAGGCGTCTGGATCGCCATGTGCATCGAGCTCTGTTTCCGCGGTGCGATCTTCCTCGTGCTGCTGCTGCGGGGCCGGTGGCTGGGCCCCCCCCCTGCTGCTCTGAACCGGGCTGTTGATAAACAAACCCCGCCATACGATAGATAGGGCGGGGTTTGCTGTTTCCGGGGAGCCCGGCGTCAGTGGAAAAGCCGGTAGCCGACGATGATCGAGCCGCGCATGTGCAGCATCTTGTAGTCGAAATATTTGGTGTCTTTCTGGAAGATGTCCAGGAAACCCATGCTGACGCGGATGCCGATGCTCAGGCGGTTGTAGAGCGTGTGCTCGTAACCCACCATCACGCCGGCGTCGAAGTCGCGCAGCGAGGAGGTGAACGACATGTTGAGCGGGTCGTCGCCCTTCTCGATGATTACCTCCACCTTGTCCGGTTCGCCGCCCGAATAGCCCTTCGTGGCCAGCGTCTCGAACTCCGATTTCAGGTTGTAGGAGAAGTAGCCGCCGAACAGCAGGCGCGACACGTGGTTGTTGAAGGTGTATTTGGCATAGAACGGCACCTCGAACATCGTGAACGACATGTCCATTTTGGCCGTACCCGTGTAGTATTGGAGCAGTCCGGCCTCCTGGTCTTCGTATTTCTGGTTCGAGACCCGGGCGTCGGCCTTCATCCCCACGGTCTTGTAGATGAAGTTGGCCCCGAGGCTCCACCGGTCGTGGAGGCGGAATTCGGCGAAGACGCCCATGTCGAGGTTCAGCTGCGGATAGGGGTTGAACGTGCTGGGGATATATTTGAACGGCACGGGAATGGCGCCGCCGATGTCGGTGCCGATCAGTACGCCCGCGCGGAAAATATTGCGGTCCGACGAGATCAGTTTCTGGCGGGCGGGTTTCAGTTCTTCGGTCCGTGCGCCCGTTTTCGCCGTTTTCGACGACGAGTTTTCCGCTTTTGCGGCCGGGCCCGGGAGCAGGGCGAACGTGCAGGCGAGGATTGCGATATGTTTGAGTTTCATAACTTGCTGGCTGTATTTTAGTAATTAATCACGAAGTGGTCTACCGACAGCTTGCTGCCGATCGCACCGATGAACTTGTCGCCGTCCTTGCTCGACGACATCACCACGACGATATGCGTCGGCGTGATGTCGGCGTACTGCGGGTTGTATACCATCGGGAGGGTGATTTTCGACCACTCCTCGTAGGGGTTGTTCGCCCCGTCGATCACGAGCTCGGCGCGGCCCAGGACGGTGATGTTCTCGGCTCCCTCCGACCCGTCGTAGTCGATGGCTCCGCTGCCGCTCCACTGCAGCAGCTCCACCCAGATGTGGGCCCTGTCCACGCCGGCGATGTCATGGATCGAATATTTACCTTTGTCGTCGGCCGTCGCCTGTTTCAGCTGGGTGCCCGGGACGTATTTCGCCTCCATCGAAACCGATGCGGGGCGGGCCGTGTAGGGGATGCCGAACTTGGTCATCTTGCGCGGCTGGGTGATGTAATTGATGTTGAGGTTGAACAGACCCGTATAGAGCGTTCCGGCCGCCACGATATAACCTTTGAGGATGGTGTTTTGCTCCGAAGTGGTCATCTCGGCGGCCAGCGTACCGTCGGCCCGTTCGACGGGCATGGTGCCCATTACGCCGATACCGAGCAGTTCCAGATTGGCCGTACCCCATCCGTAGCCGGCGCCGGGCGTCGGGTCGATGGTGTAGGTGCCGCCGTTGATGTTTTTGAATTTGCCCCAGAGCTCGAATTCGCTGTTGTCGATCTGCACTTCCACGGGCTTGTCGACGTAGACCGTCCAGGTCTTCGTCACCTCCTCGTCCTGCGACGTGACGGTCAGCGGAATTTCGTGGTTGTAATTATTGATGGTCAGGATGCCGTTCTCCAGCCCGGTTACGGAAGCGCTTTCCGAGGTTTCGATGGCGACGGTCGCATAGAACGGCGGGACGCCCTCGATCTCCATCCGGATGCGGCTGGTTTCCGGTTCGATCTTTACCGCGGTGAGCGAGCCGCCTATGATCTTGCCGACGAGGAAGCTGGTGATGTCGGCCGTATGGCCCTTGGCCTGCGACTCGAGGTCGATGGTCCACTGCTGTTCGGTCCCGTCCTCGGCGCGTACCGTGAATGTCTTGGTCGATGTCAGCGACTCGAATGTGAGCGGGGTTTTGTAATCGGCGATCTCCTGTTCGACGACGGTTGCCGACGGGTTGCCCAGCTTCATGATCTTGTTGGTCAGCGTGAGCGGGAAGGCTTTGGGCCCGGCGGTGATCTTCAGCGTGATACGATGGTTGTTATTGTCCGCGACGACCGATGTCGACGACAGCTTCATCCGGTTGTCTTTCGAGGTGTATGCATACGAGAAGTTCGATATGTTGGTGTCCGGGGATGCTGCGGCGTTCTTATCTTTGAGATAGAGCGTCCAGTTCCGGTTCTGCTGGCCGCTGGAGGTCCTGACCGTGATCGTTGCCGTATTCGTGACGTAGGTGTGGCTCGACGATTTCGAGGTGCTGGTCGACCCCTCGGGAAGTTCCAGGGCGAAAGTGAGCTTCACGTTGATCTTCTCTTTCGGGTCGATTGCCGTGCCGTCGATCCTGCCGACCGGGACGGTGATGCGGCTGTTTTCGTGGTCGATCTCCACCTGGTCGGTGTCCACGGCGATGACATCGTTGCCCGGGGTGCTCGAATAGGTCGAAATGGCAAGGCCGAGAACGTCGGCGTTCAGTTCCGGGAAAAGCGTGAGCGTCCAGCTCTTGGCCAGCCCCGACACCTTGTCCATGATCCAGACCTGCTTGGTGTCGGTGTACGACTCGAATGTGTAGCTGTTGCCTTCGGTGGCGCCTATCAGCAGGGAGCTGGCGTGTACCGGCAGTTCGACGGTGGCCTTGACGGGGAACGTCGTCGCGCGGGCCACCGGGCGGATCATCAGGTTGACGCGGCCGCCGACTTTCGATATGTTAAATTCGGTGGTGGCTCCTGCGAGCTGCACCGTTCCCGACTGGAACTTAATCGTCGAGGCGACGGGCGTCAGGCGCTCGACCTGGTCGTCGGTCAGCGTACTCGTGCTTGCGTTGTCGGTCTGGGCCACGATCTCCGAACGGAAAGTCCAGGTCTTCGTGAGGCCGCTGGCGGCTTCGACGGTGTATTCCATCGTGCTCTCCTTCTCCTCGAAGGTGAGCGTCCCTGCAGGGGCTTCCGCGCCGTCGGCCCAGTCGGCGCCGTCGGCCAGCGTGAACTCCGGCACGAACGTCAGCGGATAGGCGGCGGCGCCCAACGCCTGGAAGACGATTTCGGAGTTGATCCGGTCGATGCGGGCATACGGTGCGGCCACGATCTCCGATCCCTCTCCGGCCGTGACGCCGACCCGGGCGATTTCGGCCGATTCGTTCGACTGGGCGTCGACGATCTGCAGTTTCCAGCGCGTGGTGGCGCCGCTGGAAGCTACCGTGTAGAGTTCACGGATATGGTTCTGGTTATCGAAGGTGAACTCTTTCTCCTCCCCGTCGAACCCGAGTATCTGCTTGCATCCCGCTTCGGTCTTAACATCCACCGAGATGGTGATGGGGAAGAGGTATTTGCCGTAAACGAGCGGCAGTTCGATGACTTCGCCTTTGATGACGGGCTGGTCGAAAATTACGCGGTCGGGATCGGCTGTGAGGATGGAGAACTCCTCTATCCGAGCTGAATCGCTCAGTTGCGTGACCTTTTCACACGATGCGAGCCACGCGCTCGCGACAGTCACCAGGCACAGAATGCGAAGTAAACGGGAAGTCATAAATGTCATAGCTAAAATCTTTCTGTTGTTGCTCCAGTGCGGTTTTTGGGCTGTTTATTATACGCGGCGGAGACGTTGTACATTGAATAAAAATCGCTCAAAGGTACCGACTCCCTCTTGTAAAAACAACCTCACGGACCCTAAATTCAACGAATTGGCGGTTTTTCATCACGAAAATATGTGCTTTTGAGTATATATCAAAGGGCGTTTTTGTACATTTTCCGGAGTTCTTTTTCGTTCCTGCCGGAAACCGGGGCGTTAAAAAATCGGGACGACGGATGTTGCCCCGGATTATTTGTCTATATTTGCAAGGCATGGATACTAACTTTTGACAGGGAGGAGACGAGTGGTTATGATGAAGAGTCAGCTCATAAGGGCGTTCCAGCGAGGCGAGGAATGGGCTTTCCGGAGGGTCTACGAGCAGTTTTTCAGCCCGCTGTGCATTTATGCCGTCAAATACGTGCGGGATGCGAGCGAGGCCCAGGATATCGTGCAGGATGTTTTTGCCGCGCTCTGGCTCCAGCATGACAATTTCAGCAATTTTTACACGATCCGCTCGTTCCTTTATATATCCGTCCGCAACCGGTCGCTCAACCTGCTTAAGAAAAACCTGTTGGCCAGCGAGAAGATGATCCATGTGCAGCAGAATACGCTCTCCGAAGCCCAGGAGTCGGAAATGGTCATCGAAACCGAAGTGGAACGGCGGCTGATGGCGGCTGTCGAGGCCCTGCCGACCGAGTGCCGGCGGGTGCTGATCCTCTCCATCGAAGGCAAGTCCTACCAGGAGATCGGCGACCTGCTCCACATCGCCATCAACACGGTGAAGAACCACCGTATCCGGGCCGTGAAGAAGCTGCGTGAAATGATGTTATGACCCCTGAAAAGACCAACCGCGAAAACCGATTATAGCATGACTGATGAATTGATGATCTCCGATCTGATCTACAAGGAACTGATCGAAGAGATAACGCCCGAAGAGAGCCGTATCCTGAAAAAATGGCTCGAAGAACCGGCGAACCGGGCCCTGTACGACCGGATCAGGCAGAAACAGGGCCTGGGTAAGCGGCTGTGCGAATATGTGGATATCGATTCGCAGAAAGACTTTCGCAGCACGCTGCCCGCTCCTGCGCTTGCCGTTCCCCGCCGGAACCGGGGCCTGCGCTATGCCCTGTATGCCGCGGCCCTCGTGCCGCTGCTGGTCGTGGCGGCTTTCTTCGGCCTGCGGGATGACCCGGCGGGCCGCACCGTGCGCCATCCCGAGGTCGTGCACAACAGCGAGGGGGCGCAGCTGATCCTCTCCTCCGGGCAGGTCGTGGACCTGGCCGCCGACGAGGGCCGTCCCGTCGTCCTGGCGGAGGCGAATGCCGTCGTCGACGCCCGCGACGGGGAGCGCACGCTCTCCTACAAGAAGTCCGAAGCGGCGGCCCCGGCCGCGGAAATTCCGGCTGCCGTGGCGGCTCCGGCCGTGCATACGCTGGTCGTGCCGCGCGGCGTGAATTACAATGTGGAACTTTCCGACGGGACCGTCGTCTACCTCGACGCCGATTCGCGGCTCGAATACCCCGTTTATTTTGCCGGGGAACGGCGCGAAGTAACAGTTTCGGGCCGGGCCTATTTCGATGTCGCCCACGATGCGGAACATCCGTTCATCGTCCGGACCAACCGGGCCGAGATACAGGTGTTCGGCACCGAATTCTGCGTTTCGGCCAGCGGTTCGCAGAGCGTCACGACCCTCGTGAAGGGCAGCGTCGGGCTGTTCGATGCCGGCAGCGGCGAGCAGCTGGCCCTGCTCACACCCGGGCAGCAGGCCGTCGTCAGCGGCGACCGCTGTGAGGTCCGGCAGGTCGAAACGCTCTATCAGACAGCCTGGAAAGACGGTTACTTCATCTTCGAGTCGAAGCCTGTCGGCAGTATCATGGAGGAGCTTTCGGCATGGTACAACATCGACTATGTCCTGAAAGACTCCCTGCAGAATGTCAATATCACGGCGCGGATCAAACGTTACGACGACATCGAATCCGTGCTGAACATCCTCTCCAAGACCCGCAGCGTGAACTTCAAACGCGACGGACGGGTGGTTACGGTTATGAATTGAAACCGCCTCCGGTAAAAACACACGTTTTTTTGTGAAATTCCGGCCGTTCGGG
>ERZ1673699.696-NODE-696-length-34591-cov-5.428538_pt1 | contig 34591 bp, 44 predicted proteins | sample MGYA00580229_ERZ1673699 | MGnify/ENA primary metagenome ERZ1673699 (study PRJEB41218, sample SAMN15661785) | gut metagenome | host: Homo sapiens | place: Canada: London | collected 2015-08-20/2019-03-30 | study: EMG produced TPA metagenomics assembly of... | reverse complement strand
GGCGCAGGGGATGCCCTCGACCTTCGCCTTGGCTTCCGCCAGGCCCAGGTTGGTGATCTCACGGACGGCCTTGATGACCTTGATCTTCTGATCGCCGAAGCCGGTCAGAACGACGTCAAACTCGGTCTTCTCCTCGGCGGCAGCAGCAGCGCCGGCCACCGGAGCGGCGGCAACAGCAGCAGCGGCGGAAACGCCGAACACATCTTCGATCTCGTGCACGAGCTCGGACAGCTCGAGGACGGACATAGCCTTGATCTCTTCGATCATAGCAGTGACTTTTTCGCTAGCCATGGTAATTTTCCTCCTAAATAGTTAAGTGAAGTGGTCGCCTTATTCGGCGGCGGGAGCTTCGGCCTCGGCAGCCGGTGCGGCAGCACCGCCCATCTGCTCGACGACCTGGTTCAGGCAAACGGCCAGACCCGTGATGGGTGCCAGCATCGTGCCCAGGACCTTGGAGTACAGCGCGTCCTTGTTCTGGAGCTGCGCGATCTCCGCGATCTCAGCGTCATTGAGGACCTTGCCCTCAAGGAACGCGCCCTTGACGATGAACTTATTGTCCTTCGCCATCTTCTCGCTCATGTCGTGGATCATGCGGATCGGGACGATCGGGTCTGCCGTGCTGGTAGCGAGCGAAGTCGTACCGTTGAGCAGATCGCTCATAGCCTCGAGACCGGCGTCCTTGAGCGCAAAGCGGGTCAGGGTGTTTTTGACGACGGAATACTCCACGTCATTCTGACGCAGCTCGGTGCGCAGCTTGGTGTCTTCATCGACGGTGATGCCCTTGTAGTCGACGAACACGCCGGCGCTGGCGCTGTTGAGCCGTTCAGCCAGAGCGGCGACGATCGCCTGCTTCTCACTGAGAACTTTTGCGTTCGGCATAGTGTGTTTTCACCTCCGTGTGAAAGATACACGCCCAAAAAAAATTCCGCGGCCAGAGCCCCGGAAACAGAATAGAAACATCGTGATAGATGCATCCTCGGCAGGATTTCCGCGGTCAAGCCACCTGCTGTCTTTGGAGCGCTCCAATATAATACCAGACGTCTGCGCGCGTGTCAAGCATTTTTGCGGGGGAAAATGCATTTTCTCCTGCCGTGCGTGCGCTTTTTAAAAAGCGAGATGGCCCCCGGAGGAGTACCGGAGACCATCTCAAAAATCCCACAAAAAACTTTTACCCTAAACTGCTATGGTCAGTCTAACAAATATTCTCACAAAAGTCAAGCCTCACTTGTGACAAAGCGAGGCGTCTGCGCATTTTGCACACAGGCGTGTAAGGCTGCTGCGTATGCCGCAAAACCGCACGTTTTTTTCACCAGCGGATATCAGCAAGCCCCTCGCCGAGGGTCATACCGCAGCGGCCATGGCCGGGATAGAGCGTGAGCTCGGGCGGCAGCGTGCGCAGAAACGGTACGGTCTGCTCGCCGAGCACGGCGGCGTCGCCGCCGCGCAGCCGCGTGATGACCGCGCAGCCGGGCACGATCGTGTCGCCGCTGAAAAATGCCTGCGCGCCGATGCGGTAGCATGCGCTGCCGCGCGAGTGCCCGGGCGTGGCGTAGCCCTCGATGTGCAGCGCGCCCCAGTCGAGCGAGACGCGCTCGGCAAAGGTCATGTCGGGCTCATAGGTCTCGGTCTTGAGGTGCAGCTCGCGCAGAAAATCGCGCGCCGCCGCGCCGCGTGACACGCTCAGCGCCGCGAGCAGCACGGGCGTCGTGTTTCCGGGGTTGCGCAGCCAGGCGGTGCAGTTGTCCTGCCAGAGGGTGCGCGCCGAGAGCGCGCGCTGCATCCGGCCGAGGCCGGAGGTGTGGTCGACGTGCTCGTGTGTGAGCACCAGCAGCACCCGATAGCCCTGCAGCCGCGCCATCGTCTCGGCGTCCGGCCACGGGTCGAGCACGATCGCGTCGCGCCCCTGCGTGACGATGTACATGTTCGAGCCGATCGGCGGGAAGGGGATACGTTGGATCTGCATACGGCTCAGTCCTCCGCGGGCAGGTCGAGCAGCCTGCGGCTGAGCGGCAGCTCCGACGGGAGACTGTTTTCGAGCGTGACGGTGCCGTGCGTGCCGCCGCGGATCCAGCCGCGGCGCACGAGCTGGCGCTGCGTCTCACGCGCCGTGCCGTCGCTGCCGTCGTAGAGCGCGACGCCGCCGCCGAGGGCGGCGCGGATCGCGCGGCGGGCAAACGGGAAGTGTGTGCAGCCGAGCACGACCGCGTCCACATGTCCGGCGTAGGGGCCGAGCTGTCGCGCCAGATATGCCGTGAGCGCGGGGGAGTCGAGCTCGCCGCGCTCGACAAACTCGACCAGCTCCGGACACGGCAGCGGCAGGATCTCGGCGCTGGCGGCGCAGCGCTGCATGAGCGCCGCGAATTTCTCCTCCCGCAGCGTCAGCGGTGTCGCCAGCACGAGCACGTGCCGGTGCTGCGCCGCGGCGGGCTTGAGCGCCGGCTCGATGCCGATGACCGGAATGTCCGAAAAAGCGGCGCGCAGCGTGCCGATGGCAGCGCTTGTGGCCGTGTTGCAGGCGATGACGGCGGCCTTGATGCCGCGGTCGTAGAGCCGGGCAATGACGCTCTGCGTCAGCTCGCGCACCTCCGCGGCCGGGCGCACGCCGTAGGGCGCGTTTGCCGAGTCGCCGAAGTACAAAAAGTCCTCTCCCGGCATCCGCTGCACGAGTGCGCGCAGAACGCTGATGCCGCCGAGGCCGGAGTCAAACACCGCCACGGGGAGCTCCGTTCGCTCCATCACGCGCACCTCCTTTCAAAAATCAGCACAGAATGCCACCATTGTACCACAAACGGGATGATTATCAAGTCAGACCAGCGACAGTACCTGCCGCGCGGCATAGCCTTCGCTGCGCAGCGCACCGTCGAGCAGCTCGTAGCGCGTGATGTCCAGACGCACCGCGTGCAGCATTGCGGGCATCTGCTGCAGCTGCTGCAGCTGTACGCCGCGCGCCTCGATCACGCTGCGGTACTCGTCGCTCAGCGGGTCGATGTATACGGCCTTGCCCGTCATCTGCAGCCCGGCGAGCGAGTCCATGCCGTCGTAGCTGTCGTATACGGCGGCGGAGATCGCGCCGTTCCACCAGATGCCCTTGAATTTCAGACCGCCCTCGGTGAGGATGTAGAGCGCGCCGTTCACGCGCAGATATTCCAGCGGGGTGCACCGTACCCAGTTGCCGCAGCCGGTCGCGAGCGCGAGCGTGTTGTGTGCGGCCAGAAAGTCGTCGATGCGCGCCTTGAGCGCGTCCGTCGGCATGGGCGCTTCCGGCGGGCAGAAGGCCTTGGCGATCAGCTCGGCGGCGGCGACGGTCTCGTCCTCGCCCTTCGGACGGAAGGTCACGCGCTTTTGCACGCCGGCGGTCACGACCGGGCCGCCGGCACCGGCGGCGACGGTGATGACATTTGCGTATCCGCTCCAGTCGCGCGGTGCGCGCTCGGCCGGGAAGAGCTTGCAGTTGCCGATGACCGTGCCGAGGATATAGGCCGTTTTGCGCACGGCGGCGTCATAGATGATGGCGGTGATGTTCATATGCTTTGCCTCCAGAAAAAGAATCCTGCCAAGAGTATACCACGCAAAGAATGGATTGTAAAATTGAAAGGCGGATGTTACAATGAATATATCCAAATACAGATAGAGAAAAGAGGTCTTGCCATGATCTGTCCAAAATGCGGCGCGCAGCTCTCTGACAGTGCCGTCATCTGCCGCGCCTGCGGTGCGATGCTTCCCGAGCATGCGCTCCCCTCGCAGCAGCCCTGCCGGCCGGCACAGCAGCCTGCGGGCAATGCCGCGCAGAATGCCTCCGATACTCCGCGCACGTGCGCGCAATGCGGCGCTCCGCTTGAAGACGGTATGCGTTTTTGCACCAACTGCGGCGCGCCCGTTCCCGAGCGGCCCGACCCGGCGCAGTCCGTGCCGCCCCGGCAGGACACGGCCGCTTCCTTTATTCCGGGCGTCTGCCCGCATTGCGGCAGCCGCCTGAACCCCGGCGCGCGCTTTTGCACCGTCTGCGGCACGCGCGTACCCGAAGCGCCACAGGGACAGACCGACTGGTATGCGTCCGCGCCCGGCGGTGCGGTCTCCTCGCCGGAGATCGGCGCCAAGCACAAGCCGAAAAAGCTGCTCATCGGTCTGCTGTGCGGCTTTGCCGCACTGGTCGTGATCGCGGCGGTCCTCATCGGCCTCTTTGCCGCGCACGGCGGCAGCCACGGTACGACCGGAAACACGGAGGTGGATCAGCTCATCGAGCGCTACTTCACGTATTTTGAAAATGACGATATCAGCGGCATGAACAAGATTTTCCTGCCGGAGGCGGTCGCCTTCATGCGGGATGATGACGACGGTCTGCTCACCGTTGAGGAGGCGATCGAGGAGCTCGACGACTGGTACTACGACTATGGGCGGACGATCGATGACTACGACATCTATGATTCCGACCGGCTCGACGAAGAAGATCTGTCCCAGCTGGAGTGGGCGCTGGATGTGCGCATCGACGACAATCTTGTCGTCGCCTGTGATGTGACGTATGCAAGCGGCGCCGACGAGGACTTCTACTTTGAGTTCGTGCAGGTCAGCGGCAAATGGTATCTGCTGTTTGTCATGGACTGATCTCAGAAACAACACCGCCCCCGGCAGCTTCGGCTGCCGGGGGCGTTTTTTTGCATCGTTATGCCTGCACCTGCACGCGGCTGCCGCCGCTGCGGTCTTTGGTGACGATGATCTGCCGGTCGATGCGCTCCTTGAGCTCGGCCACGTGGGAGATGATGCCCACGATCCGGCAGCCGCCCGACACGCCCACGAGCGCGGTCAGCGCCTGCTGCAGCGCCTCGCTGTCGAGCGAGCCGAAGCCCTCGTCGACGAACATCGCCTCGAGCTGCACGCCGCCGGCGCTCGACTGCACCTCGTCCGACAGACCGAGCGCCAGCGACAGGGAGGCGGCAAACGTCTCGCCGCCGGAGAGCGTCTTGACGCTGCGCGCCGTGCCGTTGTAGTGGTCGACGACCTCGAGCTCCAGCCCGGTCTGGCTGCGATTGTCGCCCGCACGCTCGCAGCGGCGTAGCTCGTACTGCCCGCCGGACATGATGAGCAGGCGCGTGTTCGCGCGCCCGAGGATGCGGTCGAAATACGCGGCCTGCAAAAACGCCTCGAGCGTGATCTTCTCCTGTCCGGGGATGGCGCCGTTCGCGGTCGCCGCCAGCGCGTGCACCCATTGCCAGCGCTCGTGCGCAGCGTCGTATTCCTGCCGCTGCGTGTCGAGTTTGGCGCGCGCCGTGCGGTTTTGCTGCAGCCGCGTGTCGAGGGCGTTCATCTGCGCCTGCAGCGCGTCGATACGTGCGCTGAGTGCATCACACTGCGCTTGCAGCGCGGCAATGTCCGCCGCCGGTGCGGCGTCTGTCTGCGTGTGCAGCGTGGCGATCTTTCCGCGCAGCTGCGCGCACTTGGCCTGCGCCGCAGCGTGCTGCTTTTGCGCCGTGTCAAGCGCCTGCCGCAGCGCCTCATGCTGCGTCTGTGCCTGCGTGAGCGCGGCCTTCGCCGCACCGCTGTCCGCGTGCGGCAGCTCGGCTGCACGGTTGGCTGCGGCGGCGTCCAGCTCGTCGCAGCGCGCGGCACGCGCGGCACAGTCGGTCTCACCGGCCCGGATCGCATCGCGCTGCTGCTGCAGCTCTGCCTCCTGCTCTGACAGCCCGTCTGCAAGCATCTGCAGCTTATCGAGCTGCGCTCTCTGCTCCGCCAGCCGGCCGGCGCAGCCGCGCGCTTCCTGCGCAGCTTTTTCCTGCAGCGCGGGGAGCGTTTGCGCCAGCGTCTCCGGGTCGAGCGGCGGCGTCAGCGCCGCGCACGCCGTTTCCAGCGCTTCACGCACGGCCGTGAGCTGCCCGCGCAGAGCGGCGGCCTCCGCGCTGCATGCCTCGGCGTCTCGCTGCGCCTGCTCGCTGTCGGCTTTTGCGCGCTTGCGCGCGGCAGCGTCCGGCGTCTGCTCCGGCGCGGCGGCAGGGCAGGGGTGTTCCGTCGCACCGCAGACCGGGCAGGGCTGCCCGGGTGTGAGCGTGCGCGCAAGGATGCCCGCCTGTGCGTCGAGATAGGCGCGGTCCAGCGCACTGCAGTGCGCCAGCGCCGCTTGTGCCGCCTCGGCCGCGCGTGTGTACTTCTCCTGCGCGGCTTCGAGCTTTTCCTGCAGCTCGGCGCACCGCTTGCGCTGCCGGTCGAGTTCGGTCAGCGCCTTGCACCGCTGCTCGGCCGCCCTCTGCTCCTGCGCGGTCTGCTCGGCGGCCACGGCCAGCTTCGGCTGCTCGGCGAGCTGCGCGCGTGCGCTTTCGCACGTCTGCTCCGCCGTCTGTGCCTGTGCACGCGCCTGCTCCAGCGCTGCGGTTTTCTCCTCCAGCGCTTCGCGCGCGGCCTTGGCCAGTGCGCGCTGCTTGTCCAGCTGCTCGTATTGGCTGAGCGCGTCCTGAAGCCGCGCAATGTCCTGCAGCAGCTGCTCCATGTCCGACTGCTTTGCTTCTGCGGTATCGAGCGCTGCCCGCGCAGCCGCTTGCTCGCGCTGCGCCTGTTGGAGGTCCGCCTCCGCCGTTTTCAGCTCTGCGCGCGCCTGTTCGACCGTCTGTGCCTTGCCGAGGTCGGTGAGCAGGCGCGCGTGCTGCGCCTTTGCCTGCTCGTGTTCCGTGCCCGTCTGTGCCCGGGCGTCTGCGTCTGCATCGATCAGAGCGTCGAGTGCTGTCAGCAGCGCGTCCGTGTCCTCTGCGTCCGGCAGCGCATCCGGGTCGTCGCAGCCGATGGTCTCCGCCGTCGAACGCAGCGCCGCGACCAGCTCGCCGCACCTCTTTTCGAGCGCGGCGGCATCGTCCTTGAGCCGGTTTTGCAGCGCCAGATATTTTCCCGTGCGGAAGATCTGGCGGAAGATCGCCTTGCGCTCGTCCGTCTGGGCGAGCAGTAGGCGGCGAAACTCTCCCTGCGCGATCATGGCGATGCGCGAAAACTGCGCCCGATCCACGCCGATGACCTCCGTCACGGCGGCGGTCACCTCGCGCGTTTTCGTGATGACGCGCCCGTCCGGCATCGTCAGCTCGGCGTCCGCCTTCTGCACGGTCGTGCCGGTGCCTCGGGTTTTCGGCCGCGTATATTCGGGGTTGCGGCGCACGGTGTAGCGCTCGCCGCCGTTTGCAAATGTCAGCTCCACGAACGTCGGCGTCTCAGGCTCGGCATACTTGCTGCGCAGCATGGAGCTCTCGCGGGTCTCGCCGCTCGCCTCGCCGTAGAGCGCATAGGCGATCGCGTCGAAGATCGTCGTCTTTCCGGCGCCGGTGTCGCCGGTGATGAGGTAGAGCCCGGTCGTGCCGAGCGCGTCAAAGTCCACGGTCGTCCGTCCGGCATACGGTCCGAAGGCGGACATGGTCAGCTTCAGCGGTCTCATCCCTGCACCTCCATGATCTGCTCCATGAGCTGCGCGATGTATGCACGCTGCACCTCGCTCATGGGCTGGTGGTTCTGGCGCTTGTACAGCGCCTCAAACAGCTCCAGCGGCGTGCGCCGCTCCGTCTCTGCCGGCACGGACATACCGCCGGCTGCGCGTGTGCGCGCGTTGTCGTAGTCAAGCGTCATCAGGTACGGGTAGATCGTGCGCAGGCGGCTCATGGCGTCAAACACGTCCTGCTCGTCCGTGAGGATCAGGTGCAGGTAGTCGCTGCGGTAGGTCGTGTGCTCGTAAAAGCTCCGCGCGGTCAGCTCGTCATAGCTCCCGCGGATCTCGCGCAGCTCCCGCAGCGGCGTGAGCGCGACGGTGCGCACCTGCACGTCGCCCTTTTCACCCAGCGTCACGACGGTGACGGATTTGTGCTGCCTTGCCTCGGAAAACGAGTATTTGAGCGGCGAGCCGGCATAGCGGATCGTCTCACGCCCGATGTGCTGCGCGCCGTGCAGGTGGCCGAGCGCCACATAGTCAAACGGCGCAAAGACGCCGCTGTCGACATTGTCCGTCCCGCCGACGGACAGCTCCTCCGAGCCGCTGCGCGTGCCGCCGGTGACGAACTGGTGCGTCACGAGTACGTTGCGCGCGGCGGTGTCGATGTCCATGTGCGCGACGGCCTCGGCCACGGCGTCGGTGTAGCTCTCGATGTCCGCGTCCGGAAACCAGCGGCGCACGTGCGCGGGCTTCACAAACGGCAGCAGCCACACGTGCACCGGTCCGAACTCGTCATGCAGCGTGACCGGCGCGAGCGCACCGTCATACACAGGGGAGATGTGGATGCCGCAGCTGTCCATGACGCGCCCGCCGAAGGCGAGCCGCTCCGGCGAGTCGTGGTTGCCGCTGATGAGCAGCACGGGCACGCCGCGTGCGCGCAGCTCGGTGAGAAAGCCGTCGAGCAGCTCGACCGCCTCGACCGACGGCACGGACTTGTCGTACACGTCGCCCGCGATGAGCACGCCGTCCGGCTGCTCGTCGTCCAGAATGGCGAGGATCTGCCGCAGGATGTGCGCCTGATCCTCGAGCATGGAAAATCCGTTGACACGCTTGCCGAGATGCAGGTCGGCGAGGTGGAGAAATTTCATCGTATCGTTCCGCTCCTTGCGCGGCCGGGCCGCGGTGTGATGTTTCCATTATAATCCGAACCGCACCGCGGCACAACGGCGATTTTTATCTGCATGGTCGACGGAAAATGAGAAATGGGCGCAAAAAAGAGCCGGCTGGGAGCTGATCCCCAGAGATTACGGGCAAGCCCGCTACTCTAACCGACTCTGTTGATAGTATATAGTTTCATTCCGGCTGCGTCAATTATCATGCACAAAAAAGAACCGGCTGCGCTCTGTGCGCCCGGGGTTTCGAGGCCCCGTTACCGGTTCTGCTGACAGTATATCACGCGTTGCAGAATCTGTCAATTTATGATTTCGGGCCGGAGGACGCTGCGCCCTCCGGCCTTTGCTCACAGGCCGAGCAGCCGCGCCAGCGCCGTGAACGCCGCGCACAGCGCCATGCCCAGCGCTGTCGGCAGCAGCGCCGCCAGCAGCGTCCATTTTGCGCTGCCGGTCTCGCGCCGGATCGTCCAGAGCGTCGTCGAGCACGGCCAGTGCAGCAGGAAAAACAGCACGGCGCTCACGGCGGTCGTCCATGTCCAGCCGTTGGCGGTCAGCAGTGCGTGCATCTGCGCAAGCCCGAGCGCGTCGCTCAGACTGCCCTGCGCCAGATAGCCCATCACGGCGATCGGCAGCACGATCTCGTTGGCCGGAAAGCCGAGCACGAATGCCAGCAGCAGCACGCCGTCCATGCCCATGATGTGCCCGAGCGGGTCGAGCGCAGCCGCGCACCGCGTCAGCAGGCTCACACCGCCAGGGTGTACGTTTGCCAGCGCCCACAGCGCCATGCCCGCCGGCGCTGCCACGGCGGCGGCGCGCCCGAGCACGAACAGCGTCCGGTCGAAAACGGAGCGCACGATTACCTGACCGACCTGCGGCGCGCGGTACGGCGGCAGCTCCAGCGCGAAGGCAGACGGCTTGCCGCGCAGCACGGTCACGCTCAGCAGCCACGTTGCGCCGAACGTCAGCCCCACGCACAGTGTGAGCGCCGCCGTGAGCAGCAGCGCGGCGGTGAGCGTGCTGCCGCTGAGCGAAAAGAACATGGTCATGAGCGCGATGAGCGCCGGAAAGCGGCCGTTGCACGGCACGAGGCTGTTGGTGAGCACGGCGAGCAGCCGTTCGCGCTCGGAGTCGATGATCCGGCAGCCGACCACGCCCGCCGCGTTGCAGCCGAGCCCCATGCACATCGTCAGTGCCTGCTTGCCGCAGGCGCGGCACGCCTGAAACGGCCGGTCGAGGTTGTACGCCACGCGCGGCAGATATCCCGCGTCCTCGAGCAGCGTGAACAGCGGGAAAAAGATCGCCATCGGCGGCAGCATCACGGCCACGACCCAAGCCAGCGTCCGGAACATCCCGTCCACCAGCAGCCCCTGCAGCCATGGCGGTGCGTGCAGGAATATCAGCAGCGCGGAAAACCGCCCCTGCGCCCAGCCAAAAAAATGCGCCAGCCACTCCGACGGCGCGTTTGCGCCCGCGATCGTCAGCCACAGCACGGCCGCCAGCCCCAGCAGCATGATGGGGTAGCCGGTCGCGCGGCTCGTGAGCAGGCGGTCGAGCCGCCGGTCACGCGCGGCATATTCCGGCGTCTCCCGCCGGACGGCAGTACGGCAGATGGCCTCTGCGCGGCGCACATCGTCCGCCGGGTCTCCGGCTTCCGGCGCACCGTCCGGGCGCGGCTGCGGCGCGGCCATAACGGCGTCGAGCGCATCGAGCAGGGCGCGGAGCGTTTTCTTTTTCCGCGCCGTCACGCCCACGACCGGCATACCGAGCTGCGCCTGCAGCGCGGGCAGGTCGATGCGGATGCGTTTGTGCCGCGCCTCATCGAGCAGATTCACGCACACGATCGTGTTCGGCGTTACGCTGTGCATCTGCAGCGCGAGCACGAGCGTGCGCTCAAGGCATGTCGCGTCGCACACGACGACCACGGCGTCCGCTTCACCGCCGCGCACAAAGTCGCACGCGACGGCCTCCTCCGCCGAGTGCGGCTGCAGCGAGTAGGTGCCCGGGAGGTCGACGAGCAGATATTGCTCCCGCGCCGAGCGGCAGCGTCCGCACGCGCAGCCGACGGTTTTTCCGGCCCAGTTTCCGGTGTGCTGGCGCATCCCGGTCAGGGCGTTGAAGACGGTGCTCTTGCCGACGTTCGGGTTTCCTGCCAGTGCCACGATGCGCTCTTCTGTGCGCCGTGTGCCGCCGAATGCGGCCGCGTGCGTGCCGACGGAGCGGTGTGTCAGTCCCATGTGCGCACCTCCTCTACTGCACGACCACGCGGATGGCACGGCAGTCGCACCGGCGCAGCGCGATCACACTGCCGCGGATGAGATAGGCGCTCGGGTCGCCCATGGGGCTGCGGCCGAGGCAGACGACGCGTGTGTTTTCGATCAGGCCGAGATCGCGCAGCCGCCGCTGCATCCCGTCGGGCGCGCACACACTGCGCACGGTCGCGCTTTGACCGGGCTGCAGGTCGCTGAGCGTTTGGATTCGTGTCATTGCAGCTTCCTCCTCCTGCGGAGGCGAGCGCCTCCCATACCCATGGTATTCGGCAGGGCGCTTTTGCGTGCCGGAGGATTGCGCGCGGGCGCCGGGTGTAGTATACTACAGGAAAATACCTGTATCAGGAGTGACCGATATGGCAGACAAACCGAAAACGAATGTGGATAAGTTCTTTGAGATCTATGACGCCGACCCCGCGCTGCAGGCGCGTGTGCAGCAGGCGATGGACAGCTATCCCGGCAGTTTGGAGATCCGCGATGTCATGACCGAGCACGTGCTGCTGCCGGTGGCGGAGGAGCTTGGCCTGCCGTTCACGCTCAAGGAGCTGCGCAATTATGAGCTGCTCAAGTGGGGACGCCAGCATCAGGATCGGGAGCTGACGGACGAGGACATGGCAGTCGACTACGAGACGACCTATTGGCTGCTCGACCGCGGCTGGTCGAACGACGAGGCTACCTTCTGCGGCGGCGAGCATTGAGGCGCTGCAAAAAAGCACCCGAACAGGAGAAAGTGACTCCTGTTCGGGTGCTTTGCGGTTACGGATGGCAATGTCCGCAGGGGGTGTATCCCTGTGCAATAATGTTGCTTCTGCTATCGTAAACATTGCTGCGGTTTTCCGCAGCGATTTTGTCTACATCCCTGCATGTTGGCCTGTGGAATTTGTGCGTACTGGTGTTCAGAACATAGTTGGCCTCATTTGCGGGCTGAGGTGCGGTTTGTCCGCCGGAACCGGAAGTGTTTCCCGGCGTGACGCTGTTGTTTTGTGTACCTTGCTGTGCTTGCGATGGTGCTGCAGGCGGCTTGGCCGTTTCGGGAACAGGCGTGTTTGTCGGTTCCGGCGTCGGAGACGGCTCTGGGGTCGGAGTCGGTTCCGACGATGCAGTCGGAGTCGGCGATGCTTTGGAAGTGATTTTGGAGATCGGGTCAGAAAGCCGGATGTCCCCCGGCCCTTTTTGCGTACCCGCGATTCCGCCGATGGTGCAGAAAACGATCCAGAAGGCTGCCAGCAGACAGATCCTTACGGTCTTGTTGAGCTTTTTTATGTTGTCGGTCTTCAAAAACCAGATGGACAAGGAAATCGGCCAAATGGCTATCGCAATGATCCAGAACAAAACCGGATATGTGGTTTTGAACGAAGTGATGTTGGGTGAGCTTTTCGTTGGCGCGCTGTTGGTAGGCGGATTTTGTGCGCCTGCTGTTTGCTGCACTTGCTGTTTTGCGGAGGCTGCTGCTTGATCGATGTTTTTCTTTTTAGACGGTTTTTTCTTGGATGTGTGTGCCTTGGATTCGGTCGTGTAGGAGATGCCAGTTCCTGGCACACTCAACGTAGTTCTGTTTTTGCCATTGGCGGTTTTGGTGAACCGTGCGCCTTTTACTCCCCAACTGTATCCGACGCCGGATTTGCTGAGGTTGATCCGGAAGTGTTTGCCTATCGGGATGCTTTTGCGAAATCGGAAACCCATGTTATACGCTCCTCTCTTAACTATAAATTTTAGCATAAAAGAGAAGAGTTGGCAATACTATATATTCATGCTACAACTATAAAAATATAATCAATACAAGACTATTAATATATAATATATTAAATCATCATCTTTGGGGATAAACTATTATTCACTGAGGTGTGATTCGTATGGATAAAGAAATTAAAATCACGAAAAAGACGCCGCGCCGCGGCGACGATGGCTATAAAATTGTATCTGTGCGCATGAAAGAGGAGATGCTGGATCGGCTAGATCGACTGGCCGCGCAGACGAACCGTTCGCGCAATGAGCTGATCAATCTCCTGTTGGATTCTGCGATGGAGATTGTCAAAGTAGAAGAATAATGCATGTGCATCAAAGGCGCGCACCGGCTGGTGCGCGCCTTTTGCGTCATATACTATCTCATTGCAGCCGGCTGCGGATGTCCTCCACATCGCGCTTCACGCTCTGAATGAACAGCGCGGCGTCGAGGCTGTAGGCCATGGCATCGAAGCCCCTGCGGAAGCCGTCGATCACGCCGTCAGCCGTGCCGGTGAAGAACATGCAGTACTTTCCGGCTGCGCGGCAGGCGGCGACGATGCGCGTGACGGCCGCCTGAAACTCGGGCGCGTCGAACTGTCCCGGCATGCCCATCGAGATCGACAGATCGAACGGTCCGACGAAGATGCCGTCCACGCCGTCCACGGCGCAGATGTCCTCGATGATGGCGAGCGCTTCGGCGGTCTCGCACTGCGGGAAGAGCAGGGTCTCGCCGTTGAAGTGGCGCATGGTCTCCGGCACGGAGCCGAGCCCGTCAAAGCCCCAGCCGTCCTTGCGCGACGGGCAGAAGCCCCGCTGGCCGATGGGGTAATATTTCGCGTAGTTCACGAGCTCCTGCACCTGCGCGAGCGTCTTGACGTTCGGCACGATCAGGCCCTGAACACCGACGTCGAGCAGCTTGAGCACGGCGGGGCGGCTGATCTCGCGCACGCGCGCGAGCGGGCAGATGCCGCTCAGCTCGGCGGCACGCACGAGCGCGGCGGTGGTCTCGGCCTCGACGGGGGAGTGCTCGTTGTCGATGATGGCAAAGTCGAGCCCCGTGCGGCCGAGGCACTCCATAAGGCTCACGCTGGCGGTGTCAAAAAAGGTGCCGATAGGCTGCGCGCCGGCAGCGAGCTTCTGTTTGAGTGTGTTTTCCATGCGGATTCCTCCTTGTCTTGTCTCAATGGCCCGATTATACGTGCATTTTGGCGGGATGGCAAGCGCCGCTGAAAAGAGGGATGCAATTTTGCATCCCTCTTTTTGCGCTGGAATCACATATAACGAGCCAATGTTTTGTGCAGTAGGTCACTGTATTGTTCCAGATCATATACACTTGTCAAGTTGAATTTTTGGCCCTTTTTCTCCTCGTCTGGCACAATCAGCGTTTTCACTGCGTCGGTGAGTTTTAAGCGGCAAATCCATTTGCGGGTATTCTTCTTGTAAAGAATATTGATATAGGACTCTGTGTCCTTGTATGTAATGTCTTGCAGGTCAACGACGTCTTTCAGTAGGTTTTTGATGATGAAGTAGGCTTCCAGTTCCTCTTCCGTCGTCACGATTTTCGATTCGCTGCTGTCAGGAGTATCCGCATCTTTTTCTGTACTTACCGCTTCCACTGTGGACTTGTCAGAGACGGAAACGCTGCCGCCAGAGCCGCCGAGAGCGCTTTTGATTTTATCGTTCATTGTCTCACTGATGTAATCATTGAGCGCTTTTTTCAGGAGAGGGCGGAATTTTTCAATAACAGCCTGCGTTTTCTGGCCGGTGTAGCACCCTTGCAGGAAAAGCCGAGTAAGTTCATCGGACGGATTTTCTACCTGCTCTGCAAATTGGTCCTTAAACTCATGTACGTACTTCAGCTCTGATGCAGTGCTGAAAATGGAATCAATATCGAATTCTGATTTGCAGAATTTTTTAAGCTCACGCACCTGATTTTCACGAATATCGAGAATGTTGATGCTCAGAAACGGATCACTATCCATCTTGTTGGGATTATCCAGATCGGTAAAGAAGCGATAGATGAGACCGTTTGTTAGAATTGCGAATTTTGCATCCGTTGTGCCGAAATAGCGGAAAAGCTGAGAGTCATGACGCTCTAGATTTTCAGATATGGATTTACATTCAATTAGGATGACAGGTGTGTTGTCCTTCATGATGGCATAATCGACTTTTTCACCCTTTTTAATGCCTACATCTGCAGTGTACTCTGGAACGAATTCCTGCGGATTAAAAACATCATAGCCAAGCATAGAGAAAAACGGCATTATAATGGCGGTTTTTGTGGCTTCCTCTGTCTGGATAGAGTCTTTCAGAGTGTCCACACGCTTAGCAAATTGTTTGAGCTGGTCTATAAAATCCATAATACGCACTCACTTTCCTGTATTTGATTTTTTCGACTGTTTATTCAATTTTATCACGGGCGCGGGGGAAAGTCCATCCTTTTGAGATGAAAGATTTTTGGTGCTCCAGCGGGGATTTCCCCTGCCGGGGATAAACTTCGACTCCCCGGGAGCGACCAGAAAAAATCTCCCCGCCAAAAGGCGAGGAGATTTTTTGGTGCTCCAGCGGGGATTCGAACCCCAATAAAATTTAGTGTTTTCAGCAGTTATCTCCGCTTGACAACACTTTTGACAACTTTACGTTGCGTTTTACGTACCGGTTGACCTTGTTGTGAACCTGCTGTTTGCGCTTGTCCTCCAGGTCGGTGTAGATGTCCTGCGTCATTGCGACGGTGGAGTGCCCGAGCAAGTATTGCGCGTCCTTGACATCGATATTCGCACTGTGCAGCATGGAGGCATATGCGTGCCGGAGTTGATGCGCGGTCGAGTGGATGTCGTGGCTCTGCTGGTATTTTTTCAGGCCGGATTCCAGCTCCGTCTTTGTCGGCAAGCCGTCCGGGAAGAAGATGAATGTCTCAGGGTCGTCATAGTGCGGCAGAATCTCGATGACGTTATCCGGCAGGTCGAGGTAGCGCACGCCGGCTTCGGTCTTAGGGGATTTGAGAACCGGCCTTCGCGTGTCAGAATATGCAACGGCACGCGCGACGCACGCAGTCCGCGTAGTGAGGTCAATATCTTTTTGCTTCAGCGCGGCAGCCTCACCGCGTCTGGCACCAGTGTACAGCATAAAATACGACATCCGGGCAAACAAGCTCTCGGTTTTCGATTCTTCAATTTTTTTCAGATCGTCAGGTGGGGTTGGTTTCCTGGGTACGCGCGGGTTGCCCTTTGGTGTCGGGATTCCGATGCAGGGGTTTGCGTCGATATCGCCGCAGAGAAAGGCATAGTTCAGAATCTGCCGGATCACAGACTTAGTATTATTGATGACCTTCTGAGAGTAGCCGCGCGCGGCGAAGCGCTGCAGGAAGACAACGATCTGGTGACCGGTGATGTCCGCAACATACTGATTGCCGAAAGCGTCCACGGCGCGGTTTTTCGCCGTTCTGTAACCGCATACGGTGTTTGGAGACAGGCGCGGTTCGCACTGCTCCCACCAGTCATCAGCGACGGCCTCGAATGTCCGGCCGTTGTCTGCGGCATCGTTCGCATGTTTCTCCAATTCGCGGATATAGTCGTCACGCTTTTGCTCGACTTCTTTGTCGGTTTTTCCATAGAAATACTTTCGCTCGCCATTGATGGTGTCAGACAAGACAATGCGTCCGTCTTTGCGCAGCGTGTATTTTGTCCTTTTTCTTGCCATGGGCATCCTCCTATGGTATCATAAAAGGGTAGACAGCTCCCTTTATTGACGTATTGGTGGGTTTCTGCTCTGACCGTCCAGGTGTTGCAGCACCGGGGCGGTTTTGTATAAGAATGAAATGTTCGGAAATTTGTAAAGATAACAGTGCGATGAAATGTTGAATTACAAAAACGCTTGATTTTGAAATTTAACTGTTTCCCTAGAGCACTGCACCGGGGAAAGGAATAGATGCTTGCAAGGAGTAAAGAGAGCGAGCAGTCAAGTGCAAAAATGCACATATTTGTTAAAGTTAGACAACCAAAGATAGTAAATTATGTGCAATTAGATGTTTACATTTCCGTGAAAAAAGCATAGAATATAACCGTAGGATGTTTATCATCCTATGCAAGATAAGAAACATATGTTTCGTCATCTCGCGTCCACCACGCAACTGCCGCCTGTCGCCAGCGGCCAATAAGAGTGCGACTTGCTTACGATTGCCGCCCGCCTGCGTGCGGCATACAAGTGCAGGCTTGCAACACACGAAGCCCTCTGCAGAAAGCGGGGGGCTTCTGCATTATAGACAGAGGAGAAGCCTATGCAGTTGGTTGAGCATGGCCTTTATACGGTTAAAGACCGATACTTCACCGAATTTGGGAACGGATACTGGGTTGACAATAAGCAGGAAGGAAGGCCGTACTATTATCTGTTTCAAGATACCGATGGTGTGGATTGGGTGATTCCAATCAGTTCACAAGTTGATAATTATAAAAGAAAAATTGCGAAAGAAGAGAAAAAGCGCGGCGTAGGAAAGTGTATCTATTATCATATTGGATTGGTCGCTTCGAAGGAGCGAGTGTTTCTGATTGGAGACATGTTCCCGATTGATGAACGATACATAAAAGCACCATACAGAATCAGCGCTTACCATTATGTCAGCAAGAACAAAGCCCTCAATACTACGCTTCACAGGAAAGCCATGAAATATATTCGGCTGATAGAACAGGGCGTAACATATAGCCGCAATGATATCATGGGAATTAAGCAAAAACTGATATCAGATAGAGTAGCAACAACAAAGTAAATGGGCCCAGTGACTGCCCACATATTTGCTGCCCCGGTGCGCTGCACCGGGGCACTTTCATTCTCCATCAGAAAAGAAGTACCGCCGGAACAGCTCCTTGAATTCTTTGACGGTGTAGTTCGTGCCGTACTGATAGTTGATGATATTGCACGTCATGCCCCAGCCCCAGCCGTATTTGTGGATCATGCGGTACATGACGCTATAGATTTCTGTCTGCATGCGTGCCACGCCTCCTCACACGGTGCTTTCTTCGCTGATCGCGCTGTCGATCATCTGCTGCAGCTTATCACGATCCCACAGCAGGATTCCGTTTTTATCGGCCAGTTGTTTTGCACCGGCGGTAAAATAATTATTCGTCATCACAACACCAACATGGCAGTTGTACATGCTTTTACCGGCGCACACTTCCTGCACTGGCGTGTTCCCCAGCACGGAAGAATAGCATTTACACTGGACGGCATAGCGCACGCCTTCTTTTTCGGCGATTACATCAACACCTTGGTCTCCAGAACCAGGCGTCACAGACACGTTGACAAAGCCGTTTTTTCGCAGCAGGTCAGCGCAATAGTTTTCAAATTCATGCCCTTCCATACCGTCGGTTTCAGAAATGTCGATGCCTGACATCGTACCTTCGCAACGAACCGTGCCGTCAGCAGCTGCATATGTGTTTATAACACCGCATTCCGCAAATAACTGGTTTCGTAGTTTAATCGCAAATTCCATGGTCTCATCATCGAATTCGTTTTTGTGTTTTTCAATTTCATCTGCAAATATGCGGCATAGGCTTTCTACATGGCTGCGGCTGTTACGGTATGTCGTTTTTGCAAGCTTTTTGACGTTGCTATAGTGACGTTCTATTGCGTCGCGCGTGTGCCACTGTTTATTACTGACGAAAATGTCGTACTGAATAGATGGTTTCAAAGTGAATGGCACACGATCTTCAAATGCAATCAATTCATGTGTTTCGGACAGCATGGAATGATAGTAGGACAAAAACGTTTCGATGTCGTCAGCCTCGTTCGCCAATTCTGTAGACGCCTGTGCTTTTGCAATCAGATCTTGAACCGTTGAGTACATCTTTGTTTTTCTTCGCTTAGACGCCAAAAAAAGAGCAGCGCCGCTGCCGACAAGAAGTATACCATCCACAGCGAATCCGACCGTGTCATTTATAACGCCTATCATGAAAACCGGAAATGCCAACGAAAAGCATATGACTCCGATCCACTGCAGCCCGTCAAGCTTTTGCTTGTTCTTCACAATCAATCCCTCGTTTCTGTTCTTCCTTCAACTGTTTATATGAATCATCCTTCTGCCATGTGGCAACATAGACACACGGCTGATAATTGAAAAATAGCATATTTCGGGCAGTATTGCAATAAGCTAACAAAAAACGTTCGGAATACCGAACGTTTTCAACATGCAGCCGAAAAATGTGATAGGATTATAGCGAGGATGGAAAACAATGTACGGGAGTATAGAGAATACAAAGGCGTCAGCCTGCGGTGGCTGGCCAGAAAGGTGGGGTGTGGGACAAGCACACTGTGCGACATAGAGAAGGGCAGGAGCGTTCCTAATGTCCGCCTCGCCATTCGGATAGCGCGGGCGCTGGGGACGACCGTGGAGAACTTATGGGAGGGAGAGTTATGATGGACGGGAGACAGAGGGAATACTTACTGGCGGAGATCGCGCGGCTGTTGGCCGTGGCGAATGACCGCGCGCTGGAGCTGACGGCCATGCTTTTGCGCAGACTAACAAAGCAATAGGAACCACCAATCGCAACAAAGAAGCGGATCAGGAAATCAATCCTGATCCGCTTCTTTGCTTTCTGCGGTGATCTGGCGGGCGAACGCCTCGATGTCTGCCCAGCGCTCCTCCGGCAGCCGGGACAGCGCCAGAAGAAAGCGCCGGCGAAAATTGTCCTCGGCGTCCTGCATGGTGTCGGCGACGAAGTCCATGATCTCCTGGTCGCGCGAGATCTGGATGAACATCTCGCCCTCGCCGGTGCGCAGCCAGCGCTCGTTGACATCGTAGGTGCGGCAGATGGACGCTACCATAATATCCGAAACCGCTGCTCTGCCGTTTTCCACATTATTGATCATGTCTCGGTTCGCACCAAACGGTGCGCCGAAAGCGGCTTGCGAAAGGCCTTTTGCCTTCCTTACCTCCTTGATTCGACTGTTCATTATGCTCACCTCCTGCGGCGATTATAATTTACCATAAAGAAATGAGCGTGTCAACACAAAAGCGAGTAAAAATACTCAAAATATGTGTTGACATACTCAGCTTTTTGCGGTATTATGAGCATACAGACGCATATTGATGTGCTCTTAAGCACAGAAAGGGGCTGAACAAAATGCTGACGAAGAACGAGCAGAAGACGCTGGAGCGGCTGGAGACGGTCATGCAGCGCATGGACGAGATGCAGAAGGCGCAGCTGTGCGCTTTTGCAGAGGGGCTGGCGATGGCGCTGGAGCACAGCAAGCGCGCGTCGTAAGTCGCGCGCAAAATTCATTCGATTGGAGGTGAGCGAAATGAACTATTCCGATGTTGCAGAAATGGGCAAAGACGCACGCGAGAGACTGTTTCCGGTGGGAATCATGCTGGGGTTTCCGTTTGACCCAAACCGGGCGGATGATATGCCGGGGGAATGGGAGCGGGTGTCAACGATCTGGCGGCGCGTGAAATGATATCTCGCGGAGGACGGCGACTGGGAGCGGGAGAAGGAGCTCCGGAAGTGGAGCGGCTGAAAACGCGCCATTCCAATAGCAAGCAAGGTTATCCTGAATCTTCTGAGACCGCTTGCACAGATCTGGCAGCGCCTCAGGCTGGAAAGGGTCATTCGTGGCTGAAAGATTCAGGAATGCAGCGTCCAGTTTCGGAGCGTCACCAGAATAGGACACTTCAAAAACTCTAGCGTTTTCTGTGCAGCCGAGGAGATCCAGCCACGCAAGAAGTTCCTCTTGGCTGGAAACGCCGTAAAACGATGACAACCGGGACGGCAGGTGCGGGAAATTGGATTTCCTGATGTGTTCAGCCTGAATTTCAATGTTGTACATGTTGAGACAAGAGAACGCAGAAGCATCCAAAATGCCAAGGCCAAGCTGTTCGGGGACACGAGAAACAGACGCTCCCCAATTTGACAAATAGGGTAGGCCGAAAGTGTTTTCGCAGACGATCTTATCAATTGTCATTCCGGGGGAAAGCCGTCCGCGCCGGTCGAGATGATAGGCAATCATGAAGAGCACAACCTTTCTTCCTTTATGGGCATTTCGATTCTAACATAATTTTCCGGAGCGGGCAACTCAAATCAACACACTTGATTGGAGGTGAGGATATGAACCAAACGGCGAAAGTGATGATTGCAAGCAACGGGAAGCAGAGCGCGGTACTGCTCGACGGCGTCATGATCGGTGCCGGCGTTGACGGCATCCGCCTCGACGTGAAGGAAGGTGTAGCGGAGCTGAGCATTACCGGCATTGATGTGGAGCGGTTCCGCGCCGGAAACGAAGCGGACTTCGAGCGCTTTTGCGCCGGAGCGTCAGGGAATGAACTGGGCGGAGAATGACGCCTGTTCATCTGATTTCAAAAAGGAGAGAGGTACATATGCCGCGAGAAAAAGAAACCTTCCGGCTTGAGCTGGAGGAAATCCTGAAGTTCACCGGCGGGCGCCGGGTGCTGACGGTGACGGATGTCAGCAATTATACAGGGCAAAGCCGACGGGTGTGCCGCGAGCGGTACAACGTCAGCGGGAAAGAGGGCATCAGCGCCGTGGCGCTCGCCCAGATGCTGGCCAGATAGGTCAAGAGAAAGGAGAAACCAATGAAAGCAACAGGAATCGTCAGAAAGGTCGACGAGCTCGGCCGCATCGTGATCCCGAGGGAGCTGCGGCGGACGCTCGGAATCAACGAGAAAGACCCCGTCGAGATCTACACGGATGGGAAGGGCATCATCCTGCACAAGTACGCGCCGGGCTGTGCGTTCTGCGGCAGCGTGAACGACATCCGGTACATCCACGGCACGCCGGTGTGCAATATCTGCGCGAACAACATGCAGATGCTGTACCGCACGGCAGAAGGCGGTGACGACGAATGAAGGTGTTCGGAGATCCGCGCGCCAAGGCGAAGGTGCGCCGTTACGTCGTCTGGGGCATCGAGGACGGCATCGTCTGCGCGTCCTTCATGGCCGGTATCGCGCTGGCGGGGTGGCTGTTTCACATCCTCTTCGCTGTCCTCGGCGTCGCATGAGACGTCCGGAGGTCATCTATATGTCCCCGGAAGAGTTGGCGGAGCGCCGCCGGCATGACCGCTGGGCCGCAAAAGGCCGCGCGCGGGTGGCGCTCCCGGGCCGTGTGGCCGTGGTCGTACCGTGCGCATCGCCGTTCGCGGCGATCCAGTGCGCGGCGGAGCTGTGGGGCGTCCCATGGCAGAAAGTCGTTCACGGGGCGCGCGTCATGTGGGCGCCGCCGGAGACATAAAAAGACACCGCCTGCGAAGATCGTCAAACCCGCAGGCGGTGAAAACCCAATAGCGCACAGGGCGCGCTACACTATATATATTATAGCATACAGTTGCCCGCCCTGCAAGCCGAAAAACGCTGACGCCGCAAGGCGTTTTCAGCTTCGGTAAGACCAATTACTAACTCGACCGGAGACAGACAGGGAGGCAATCATGCCGTATGTACATCGCACTGTCGTGTGCGGGGAAACGGTCGAGCACCGCAAGATGTATTCTTCCCGTGTGCACAGCAAGGAAGTTAAGCCGCGCAAGCGATCATCTGAGCGGGAGACCTCCAAGCGTCAGGAGCGCATCAATGAGCGCGTGGCCGAGGAGCACCTGCGCTGGCTCATCAACTGCAACTATCGCTATGGCGATTATCACATGGTCCTGCATTACTGGGACAAGGAGATCACGCTGGAACAGGCCGAGCGGGACAGGGCGGCGTTCCTCCGCGAGCTGCGCAAGGCTTATGCCAAAGCGGGCAAGCGCCTGAAATACATTGCCGTGCTCGAAACCAAGCACATGACGAACGTGCATCATCACATCCTACTGCCGCGCTTTGACGCGCAGATCATCGCCGCTGCCTGGACAAAGGTGACCAATGGCGCGGGTTCTATCAGCTTCCAGATGCTCGATGACCGCAAGAACCACGCAAAGCTCGCGTCCTACCTCATCAAGGAATCACGCTCCACCATGCGCCGCTGCCGCGAGCAGGGCATCCGCCGCCGGCGGTATACCTGCAGCGCCGGCATGGCCAAGCCGGAGATCCGCTATCAGGTGGCGAAGGCCGAGACGTGGCGCAAGGAGCCGAAGGCCAGACGGGGTATGCATCTTTATCGTTTTGACGATGGATCAGAGTATAAGAGCGGCTGGCACGAATTGAGCGGCTGGCCGTGGCAGGAGTATTACGAGATCAAAGACACCACGTAGGAAGGAGCAACCACAATGGGCATCAGCATGGACAGCCTGCCGCCGCGCTATCAGAAACAGGCGGCGCGCAAGCTGGATCCTGTGGCGTATGAAAAGGCGCTGCAGTTTTTCCACGCCGAGGAGTCGGCGAAAAACCCGGTGCGTCAGGCACAGGGGAGTATCAGCCGTGCGACCGGGGAAGGATTTGAGGCGCAGATCATCACGGCCTGCGCGTATTACCGGGCGCATGGCATCGCGGAAATCGACAAGACGCCGGAGCCGATCAAGGTCATTTCCGGCCGGCGTCAGAATCCGAGCGGCTGCTGGTCGTTCGAGGCGGTTTTCACCAAGCAGGCGCAGCCGGATTTTCAGGGCACGATCGACGGCGGCCGCAGCGTGGTGTTCGAGGCCAAGGCCACGGACAAAGACCGCATCCTGCAAAGTGCGGTCACGGAAGAGCAGGCGCGTGCACTGGAATCGCACGCCAATATGGGCGCGCTGGCGTTTGTGCTGGTGTGCCTGCGCGGGCGCGCAGTGTATCGTGTCATGTGGGAGGACTGGCAGAACATGAAGGAACTATTCGGCCATAAGTACATGACGGTCGGGGAGCTGGAGCCGCACCGGGTGCAGATGCGCCGGGGCGTGATCCTGTTTCTCGGCGATCCGGAGTGAGGTGGGCACATGGCAATCAAAAACTATACGACAAAAGTGGACGTATATACGTCCATCGGGGAAATCCAAGGCGCGCTTGCACGCCACGGCGCCGCCAAGATCATGATTGACTACGATAATGGCAAGCCGCAGGCGATCGCGTTTGGGATCGACACGCCGGCGGGGCCGCGTGGCTTCCGCCTGCCGGCGGCCGTGGATGGGACGCTGCGGGTGTTTGCAAATCAGAAGATCAAGGCCGACCGCGAGCAGGCGGAAATGACTGCGTGGCGGAACGTGCGCGACTGGGTGCTGGCGCAAATGGCGCTGATCGAATCCTGCGATGTGCCGATGCAGCAGATCTTCCTGCCGTATATGGCAGATGATCGCGGCCGGACGGTGTACGAGCTGTATGCCGCCGGGCAGCTCGCGCTCGGCGATGGTGTGAAGCGATGAATGCACTTTTGAATTACCCTGGTGCAAAGTGGGGCATGGCACAGGAAATCGTGCAAATTATGCCGCCGCACAGATCCTATTTGGAGCCGTTCGCCGGTTCTTTGGCCGTACTGTTCAACAAACCGCGCTCGGCGATCGAGACCGTGAACGACATCGACGGGGACATCGTGAATTTCTTCCGCGTTCTGCGTGCAGAGCCCGAGCGGCTTGCCAGGGAGATCGATTTAACGCCATATGCGCGCACTGTCTTCGATGATGCGCACGAGAATCGCGGCCAAACGGACTTCGATCGCGCTGTGCGGTTCTGCATCCGGAGCAGGATGGGGCACGGCTTCAAGACGTATCAAAAGACCGGATTCAAAATCGACGTTTATGCGCGTGAGCGTAGTTACTGCCTGAACTGCTGGAACGATATGCCCGAGAACATACGGGCTGCGGCCGAGCGGCTGAAAGAAGTACAGATAGAGAATCGCCCGGCGTTGGAGCTGATTCGGCGTTTCCGGCACGAGAACGTGCTGATCTATGCAGATCCGCCGTATTTGCTTGAAACGCGCGGCGGAAAGCAGTATCGGCACGAAATGACAGACGCCGACCATGAGGCATTGCTGGCAGCGCTGAAAGCGCACCCGGGCCCGGTCATCCTATCCGGGTATCACTCACCTATGTATGACAGCGAACTGAGCGGCTGGAACATCATCGAGCGGAAGGCCTATAACCAGAATGGGGACAGGCGCACGGAAGTGCTCTGGTGCAATTATGAAATACCGACATTGATCGGATAAGGAGGACAACCATGAATCACGAAACCCAAAGAGCGAGCATCCTGCAGATGGCGCAGGGTGCATTCCAGGAGCGCGTGGACTATGAGATGCAGCGCTGTGTTGACAACATCCTTGACGTCAACACCAAAGCAACCGCAAAGCGCAAGATTACGCTGACGATCGAGCTGACACCGGACGATGACCGTCGGCAGATCCGCGTGAATGTTGTTGCCAAGGCCACGCTCGCAGCGACCAATCCGGTCGCAACATCGCTTTGCGTCACCACTGATGGCAACGGGGAAATGGTCGTTGCCGAAATGGTGCCGCAGCTCCCCGGCCAGATGCGCATGGACGGGCATGAACAGGAAGCACCGAAAATTTTGAATCTGCTGCAGGCCAGCCAGCAGGCAGCCGAATAACGAAGGAGGATATGACAATGTTCGCAGAAATGATCGACAAAATCGTGAGCCTGAAAGAAACCAAAATCTTCGAAATTGATGGGCAGACCTATTCCGACGCCAATCTTACGCGGATCCCGCCGCATGTGGATCGTCCCGATTCCGTCAGCGTCAGCGGTCTGGATGCTGTCTGCAAGCTGGTGCGCACCGAGATCGCAAAGGTCGGGACGACCATCATGGTACATGTCCGGGATTACAACAAGGTCGAAGTAATGACGACGTATCTGCCGGACTTCTCCCGCAACGTCCTGTATCGTGCGCAGGCGGATGCGCCGGGTATGTGCACCGGCTGGCGTGACCGAGAAACTGCGCTGATTGAGCTGCGCAGTCTGTTCATCCCGAACGAAGGCACGGAGTATCTGCTGGATTTGCTCAGCCGTATGTCCGATGAGAACACAGTGTCTACCAACGATAATGGTGTCACGCAGACCGTGACGGCGCGGCAGGGCGTTGCGCTCAACGCAGTCGTTAATGTGCGGCCGCGGATCAAACTGCAGCCGTTCCGCACGTTCCTTGAGGTTGCGCAGCCGGAAAGCGAATTCCTCCTGCGTGTGGACAGCGAAAAAGGCATCGCCTTTTTCGAGGCGGATGGCGGCATCTGGCGTCTGGAAGCGAAACGCAACATCGCTGAGTATTTCGAGCGCGGCCTGAAAGACCTGGTTGAACAGGGCAAGGTCGTCATCATGCAGTGATTCGATAGCACACTGGGCGGGGGAACTCGCCCAGTGTGCTGAAAGGAGGACAACCATGAAAATCTACATATCAGGGAGAATCGCCGGGGATTCGGACTATAAGGGGAAATTCGCCAGAGCGGCTGCACAACTTGAGCGGCTGGGCGCGACGGTCATCAATCCGGCCACAGCGCCGGAGGGGCTGACCAAGCTGGACTATATGCGCATCTGCTTCGCTGAGATGGAGGCGGTGGACTACGTTGTGTTCCTTCCGGACTGGGTGGAATCCGCCGGCGCGAAGCTGGAACGCGCGTGGTGTGACTATGTCGGCGTGCCGACGGCAGACTGGGACGGTTTTCGGGTAGATATGCTTGTAAGGAAGTCGCACGGCTGTACATTCCGCGAGCTGTTAGTGCTGGAGCATCCGGACAAGGTGGATGCACGCTTCATCGGCGGGTGTGCGGGATGTCCGGAGGAATACGGATATGAGCCGGGAAACGGTACTGAATGTCTGTGCGAGAAGAACTGGAATACAAAGAAAAGCGTGACGCAGATATGCACAGAGTGCTGGGATCGCATTGTCCCGGGAAGTGAGGCGCTGCACAATGAGTAAGGCCGTACTTATCAGCATCCGCCCCAAATGGTGCGAGCTGATCGCCAATGGCACAAAGACCGTTGAGGTGCGCAAGAGCCGCCCAAAGCTGCACACGCCGTTTAAGTGCTATATCTACTGCACCAAAGATCGGCGCCTGACGTTTTATCGAGGCAAGCGGTATTGTTACGCGGATGACCATGCGCACAACGCATTTGATGTCCCTTGCATCGGGGCAATCATCGGCGAGTTTGAGTGCTATGACATTGTCCACCTCCTCCGTTTTGGTGGCAGCGTCAGCCCGGAGAGATATGGCATATGCTTGCCGGATTGGAGCGTTGTCACGGCGGATGAGATTTTTGATGACGCCTGTTTGCCCCGCGATGAGGCCGAGGCGTATCTCGGCGGGCGCGAAGGCTGGGCATGGCGCATATCAGGCTTGCGAATCTATGATAAGCCTCGCGCACTGAGCACGCTTTGTCGTCCGTATGAGTGCGATGATTGCGATGCGAAATGGGCAACTGACTGCAACGATTGCCATGACAAAGGCAAAATCAAGCGCCCGCCGCAGAGCTGGCGCTATGTGGAGGAATTGAGCGATGACTGAATACATAAGCGATGCGGAAGTGCTGCAGAGAGCGCTGGACACCTACGACTCCACCCTGCAGATCGTGGTGATGATGGAGGAAATGAGCGAGCTGCAGAAAGAGCTGTGCAAGTACCTGCGCGGCAAATACTCGCCGGCAAACATCGCCGAGGAGATCGCCGATGTGGAGATCATGCTCGAGCAGATGAAGATGCTGTTTGGCTGCACGGACGATGTGCATGATGTTCGCAGGAGAAAAGTGGAGCGGCTGAAAGAGAGGCTGGACAATGGAACCTGAATACATCGAGCGGAAAGCGCTGGATAAAGCACTGACGGCCGCCGCGGCACATGACAAGGACAAAAACCGCCGCACATGGGCAAAGGCGATCAGCATTTTGCACGATCTACCGGCTGCCGACGTTGTGCCGGTGGTGCACTGCCGCCACTGCCGATCCTACAATAAGCCGCGGCTGGGATGGTGCTCAGTCCACCTCGATCGAGAAGGTCCGGACGACTTTTGTGGCTATGGCAAACGAAACGAGGTGACTTAATTGGACTGGAAGCGGGAGGCGGCCGATGAGCTGCGAAACTACCAGAACCGGAAGCTTGCGATTGCGAACATCAGCGACCAGATTGCAGACCTGGCGACAGAGATCACGAGCATCCGCAGCGCATCGGCGGACGGCAGTCCGGTCGCCGGCGGCTCGAATGGCCGGGATGACGCCCTGGTCAACAACATTCTGAAGCGTGAGCGGCTGGAAGAGGCGCAGCGCTTGACCGAGAACCGGGTGCGCCGCGTGGATCGTGCCTTGAATCAGCTCTCTGAGCGGGACCGCTGTGTGCTGCAGCGTTTTTACATCGCACCGTGCATCGGCGGCGTCGAGCGGCTGTGCCGGGAATTGCACATCGAGAAAACGACTGCTTACCGCTGGAAGGATAGCGCGCTGCGGAATTTCACGATAACGATGTACGGCCTCACAGAGATGTGAGCACAACGTGGGAAAAAATCGGGAACATTTTCGCAGAAAACTGTGTTAAAGTGATATCGCGGGATTGTGAGAGAGACCAATCCCGCACCTTCCATTGTGAAACACCTCTCTTCCTTTCTCCTTTGTTGCGGTCGCGCCCGACGGGGCGCGCGGATTGAAATGTCACTGTCAACTCCGGTTTTCTCATGTCTCTCAACAAAGCAAAGCACCGGCCCGGTTTCGGGTTCGGTGCTTTGTGCATTCTGGTGCGGTTATGAATCTGAAACAACTTACCTACAAACTGCAGGCGGCGCTGAACCAGCGCGGCGAGCATTACAAAGTCAATCAGTTACAGCACTACTCCGAGCGGCTTGGCCGGATGGTAACAAAATACGTGCTGGAAAAGGCAGAAACCGATGAAACCGGGAAGCATATCAGCACGCGCGTACTGGAGACTTACAGCATGGCGGATGTCGTAAAAACGCTGGCGAAAATCTATAGCGGGTGATCCCATGAATCTCACGCCAAAGCAGCGCGCTTTTGCGGATTTTTACATCGAATTGGGCAACGCGACCGAAGCGGCGCGCAGAGCAGGGTACTCGGCGAAAACCGCCAAATCCATCGGAGCGGAAAACCTGACAAAACCTGACATAAAAATCTATATAGCGCGGCGGCAGGAAAGAATCGAATCCGAGCGCACGGCATCCCTGAAAGAGATCCAGGAGCTGCGCACGGCGATCATGCGCGGGCAGGAAAAAGACCAGTTCGGTATTGAAACCTCCATCGCCGACCGTCTACGCGCAGCCGGCGACCTTGAGAAGTCGCTGCGCATCAAGGAAGAGCAGGAAACAAAGGCGGCAGCGCGCGCATCCGCACATTATGAGCTGCCGGCGCGCGTACTAGGCCGGGCGTTTGTGGACATCAACCGGCGCATTCAGCCGAACATGACGTATGTCTTTGAAGGCGGCCGCGGAGGCCTGAAATCGTCGTATATATCCCTGAAAATCGTCGAGCTGCTGAAAAACAACCCGACGATGCACGCCTGTATCATCCGCAAGATGGGCAACACCCTGAAAGACAGCGTGTATGCCCAGATGAAATGGGCGATCAACGAACTGGGGCTATACGATGAGTTCAACTGCAAGCTGTCGCCGCTGGAAATCGTGCTGAAAGAAACCGGCCAGACGATTTATTTTCGCGGCTGTGACGACCCATTGAAACTGAAATCCATCAAGCCGCCGTTCGGCTATATCGGCATCCTGTGGAAGGAGGAAAAAGACCAGCTTTGCGGGCCGGAAGAAGAACGTTCTATTAACCAATCCGTGCTGCGTGGCGGCGCGGATTCCTATGATTTTTCGTCATACAACCCGCCAAAAAGCAAATCTAGCTGGGTCAACAAGGAGCGGCTTGTCCCGAATCCGGGACGCGTTTTCCATCATTCCAGCTACACGGAAGCCCCGCCGGAATGGCTGGGCGCGAAGTTTATCGCCGACGCGGAACACCTGAAAGAGGTCAACCCAGCGGCGTATGAGCACGAATATGAAGGCGTGGCCAACGGTGACGGCGGCAGCGTCTTTGACTATCTGGAGCTGCGGGAGATCACAGATGAAGAGATTTCGCATTTTGACCGCATCTTCCAGGGCGAGGACTGGGGCTGGTATCCTGACCCGTACTGCTTCATTCGCTGCTACTACGACAGCGACCGCGAGGCGGTGTATATCTTCGCGGAACACTATGCCAACAAGGAATCGAACGAACAGACAGCGCGCTGGATCATCGAACACGGCTATGATGATTACGCCATCACGGCCGATTCGGCCGAACCGAAAAGCGTCAACGATCACCGCGAAATGGGCCTGCCCGTCACCGGCGCTATCAAAGGTCCGGGGTCAATCGAACATGGCATGAAGTGGCTGCAGCGCCGGCGCATCATCATCGACCCGGTGCGCTGCCCGAATGCGGCAAAGGAATTTTCAGAGTATGAATACGAGCGGGACCGGGACGGCAACATCGTCACCGGATACCCGGACGTGAATAACCATAGCATCGACGCCACGCGGTACGCACTAGAACCGCTGACGATGCGCAGGGGGGCAAGTGCATGACTGTAAATATTTTGGGGACGGAATATGAAATCATTGAAGCCACGGCGGCCGAAGATGCAATGCTTGAAAAATGCGATGGTTACTGCGACAAAACGGTAAAGACCATTGTTATTTCAAAAAAGGCCAAAGACTGCGACCTGAAAGACTTTAGCGTCTATCAGAAAAAAGTTATGCGTCATGAGATCATTCATGCATTTCTGTTTGAAAGCGGGCTGTCCGAAAACTTTACGCATCCGGAATACGGCCATGACGAAACATACGTGGACTGGATTGCTTCGCAGTTTCCGAAAATGTGCGACGTGTTCAAGGAGGTTGGCTGCCTGTGAAAATCAATATCCCGCTGGACAGCGTGAAGAAACAGATCCGCGAAGAATTCCGCATCGCACCGCTGGTAACGCCGGAAATGCGCGAAGCGGAAGACCTGTGGATGCAGATCTGGATGGGCAACCCGCCGTGGGCAAACGATCAGGATCGCACCATCAATTTTGCAAAGGCCGTGACCGGCGAAGCCGCGCGCCTTGCGACGATGGGCGTCAGCGTCGAACTGTCCGGATCGACCCGCGCGGACTGGCTGCAGGAGCGGCTGAACGAAGAACTGATTCCGTTCCTGCGCGACATGGTGGATGTGGGCTGCGCTGCTGGAATGTTCTTGCTGAAACCGACGCCGGACAGTATCGGCCTGTATACACCACCGGAATTCACGGTCACCGCTGTGGATAACCGCAAGCGCGTGACCGGCGTGGTGCTGTATGACACGAAGGCAACGCCGGATTATTACTATGTCAAGGCCGAATATCACCGCTACGACGGGATGCATTATGTGGTTTCCAACCGCGCGTTCCGGCTGGCGAAGGGCAAAGCATCGGCGTCCCGTGTGAATCTGGACGAAGTGCCGGATTGGGTGGGCATCCTGCCGGACGCCGTGCTGGATGATACTGCGCCGCTATTTGCTGTGTGCACCATGCCGGACGCCAACAACATTGACGGCGGCGCATGCGGTATGTCCATCTATGCCAACGCCCTGCCGGAGCTGCGCGGGCTGGACGTCGCATGGTCGGCTATGGTGGATGAAATTCAGGATTCCCGGTCGATTGCCCTTGTGGATGACCGGCTGCTGCGCGAGCCAGGTCGGAAGAATGTTTCCGTACGGCTGCCGCGCTATGTGCAAAATGTTGCCGGCTCGGCGGCCGAAAGTTTCTATCAGGAAATTGACCGCAAGCTGAAAACCGGCGAACGCCAGACCGGCATCAATATGTTGCTGCAAAGCCTGTCGACCAAGTGCGGCTTTTCCGAAGGCTACTTCAGCTATAACGAAAAGCAGGGCCTTGCGACTGCAACGCAGGTGGAAGCCGATGACCGCCGCACCATCCAGCGCATCAAGGACATCCGCGACCGCATCCAGGCTGCTGTGGACGACCTGATTCAGGCACTGAATGACTATGCCGATATCTATGATCTGGCGCCGTATGGCACCTATACCGTGGCGTACAATTTCGGCGACATCACATACAGCTACGAAGAAGACCGGCAGAACACAAAAAGCCTTTGCCAGCTCGGCGTTTTGCCGTGGTGGATGTATCTGGTGCGCTTTGAAGGTTTCAGCGAAGACGACGCGAAATCGGCCTATGCCGAAGCCAACACAGCGAAACCGGGGCTGTTCCCTGATTCCGAATGATTACCCCGGAGCAGTTTCAGGAAATCGGCGAAACCATGCTGCCGCTGCTGGATGCGCTGACGGAATGGATCGCGCGCGATATGATTGAACGCTTCATGATCCGGTTCGGCCGCGGTGAAAAGAAGCTGCTGACCGGCACGGACGAGTGGCAGGCATGGGTGCTGGAACAGGCCGGCGGGAATCTGGACGAAATCCAGAAAGCGTTGGCCAAAAGCACCGGCAAATCGCAGCAGGAGATTGCGAAGATCTTCAAGGGCAGTGGTATTCAGGCGGCAAAGGCAGACGCCGAAGCTGCTGCTGTGACGTTTTCCGGCCTGTCGCCCCGCATGATGGCGATCATTACAGACGCCTATGAACGCACGGTCGGTGAAATATCCAACATCACGCGCACAACGGCCGGCGCGACCAATCAGGCGTTTATCGACATCTGCGACGATGCATACTGGAAAGTACGCACCGGCGCGCAGTCCTACACCGCTGCCATGCTGGAAGGCGTGAATGCGCTTGGGCGGCTGCAGCCGATCGTGCGGTATCCTTCCGGTCATAAGGACACGCTGGAAGTGGCTGTGCTGCGCTGCATCCGCACGGGCGTGGCGCAGTCGTCCGGGAACATGACGATCCAGCAGTGCAAAGACATGGGCTGGAATCACGTGCTGGTGTCGCAGCATCTGGGCGCGCGCGTATCCGATACCGATCCGATCGCCGATCATGCCGGCTGGCAGGGCAAGGTGTACTGTATCGACGGCAAGGACGCGCAGTTTGATAACCTGCTGGATGCGACCGGCTACCCGGAGAACCCGCTGGGCCTGTGCGGATATAACTGCCGCCATTCCTTCACGCCGTTCCTGCCGGGCGTCAGCCAGAATCACAACAAGCCGATCGACACCGAAGCCAACCGCCGCGCCTATGAGCTGTCGCAGACACAGCGCGCGATGGAACGCCGCATCCGGGCGCAGAAGCGCAAGTGTACGGCGCTGCACACAGCCGTGAAAAACTGCGAAGATCCGGCGGCCAAGGCAAAGCTGCAGGAAAAATACACGCAGTCCGCCAAGCGCCTGCAGGAGCAGAACGCGGCCTACACGAAGTTCTGCACCGATAGCGATCTGAAACCATACCACGAGCGGCTCGCCGTTGCGGGGTGGGATCGTTCGGTGGCGTCAACTGCATCCGCGGCAACACGGGCACGACAGAAGATCGATGATGCGCAGAATCTGCCTGTGCCGGTTACAAAAGCGGTTGAAAATCCAGAAAAAAGTGGTACAATAATTTCGATCAGAAAGCCAGTTGAAATACCGGATGATTTAGAGCATCTGCTAAAAGCAGAAACGAACTTTGACGGAAAAGACATTGACGTTAAAGTGTTGCAAGCCATTGATGATTCAATTTCTGCAAGCAAAGCGATAAAAGATGATTTTAATTTTAATGAAATAAAGATCGCAAGGTTTCCCACTGATGACAAATCTGTATTTATTACAGAATATGAAGTGCTTGGCGGCAAAAAAAGAACGAAATTGTATTTGAACACGAAGTTCTTCACGGGAAATACACTTGAATCGCTTGATAAAATGTGTTATGGGTACTATACATCCGGGTGGTGGAAAAGTAAAACCGTTGGTGATTTAGTCAGTCACGAAATAATGCACGCAAGAATCAATTACTGCAATTCGTTTGAAAAGGTTGAAAGATTGTATAGCGAATTGAAAGATGACGCAAGAACAAGCGGGTTTTGCCGGTTGGTTGATAATGACCCAGCGGAATTTCTTAACGAAATGTATGTCGCGATGTGTAACAGCGAAAAAGTTGACCAGAAATATGTTGAAGTATTCAACGAATATGTGAAAGAGTTTTTAGGCGGTTAAGTATGGCAAGGATGACAAAATGCATCGTGTGTAAGAAGTGTAAATTTCCTGAACTGAAGTGCGAAATTTACACAAGCGGTATACCGCATGACATTGTAAATGAAATTGTTGATTGCAAACACTATGAGCGAAAGCCTTTCACCAATCCATCAAGTGATGATTTGCCGATTGCAAAAGGCAGATAAATAAAAGCGCCATGCGCCCGCGCGGCGCTTTTCCCATAATGCCCACAATAATTGAGAAACCATCTTACCGATCGGCAAGGTGGTTTTCTTATACCAAAAATCGAATCAGGATACGCAGGGGCGGACGGGAAACCGGCTGCCCCTTTGCCATATCACGACCCTGCCGGTGGTTCATCCGGCTCAATCCGTACAGCCGACGGGCTGTTAAAAATCACGTTCAGGAGGATTACGCATGAAGAACATCGAGACCATTCTTTCCGACTTCGGTATCACGATCCCGGAAGGAAAGGCGGCGGATCTGCGCAAAGCCGTCGCCGAGAACTACAAGACCGTGGCGGAATTCAACAAACTGCAGGAACGCCACGACGCGCTGGACACATCGCTGAAGGACGTGCAGGGCAAGCTTGCCGCCTTTGACGGCGTAGATGTTGCAGCGCTGAAAGGTCAGATCACGACCTTGACCAATGACCTGCAGACCGAGCGGGACAACCGCAAGAAGGACGCCGCTGCCGTGAAGCTGCGCAGTACGGTGGACACGTTCCTGTCGGGCAAGCATTTCGTCAACGACATCACGCGCGAAAGCATCACGGACAAGCTGGTGACAGCACTGGGGTCTGACGATGCGCGCGGCAAGTCGATCGACGACCTGTTTACCGGCCTTGTCACCGATCAGAACGGCAAGGAGATCCCCGGCATCCTTGTAGCCGACCCCGCCAGCAAGGCGCGTTTTTCGTCCGATCACAGCGGCATGGTGCCGCCGGCGGGAGGCGCAAAAGAATATGTAGCCCAGAAATACAAAAACAACCCGTTTTTCAGGGGCTAAGACTACGAAAGGAAATGATGATCTATGTCTATCCAGTATGGATCCCTGTATGTCGATGAGCAGTACAAAGCGACTGTTCTTCC
>ERZ1673699.692-NODE-692-length-34690-cov-11.957529_pt1 | contig 34690 bp, 22 predicted proteins | sample MGYA00580229_ERZ1673699 | MGnify/ENA primary metagenome ERZ1673699 (study PRJEB41218, sample SAMN15661785) | gut metagenome | host: Homo sapiens | place: Canada: London | collected 2015-08-20/2019-03-30 | study: EMG produced TPA metagenomics assembly of... | reverse complement strand
TTGGCAAGGTAGACCTGCCCGAATGACCGCCCGACCTATCCGGCGCAATGCGCAAGTGCCGGATAGGAACGGCAAAATTTTTTACACTTCTATTGCTTCTTTATCACATCTGAGCAAAGAGCCAGGGCATGAAACAGCTCATGGCGGGCGGCGGCGTGGCGCTCATCGGCGTCATTCTCGTTCCCCTGCTCTCCGGCCTGTTCGGTTAATCGCCCGCACGAATCCTTCGCGGCGTCCGCCCCTCTGGGCGGGCGCTGCGGGAAAGGAGGGTAAAGCCCATTGGATTTGATATGGCAGAAATTCACCGAATGGCTGAAGGAGCTGCTGATCAGCGGCATCATGGACAACGTGAACGGACTGTTTGACAACGTGAACAGCCGCGTGGCGGGCATCGCCGGACAGGTGGGCGCTACGCCCCAGGGCTGGAACAGCAGTATCTACGGCATGATCCGAACGCTGTCGGACAATGTGATTTTGCCCATCGCCGGCGTGATCCTCGCATTCGTCATGACGCTGGAGCTGATTCAGCTCATTACGGAAAAGAACAATATGCACGACGTGGACACCTGGATGTTCTTCAAGTGGATATTCAAAACCGCCTGCGCCGTGCTCATCGTCACCAACACATGGAACATCGTCATGGGCGTGTTCGAGGCTGCTCAGAGCGTCGTAAACAGCGCGTCGGGCATCATCATATCGGACACGTCTCTGACGTTCAACGAGCATATCGCGGGATTTGAAGCTGCGCTTGCGGAAATGGAGGTCTGGTCGCTGCTGGGGCTGTGGCTGGAGTCCGTGGTCGTGCATCTTTCCATGTGGGCGCTGACCATCTGCATTTTCATCATCTGCTACGGCAGGATGATCGAGATCTACTGCGTGACCTCCATCGCGCCCATCCCCATGGCGACCATGGCCAACCGGGAATGGGGGCAGATGGGCCAGAATTACCTCAGAAGCCTGCTGGCGCTGGGCTTTCAGGGCTTCCTCATCATCGTCTGCGTGGCGATTTACGCGGTGCTGATTCAGAACATCGTGGTGGAGAGCAGCGTCTCGGCAGCCATATGGACGTGCATGGGGTATACGGTGCTGCTGTGCTTCACGCTGTTTAAGACGAGCTCCCTTGCAAGGAGCCTGTTCCACGCTCACTGACGGAGGTGATGAGATTTGGCATACGTTCCCGTACCCAAGGACTTGAACGCGGTGAAAACCAAGGTCATGTTCAATTTAACAAAACGGCAGATTCTGTGCTTCGGCGGCGGCGCGCTCATCGGCGTACCGCTTTTCTTTCTGCTCAAGGGCCATATCGGCAGCAGCGCGGCGGCTCTTTGCATGATGCTGGTCATGCTGCCCTTCTTCCTGCTGGCCATGTACGAAAAGAACGGTCAGCCGCCGGAGAAGCTCATCCGCAACATCGTGCAGGTGTGCTTCCTGCGCCCCAAGCAGCGCCCGTACAGGACGAACAATTTCTACGACCTGCTGAACCGGCAGGATAATTTGGATAAGGAGGTCTACGCGATTGTCCACAAACAAACCCCCCGCAAGAAAGCTCACACGAGCCGAGCGAAAGCAGATCGACGCGGCGATTGCAAGAGCCAGGCGTCAGGATAAGCGAAAGAAGTCCGCCCAGGACAGCATCCCCTTTCAGCGGATGTACCCCGACGGCGTGTGCCGCGTGACGGACAATTACTACACGAAAACCGTGCAGTTTCAGGATATCAACTACCAGCTCAACCAGAACGAGGACAAGACCGCCATTTTCGACGGCTGGTGCGATTTCCTCAACTATTTTGATTCCTCCATCCGCTTCCAGCTCTCCTTCATCAACCTCTCCGCCACGCGGGATACCTACGCCCGGCGCATCGCCATCCCCTTGCAGGGCGACTGCTTCGACAAGCTCCGCACCGAGTACACCGGGATGCTGCAAAGCCAGCTTGCCCGCGGCAACAACGGGCTTATTAAGACCAAATACCTGACCTTCGGCGTGGAGGCGGACAGCCTGAAAGCGGCAAAGCCCCGATTGGAGCGCATCGAGACGGATATCCTCAACAACTTCCGCCGTCTGGGCGTGCAGGCGGAAGCCCTGAACGGGATGGAGCGCCTGCGCCTGCTGCACGGGATGCTCCACATGGACGAGCCGCAGCCCTTCCGCTTTTCGTGGGACTGGCTGGCTCCCTCCGGGCTGTCGGTGAAGGACTTCATCGCGCCCAGCGCCTTTGAGTTCAAGACCGGCAGCAGCTTCGGCGTGGGCAGCAAGACCGGCTGCGTATCCTTCTTGCAGATTTTAGCGCCGGAGCTCAACGACCGGATGCTGGCGGACTTTCTGGATATGGAAAGCTCCCTCATTGTCAGTATGCACGTCCGGTCCGTGGATCAGGTGAAGGCCATCAAGACCATCAAGCGCAAGATCACCGATTTGCAGAAGATGACCATTGAGGAGCAGAAAAAGGCGGTGCGCTCCGGCTACGATATGGATATTATTCCAAGTGACCTTGCCACCTACGGCACGGAGGCGAAAAAGCTCTTGCAGGAGCTGCAAAGCCGCAACGAGCGCATGTTCCTTTTGACCTTCCTTGTGGTGAACGTGGCGGACAACAAGCAGCGCCTCGGAAACAACGTCTTTCAGGCGGGCTCCATCGCCCAGAAGTACAACTGCCAGCTCACGCGGCTGGACTTTCAGCAGGAGGAGGGCTTCATGAGCAGCCTCCCCTTGGGGCTGAACCAGATCGAGATCCAGCGGGGGCTCACCACATCCAGCGTGGCGATCTTCGTGCCGTTTACCACCCAGGAGCTGTTTCAGGACGGCAAGGAAGCCCTGTACTGCGGGCTAAACGCCCTTTCCAACAACCTCATCATGGTAGACAGAAAGCTGCTTAAAAACCCGAACGGGCTGATCTTGGGCACGCCCGGAAGCGGCAAGTCCTTCTCCGCCAAGCGGGAGATCGCCAACGTGTTCCTCGTCACCAATGACGATATCATCATCTGCGACCCGGAGGCGGAGTACGGCCCGCTGGTGGAGCACCTGCACGGGCAGGTGGTGAAGATCTCGCCCACCTCCACCGACTACCTGAACCCCATGGATTTGAACCTGAATTACAGCGACGATGAAAACCCGCTGAGCCTGAAATCCGACTTCATCCTGTCCCTGTGCGAGCTGATAGTGGGCGGCAAGGACGGCCTCATGCCGGTGGAAAAGACCATCATCGACCGCTGTGTGCGCTCTGTCTACCGGGAGTACCTGAGTGACCCCCGCCCGGAAAAGATGCCTATTTTGGAGGACTTGTACAACGAGCTTCGCAGGCAGGACGAAAAGGAAGCGCAGTATATCGCCACGGCGCTGGAAATCTACGTCACCGGCTCCCTCAACGTGTTCAACCACCGCAGCAACGTGAATATCGAAAACCGCGTGGTCAGCTTCGATATCAAGGAGCTGGGCAAGCAGCTCAAAAAGATCGGGATGCTGGTGGTGCAGGACGCGGTGTGGAACCGCGTCACGATCAACCGGGAACAGCGCAAGTCCACCCGCTACTATATCGACGAAATGCACCTTCTTTTGAAGGAGGAGCAGACCGCCGCCTATACGGTGGAGATATGGAAGCGCTTCCGCAAGTGGGGCGGCGTTCCCACAGGCATCACCCAGAACGTCAAAGACCTGCTCTCCTCCCGCGAGGTGGAGAACATCTTTGAAAACTCCGATTATGTGTATATGCTCAACCAGGCTTCCGGCGACCGGCAGATTCTGGCGAAGCAGCTCAACATCTCGCCCCATCAGCTCTCGTATGTGACCCAATCCGCCGAGGGCGAGGGGCTTTTGTTCTACGGCAGCGTGATCCTGCCCTTCGTAGACCGCTTCCCCAAGGATACGGAACTGTACAAAATCATCACGACAAAATTGTCCGACCTCTCCGAACAAACCGGGGAGGAAGCGAAGGACGCCATTACAGAGTAAGGAAGGAGAAAAGAATATGGATAACCACCTTATGATTTTTGAAAGCGCAGATTTTGGTCGGGTACGTTCCGTGCTGAAAGACGGTGCTCCTTGGTTTGTTGCGGTTGATGTGTGCAAAGCTCTCGGATTGAACCAGGTTACGCGCGCAATGTCCAGATTGGACTCGGATGAAGGTGGGTTACTTGAAGTACCCCACCCCCAGAACGCCGATAAGACGATTGAAATAAATGCAGTAAGTGAAGCCGGACTCTATCATTTGATCCTTTGTTCCAAAAAGCCGGAAGCGAGAGCCTTCAAGCGCTGGATCACCCATGAGGTCATTCCCTCCATCCGCAAGCACGGCGCGTATATGACGGACAGCCTGTTGGATGCGCTGGAAGCGCACCCCGAGGCCGTGCCGGAGTACCTGAACCGCCTGCGCAGCGAAAACGCCCGAAACCGGGAGCTGACCCGCCGTCTCCGGCTTGCCCTCCCCAAAGCGGAGTATTACGACGCCTTTGTTGACCCTGCGGACTGCACCAACATCCGCACCACCGCCAAGGAGCTGGGCGTTCCCGAAAAACAGTTTACCCGGTATCTGGAGGAAAAGAAGTATCTGTTCCGGGACAAGAACCGCAAGCTCTTTCCCCGTGCGGTCAAAAAGAGCGCCGGTCTGTTTCTGGTGAGGGACTTCTACACCGAGTGCGGCAAGCTGGGACACTATACCCTCATCACCCCGGCGGGCAAGCGGCATTTTCTGGAGAGAACGGATGAAATTCTGTTTGAATAACGCTTTTAATCCATCAGCAGTCCCATCAGGAGGTGATGAATATGGCAAAACGCTCGCCAAGGCTGATTTTCACCGAGGAAGAACGCGCCCTGCCGGAGCTGGAACGAGCTGTCCGCAAGGCGGACAGGGCGGCGGTTAAGCTGGAAAAGGCCGAAGCGAAAATTCCCAAGAAAACCGTTAAGGTCAAAAAGCGCGTTGTGGACAGTGAGAGCGGCAAGGTCACGACGCGCCTTTTCTTTGAGGAGGCGGACAAAAAGCGTCCGCCCTCCAGGCTGGCGCACGCCGCAAGGAAAGCGCCGCTGGATACCGTCCGCAGCGCAGTCCACCGCAAGCTCCGGGAGGAGGGCGATGACAACCCCGGCACGGAGGCGGCGAACACCCTGACCGAGACGGCGGAGCTCACTTGGCGCATTGCGGAATCGGCGCACCGCTCCCATGCGGAAAAGCCCTACCGCAAAGCGGACAAAGCGGAAGCCGCCGCAGACAAAGCTAATCTCAAGGCGCTGAACAAACAGTACGAGCAGGAATACGGCAGGGCTTCCAACCCCTATTCCCGTTGGCGGCAGAAGCAGGCCATTAAAAAGGAATACGCCGCCGCAAAAGCGGGGAACGGCGCGAGGAATACCGTCAAAGCGTCCGAGACCACTGCGAAGGCGGCCGGGCGCGCCGCCGAGGGAAGCAAGGAACTCGGCAGCTTTTTTGTCCGGCACAAGAAGGGCTTCCTCATCGCGGGCGGCGTCGCCGCCGCGATACTGCTGCTCATGACCTGCATTTCCTCCTGCTCCACGCTGTTTCAGGGCGGGGTATCAGGCGTTGCGGCCTCCACCTATCCGCTGGAGGATGCGGATATGCTGGCGGCGGAAGCCGCCTACTGCGCCATGGAGGACGAGCTGCGGGAATACCTGAACAGCTACGAACGCACCCACGATTACGACGAGTATCATTTCGACCTGGACGAGATCGAACACGACCCCTATGTGCTCATTTCCATGATTACCGCCCTCAAGGGCGGAGAATGGACGATTGACGAAATAGGCGGGATTCTGGAGACGCTGTTTGAAAAGCAGTATATCTTAACGGAAACCGTCGCCACGGAAACCAGATACCGCACCGAAACGCATATCGGCTATCACACCGACGAAAACGGCAACCTGCAAAGCTACGAGTACGAGGCGGAGGTGCCGTACACCTACTATATCTGCCATGTGGAGCTGGAAAACTTCAACCTCTCCCATGTGCCGGTGCATATCATGTCCCACGATCAGCTCTCCATGTACGCCGTGTATATGAGCGTGCTGGGCAACCGCCCCGACCTGTTCCCCGGCTCCCCGTATGTGAACCGGTACTACTATACCAAGTATGAGAAGTACGAGATACCCCCGGAAGCGCTGGCGGACGAGCAGTTCGCCGCAGTTATAAAGGAAGCGGAAAAGTATCTGGGCTACCCCTACGTCTGGGGCGGCAGCACGCCCGCCACCTCCTTCGACTGCTCCGGCTTCGTTTCGTATGTCTACAACAACTGCGGCCTGCATTGGAGCTTCGGCAGGCTGGGCGCGGAGGGGCTGCGGGGTATGTGCGCCTATGTTTCCCCGGAAAGCGCCCGTCCCGGCGACCTGATCTTTTTTGAAAAGACCTACGACACCGCAGGCGCGTCCCATGTGGGCATCTATGTGGGCAATAACAGGATGCTCCACTGCGGCGACCCCATTCACTACGCTTCCATCGACACGAGCTACTGGCGAAGCCATTTTCTCCAGTTTGGCAGATTACCTTAGCAACAACCATATCAACGCAAAAAGGAGGATGTTATGAACCCGCGACTTGAAAAGCTGCGTCAGGAGCGCGAGAAGCTGGCGGAAAAGCTCACATCGCTGACCGCACGGCTCAAAGCCCTGGACGAGCAGATTCTGAAGCTGGAAAACACGGATATTGTGGGCATCGTCCGCGAGAACGGGCTGACCATCGAGCAGCTCGCGGCGCTGATGGCGATGCTGGAAAAGCGCCCCACGGCGGCGCTGCCCGACGAATACAGAAAAACGGAGGATTTTGTGAATGAAGAATAAATGGAGATTTTTTGCCGTGACGCTGGCCGTCGTGCTCTGCATGACGGCCTTTTCCGTTACGGCCTATGCAGGCGGCGATATGATCGATTCGACAATGGGCGACCCGACCATGGAAACCCCAACTGCAACTACACAGCCGGAGAATACGAATACCGGTGAGCAGACCCCAAACGGACAGACCCTGACCGTGCTTGTGACCGAAAATGCGGACGGAAGCCATACCGTGACCATCGGGGACCGGAGCTGGACGCTTCCCGCCAAACGGGAGCAGTCCGGAAAGGTGGTCAACGTCCGCACCTATTTGAACCTGCGCACCGGCCCCGGCACGGACTACACCGTGATCGGGCGTCTGCTCAACGGCGCGGAGGTGAAGGTGCTGGAGGAAAGCAACGGCTGGTACAAGGTGGTCGTGCCGGAGCAGACAGGCTATGTATACGGCAAATACCTTGAGGTTCTCAACACCTCTGCGGGAGGCGGTGAGAACGACACGGATACTGCGGGACTGCTGGAGCTGCTGCTGCAATATTACGCCGCTGCCGGAGGCTCCGCGCCCCTGACCCCGGAGGGCAACCTGACGCTTATGGACGACATCGGCTCCGCTTTCGGCGCAGGCAAGCAGTTCATCACCGTGACGACCAAGGGCGGCAACACCTTTTATCTCATCATCGACCGGGACGATAAGGGCAATGAGAACGTCCATTTCCTGAATCTTGTGGACGAGGCCGACCTGCTGGCGCTGACCAAGGACGGCGAGAGCATCGTCCCCGCCTGCTCCTGCACGGACAAATGCGCCGTGGGCAAAATCAACACGGGCTGCAAGGTGTGCAGAACCAATATGAGCGAGTGCGCGGGCAAGGAGCAAGCCGCAGAAATTACGCCCCAGCCCGCCGAGCCTGCGGAGACCGCGCCCGAAAAGAAGTCCGGCGGCACGGGTATAATCGCCGTTCTGCTGCTCCTGCTGCTGGGCGGCGGCGGTGCGCTGTACTGGTTCAAGCTCCGCAAGCCCAAGGCCGACACCCGCGGGGCGGACGACCTGGACGATTACGACTACGGCGAGGACGAGGAAGATGAGGATTACGAGTTTGAAGCCGAGGACGAGACGGACGCCGGAGAGGATGAAGAAAAGTGACACAGACAGTCAGCACAGAATCGCCCATGGAGCTGTCGCCCCGCGAGAAGCTGATTCAGATCATGAAGCGCGAGCAGGCGCTCATGGTCAAACAGGTGCTTTCCCAGAATCCGAGCTACCGGGGCGGCAAGAAAGCCTTTGAATACTTCATCCGGCAAAAGATCGTAAAAGCCGTGGAAGCGGGCTGCGGGGACGCGGAGGCGCTGCTCCGCACCCCCAAGCCCGTCAAATCCATCTACTGCGACTTCAAATACTATTTTGACGAATACAGCTACGTAAACTGCGACCTGTATGTGGAGAAGGCCATCGGGGACTGCGGGAACAACACCCTGCGCAAGGAGTTCCTGCGGGCAAAGGGCTGGGACGCGCCGGATGATTTCGATATCAACGATAAGGAGGAATAAAGGAATATGAACGAATACCGATTGGTTGTGTGTGAAAAGCCCTCCGTGGCAAGGAGCATCGCCGCCGTCCTCGGCGCAGGCAGGCGCGGGGACGGTTTTCTTTCGGGCGGCGGCTATCTCGTTTCCTGGTGCTTCGGGCATCTTGCGGAGCTTTCGGACGCAGACGCCTACGACGAAAAGTACGGCAAATGGCGAAGGGAGGACTTGCCCATCCTGCCGAAAAGCTGGCAGTATACCGTGGCGAGGGACAAGCAGAAGCAAATGAACACCCTCCGCGCCCTCATGCACAGAGAGGACGTTTGCGAGGTCGTCAACGCCTGCGACGCCGGGCGCGAGGGCGAGCTGATCTTCCGCACAGTGTATAATCTCAACAACTGCCGCAAGCGCGTGAAGCGGCTCTGGATCTCCTCCATGGAGGATGCGGCGATTCTTCAGGGCTTTGACAATCTCCGCGACGGCGCGGAGTACGACAACCTCTACGCCTCCGCCCTCTGCCGCAGCAAGGCGGACTGGCTGGTGGGCATCAACGCCACACGCCTGTTTTCCGTGATGTACCACCGCACACTGAACGTAGGGCGCGTGGTGTCGCCCACGCTTGCGCTGCTGGTGCAGCGGGAAGCGGAAATAAGCGCCTTTCAGCCGGAGACCTTCTATACCGTCCATCTGGACTTTGACGGCTTCTCCGCCGCAGGCGAACGCATGAAGGAGCAGGCAGAGGCGGAGCGGCTTGCCGGGGACTGCAACAGCAAAGCCGCCGCTGTTACCTCCGTCGTGCGGACGGAAAAGACGGAGAAAGCCCCGGCGCTCTACGACCTGACTGCGCTCCAGCGGGACGCGAACCGCTTGCTTGGGTACACGGCGCAGCAGACGCTGGATTATCTGCAAAGCCTCTATGAAAAGAAGCTCTGCACCTACCCCCGCACCGACAGCCGCTACCTCACCGACGATATGGAGGGCGGCGTAAACGCGCTGGCGCTGTGCTGTGCCGGTATCTGCGGCACGGAGCCGCCCGCAGCCGTCTATTCGGGGCAGGTGTGCAGCAGCAAAAAGGTCAGCGACCACCACGCCGTCGTTCCCACCATGGCGGCGGGCGAAACGGACTTGGAAAACTTGCCCGCAGGCGAACGGGAGCTGCTGCGCCTTGTTTCCCGTCAGGTGCTTATGGCGGTCAGCGCGCCCTTCGTCTATCTGGAGACCGAGGCAAGGCTGGACTGCGGCAGGAATGCCTTTGCCGCCAAGGGGAAAACGGTGGTGCAGCCCGGTTGGAAAGCATATGCGGATGCGGAGCTTACGGACAAGACCCTCCCGGAGCTTTCCGAGGGACAGTCTCTTTCCGTTTCCTCCTGCGCGGTCAAAGAGGGCAGAACGACCCCGCCCAAACACTTCACTGAGGATACGCTTCTGTCGTCTATGGAGACAGCGGGCAAAGAGGATATGCCGGAAACTGCGGAGCGGCGCGGGCTGGGAACCCCCGCGACAAGGGCAGCGGTCATTGAAAAGCTGGTGGCCACGGGCTTTGCGGAGCGCAGAAAGGCGAAAAAATCTGTACGCCTCGTTCCCACCGAAGCGGGCGTATCCCTCATTACCGTGCTGCCCGAACAGCTCCAGTCCCCGCTGCTCACCGCCGAATGGGAGCACCGCCTCAAGGAGATCGAGTGCGGTGAGCTGGGCGCGGACGAGTTCCTCGCCGGCATCTGCGATATGGTCGCAGCGCTGGTACGGGACGCTGCGCCTGTGGACGGCGCGGAGGTGCTGTTCCCCTCCGGCAGACCCGTTGTGGGCAAATGCCCCCGCTGCGGCGCAGAGGTCACGGAGAGCAAAAACGGCTATTTCTGCGAGAGACGGAGCTGCAAGTTCGGGCTGTGGCGGGACAACCGCTTCCTTGCCGCCAAGAAGATCAGCCTGACAAAGAAGATGGCTTCCTCGCTCCTGGCGCAGGGGCGCGCCTACGCCAGCGGTATCTACTCCGAGAAAACCGGCAAGACCTACGATGCATTCATCGTGCTGGAGGACGACGGCGCGCGTTCCTCCTATAAGCTGGACTTCACCCAATGACCCTCACAGGCTCCCGCACGGGCGTTTCGTTCCCCTGCGGGAGCCACTGTTTTTACCATGATTCAAAGGAGGTATGCACCCAATGGCTGAAAAACAGACCAACAAGGAACGGCTCAAGGACATCACCGACAGCATCGAGACGGGCATAAAGGAGCTGTTTGAGAGCGACAAATACAGGCAGTACCTTGCCACCATGAGCCGCTTTCACAAGTACAGCGTCAACAACACCATGCTCATCTATATGCAGCGCCCCGACGCCACCCATGTGGCCGGCTTCAACAAATGGCGCGATCAGTTCGGAAGAAGCGTCAAAAAGGGCGAAAAGGGCATTAAGATCATCGCCCCCACGCCCTTCAAGAAGAAAATCGAGCAGCAGAAGTTAGACCCCGACACCAAGCTCCCCCTGCGGGACGAGAACGGCGATATTATCACGGAGGAAAAGACGGTGCAGATCCCCATGTACAAGCCCGTGGTGGTATTCGACGTGCAGCAGACCGCAGGCAAGCCCCTGCCGGAGCTGGCGACGAACCTTACGGGGGACATGCAGAATTACGGGGTGTTCATGGAAGCTCTGCGCCGCAGCGCGCCCGTCCCCATCTTCTTTGAGGAGCTGGCGGAGAATATGGACGGTTACTTCTCCGTGGACAAACAGCGCATTGTCCTCAGAGAAGGCATGAGCGAGGTACAGACGGTCTGCGCCGCCGTCCATGAGATCGCCCACTCCAGGCTCCACAATAAGGACGAAATCGGAGAAAAATATCAGGCGGTCGAGCTGTTCGGCAAGCCCGCGCTGTTTTCCAACGTGCGCATCGACCGGGATAAGCTGCCGGAGGGCTTGTATGCGTATGACCTGCGCGGCTCGGATTACGATCCGGGTATGCCGGTAACGCTTGAAAGCCATGTCACCGTCAATCACGCCGCCTCTGTCATCACAGCAGCGCCCATTGAGCTGCCGGAGCAGGGCTTTTTGTATCTGGGCGAGGACGGGCTGAACTTCACGGGCGGCGAGCAGACCGTGAAGGAGTTTCTGCACACGCAGTACCCGGAAAAGGCAAAGCTCTCCCGTGCCGCCGAGGAGATTCAGGCGGAGAGCATCTCCTTCGCCGTCTGCGCCTATTACGGCATTGAGACAGGCGAAAACAGCTTCGGGTATCTGGCGACCTGGGCAAAGGACAGAGATCTGACCGAGCTTCGCGCATCGCTGGAGACCATCAACCGAACCTCATCCTCCCTGATTACGGATATCGACCGCCATTACGCGGAAATCTGCAAGGAGCGCGGGCTGGACAGGGAGACGGAGAGCCTTGCCGCCCAGCCTGTGCAGGAGATCGCCGTGCAGGAGCCGGAGCCGGTCACAGCGCCGGACAACGGCTGCGTCCCCGACCCTGTGATTTCTGTTGAGAGCATGAACGCCTACGGCTACACCGATTCCAATATGCTGCCGCTGACAAAGGAGCGTGCGCTGGAGCTCATGGAACGGGATGTAAGCGTGTATATGCTTCACACGGACAACACCGAGGCCATGGCCTTCGATGCAGAGGATATCCGCAGCTTTGACGGCATCTTCGGCGTGGAAGCCTCCGAATGGGAGACGGTCAAAGACCGCTTCGCACCGCCGGACTATGAAAAGGCGTTCCTCGACAACACCGCCGACAGCTTTATAATCTATCAGCTTCGGGATAATGATAATACGGCGCAGCTCCGCTTTATGAACGCCGAGTATCTGGAGAAGAAGGGGCTTTCCATTGAAAAGGGAAATTACGCCGCCGTCTACGCGGGAAACCTCGACAGCAGGGGCGATACGCAGGACAGGTTGGACGTGCTGTATGAGACCTTCAACCTCCGCCGTCCGGAGGATTTTCGCGGTCACAGCCTGTCTGTCAGCGACATCGTGGCGCTGAAACAGAACGGTGTGGTATCCTGTCATTACGTTGATTCATGGGGTTTTAAGGCGCTGCCCGACTTCCTCAAGCCGGAAAACTATCTCAAAAACGCGGAGATGGCCATGGAGGACGACTACGGCATGATCGACGGCGTTATCAACAACGGGCCGAAGCAGACCGTGGCAGAGCTGGAGGAACAGGCAAAGTCCGGCAAGCCCGTCTCCCTCATGGAGCTGGCACAGGCGGCGCGCCGGGAACAGGCGCAAGCGGCACGGCAGGAGAAGAAGCCCTCCGTGCTGGCAAAGCTCTGTCCTCCCGTCAACGAGCCGAAAAAGACAGCGCGTTCAAAGCGCGCGGAAAGAGAGCTGCTATGATGAATTTTACCAACGATGAAATGAACCTCATGTGCATCTACCAGAGCGACAGCCGCAGCGGGCTGATTGCCGCCCTCACCGAAATGCGCGGATACCTGGACGAGGACGAAGCCCAGCTGCGGGAGCTGACCGACAGCGCCCTGCAAAAGCTCAGCGAAATCACCGACGAGGACTTCGCGGAGCTGGAGCTGGTGCCGGACTTCGATACGGACGAATAAGGCGGATGCGGCGGGAGCGGCTTTCGGGTCGCTCCCGTTTTGCTTTCACGATTCTATTTCCCAAAATCGAAAAAATATTGATTTTGGGAAATAGATGGTGATGCTTCGCTTGTCTGCACTGCCGCATTGTTGGACAAAATGCGTGTATCCGCAAAAATGTTCAATAGATGCGGTTTGCCCTTCTCTTTACAAAAATGTTCGTTCGAGTGCGTAACATCCACGGAAAACGCACAGAATGAGCAGGAAAGAATCCGCACTATTTTTTGAAATCACTTGATTTTCACCGGATAGTTGCGTATAATAAGACTGCGAGGTGAAAATATGATAAAGACAACAGCGATGCTACTGGAAGAATTGAAGGGATACGGTTCTCCGAAGTCAAAGTTGGCGCGTATGGCGGAGCGGGGCGAATGCTTTCCCATTACAAGGGGGCTATATGAAACTGACCGGAACGCTCCTGCATACCTGCTTGCGGGCAGTATTTACGGGCCTTCATACATTTCCTTTGAATATGCCCTCAGCCGCTACGGGCTGATTCCCGAAGCGGTATATGCCGTTACCTGCGCCACCTTTGAAAAGAAAAAGAAAAAGAAGTACGAAACGCCCTTCGGAACCTTCACCTATCGGGATGTGCCGTCCGAGGCGTTTCCGCTGGGGATTCGGCTCGTGCAGGAGGGCGATTATTTCTATCGGATCGCAGAGCCGGAAAAGGCTCTGTGCGACCAGCTCTATACTATGCCGCCCGTGCCGAACACACAGGAGCTTTTCCGGCTGCTGACAGAGGATTTGCGGATTGAGGAATCGGAGATTGGGAAGCTGGACGGAAATAAGGTTTGCAAATACAGCGGAGCGTATCATTCCACGAACGTAAAGAAGCTCTGCTCGCTTTTAAGGAGGCTTTGACATGAACAGCGCCATTGAACAGATGCTGAAAAGCTACCATGTAGAGAATATCTACGACAGAAAGAACGCTATGAAGGAGATCATGCAGGAAATTGTGCTCTGCGGCTTGTCCCGTGCGGGCTTCTTCAAAAAAGCGGCGTTCTACGGCGGAACCGCCCTGCGAATTTTCTACGGTCTCGACCGCTTTTCCGAGGATCTGGATTTTTCGCTGGAAGCGGAGGATTTGGACTTTGACCTGACGGCCTACTTTCCCGTGCTGGAGAAGGAAGTGAAAGCCTTTGGGCTGAACGTGGAGATTCAGGAAAAGGAAAAGACAAAAGAAAGCACCATCCGCTCCGCCTTCCTGAAGGGGAACACAAAGGAACATCTCCTGCTGTTCTACGCGGATGAAAAGGTGGCGGGAAGCGTGGCGAAGAATGAAGCGGTCAAGATTAAGTTCGAGGTGGACGTTAACCCGCCCGCCTTCGCCTCATTCGAGCACAAATACCGGCTGCTGCCCGTGCCGTATGAGGTGCGGCTGTACGATATGCCCTCCCTGTTCGCAGGAAAAATCCATGCTGTCATCTGCCGTGCGTGGCAAAGCCGCATCAAGGGCAGGGATCTGTACGACTATGTATTCTATCTTTCAAGGGGTGCGGCCGTCAATCAAAAACACCTTCGGGCACGATTGATTGATTCCGGATATATTTCTGCCGATGCGGACTGTTCCTTGCCGGAAATCAAAGAGATGCTGGCGGAACGCTTCGACAGCATCGATTACGCACAGGCAAGGCAGGATGTGGAGCCGTTCATTCACGATTCCTCCGTGCTGAATATCTGGAGCGCAGACTTTTTCAAACAAATCACGGAGGGACTGACTGCGGTATAGTCCCCGACTGAAAACCGAATACCGCCCTTACATAGAGCGTCCATACCGGGCGCTCTAAATTTATGCCATGAAGGAGGAGCAATATGCCGAGCAAGCTACAAACGTATATGCAGATGGCGGACGAGGCGCAGCGGCAGATCACCGGCAGCTACCGGGGCTGGACGGGCTTTCTCACCACCGCCGCAAGGCTGTACAAATACCCCTACGCTGAGCAGGTCATGATCCACGCCCAGCGTCCGGACGCCACCGCCTGCGCGGAGTACGACTTCTGGAATCAAAGAATGGGCCGGTATGTCCGCAGGGGCTCCAAGGGCATCGCCCTCATCGACAGCAGCGGCGAAAGGCCGAGGCTTCGGTATGTGTTCGACGTATCGGACACGGGCGGCAGGGAATTTCCCAAGAGTCGCTACCTGTGGGAATACCGGGCGGAACACGCGGACGCGGTAAGCGCCATGCTGGAAAGCCGCTATGGTGTGGACGGAAAAGGAGGGCTCCCTGACCAGCTTGAGCGCATCGCGTCTCAGCTTGCGGAGGAATACTGGCGGGACTATAAGCGGGATATCCTCGCCATCGTTGACGATTCCTTTCTTTACGGGTATGATGAGTTCAACGTAGGAGCGGCTTTTCAAAGCGCCGCCGCCGTCAGCATCGCCTACTCGCTCATGTCCCGCTGCGGGCTTGAAGCGGACGACCGCTTCGAGCATGAGGATTTCCTGAGCATCTTCGATTTCAACACCCCGGAAGCCGCCGCCGAGCTGGGCACGGCGGTGAGCAGGATCAACGGAGAGGTGCTGCGGCAGATCGAAGTCACCATCAAGAATTACGAGCGTGAGAAATTCGCGGAAAGGAGCCATAGCCATGACAGAACTGACCTACACCAAGAACGGGGACTACCTGATTCCCGACCTGACGCTGAGCGAGACGCCGGAGGACGCGAGACCCCTGGGCAAGTACGGGAGACTGCGCAGGAGCTACCTTCAGGAGCACAGACCGGGGCTGTACAGCCGTCTGGTGCTGTCGGAGAAGCTGTTCCCGCATCTGCGGGAGATCGACGAGACGGCGAACCGGAGGCTGGAGCAGATGATGCCGGAGCTGATGAAGTCGGCGGGCGTGACGGAGGAGCTGAAAGCCCGCGACCAGATGAAATGGGTGGGGCTGATGAACAGCCTGAAAGCGCAGGCCGAGGAGATCATCCTCAGCGAGCTGGTGTACAACTGACCAATGACGCGCCGGAAGCGGAACCGGCGCAGCCTCCGATACCGCAGGCATACCAACTGAGCCTGTTCCCCACGGAGGAAGAACAAATCGCATATATCGCAGAAGCGGAGAGTTACACGCCCTCCGCTTTTTCCATGTCCATCCCGCAGTCGGATATCGACCACATTCTGCGCATGGAGGGCAACGCCGACTATGCCCGCATGAAGATCGCCACGGAGTTCTCCAAGGGCAAGAGCGTGGAAGAAATCGCGGCGTTTCTTCAAAGCAGCTTCCACGGCGGCAACGGCGTCGTCACCGAAAACGGCAGATATTCCGCGTGGTACGCCGAGGACGGCATCCACATCGCCAATGGGGACGCGGCAAGATACCTGACCTTCGCAAAGGTCGTAAGCTGGCAGGAGGCGGCTGAGCGCATCGGACAGCTTCTCACTCAGGGCGAATACGCCGCCAATGTGGAGCTTGCGGAAGCGCCGGGGCATGAGCGCGCGGAGCTGGCGCAGTCTATCTGGTATCTCCGGCAGGATTTAAGTGAAAAGGCGCGGGCGCAGGACTATCTTTCCTGCCTGTCGGATATGCGGGGCGGCGGTTTCCCGGAGGAAACGGCGCGGCTTGCCGGGCGGCTGAGAGACCCTGCGTTCCGTGAAGTCCTCATGGACGATTTTGCACAGCTCCGATCCGACTGCCGGGAGGACAGAAGCCTGCTGCGCTTTCACTACCACAAGCCGGACAAAATCGAGCAGGGTTTGCGGGAGCTGTCCCTGCCCCGCAGGGAATACCGCACCGAAATGGCGGAGATTCCCGCCGTGCAGCGGTTTATTACGGAGGACGAGATCGCCGCGACCCTGACCCGTGGCAGCAATATTGAAGGGAGCAAGGGGCGCATCTACGCCTATTTCAAAGAGAAACACAGCCCCAGGGAGCAGGCGGACTTCCTGAAAGACGAATACGGCATTGGGGGAAGCTCCCATGCGGTATCCGGCGCATCCCACAGCGGTGAGGATCACAGCGGCAAGGGCGTCAGCTTGAAAAAGCAGGACTGCCCGGAAATTCAACTGAACTGGGCGAACGTCGCCAAGCGTATCTCCGAGCTGATCCGCAAAGACCGTTTCCTGACCCCGGAGGAAAAGACACAGTACGAGCAGCTTCAGCGGCAGACCGCAGCGCGAAGCGCAGCATGGAATGACTACAACGCCGTAAAGGAAGCCCACCCGGACGACCTCGTGCTGTTTCAGGTGGGGGATTTCTTTGAGATGTACGGCGAGGACGCAAAGCAGGCGGCGGAGCTGCTGAATATGAACCTGACCTCCCGCAGTATCCCCGGTGCTGGCCGTGTGGAAATGTGCGGTGTACCGTCGCACAATTTAGAGATGTATGTAGAGAAACTGCGCGATAAGTATGATGTGACGATTGCCGAAGCGCCGGACTTTAGAGGTGAGCGCCGCGTCTATACCCTGCGTTCCGTTGACCATGAAGCGGAGGCCGCCATCGACGCGCAGGAAGCGGAGTTCGGTGCAGATGGCACAAGGGTGTTCCGCGACCCCGCCGCAGAGCAAGTTCAGCCCACGGTGCAGGAGCTGTTCGAGAGATACCGCCTGAGCGTGGGCAACGCGCTTTCCAAGGATGAAGCATTTCTCAACGCCTGCCGCAATTCCGACCGTCAAAACGCCTATCTGGAGGGCGCGGCGGCAATCCGGCGCATCGTCACAGAATCCGGCGATTTGCAGCTCACACGGCTCTATTTCGATATGCCCGCGTTCCACAACCGGCTCCATCAGGAGCTTTTGGACGAGCTTTACCCCACGCTGGCAACGACGGTTACGCCCTCGCCCTACAAGGTCACGCAGGCGGACATTGACGCGGCCTTGCAGCAGTGGAACGGCAGGATTGAAAGCAAGCACGCAGTTGTCCGCTATATGAAGGCTCACGCCCGCGACCGGGACACCGCCGCATGGCTGGCAGCGGAATACGGCGTTGACGACAGCTCCAAGCCGCTGCAAATCTCCGTGGGAAATTCCGAGCCGGTCACGCTGTCATGGGCCAAGGTGCAGCGGCGGATCGCGCAGCTTATCAAGGACGACAACTTCTACACCGAGCAGGAACAGGACAACTTTGACAACATTGACCCCATCGCCATCCGGGAAGCGCTTGCTGAACGAGGTATTGTAAATGGGCAGGTTGTGGATGCGGAGGCTAATCGCAACAGCCCCTTCGTCCGGCAGGTCATGGCGGATGTGGAGCGGATCGCGGCGCAGGAAGCGCAGGAAAGAATGGCACAGCAGGAAGAACCTGCCCTTGACCCCGCAGACCGTTTCCATGTGGTAAGCCTTGACCGGGGCTTCCGTACCCTGTACGCCGTGTGGGACGATGAAAACCACGGCTACTATGTGGACGCAGACGGCGTGACCGAGGAATTTACAAGCGAATGGCAGGCGGAGGCGTACCGGCTGGAGCTGCAAGGACAGGCGGAGCAGGCGCTTTTAGAGCGTGCAAAGGGGCTGATCTCCGACTTCTGCCGGAGTGAATACGGCTCAGAGGCGGATTTCAGCGACCCCGCGAAGGTCGGCGTCGCCTACACCACCGTCACCGACGATGAGATTCCCATTCAGGTGAATATCGACCTTGTGAATTACCGGCTGGAGCGCTATCTGGATGACGAGCATCTGGAAACCCGGCAGTACGGCTCTTTGCAGGAGCTTATTTCCAACGAGCTGGAAAACCTCGATTTCAGCGACCTCATTCATGTTTCGGATGAGGATGTGGAGCAATACCGCTGGCATGAACCGGAAGAACCGGCTCCTGCCCCGCAGAGAGAACCGTTCCCGTATTCCGTAGGGGATACGGTGTATTTGGAAAACGGCAAGCCGTTTATTATTGAGAGCATCGGTCTTTTTGATATTTCTCTCCGCGATCCGTCGCTTCGCTATCCCGTTTCCCGTGCGGAGAGCAGGGAGAGCTTCGCGCGGCTCATGGAGCGGTATCCGCAGCCGGAAAAGACCGCCGCAGAGAATACGACTGTCCCCGAAAAAGAACCAAAACCCGCCTACACCGAGGAAACCGTGGCGGTATATCCCGGTGACAAAAGCAACCTCCCCTATGATGTGGAGATTCGCACCCTGCGCTTTGACGAGCCGGAGCCTCCTTCTTTTGATAATGTCATGGACGTCAATCCCATTTCCGTGCAGGTAGGCGGCGAGTGGCAGACCTTCCCCAACCGTGAAGCCGCCGAAAAAGCCATGTACGAGGAGTATAAGGACAATCTTCGCCGGAACGCAGAAAACTTCCGCATCACCGATGATGCCCTCGGTGTCGGCGGCGCAAAAGCAAAGTTTCGGGCAAATATGGCGGCTATCCATCTCCTGCAAGAGCTGGAGTTTGAGGGCTTGCAGGCCAGCCCTGAGCAGCAGGAAATCCTCTCCCGCTATGTGGGCTGGGGCGGGCTTGCGGACGCTTTTGATGAAAGCAAGGATAACTGGAAAGCCGAATTTGCGGAGCTGTACGCCGCGCTATCCCCGGAGGAATACGCCGCCGCCAGAGCGTCCACGCTGAACGCCCACTATACCAGCCCCACCGTTATCCGCGCCATTTACGACGCGGTGGAGAACATGGGCTTCCAGACCGGCAACATTCTGGAGCCCAGCATGGGCGTGGGCAACTTCTTCGGTATGCTGCCGGAGAGCATGAAAAGCAGCAGGCTCTACGGTGTGGAGCTGGACAGTATCACCGGTAGAATCGCAAAGCAGCTCTATCCAAAGGCGGATATTACCGTGGCCGGCTTTGAAACCACCGACCGAAAGGATTTCTACGATCTCGCCGTGGGCAACGTACCGTTTGGACAGTATCAGGTCAGCGACCGGGCTTTTGACAAGCTCGGTTTTTCCATCCACAACTACTTTTTCGCAAAAGCGCTGGATCAGGTGCGTCCGGGCGGCGTGGTGGCCTTCGTCACCTCCCGCTACACCATGGACGCCAAGGACAGCGCCGCAAGGAAGTATATTGCCCAGCGCGCGGACTTCCTCGGCGCGATCCGCCTGCCCAACAATGCGTTCCGCGCCAACGCCGGTACGGATGTCGTTTCGGATATTATCTTTCTTCAAAAGCGGGACAGACCCATTGAGATCGAACCCGATTGGGTACACACGGGTATCTGGCGAAACCCGGGAGCGAACGCGGACGGCTTTGCCATCAATCAGTATTTCATCGACCACCCGGAGATGATTTTAGGCAGACAGACCTCGGAAAGCACGCAGTACGGCAGGCAGGACTTTACCGTTGCGCCCGTCGAGGGCGCAGACCTTGCGGAGCAGCTCAGCGGCGCAATTCGGAATATTCGGGGAACCTACGCGGAAGCGGAGCTGCCCGATCTGGGCGAGGATGAGACCATCGTGGAGACCGTCCCGGCAGACCCGAATGTGCGGAACTTCTCCTACACCGTGGTGGACGGGGAGCTGTACTACCGGCAGAACAGCATCATGACCAAGCCTGACTTCAACGCCACCGCAAAGGAGCGTGCCAAGGGTATGGTGGAGCTGCGGGACTGCGTGCAGAAGCTCATCTCTCAGCAGATGGACGGCTTTATTTCGGATGAAACCATCCGGCAGACGCAGGCGGAGCTGAATAACCTCTACGACGGCTTCACAGCAAAGTATGGGCTTATTAACTCCCGCGCCAACGCCCTGGCCTTTGCCGAGGACAGCTCCTACTATCTGCTCTGCTCTCTGGAGGAGCTGGATGAGGACAAAAACCTCAAGCGCAAGGCAGATATGTTCACCAGGCGAACCATACGGGCGCACGAGGCCGTGACCAGCGTGGACACCGCTTCGGAGGCGCTGGCGCTGTCCATCTCCGAAAAAGCCTGCGTGGATATGGAGTATATGTCTAAGCTCACCGGCAAAAGCCAGGAGGAACTGATCGACGAGCTGAACGGCGTTATCTTCCTCGACCCAGCGCGCGGGGAGTGGCAGACAGCAGATGAATATCTCTCCGGCAACGTCCGGCAGAAGCTGCGGGAGGCGGAGCAGGCGGTGCAGGACAGCCCCGGCTATCTGCCCAACGTGGAAGCGCTGCGACAGGCGCAGCCCAAAGACCTCGATGCTTCGGAGATAGAGGTGAGGCTGGGTGCGACGTGGATCGACCCTGCATATATCCGGGAGTTCATGTGGGAGACCTTCGAGACACCCTTCTACCAGCAGCGCATGATCGACGTGAATTATTCCGCCTTCACCGCCGAGTGGAACATCAGGAACAAGAACGCGGTCAGTTACAGCAATATTGCCGCATATATGACCTACGGCACGGAGCGCGCAAACGCCTATAAGATTCTTGAAGATACCCTGAATCTGCGCGACGTGCGCATCTACGATACCAAGCACGATGCGGACGGCAGGGAGCGGCGCGTGCTCAACAGCAAGGAAACCACCCTCGCCCAGCAGAAGCAGCAGGCCATCAAGGATGCGTTCCGGGACTGGATATGGCGCGACCCCGACAGGCGGCACACTCTGGTCGCAAGGTACAACGAGCTGTTCAATTCCACCAGACCCCGCGAATACGACGGCAGCCACATCACCTTTGCGGGCATGAACCCGGAGATACGGCTGCGGGAGCATCAGCTCAACGCGGTCGCCCATGTGCTCTACGGCGGCAACACCCTCCTCGCCCACGAGGTGGGCGCGGGCAAGAGTGCGACACGTTCGTAACTGAAAAGGTTACGCACAAGTCAGCTAACAATAGAATCGGGATTTGAAAGGAGTCCCTGAAAAGACTTGGAGAACTAATATTCCGATAGGTGGAATGATGGGGTAACGCCCTGAAACGCCTACCTTATAAACTGCGATATGCGGCAGTCCTCTGTAACAAGGATTGCGGTATAACGCTCGCTAAAGTCGGCGGAAATGCACCCAAACGGATTATGCCGTGGAAAGTGTCCCAGCGGTGGGATATGTGCATGATACGCCGGAGGTCTATAAACTGCCTATGGTCAGAATGTCATGGATGACTGACGAAATCCCGAATGTACGGGTCTAAAAGGCGCAGGAGCAGAAATGCTCCTTTCCGATTACGGAAGTATGTGAGGATGAGTAAGAATTTTTACTATGAAAGTCCTTGCGGTGTTACAGGAACCGCCCAGCATACAGGCTCAGAGGGACACCTAAGGGCAGATATGTACAGATAGGAATATTGGAACGTGGAAAGGCTGGAACACGGAGCCGGTTACAGGCTATGAGGTGTTGGATTGGAAAGCGTATTGCGTATAACAATCCTTTATCCAGTTGAGAGAGATGGCACAGTACCGTTGAAGCCGTAGAAATACGGTGGAGGGATGGCCATTAGTCGTCAGCAATCAATAAATTGAAAACTATACAGACACAAAGGTTCGAGTATGACTAAGAAAAGCGAAATCCTCTCGAAAGAAAGGAAAGTACCTGACTTTGGCAAACAAGAAGAAACCCTTGAAGAAACAAAAAATCCGCAATTCCGAATACTACGATATGCAGCTCGTTCTTGACGAACTGTATGCCGCAAGTGTCAAGGGGCAGCGGTTCTGCAATCTTGTGGAACTGATAAAACGCCCTGAAAACATCAAGTTAGCATATAGAAATATCCGAAAGAACAGCGGCAGTCGAACGGCGGGTGTGGATAATAAGACAATAAGCGATTTGAACAAATGGAACGAAAATGCTCTGGTCGCCCATGTTCAGCGCAAGCTGGACTGGTATATTCCTAATGCTGTCCGCAGAGTGGAAATACCAAAGGATAACGGGAAAACCCGTCCCCTCGGAATACCCACGATTATGGACAGGCTCATTCAGCAATGTATTCTGCAAGTATTAGAACCTATCTGTGAAGCAAAATTCTTCAAGCGAAGCAATGGTTTCAGACCAAACCACAGTGCAGAAAATGCCATTGCCCAAGCGGAGAGAATGATACAGAACGTCGGTTGCCACTATGTCATTGATATAGACATTAAGTCTTTCTTTGACAATGTGAACCACGGAAAACTGCTGAAGCAGATGTGGACACTCGGAATTAGGGATAAAAAGCTGCTGTCTATCATTTCTGCCATGCTAAAGGCAGAAGTGGCTGGAATCGGTTTTCCCGAAAAGGGTACGCCACAGGGCGGTATCATTTCCCCACTGTTGTCAAACATCGTCCTGAATGAACTGGATTGGTGGATTGTCAGCCAGTGGGAGGAAATGCCCACCCAAAGGAACTATGTACACAGAATCTATGCGAATGGAACTCCCGACAAAAGCAGTACCATCCGTACTCTGCGTAACTACACGAATCTGAAAGAGTGCTATGTTGTCCGTTATGCAGATGATTTCAAAATCTTTTGCAAAAAGCGGTCGGATGCAATCAAGCTGTTCGAGGCAACGAAACAATGGCTTTTGGAACGTCTGGGACTGGAAACCAGCCCGGAGAAATCGAAAATCGTAAATCTGAAACGCCATTATTCCGAGTTTCTGGGCTTTAAGCTGAAAGTTCGAACAAAGGGAAAGAAGCCTGAAGGACAGCCACGGTATGTAGTAGAAGCACATATCAAGGATAAGGCATTGTTGAAAATCCGGGAGAAAAGCAAGGAAATTATTGGGCAGATACGGCAGACCTATGACCCAGGAATGGAATATCGTCTGATACAGAAATACAACTCCTATGTCATGGGCGTTCATAACTATTACAGCATTGCAACCCATGTGAATATTGACTTTCACAAAATCGCTTTCGATGTCAAAAAGAGCCTTTACAACAGATTGAAGCACAGACTGCAAAAGAAAGGTCAAATCACAAACAGGTATATCAAGGAGAAATACGGCACAAGCCGGGAGGTGCGTTATCTGAATGGTCATGCCATCGTCCCGATTGCCTATGTTCAGCATAGAGTACCTATGGATAAGAAAAGTCGGGTAAACAAGTACACGCCAGAAGGACGGGTTGAGATTCATAAGAATCTTGCCGGTATCAATATGGCAGTACTCTATCATCTGATGAACAATCCATGCGGTAAGCAAAGTGTGGAATACAACGATAACCGCATTGCGCTCTATGTTGCACAGAAAGGAAAATGTGCCGTCTCCGGTGTGGAACTGGAAGCAAATCAGGTGGACTGTCATCACAAGCAGCCGTTGATGCTTGGGGGCAATGACAGCTACCAAAACCTGATTATTGTCTCCGCTGTGGTTCACATTCTCATTCATTCCAGTAATGAGCGCACCATCCGAAAATATCTGAAAGTGCTAAACCTGGATAAAAAGCAGTTGGCAAAGCTCAATAAACTTCGTGTGATGGCAGAAATGCTGGAACTCGTTTTCTAAAGGGCAAATCTGTTTGATGTATAGATTGTCATAAAAAGTGCTGACGATGGAAAGCCGTGTGATGGGAAACTGTCACGCACGGTTTGGAGCGGGGGAAAATCTGGAGGAACGGATATGCAGCCTGCGGCTGCATATCCCGCCCAAAGGATTACCTATCGCTATCCTTCGAGATGGTAGCCGCTGCCATGGAATCCAAACGGCTGGGGCTGTGCCACAAGTCCCTCTTTGTCGTTCCCAACCACCTGACCGAGCAGTGGTCGGGCGAGTTCCTGCGGCTGTACCCCTCCGCCAACATCCTCGTGGCTACGAAAAAGGACTTTGAGCCGAAGAACCGCAAGAAGTTCTGCGCCCGTATCGCCACAGGCGAATACGACGCCGTTATCATCGGCCACTCGCAGTTTGAGAAGATACCCGTATCCATGGAGCGGCAGCAGCGGCTTTTGGCGGAGCAGATCTTCGAGGTGGAGGAAGGTCTGCGGGAGCTGAAAAGCCAGCGGGCGGAGCGGTTCACCATTAAGTCTCTGGAGCGCACCAAGCGCGGCCTTGAAGCCAAGCTCAAAAAGCTCCAGGACAGCTCCCGAAAGGACGACGTTGTGACCTTTGAGCAGCTGGGCGTAGACCGTTTGTATGTGGACGAGGCACACAACTATAAAAATCTGTTTCTTTACACCAAGATGCGAAACGTGGCGGGGCTGTCCGCCACCGACGCCCAGAAATCCTCGGATATGCTGCTCAAGTGCAGGTATATCGACGAGATCACCGACAGCCGCGGCGTGGTATTCGCCACGGGCACGCCCGTCTCAAATTCCATGACCGAATTGTATACCATGATGCGCTATCTCCAGCACGACGCCATTCGCGGCAAGGGGCTTGCCCACTTCGACTGCTGGGCTTCCACCTTCGGAGAGACGCAGACCGCCATCGAGCTGGCTCCCGAGGGTACGGGCTACCGGGCGAGGACGCGCTTTGCCAAGTTCTTTAATCTGCCTGAGCTCATGACCCTGTTCAAGGAGGCGGCGGATATCAAGACCTCCGACCAGCTCAACCTGCCTACGCCCACGCCCATCTATCACAACGAGGTGGCGCAGCCCACGGAGATACAGAAGCAGATGGTGCAGGAGCTGTCCGAGCGCGCCGCAAGGGTACACGCCCAGCTTGTTGACCCCGGCACGGACAATATGCTCAAGATCACCTCGGATGGGCGCAAGCTGGGGCTTGACCAGCGCATCATCAACCCCGACCTGCCGGACGACCCGAACAGCAAGGTCAATCGCTGTGTGGACAACATCCATCGCATCTGGCAGGACGGGCAGGCGGACAGGCTGACCCAGCTCGTGTTCTGCGATTTGTCCACCCCGAAAACCGGCGCGACCGGGGCGAAGGCGGCAAAGACGGCGGGCGGAAACCTGGACAGCCCGGAGCTTCACGCGCTGGAAGCTGTCATTGGGCAAGATGCAGCCGAAGAACCGGCGTTCACGATTTACGACGACATCCGGGAAAAGCTCGTCGCCAGAGGAATCCCCCGCGAGCAGATCGCATTCATCCATGAAGCCAACACCGAGACGCGGAAGAAGGAGCTGTTTGCAAAGGTGCGCTCCGGTCAGGTGCGTGTGCTCATGGGCAGCACCTTCAAAATGGGCGCGGGTATGAACGTGCAGGACAGGCTTGTGGCGCTCCACGACCTCGACTGTCCGTGGCGGCCGGGCGATCTGGAGCAGCGCAGCGGGCGCATCATCCGTCAGGGCAACCGCAACAAGGAGGTACACATCTACCGCTACGTCACGGAATCCACCTTCGACGCCTACCTCTGGCAGACGGTGGAGAACAAGCAGAAGTTCATCTCCCAGATCATGACCTCAAAATCCCCCGTTCGCTCCTGCGAGGATGTGGACGAGACTGCTCTTTCCTATGCGGAGATCAAGGCGCTGTGCGCCGGAGACAAGAGAATTAAAGAGAAGATGGACTTGGATGTGGACGTTGCCCGCCTGAAGCTCATGAAGGCCAGCCATCAGAGCCAGCAGTTCCGTCTGGAGGACAATCTGCTCAGGCATTTCCCCGAACAGATCCGGCAGAACGAGAGCTTCGTGGAGGGCTTCACCGCCGATATGCAGACGCTCTCGGCACATCCGCACCCCGTGGACGGCTTTGCGGGCATGGAGGTCAAGGGCGACCTTCTCACCGACAAGGACAACGCGGGCGCTGCCATTCTGGAAGCCTTCAAGGACGCAAAGGGCATGGAGCCCGTTCCCATCGGCAGCTATCGCGGCTTTGCCATGTCCCTGACCGTGGAGGACTTCGGACGGGACTTTATTCTCACCCTCAAGGGCAAAATGAACCACCGCGTGACGCTGGGCAAGGACGCGCGGGGCAACCTCACCCGCATCGACAACGTTTTGAGCGCCATGCCGGACAGATTGCAGAATGTCCGAAACACGCTGGACGCGCTCACCGCGCAGATGGAGACGGCAAAGGCGGAGCTGGGCAAGCCCTTCCCCCAGGAGGATGAGCTGCGGACAAAATCCGCACGGCTTGCGGAGCTGAACGCCGAGCTGAACATCGACGACCGCACGCCCATGGAGCAGATGGCGGAGGACGCGCCCGCCGTGCAGAGCGCAAAGGCGGAGCGCCCCTCCGTGCTGGCAAAGCTGAAAGCGCCGCTGTCCCAGCCCTGCGCCGAGGACAAAATCAGGCACAGGGGCAAGGAGGAACGCTAAAAAAACGGCGGCTCCGGCGAAAAACGGATTTTGTCGGAGCCGCTTCACTACAGCTCAATGAAAGGAAGGATGCACCAATATGAAGGATATTCCCGTTTACAGATTTCCCGCCGAGCACGCCCGTGAAAACGGCGAGCTGGAGCTTTACCGCGCCTCCAATAAGGCCAGCGCCGCCTGCAAGGAGGCCATTGAGAAGGCGATCTCCGAGCATTATTGCGATAATGTCCTGCACAGGGAAGCCGTCGCGCAGGTGGCGGAGCAGTTCGGGCATGAGCGCATCTTGTATGTGCTGGCGATTACCATCCGGCAGAAGGATTGGGATGGGCGGTTCTCTGCGGATAACAAGCAATGGGCAAAGACCGTTCCCGTTTCGGAGAACCCCGACGCATGGGGGACGGATCGGAACTGCTATCTGGCGGTGAACAGCCACAGCGGGCTGGTTGACCTGTTTACCAAGCTGGCGCGGGAGGACGCAAGGGCGCATGAGCGCAAGCCCTCGGTGCTCGGCAGACTGAAAAACAGACCGCCCGAAGCGGCGGCGGAGGCCGTCAAAAAGACAAAGGAGCCGTCCCTGTGAGCGCGCAGTTCATGCGCCGGAGCATCCGCATCTCCGTTCGCCTGACGGAGGAAGAGCACCGGCTGCTGAAGGAAAAGATGGCGCGGATCGGCGTTACCAATCAGGAGGCGTTCCTGCGGAAGATGGCGCTGGACGGGCTGGTGATCAGGCTGGATTTGCCGGAGCTGAAGCAGATGATCTCGCTTCTGCGCTACACGAGCAACAACATCAACCAGATCGCCAAACGGCTCAACGAGAGCGGCAGAGCCTACGATACCGACCTTGCGGAGATTCTGGAAAAGCAGAAGCAGCTATGGGGACTTGCCAACAAAATTCTTATGAAGCTGTCCACCATTCAGTGAGCAGGCAGAAATATACGATAAGCCCATGCTGCCGGCATCCTTGTTTTAGGGCAGCTCTTTCTGTATAATGAAATCAAAAAGGACGGAAAACGACTATGAAATTCATTTTGAAACTGCTGCTTGCGCCCCTTATGCTGGTTTTGTGGATCGTGGAATGGGCGCTCACGCTGGCGCTCAAGGCTTCCGCCGTGGTCTGTGTCATCGCCTCCGCCCTGTTTCTGCTTTCAGGCTTCTTTTACTTTGTGGACGGCAACGTGCAGAACGGCTGCATCTGTCTGGGCATTGCGTTTCTGCTTTCACCCTACGGACTGCACTATTTGGCGGTGAAGCTCACAGCGCGGTTTATCGGCATGAGGATTCTGCTCAAAGAGCGAATCTACGGATAAACGGAATATGCGGAATGTGAAAAGGCGCAGGCTCCCTCCTGCGTCTTTTTCCATGGAGGGAATATGGCGACCACACGAATCATACCCATGCACTTAAACAAGGGCAAGACGCTGGCGCAGTGCCTTGCCGACCGGACGGAGTACGGCATGAACCCGGATAAGACCGAGGGCGGCGCGCTGATCTCCGCGTTCGCCTGCGAGCCGGAGACCGCCGTTTCCGAATTTGCCCTGTCCAAGCGGGAGTACCGGGAGCTGACCGGACGGGTGCAGGAAAGCGACGTCATCGCCTATCAGGTTCGGCAGTCCTTTAAGCCCGGAGAGGTTACGCCGGAGGAGGCCAACCGCATAGGGTACGAATTTGCCAAGCGCTTCCTAAAGGGCCGGCACGCTTTTCTCGTCTGCACCCACACCGACAAAAAGCACATTCACAACCACATCTACTGGAACTCCACGACACTGGACTGTACGCGGAAGTTCAAGAACTTCATCGGGAGCTACCGCGCTGTCCGCAGGCTGTCCGACCTGATCTGCACCGAGCACCGGCTGTCCGTGGTGGAGAATCCGCAGAAACACGGGCTGAGCTACAACAAATGGCGCGGCGGTCACGACAAGCTCTCCAACCGCGATCTTCTGCGCATGGCGATAGACGCGGCGCTTGAAAAGCAGCCAAAGGACTTCGACGTGCTTTTAACCCTTTTGAAATCCTCCGGCTATTCCGTTGCCCGAAAGGGCAGGCTGTCGCTGCGGCACGAAAACCAGAAACAGAGCATCCGCCTGGATTCCCTGGGCGAGGGATATTCCGAGCAGGAGCTGCGCGCCGTCCTTGCGGGAAGCAGAACGCACAAGCCCTTCGTTAGGAAAAAATATCCGAAGCGCAGGGAGCGCGCCACGCTGATTTCCGACATTGAGGCGAAGCTCAACGCAGGAAAAGGCTACCGCTACGATCAGGCGATGAAGGTGGTAAAGCTCAAGCAGATGGCAAAGACGCTGATATATCTGGAGGAAAAGGGCTTTGCCGATTTCGACGCACTTGCCAATGCCGCCGCCGATGCGGAGAAGCGGTTCTATGATTTGAAGGCGGCCATAAAGGCGGCGGAAGCGCGTATGGGCGAGATACAGACCCTGCGGACGCACATCATGAACTATTCCAGGACGCGCAGCGTTTACACCGGCTACCGCAAGGCGGGGTACTCGAAAAAATACCTTGCGGAGCATGAGGGGGATATCCTCATCCACAAGGCGGCGAAGAAAGCCTTTGATGCGTTTGGCCTGAAAAAGCTGCCCACGGTCAGGAGCCTGAACGAGGAATTTGCAAGGCTGCTGGCAGAGAAAAAGGCGGCCTATGCCGAGTACCACCGGGCGCAGGAGCAGATGCGGGAGCTGCTGATCCACAAGGCCAACGCCGCCTATCTGCTGGGGCTGGATGAACAGAACCGGCAGACCACCGAGCGGCAGCGCGAGGAAAAATAGCGATGGCACATCGCGCAGCCACAGATGAAATCTGTGTTGCAGGGGGTATGGGGAACGCCCCATCAAGCAAAAGGCGGGGACTCGTCAGAGTCTCCGCCTGCTGTCTTTTGGCTCCAAAAGACCTTGCTTGCCACGTTTGTCGGGAACCTCACATTACTCGGGGAGAGCGTTGTTCCCTGTTTACATGCGGAAGCCAAAACAAGCAAGGGAAACGAATTGTTACAAGGGCTCTTTCACAAAGCCTATGCAAAATTCGATTTTATAACAGAACGATGCTTATCTCAATCGATGAAACTTGCAGCCGTTCCGAGGAAAGTGGCCTCTCTTACCCGATACCATAGCAAGACACAGTACCGTCAAATTCTTCTTCTGCGCTTTCGCAAGGTCACGGCAGCCCCTGCTGCAACGAGCATAATGCCCGTCATTACCATGCTGACCGCGCCTGTCTCAGGCGGACCCACTTCCTTCTCTGTAACCGTGACAATGCATTCGGCTACATGACCTCCGTCTTCTGAAACTGCCGTCACTTTCGTTGAGCCAAGTTTTGTGCCGATAATTTCCGCCTGAGCATCGCCCGGAGTGAGGCGGATAATGCTGTCGTCTTCAACATACCATTTGATGTTTTTGTTCGTTGCATTCACGGGATTAAACGCTACATCCAAGGTGATTTTATTGTTCAATCCGACTTTAGCCGTTGCAGGAAGGGCAATGGATTCAACGCCGTAGTTCGTATCATCCTTAACGGTGACAGTGAACTGTCCCGACACGCCGTATGCAGTGGTTCCGGTTACGACAACGCTTCCTTCGGCAAGTGCGTGCATAACGCCGAATTCATTTATCTCAATGACGCCTTCTTTATCCATTGAGTAGGTCAGATCGGTTTCGGTTGCCGAAACGGGCTCAAAGGACGGCCTGATAAGCGTTCTTTCGCCAATAACCATTTCCACATCGGAAAAGCTCACAGCGGTTGCGTTTTGAACGACTGTAACTTCAGATGTTACGGCTTTATTGCCGTCGGTTGCGGATATAATGGTTTTGCCGTATCCTACCGCCGTAAGTACGCCGCTTTCGGAAACATGCGCTATCGATTCATCTGCTGAATGCCAAACCAATTTGTCAGAAACAGCTCCTGCCTCGCTTCCGGAAATCTCTATTGGCAGCACATCGCCTTTGTTTACCTTGATTGCGGAAGGAATTTCCCATTCTGTAAACCAGTCCTCTGCCGTTCCACCTACGATTTCGGTAATCGTATCGTTGTCAATTACCTGGGTGGTTCCGTCAAAAGAAGCAATCAGTCCTGAGTCATATGTACTTGCAACGGAAGTCATCACGCTGAAGTCTTTCCACCCATCATCAACCAGAGTAGAAACATAGGCGTTGAAATTCACGCTTACGTCTGCGGAATTTCCATGCGTGAACAGAATTTTGTATCCGCCGTTCGGCATATAAATCGAGGCTTCAGTCCTTTCTCCATCTTCTTCCGCATCTGCGAATGAATCGAAGATAAAATCATTCTCATCAAAGCCGGTTATGCCTTCCGAAGAAACCTGCGCCACTACATTGTTTTCTGCATCGTAGATGGTGGCAGTAACCGGTACGTCTGCCTTATAGCGGATTTTGATTAATTCACTAATGCCGGCGGTGTCTGCTACATGATGATTCTTAACAGGGGTACGCATTCCTCTGATTTCGGAGCATATGCGACTGAGCACCTCCGAATCCTTACACAATCCGCCATGATCAGCTGAGTGAAAATCGACCCTGAGTTTCACAATCCCATTAACGGCACCTGTTGCACTAATGCCTTGAACAGTGCTATCGCCGTTTCTGTCGTATATTATGTCGTCCAACTTTTTTCCGCTCCTATATAGGGCCGTTTTTGTTGTTGAATGACCTGATGTTGTGCAGATTAACAAGGTATCAACCTCCATCAGGGATGCAAGCGACCACTGGCTTATGACGTCCCCCTTTAACGCAGTTTCACGAAAATACCTGTGGCTACGGTCAGTTCCATTCGTCAAATGGGGGTTTATGCGCTCACTTCCATTGAGGATCCTATAATAATCACCAATGGAACCGATAGCTTCCAAATTCGACCATGGATTCCACCAATTATCACTGTTGAAGTTAAGCATGGGTATTTGACGAATGTATTCGTCGCTCGGCAACAGCTGGTATGTGGTCGGCGAATTTTTTGCCCATCCGCGTACCCACCAATTTGCCGTAATAGCATCAATCCAAAAGTCCTTGCCGAGGACGTTTAAAGTCTTCCTGGCATCCCCTCTCTCTATTGGGAGCAAGGATGCGTATGTCCCGAAAAGGGGGGCTGCTATCAATATGGCTTTGGATACCAACAACTTGTTAGCGTTGCTCTTCGCTATGAATGCAGAGGCTAACAATCCGCCTGTGCTGTGGGTTACAAAGATGACGCTGTCGTAATGGTTTTTCCGAATGTCCCTTTCAAGCTTTTTGACGCTGTCGTTCAGATCCTCCAGCCAGTTGTATGGAAAGAATCTCACATCATACTCATCGACAAATTCCTTCCTCAAGCGGTTTACCAGTTTTTTGTATGTATTCCTCGTACCGTACTCATCATGGTCATAATCAACATGCAGCTGAGTCCCATTCCCGTACTCATCTTGGTAGAATTTCCTTAAATTTTCCTGCCCAAATATAATATCTAAATCAACTATATTTGCAGGAAGCCGAAGCCACAGGCATTTTCCTCCGTTTGTTCCGTCGGGACCATCGTACAGCTCGGAGCCCAAGTATCCGGGCAAAACGTATATCGCTTTCTTTGCCTTTCCTGTGAGTCCGAGGATTTGGTTTGCTAAATCCGCAAGGACAGTGCTGAAATCGGAGGAGATATCCGCTTTGATGCCGCCTGTTGTGTCGGGTAACGCATCATAGGTTGAAAACTCGCTCTCTTCTGTAACGACAGAGGTGGTGATACCGGCTGTCAAAAGCGCATCTGCGACTTCCTGCAAGCTGTTAAATCCATGCCTGTTTGCAATCTTATAACCTGAATCTGTCAAAACGACTGCAAACTTATATGAATCGCTGCTCCACGGAATCGTTTCGCCATCGACGAGGTAGCCCAACCCATCAATGACCGTTTCCGGATCATCACCGCCGCCACCGGCAGAGATGCCGTTGAGCACCTAAACCATTTCGGAAGTGCTGTTCATCCATAGAGAATGATTGAGCTCATGGATAATTGTTGAATCCATTCCATCCTCCTCTATGTCACGGTATTCAACGATGCCTATTCGCAAGTTTACTCCTTGCGTCTCCAATGAGTTGACAAAGGATGTTATCCTTGTCTTGACGTTTTCGATGGCGCCGCTCATTGAACCTGTAGAATCAATAACGAACACCAGTTCAGCATTCTTTTGAACGGTGGCAGTTTCCGGCTCGGCATGTATGCCATGGACAGGCAATGCGGAAACAAGAAATGCCATTGTCAACAGCAGAGCTGTCAACAGTTTGGACGTGTGTTTCATAATGAAACCCTCCTTCTTTAATTATTTATAGAGTTATCGGCATTAGCCGTAGCTCCAAAAGCATCTTTTTTCGATATGTGTTTCGTTCGCCATGGAGATGGAAAATAGCGAAACCGCCAAAAACTTCTCCGTGCTTTCGTATAAGAGCTGCAAAAGGAAGAACACATGCCTGTATCCCCTTCTTTTGGTTGTTAGGTGTTGGGTTGAAGCTATATCTGTTTGCAACCATATAATTTGCGTTAGTAAACTGAGCTGCAAATTCATAGCTGGTGTTGCTGCGCAGCCGCGTCCTCTGCCGAGTTCACGACGGCTTCCGTTCTGAGTTACGAAGGATACTGCGCATAACTGCCAAATGTATATTTATGCGCTCTCCTAAATTGGAAAACAGTATGCGAAGAACCGTTCTGCATAATCAAATAATACCTATGTTCAGCGGAGCTTCTGTCCTTCTCATGCCATAATTGTACACAATTGCGGCAATATCTGTCAATGCCGCAAATGCATATATATGCATTATATGCAAATATATTTTCCTTATAAGGGGGCATTGCGAATGATGGGCAGTGTTGCGCGTAAATAGAAAAGCAAAGCCGCCTCAAGCGGTGGGTCTTATTCAGCCAATGTTTAGTCAGCACATGCACCATATAAAAACGCAAGATCTGTATTTTTTATCTGATTCTGCGTTTAAGGAGCCATTCCCAAAAATGTGACCGTGATGCCAGCGCAGTACCAGTGAATCTGAGTAAGTATTTCGTCACCCTGAATCACGAATCGCTGATGAATCTTCTGCGAAAGAATATCCACGACAAACGTGGCATTGCTAGCTAGCTAGATTCCAATAAATTTTAATGCGTTCACAATAATTATTAGCTATATAAGATAATACGGAAAATAAGATTTTGTATTCAAGTCAATCCACCATTGTTCCTTTTGCTGCCTTTCGTAGTATGACTGATGTACTGTTTTCTTTTTGGATGAGTTCAGGTGCTTGACTATCAACAGTGGATACACCGATGCTGACTGCATAAATAACCCTGGCGGTACCGCTTGTGTAGTAACGCATTAACTCTTTTGAATTAAGGATAAAATGTTCATGGTCAAGTTTGATGAAGTGGACAAATGTTTCAATATTGCTTTTCGCGTGGAAGCATGCTATAATAAAAAAGCTGACAACAATGGTTGCTATCAATCCTTTTGCCTGAAGTTTTAGCGGAACGGATAATCTTCATATTAAGAGTGCAATCGGGTTGGCTTGCAATGCTGTGCAAAGATAATTTGCGGGGTTGCAATGTTATGCAAAGATGTTTTGCGAGATTGACAAGCACTGTTGATAGACTGCAAATATAAAATCAAGTAAAATATAGCTGCAAGAAAAGGAGGTGCTTCACATGAGCAAAAAACTTGCAGATAGCATTATTTCTCTACGAAGAAAGCATGGATTTTCACAAGAACAACTTGCTGAAAAGATAGGTGTTACCAGACAGGCAATCTCAAACTGGGAACGTGGAGTTTCCCATAGTTAAAGATACCACACCCAATATCACAAACTCACGCTTAAAC
>ERZ1673699.690-NODE-690-length-34742-cov-16.595353_pt1 | contig 34742 bp, 29 predicted proteins | sample MGYA00580229_ERZ1673699 | MGnify/ENA primary metagenome ERZ1673699 (study PRJEB41218, sample SAMN15661785) | gut metagenome | host: Homo sapiens | place: Canada: London | collected 2015-08-20/2019-03-30 | study: EMG produced TPA metagenomics assembly of... | reverse complement strand
CCACTGGGGCTTTGATTGCGTCGCATTGCGCCGCCGCCCTGTTCGAGCCCACTGGACACCCCACCAAATAAAAAAATCCGCCGTTGCAATGCAACAGCGGATTTTTTGGTGGGGTGCCCAGTGGGACTCGAACCCACGGTCTCCAGATCCACAATCTGGCGCGTTAACCGACTACGCTAAAGGCACCACATAATGCGCCCGAAGGGACTCGAACCCCCGGCCCACTGCTTAGAAGGCAGTTGCTCTATCCACCTGAGCTACGGGCGCACGTTGTTATCCCAATGGGTTCCATTATGGCGGCAGTTCTGTGTCGGCACAGGCTGCGAAAGAAATAATACCATACCTATCGCATTCTGTCAAGGAAAATCTGAAAAAAGTTTCAACTTTTTTGCCCTGTGGGCAAAAACAGACGCTCCGGCGTGCACAAAACGGCCTTACAGCAGCCACATTCCGGCAAAGCCCAGCACAAAGCCCAGCACAAAGCCGCACACCACGTCCCGTACATGATGTACCCCGGTGAGCACCCGCAGACAGCAGATGAGCAGGGCAATGCCCACCATCACGCAGCCCGCAGCGGGGTAGAAATACAGCCACACCGCCGCCAGCACGGCGGCGCTCAGCGCGTGGCGGGAGGGCATGGAGTGCCCACGGCTCTCCTTTGCCACCAGCGGGGTAAAGCCGGGCTGCTCGTAGGGGCGGGGGAAGTGCAGCCGGCTGCGCAGCAGCGTGCCGCCCCAGAACACCAGCCCCGGCACAAAGACGGAACGGGCGATGAGCACCATAAAGTCCAGCGCGGCCTGCTTCTGGGTGAGGAACAGCCGCGAGAGCCGGACGTTCAGCAGGCACAGCAGCACCGGATAGCACACAAAGGGTACCAGCGGCAGCCACCGATCCAGAAAAACGACCAGCCGCTTTACAGCCGGGTGGGTGTTGAACCAGTGATAGATGGGCTTATACTGTTCGGCGGTCAAAGCAGCTCTCCTCCTGTCGGGTCGGACATCAGAAGCAGGTGTCCAGATAGTTTTCCACATCAAAGGGCTCCGGGGTGGAATCCTTGCGCAGGTACAGCGGGTGGTGCGGGTGTCCCTTTTTGCTGCGCTTGCCAAAGGTGACCCACGGGATCTCCCGCTCCCGCGTCAGGGCTACCATCTCCCGCATCAGACCGGGCAGGTAGTCCCGCTTTTCGATCAGGGTGCCCCATGCCGCCCACATGGTAGGCTCGGTCTGCGCCAGCACGGCCTGCAGCCAGCGCAGGTTTTCATCGCACAGGGCGCGGTCGGGGGTCTTATCCATATCGTTTGGGTCGGTGGCGCGCTGGGGGTAAACGTTGAACATGATCCAGCTGTCAAAGCCGTTGGCGGCGGCCAGACGCTCCACACTTTTTAAGGTGGGGTCCAGCGCGCCGGGCTGGGCGGTGCTGGGGTTGATGCCGATGCACACCAGCGGGTGCCTGCCCACACGCCCCAGAACATAACGGTAGTTTTGGTAGGTGTGGGGCTCGTAATACCATACGCCGCCGGCGTATTCGCCCGCCTTGAGCACGGGCAGAGAAACGGTCTGCATGATAGTAAACTCCTGTCGGTTTTGAATGTCGTTATTATCGTACCTGAATCTACCGGGAAAATCAACAGTTTTAGCCCCAAAATACTGCCTTATTTCTGTTTTTGTGGTATACTGGGGGTGTTCCGGTGCGGCAGGGGGACTGCGGCACCGTGTTTATAGAAAAAAGGAGTTCTTATGCTGGAAGATTATAAAAGTGCACTGCGCGCAGGGCAGCGCGCCTATCGTGCCCGCATAGCCCGCGGCCAGTCGCCCTATCTGGCTGTTCTGGACGATGTGCTCAAGGGCGTGGATATCGTGGCGCAGGAGCCACTGGGTCTGGTGGAGATCCCATCGGACAGTCTTGTGGGCACCAAGACCAGCGGACGGCACACTGCCTTTTCGTATGACTTTATGCCCTTGCTGGAGCCGGATACCGAGTTTGCTGTCAAGTGGTCGAACCTGTGCGACGCGCATCTGGAAGAGGGCATCCATACCCCCATCATCGCCTTTGAGTACATGAACCAGTTCTATGTGCAGGAGGGCAACAAGCGGGTCTCGGTGCTCAAGTATTACGGCGCCGTCAAGATCCCGGGCACGGTCACCCGGCTCATCCCCGCCCGCACCGACGAGCTGGAGAATAAGATCTACTACGAGTTTCTGGATTTCTATAAGCTGTCCAAGGTGAACTATGTGCATTTCTCCAAGCTGGGCGGCTATAGCAAGCTGCAGACGCTGGTGTGCAAGGCCAGCGGCGAGGCATGGTCGGAGGATGACCGGCTGAACTTTGCAGCTTTTTACACCATGTTCCATCAGCAATTCGAAGCCTTGGGCGGCACGTCCATGGGGCTGACTACCGGCGATGCGCTGCTGGTGTACCTGTCGGTGTACCGCTACTCCGACACCTACGACGCCACCCCTGCGCAGGTGCGGCAGAACCTAGAAAAGCTGTGGAACGAGGTAAAGGTGCTTACCGAGCCCCACGGTGTGGAACTTTCGTTGGACCCGCCCAAGAGCCCCGCAGAGCCGCTTTTGTCCAAGCTGAATATCTTCAGCCCCAGCAAACAGCCCAGTGAGCTACGGGTGGTGTTTCTTCACGAGTACAACGCCAAGATCAGCGCATGGGTGCGTGCGCATGACGAGGGGCGCGAAGCGCTGGCTAAGGTTTTCCCGGACAAGGTGTATATCAGCAGCTACGAGGACGTGAACCCGGAGGTGGACGCGGAGCAGGTGCTGGAGGAGGTAGCCCACAACAATGCAGACGTGGTGTTCACCACCAGCGTACGGATGTACAACGCCTGCCTGAAGGTGGCGGCGCAGCACCCCAAGACCCGCATCCTGAACTGCTCGCTGAACGCGCCGCACCCGCTGGTGCGCACCTACTATCCCCGCACCTATGAGGTGACCTATCTGCTGGGGATGCTGGCCGGCATCATGACCAAGACCGGGCATATCGGCTATGTGGCGGCAAACCCCGTGTATGGCGTGCCCGCTGCGATCAACGCCTTTGCACAGGGGCTGAAGAGTGTGCGCCCGGCAGGCCGTATCCGGCTGCGCTGGGCTTGCCAGACTGATGCAGCCCACCCGCTGGATTTTGCCGACTGCCCGGAGATCGACATGGTCTACGCCCGGGACAGCCGGGAGCCCGCCGATACCAACCGGGACTACGGCCTGTGCCGCAAGCTGCCGGACGGCAGCTTGCAGCCGCTGGGGCTGCCGATCTGGCGGTGGGACACCTTCTATGTGGAGATCGTGCGCTCTATCTTTGACGGCAGCTGGGACAACGCAGCCACCACCCGTGCGGTGAACTACTGGTGGGGGCTGCGCAGCGGCGCAGAGGATCTGGAGTATCAGGAAACACTGCCCAGCGGTACGCGGCAGCTGCTGGATCTGCTGGAAACGCTGCAGGGCTCGGATAATGTGCACATCTTCCCGGAAAAGCTGTATGATAACGAGGACAACCTGCACTCCCCGGAGAATAGAGTTTACAGCCCCAAAGAGCTGATGGAGATGGATTGGCTGGATGCCTGCGTACACGGCAAGCTGCCCCATTACGATGAACTGGACGTCAAGACCCGTACCGTGCTGGCGATCAACGGACTGGACAACGTAAAGGGTCTGGAAAAATGAGCCGGCCTGACCGGAGACAGAATGGAGCATACGAACGTGAAAATTCTTGCCATCTCAGATGTCCCGTCCAAGGCGCTGTGGGACTATGACACCCGTGCCCGGCTGGAAGGCATCGACCTGATCCTCTCCTGCGGGGATCTGCCCAAGAAGTATCTGGAATATCTCACAAACTTTACCGCTGCACCTATCCTGTATGTGCACGGCAACCACGACGGCAGCTACCAGACCGAGGGCGAGCCCGGCGGCTGCATCTGCGTGGACGACCAGGTGTACACATGGAAGGGGCTGCGCATCATGGGGCTGGGGGGCTGTCAGCGCTATAATAAAGAGGATACCTACCAGTACACCGAGAAAGCCATGCGCCGCCGTGCGCACAAGCTGGAGCATCAGGCGCACAAAAAGGGCGGCATCGACCTGCTGCTGACCCACGCCCCGGCCAAAGGGCTGAACGATGGGGACGACTGTGCCCACAGGGGCTTTGAGTGCTTCAACGAGATTTTGGATGAGTACCAGCCGAAGTGGTTCATCCACGGGCACATACACCTGAATTATGATGCAAAGCTGCCCCGGGTATGCACCCGCGGCAACACCACCGTCATCAACGCCACCGAGCGCTATGTGTTCGAGATCCCGGACCCGGACCCGGCAGAAGAGCGTAAGACCCTCTGGCGGATGCTGGGGTTCTGAGTGATTGCTGCTTATGCAAAAAAAGACACCGCACAGCTGTGCGGTGTCTTTTTTGTTTATGGAGCCTTATTGTGGGAATGGCGGGCGCGGCAACAGTGCGGTGCAGCCTGCGGCCCTGTGGAAAAAATTACAGTTCCAGTTTGCCAGAGAATTTGTTGATAACGTAGTAGGCTGCGCCCTCCTCGGGCTTGACGTATACCTTGCAGGACTGCACACCGACCTTGTGGGTGGTGCGGTAGTCTGCCTTGGCACGGTCGATGATGTCGGTGATGTTGTACTGCTCACCGCCCATCTCCACGTACAGCTCGGGTGCCAGCGGCGGGCGGCCGCGGCGGGCGGGAGCCTTGGCGGATTTGCGGGTCTTGCCCTCGGCAGCCGGAGCATCGGCTGCGGGAGCAGAAACTTTCTTTTCAGGCATGATGCATAACCTTCCTTCTGTATTTGATCATGGTGCAGCAGGGCTGCACCGGCGGGCTCCAATGGATCTATCGTAAGGCAGAAGCGGTGCGGAAAGCGCACGCCTGTCTGCCCCATACGAACCGATATGAAAACGTTTGCATAAAGAAGCTGAGTTTATAATTATATAATATGTTTTTGAAATTCATTTGTAAAGCCTTTTTCATAAAAAACATTGTAAAATCGGTAAGAAACGGTGGAATAAATGGTCGGAGCAGGGTTTTGATGCTTTTTTCTCGGGTATAGTACGACCTTTCGGCAAAACAGGCGGTCGTTTCCGGAAATGCCGGGCAGCACTGCGGCTATAAATACGGGCGGCAAAAAACACTCCCTGCAAGGGCGGAATAAGGCAGAACAGAACTGCCGGCGCACGCAGGATGTACCGCATATAAAAAAGAAACGTCCCGACAAAATCGGGACGCTTCTTTTTTATGCCGGTGGTGGGGGTCGAACCCACACGTGTTATTAGCACAAGGGATTTTGAGTTTTCGAGAGGGTTTTCCATTTGGTGTCATCTGGTGATCTTTAAGGTCATCTGGTGCCCGGTTTTAAAGCGAAAAAACAACAGCAACATGAAACAATACCTGCTCGCTTCTCTGTACAACGCACCCACCACGATGCAGCTTTCCTACCAGAACCAAACCAACCACGACTTAGCGATGCGGGGGTGATGAAAATTTCAAAGAAAGCAACCACGATTGCCATCGTCAACCAGAAAGGCGGCACCGGCAAGACCACCACCTGTGAAAATCTGGGCATCGGGCTGGCGATGGAGGGCAAAAAGTCCTGTTGGTGGACGCTGACCCGCAAGGCAGCTTGACCATAGTCGCTTCGCTCCTATGGCTAGTTGTGCGCACTGCGTGCAGATTTATATTTGTCCGCCATGCGGACATTGCCATCAGCATGGGCTGGCAGCAGAATATTCCAAGCTGCTGACAGAAAAGAAAGCGCGCTACCCGGGCTATCGCAAGGCGAAAGAAGAAATGCAGGAGCTTCTTCGAGCGCAGAAAAATATTGAGCGTTTCTTCGATGAGGAAAAGAAGCCAGAGCAAACCGAACATTCCAGATAAACAATACGACCCTGAGAACTTTGCCGCTTATGCGGCAGGGTTCTCAGGGCCTTTTTTGCTTTTATTGCTCAGTCTGTACTCAGAATAGCATTTCCGGTGCTTTCAAGTTGTTTAGCAATCATGCTTTCCAGTTCCTGCGTGATCGTTGCACAATTTGCAACACGGTAATTCCAGAAATAAGAAACACCTTCGCACTCTTCCACGGACAAATCGCTGTTGACTAAAAGCAAGCTTTCTGGTGTCACGTTCAGCTTTTCGCACAGAGAAGCATATTTTCCATAATCAATGCTCCGGCTGGAGGATTTGGCTTCTACCCAGAAAAATTTTCCATTGATGGAGAACACGACATCCAGCTCATGCGTGTTCCCTGCGGATGCCGTTTCTGAAAGAACCACATTGGAGCAAACCGAAACTTCTGCGCCCTGCTCCTCCCGATAGTGGTTCAGGATCTGCTGAACCTGATGCTCTACAAAAAGCTCCAGCCACTTTCCGCTCAAAAAATGCCGGACGGTTTCATTTTGCGCAAGTTCATAGACGATATTCTGCGGATAAATCACAATGGCTGCAAAAAGTCCCATTTTGTCCCACGTCTGAGCAATCTCTGAAAGTGTGGTAAACGATTTTTTGGACGCACCCTTTGGGATACGGAACGAAAAAGAGCCGTCGCTCTGCATATGTGTTCGGATAAACTGCAAGAAATCCACCACCACCGGGTCGCAAAGAGCCTCACCTGTTTTCCATGCCATCCGCTGAACAGCAATCGGTGGGAGCTTTTCCGGCACGATCTGCTGAACGATTTTATACCCACAGCGTTCCAGATGCTCCAATGCGGTCAAAGGCTTCTGGATTTTTGCTTTGATTTCGGGCTTTTCTGCTCCGGGTGTATTCTCAGCCAGATAGTTGAACTTCCATCCGTATTCCCAAGCAGGCGAACGGGTCAGTACTCCGACCGCATGAAATCCGCTGTCATGCTCCTCCATCGGAAAAGTGATCTTGTTCTTATGAATATTGATTTGGAGCGTTTTGTTTTTCAGTGCTTTCTGATAAGCGTCAAGAAAAAATTCCTTTCCCTTATACGCCAGCTCACTGGAATTATTTGCAGAAAGACCAGCATTTTTTGCCAAAGAGAGAAGCAGACAGGTCGCTTTGGGCAGCTCAAGGATATGCTCCATCTGCGCAGTGTCCGGAATCACTTCCGCATTTGCGTTATCGGGCTGCGGCAATTCGTCTGCCGGAGTCTCCTTTGCTGGTGCAGAAACTTCGGGTGTCATTTTTGAAGCAGCCTCAGATTTTCCAGACTTGGGCAAAGGTTTCGGCTCCGTATAGACCTCAGCAATAAATAATTCATAGGAATCGATGCACGAAAGTTTTCCTGCCGCTGCAAGTCCCACATAAATCGCAGCCGCCCGTGAGGAATCGCCATAATACTTTTTAGAATCCGCTGCGGCAGCAATATCAGAAAAAGCATTATATCTGCTCAGCGGCTCCGCCTTTTCCGGGAACTGCTTCAACGCACGGCAGTAGAGCCACTCAAAGAACGAATCCATGTACGGCTCTGTCGGATACTCGTTTCCTTCCAGAGAGTAACGTAGCAGCTCTCCACTGGTTCGCAGCCGAGTGTCCTTATGGACTTTGGGTGGCTCACAGGTCAGAAGGTCAGCGAATGGCCCACCATGTTCAAACACTTTGGTGGCTTCAAAAACCGTGCTGATGGGTACATCCTGCGCAACAGAATCCAGATGCAGCAAAAGCCGCAGAGAAGAAACAGCTTCACCCTCCGGCTGAACGGATGCAGAGCTGACTTCCAGAATCGAAACATCAGGGTCTGTTGTATGGACGGCATCATGGACGGCACGGATATTCTGCCGCTTGCTGCCTTTTATCCATGTGAATGTCACCGGCTGTTCTCTGCAATAGGGATAGCCGGATATGGGAAAACAAATGGTTCGTGTTGCCATGAACACCTCCAACTTTTTAGGACAAACAGGTTTGTGTAAATCAAGTATAGCACAATCCCGGATGTGCTGCATAGCGCTATTTTCTGCTTCTCGGAATCCATCTGTGCAAAAAGTGCCGATACCACAGGCATCGGCACTCAGATTGAAAAAGCATTTTGCAAAAATGCGCAGCCTGCATCCACCGGATGCAGAACACAAGGGGTTTGGGCACAGCCCAACAAGCGTTTTGAATTTGGATTTTGAAAAATCTGATTCAAAAATCGCAAGTTGGTACCAAGTTGCACTGCTTGCGACGTAGATGTTTCCGTCAACTGCTGCGTCAGAAATTTTCAGATCACTTCAGCTTTGCGAGGATATCGTCTGCGCTCACGCCGCTTGCCAGCAGTTTTTTCAGAACATCCTCTGCTTCGGCTTTCTTTGCGGATTCCGCTGCTTTGGTTTCAGCTTTGACCTTTTTGGCTTCAATTCTGGCGATTTCCTTGTCGATGGATTTCAGCTCAGCTTTCTTGGCTTTCAGGTCGGCTTTCAGCGTATCAATATTCGCAGTGATGGATGCGATTTCAGCGGCAGCGGCTTCCTTTGCGGACTGCTTTTCGGCAATCTGTGCAGCAAAGTCAACGGTTGCTTTTACGGTCTTGGTCTTGTTCTTGCTTCCTTTGGGACGGGGCATATGGGACACCTCCAATGTTTTTTGATGGCTTCAGTATAACACGCGTTTTTTATGTTCGCAAGAGGTGCATTTTGTAGAATAAAAATATATAAACAATAAATCAATTTTGGAATATGCACCGGCACGGGTCGCCAACTTGTTGGGATGTATCTCCCGCTGGTCGTAGAACTGTTCAAAGCGTTTGGTGACGGCATCTTTTACAGTCATGGATAAAGTTCAACTCAATATGAAGTGCTGAAGTTCGTGCAGTATTGTGTACGCAAAAGTATCTCATGATGCAAAGAATATATTTGACAAAAAAAGTATCCTCCACAGTGATAATGGAGGATACCAATCTTTCGACATCATTGTTTGATTCTCCCTATTATTTTATCATGGTTATATCTGGGAATCAATAGAAATCCGTACAAATGTATCCCACCTGACCTTAGAAAAAACCTCGCAGAAGCTGAAAGTTTTTTGCACATTGCCCAGTTTCGCATGAAAAATCCAGCAAAAAACGAAGGTGGACAGAATAAGTGGTCAGATGGGTGTCCAAACCGCAGGAGGAAACAGAAATGGCACGACGGGGAGAAAACATTCACAAACGCAAGGATGGTCGGTGGGAAGGCCGGTACATCAAGGCGCGCACGCCGGAGGGGAAAATCCAGTGGGGCTACGTCTATGGCACGGTCTATGCTGAGGTCAAACGTGTGCTGATTCAAAAGAAAGCAGAGGCAGGCTTCTACAATTTAAAGAGAACCGACCTGACCTTTGAAACACTGGCTGAAGTATGGCTGCACTCCCAGCGGAATGCCGTAAAAGAATCCACCTATGCGCATTACTCGTACACGCTGCACAAGTATCTTCTTCCGGTTTTGAGCAAAGTGCCCGTTGCGTCCCTTGACGAAAGCTTTCTGGAACAGGCCATGCAGCAAATCATCGCGCCCACAGATGCCACGCACAAGCCGCTGGGAAATTCCTCTGCCCGGGAATGTCTCTCCATGCTGCGCCGTATCTGCAAATATGCCGCGCACTTGCGCCTGATCCGTCCGATGGAACTGGAAGTAGCGCTGCCCAAAGCTGTCGACAAAATTTCTGTACCTCTCTCCCCGGCGGAGCAGCAGCGGCTTTATCAGTATGTACAGGAGAACCCTACGCCCCGCAAAATTGGCTTATTATTAGGGTTGGAATTGGGACTGCGTATTGGCGAGATTTGCGGCTTACAGTGGGGCGATTTCGACCTGAAACTCGGAACGCTGAAAATCAACCGGACGGTCTGCCGAATTTCCTGTGAAAATGGGCATACAAAGGTTGTCATCCAAACGCCTAAAACCCGCACCTCCCGCCGGGAAATTCCAATCCCAAAGCAGCTGCTTATTATGTTGAAAAAGCTGCGCGGATGTGTCAGCAATGCTGCATGGTTCCTGTCCGGCAACGAGTCCAAGCCCACCGAGCCCCGCTGCTACCGAAAAAGCATCAAATCATATCTGAAACAGGCAACTGTCCGGCAGGTACGTCCGCACGCGCTGCGCCATACCTTTGCAACGACCTGTCTGCAGGCGGGGTGCGATGTGAAAACTCTTAGCGAATTGTTAGGACACGCTAACGCCAACATCACCTTGCAGCGCTATGTGCACTCTGACCTGACCCGAAAGCGCCGGGAGATGAACCGGATTTTCTCCCATCAGGTGTCCATGAGGGACAGGAACGCGACAAATATGACGTAGTGGCGCATGATTTCTTTGCCGTTTCTCCATTATCACTGTGGAGGATACCCCTTTATGCGGGAAGGGGTGAACAGGGTGGCATTGCGTCTGTTTGAACACAACGAGAAAGCATATCATGCGGCAGTCCGGATGATGGACCAGTATGGCAAAGCTGCCATTGTTCATCCCACCGGCACCGGAAAGAGCTACATTGCGTTCAAGCTGATCGAGGACAACCCGGACAAGGTTGTGATCTGGCTTTCTCCCAGTGAATATATCTTCAAGACCCAGCTGGAGAGCCTGAAAAAGAACGACCCGGATTTTTCGTTGGAAAACGTTCACTTTTACACCTACGCCAAACTGGTGTGCTGCACGCAGGCGCAGCTGGACGAAATAGCAGCGCAGAAGCCTGCCTATATTATACTCGATGAATTCCACCGTGCCGGTGCTGAATGTTGGGGCGAAAGCACGGTGGCTTTATTAAAGTTATGCCCGGATGCAAAGCTTCTGGGGCTGACGGCAACAAACATCCGATATCTGGATAATAACCGCGATATGGCCGAAGAGCTTTTCGATAGCCGTGTTGCGAGTGACATGACCCTTGGCGAAGCAGTCGTCAGGGGTATTTTGCCTGCCCCGAAATATGTGACCACAGTTTATCAGTACCAGAAAACGCTTGCAAAGTATCAGGCACGGGTGGACAACCTGCGGGCACCGGGCATTCAGGATGTGAATCAGAAATATCTGGACGCACTGCGCCGCGCACTGGAGCAGGCGGATGGTCTGGATAGAGTCTTTGCCCATCATATCACAAATAAATCGGGAAAGTACATCGTGTTCTGCGCCAATAAGGAGCACATGGACGAGATGGTGTCCCATGTACCGGAGTGGTTCGCAGGGGTCAACCCGGATGTGGTGGTGTACGAAGCCTACTCGGATGACCCGAACACCGACAAGGCATTTGCGGACTTCAAAACGGACACCAGCAACCGGCTGAAGCTGCTGTTCTGCATCGATATGCTCAACGAGGGTGTTCATGTGGAGGGTATTTCGGGCGTGATCCTGTTCCGACCTACCATCTCGCCCATCATCTACAAGCAGCAGATCGGTCGCGCTCTGACTGCCGGGGACACCGCAGCCCCGCTGATTCTTGATGTAGTCAACAACTTCGAGGGCTTGACCAGCATTTCCGGTCTGCAAAGCGAGATGCAGGAAGCAGTCCATCGTCTGTATGCCAACGGCGAGGGCGATAAGATCGTCACCGAGCGGTTTGAGGTCATTGAGCAGGTGCACGACTGCCGGGTGCTGTTTGAGCAGCTGCAGGCGAGCCTTTCTTCTGGCTGGGAGCACTATTTCTCTGAGGCGAGCATCTACTATGCAGAGCACGGCAACCTGAACGTCCCGAAACTGTATACCACGCCCGGGGGCCTGAGCCTTGGCGTGTGGCTGGTCACCCAGCGCCGGGTGCGCGAGGGACAAATCCAAGGAAACCTGACTGAGCAGCAGATTGCGCGGCTGGACAGCATCGGCATGGTCTGGGGCAACCGGAAGGAAATCGCATGGCAGCACGGATTTGAGGTCGCAAGGAAATACCACGACACCTACGGGAACCTGATGGTGCCCGGCAAATACACCGACCCGGACGGTTACCCCTTGGGGCAGTGGATCATCAAGACCCGGCAGCAGAAGCTGAATGGCCGCCTGAAGGAAGAACGTATCGCACAGCTCGATGAGATCGGTATGGTGTGGAACATTTTCGATTCCAAATGGGAAAAGGCTTATGCGCTGGCTGCCGCCTATTATGAGGAAAACGGCAACCTGAATATCCCACGTTCCTATGTGACAGCGGCTGGTGAACGGCTGGGGCAATGGGTCGCAAGCCAGCAATGGGCGTACCCGAAAGGAAAGCTGACGGACGAACAGGTCGAGCGGCTCAACCGGATCGGGATGTACTGGGGCAACCGCAATGACCGTCAGTGGAACGAGGGGTATCAGGAGGCAAAGCGCTATTTTGATGCCCACGGCGACCTGAACGTCCCGGCAGAATATGTGTCACCGGGCGGCTACAACCTCGGAACTTGGGTCAAGCGGCAGCGGTACACCCGCCAGAATCCTGAAAAAAGCTGCGCTGTGCTGACAGAGGAGCGCATTGCCAAGCTGGATGCCATCGGGATGCGGTGGGAGAAAAGCAATCTGAAGCACCTATCTCAGCAAGCGGTACGAGTTGAAATAGTTGCGGCAAAAGCTGGTTGAAACAAGAAATTTATAAATAAACACGAACTTATGTGAGGAAAAAATGGCTACGAATACGACTGGAATTGAGAAGAAAGTTGAAATTGACCGGAAAGAAAATCTGCACGACCATCGGCTGTATTGGTTCGTCCGCCGTGCGCAGGATATTGTTCTGTCGTCGGTGGCACTGGTGGTGCTGTCACCTGTTATGTTGATTACAGCGATTGCCATCGTGATAGATGATCCGTCCGCTGGCCCAATTTTCTCGCAGGAACGCATTGGACGCGACGGAAAACCCTTCAAGTTCTATAAGTTCCGCTCCATGTGCCCCAACGCAGAGGCAAAACTGGACGACCTGCTAGACCAGAACGAAATGGATGGCCCTGTGTTCAAGATCAAGGACGACCCCCGCATTACCCGTGTGGGCAAGTTTATCCGCAAGACCAGTATCGATGAGCTGCCGCAGCTGTGGAATATCCTGAAGGGCGATATGAGCATCGTTGGCCCCCGCCCGGCGCTTCCCCGCGAGGTCGAGCAGTACGGCGACTACGAAAAGCAGCGTCTGTATGTGACTCCCGGCTTAAGCTGCTATTGGCAGATCGCCCCGCACCGCAACGACCTCTCTTTTGAAGAGTGGATGGATCTGGATGTGAAATACGTTAAGGAGCGCAGCTTCTGGGTGGATTGGAAGATTATTTTTAAGACGTTCAAGGTGTGTTTGTTGGGGCGTGGGGAGTAAAAAAGTACATGGAAGGAAAACGGTTGGAGAGACGAGATGGAGAGAGACCTTAGAATTGCGGTATTTGGACAGAAGCGATTGTCGAGAGAGGGCGGCGTAGAAATCGTTGTAAAGGAGCTGTGCACGCGGATGGCACGGCAAGGCTGTCAGGTGACCTGCTATAACCGGTCGGGACATCATGTAAGCGGCGCAGAGTATGACGATATCGATAACACGAACTATGAGGGAATCCGGCAGAAGTGTGTCCCGACGATAGAAAAGAAAGGTCTGGCAGCGGTAAGCGCCTCGGCTTTTGCAGCACTTTACAGTGCATTTGGAAAATACGATGTGGTGCACATCCATGCCGAAGGACCGGCGTTCTTTACATGGCTGCCGAAGATGTTTGGCAAAAGGGTGGTGGTTACCATCCATGGGGAGTGTGAAATAATACGCGGCTGTCATAATAGGGACAAGGGTACGGCAGAGAATGAAAGGCTCCGCGACCCGAAGTTCATATTTTCTTACCCGAAGAATGAACGAATGATCTTTCTGAGCGGCAGAAATGCCGCACAGGAAGAAATCTCGACTATGAGGGTGGGGTGACAGCCAGCGGACAGGCGAGCGAGCCTATCCGCTCTTTGTGTTGGCTGAAATAAAAATTGACGGGCTGGAACATCAGGTTGATGTGTGAATAGATGAAATTTGCGTTTTTGGCAAGTTGATTTTGAAAGGCTAGGGGACGGTGTGAAATAAAAAAGAAGATGACCTGAAGCACAAGGGCAGTAACTATGAAATATGGGGATGGAACCGAAAATGCAGTTGAAAGACAAAGTACAACATGTGTACCTCGTGGGTGCAAAAAGCCTTGGAGCATATGGCGGCTATGAAACGTTCGTTTACAAGCTCACGGAATATCACCAGAATAAAGAGAACATCAAATATCATGTTGCCTGCAAAGCCAATGGTGATGGCTGCATGGATGAAAGCAAGTTTGAGGGAGTGACAAAGATCAATGACCACGAGTTTGAACTTCACAATGCCCACTGCTTCAAAATAGATGTCCCTCAGATTGGCTCTGCGCAGGCAATTTATTATGATGTTGCCGCATTAAAGACCTGCTGCGAACATATCAAGAAAAACCATATCCCGCATCCAATCGTTTATATCATGGCTTGCCGTATTGGGCCTTTTGCCGGACACTTTTATAAAGAAATTCATAAATTAGGCGGCACTGTCTACCTGAATCCGGATGGACACGAATGGATGAGAGCTAAGTGGTCTGCACCAATTCGCAAGTATTGGAAAATTTCTGAGCAGATGATGGTTAAATATTGTAATCTTGCCATCTGTGACTCTGTGAATATCGAAAAGTATATCCATGAGTGCTACGACGGCAAGGGGATTAAAGGTAGAAATCCGAAGACAACATTTATCGCTTACGGTGCAGATTTGACTCTTAGTAAGTTGGCTGATGATGATGAAAAACTGGTGAGTTGGTATAAGGAAAAGGGGTTGACGAAGAAGGATTATTACCTTGTTGTCGGTCGCTTTGTACCGGAAAACTCTTTTGAAGTTATGATTCGAGAGTTTATGGAGAGTAAGAGCAAAAAAGACTTTGCAATCATCACCAATGTGAATGATAAGTTCTTGAATGAACTGGAAGAAAAACTGCATTTTAAGAGTGATAAGCGAATCAAATTTGTTGGCACTGTTTACGATCAGGAACTATTGAAGAAGATTCGAGAGAATGCCTACGCGTATTTCCACGGTCACACGGTTGGTGGTACAAATCCCTCCCTGATTGAAGCCCTTGGAAGTACCGATTTGAACTTACTGGTTGATGTTGGATTCAACAAAGAGGTTGCAGAGGATTGTGCGCTTTATTGGAGCCGTAGATCGGGCAGCCTTGCAAAACTGATTGATAAAGCGGATCGGATGAGTACAGATGAAATTGCAGCAATGGGGAGAAAGGCAAAAAAGCGTGTGTCGGAAGAATATACGTGGGATAAGATCTGTAGACAATATGAGACAGTGTTTTTGAAGTGATGAGGAGAAGCAATATGAATGTGCTATTTCTAGCAACATATGGAGATTTTTTGGCGACGTTTGAACTTTCCAATATAAAGTTGTGGCAAGAATTGGGATGTGTGGTTCATTGTGCATCAAATTTCAGTAACAAAAATTATAACTTAAAAACTTTTAAATTAGACGAAATAGGTGTCATAAGGCACGAAATTGGATTTGAGCGTAACCCATTTAAGATTGAAAACCTAATAGCATATAAACAGCTGGTCAATCTGATTCAGCAGGAAAAAATAGATATTGTAGATTGTCATAATGCGGTGATAGGTGCATTTGCGCGATTAGCAGCAAGTAAATGTAAGCTAAATAAAGTCGTATACACACCACATAGTTTTTTCTTTTATGAAGGTTGCCCTGCAAAAAATAAACTCATTTATAAAAACGTCGAAACATATATGGCTAGAAAGACTGATTTGTTAGTTTCAATTAACAAAGAAGATTATGCCGCAAGCAAAAAAATGCCTCTCAGAGGAAAAGCATTATATGTTCCGGGGGTTGGAGTTGACACAAAAAAAATCTTTGATATGCCAAGAAACCGAGAAAAATACTGCGCGGAGTTTGGATTTCCTGAAGATGCGATAATTTTTGTATCAGTGGGTGAATTGATTCATCGTAAGAACCATGCCGCAGCAATAAGAGCGTTTGCAAAAGCTGATATATCAAATGCGTTTTATGTGATATGTGGAATTGGAGAATTGACAGATGAATTGTTTTGCTTGATTCACGAGCTGCATCTTGAAAAAAAGGTAAAACTTTTAGGATATCGTTTGGATGCAAAAGAGGTTATGAGAGCATCTGATATTTTCGTTTTTCCTTCTTATCAGGAAGGGCTACCCGTGGCGTTAATGGAAGCAATGGCTTGTGGATTGCCTTGCATAGCATCAAGAATACGTGGAAATGTGGATTTAATAGATGAAGATAAAGGTGGGCTTTTCTTTACTCCAGATGACATACAAAAGCTAAAGGAACAAATGGTCACCTTGGCAAATACACCAGAGAAAAGAGCACAGTGGGGAATGTACAACCAGTGTAGAATCAAAGAGTTTGATATTGAAAATGTAAGAACAATTATGAGGAGAGAATATAGCGAGTTATTAAACAACTGATTCGCTGCAATGTAATAGTAATATGAAAGAGTATATTATAATTCCTGGATGTTGTGATTTGAATCGCGGAGATCAGGCACTTGGATGGGAAACAGCACGAATTGCGCAAGATGCAGGATTCAAGGGTCAATATGCGATTCTTGCAGAAAGGGCTGAACCAGTGGAGCAGAGTATTCAAGAGGGGTACAAAATTATTGTACCGGCGCTTGAACACCCTTCTCGGAAATTTGAGAATAAAGATAACATTGTATACAATAAAAGAACGAAAATTATGTGGGGGGTGGTTGCAGCTAAAGATTTTTTTCATAGCTTATTTATTCTTAAAAGCAAATGGTACAGACAATATACAATAACTCGCTCTAAAGATAGTAAATATGTTGAAACGCTAAAGTTCTTTCAGAATGCAGATGCGGTGTTTATGAAAGGCGGGGGATTAATTCAATCTCATGGTGGACTGATTTCTACATATGCCACCTATTATAGACTGTATCATATTTTTTTGGCGCATTCACTGCAGAAGCCGGTGTATATTCTGCCAAATTCGTTTGGACCATTTGAAGGCCCCTTTGTAAAGTTTATGGTAAAACGAGCTTTTCAGGAATGCAAATTTATATCAGCAAGAGAAAGAAAAACACAAGAAGTAGTAAAGGCCGAATTAGGAATGAAGATACCATGTTATCCCGATTTGGCTTTCTATCTGGAAAATGGAACAATAACGAAGCAAGACCTTCTAGACCGATTCGCTGTTCCGTCAGATAAAAAAATTGTAGCAATTACAATGCGCCCGTACCGCTTTCCGAATAAAAAAGATCCTGAAACCGCGTATAAAGTGTTTCAAGATGAGATGAGAAAGTTTATCTGCTGGCTGGCAGAACACGGTTATATGCCGTTTATTATCGAACATACATTTGCGATAACCTCACATGAAAACGATGGAGACTGCATAAAAGATGTGATTAATAGGCTGGATAAAAATATATATCGACTTCTTTCAGACCGTTCGATGAATTGCAGGCAATTAAAAAGCGTGTATGGAAGTTGCGATTATATTATTGGAACAAGATTTCACTCACTGATTTTTTCTTTAAGCAATATGGTTCCGGGTATAGCAATAAGTTACGACGGCTATAAGTCTGTGGGAATTATGCGAGATATGGGGTTGGGTGAGTATGTGTTGGACATTAATGATGTGACAGCACAAGAACTTGAAAATAAGTTTGAAAGCCTTACTGCGAATCAGAAAGAAATCAAGAATGATATAAAAAAATATATACAATTTGCAAATGAAGAACGCAATCAGTTGATAAAAGAGCTAAAGCAGGAGTGAATAGATGCTATTTATACATGATCACACGTTTATTGTGGATGGAGACAAGCATTACACTACTGGATCACTTAATCAAAGTGTAATGGATCGTTATAAGGGATGGTTTGGGAGTCTGTCTGTATTTGCAACTATGCGCGTAGCGACCTCCAAAGATGCAGCGTTTATGAAGCAGGGAAATCTAGTAAAAGGTGTTGATTTCCGACTCGTTCCAAAGAAAAATAGTGTGTCGCATATAATTAAGTGCAGCGGCCTTATAGAACAGGCTGTTATAAAGTCCGACTGTGTTGTGATCAGAATGTCGATTTTTGGTGCGCTAGGTGCTTATTATGCCAGAAAGCACCATGTCTCATATTTGGTAGAAATGGTCGCCTGTCCGTGGGACTCTTTATGGAATCATAGTTTCAAGGGAAAACTTTTGGCACCCGTTATGACTATGATTACAAAAAATGTCTGTAAACGCGCACCATATGTTTTATATGTTACAAATGAGTTTCTCCAAAAACGTTATCCATCTAGTGGAATCACTATCGGATGTTCTGATGTAGAACTCAAGAAACTTGATCAAGAAGTACTAAGCAAGCGAATAGAAAAACTGAAACAGTATGACAAAAATGATGTACTGAAACTTGTTACAGTTGCGAATGTAAATGTAAGGTACAAGGGTCAAGAACTTGTTATTCGTGCTTTATCGGAACTTGAAAAAAATGGTCTTTACTGTGAATATTACCTTATCGGGGGTGGAAATCCAGAGTATTTGTCCGGTGTAGCAAAAGAGTGTGGAGTTGAAGAAAAAGTGCATATCATTGGTCCGAAACCGCACGATGAGATTTTTGATATTCTCGATCAAATGGATATATATGTACAGCCAAGCCTTCAGGAAGGGCTCCCACGAGCAGTAATCGAGGCAATGAGCAGAGGATGCCCTGTTATTGGCTCAACTACTGGGGGAATACCGGAATTGATTGCTTCAGAGTGCGTTTTCAAACGTAAAAGCAAAAGCTCATTTATTGCAGTTATGTCAAAAATAGACAAGAATTTTCTTCTTCGCAATGCAAAGCAAAACTTTGAAAAGGCGGAGGAGTACGAAAAGGATTATCTTGATGAAAAGCGAAGCAAGTTTTATGAAAACTTCGCACAGAAAGTACAAATGAAATTTAAATAAAGGACATGAAATGATGCGGTCTATTACGGTATTGATGTCAACCTATAATGGAGAAAAATATATAGAGGAACAAATACATAGTTTGCTGACGCAAAAGAATGTAAAACTCGCCATATTGGTAAGAGATGATGGCTCAACAGATTCAACAAAAGATATTTTGAAAAAATATGAGAATGATGGAGTTCTTAAATGGTATGCAGGGGAAAATTTGAAACCTGCGTATAGTTTTCTTGACCTTATCAATAAAGCCCCTGAAAGCGAGTACTATGCATTCTGCGATCAGGATGATGTGTGGAATGACGATAAGCTGGAATGCGCAGTTGAAGTCCTTGACTCCTACGAAAATGCGGAGATTCCTAGATTGTACTGCGCAAATTACCAACTTGTAGATGCTGAATTGAAAGAGTTGCCGGATAATGGCCATGTCAGTACAACCACTTTTGACGCAGCATTGGTATCCAGCTGTTGTACAGGATGCACAGTGGTATTTAACAGAGCATTATTGAATATCCTGCGTATGGGGACACCGGAAGTTATTGTCATGCACGATGATTGGGTGCATAAAGTTTGTCTTGCAGTTGGAGGAACGGTGTACTATGACAAAGCAAGAGTGCTAAAGTACCGCCAGCATGGAAACAATGCGGATGGTGGTGTACATTCTGTACGAGATAAAATAAAAGGAATTGCTTCACGAATCAAAAATAAGGATTGTATCAGAAGCAGGCAGCTTAAGGAAATTAAGAAAATTTATAGTTGCGTGATGACTGATGATAATCAGGAAAAACTGGAACTGGTAGCCGATTATAAGGAACTTTCGCTATTAAAAAAAATGAAACTGATTCATTCCAAAATAATATGTACACCATATGAACGCTTAAATAGAGGATTCAGAGTGGCAATCTTATTTGGATATTTCTAAGATATAAAGGGGAAAGAAAAAGTGTCTTTGTTACTACAGCTAATAGTGTTGATTCTTATTTTTTATGTAGCTTATAATAAATTAGGAAAAGATGTTTTTTCTCCAACAGTTTTGCTCTCTATCGGATACATCATTACAACGACTTTTGCTATCTATAATCTTCAAAGATGGAAATCTGATATATCGCTCATAGCTGTTTTGATTGTTTTAATGGGCGTACTTTTTTTCTTTCTCACGGAGATTTTTTGGAAAAGAGTACGGATTAAGGGAAAAAGCGATTCAGCATATGTTGTTCCAGAACAATTGAAACAAATAAATGAGAGTAAGTACAATATTAAACTTATTATTGCAGTTGTGATTGCGGTAGTTGCAACAGTCGTTTTGTATAGAGAAATTACGAGAATCGCATATAGTAATTATAGAGACTGGGGAAACTTAATATATAACTACCGTCAAAATAGAAGTGAGGAACAAATTAACATAATTGCTCGAATAGCAAATTATCTAACCAAGGCATTCGCATATGTGTATTTGTTTTGCTTTATAAATAAAATAACGGAATCGAAAAGGACATTAAAATGGCGGATAGCAAAGAATATTCCGCTGTTAATTCCGGGAATATTATATTCAGCGCAGACACTTTTACTTGGGGCTAGAATAGGTATAATATCTTTTGGCGTTGCGGGAATTTTCATGTATAATCTTTTAATGCAATACAAGTATGGAAAATCGATACATGTAAATATTATTAAATTTATTAAAGGTGTAATTCTTTTTATTATAATTTGTGTTTTGTTTTTTAAGGTACAGGAATTCATTGGACGAGACCAATCAAAAATGTCAATATTAGATTATGTTGCGACATATTTGGGCGGATCAATGGATTTATTTAGTCAATATATTAAAAATCCAAATGGATACAATATGGGGCATGAAACATTTGCAGGAATAATTAGCAACCTACAAAGCTATGTGGGGATTTTAAAAAATGTAAAGGTTACCACATCACACGAATTTAGAGTAGCACGGACAGGATTTATTATTGGAAACACATATACAGGATTTAGAAATTATTATAATGATTTTGGATTTGTGGGTGGCATACTTGCGATAATTTTGTTCGCATCTATTTTCACAAGTATATATTATATGATAAAAAAGATAAGAAAACTTAACAGGTTCCTTGTAGCAACGATTGTTATTTTTGCATCAGAGATATACTGTGTGTTGTTCCATTTTTTCTGTGATTATTTTTTGGCCGGAATTTCAGTTAATAGGGCTATAAACTATTTATTAATAATTGTAGTATGTATTTTCGTGTTCGATAAGAAAATGATAACCGTTGAAAAGTGTTAAGTTGAGGGCTAAATATGAACATTTTAATACTTCACGCACATACGGCAAACCGAGGAGATGAAGCAGCTGTAAAAGCTATGGTTGACGAAATTCTTGCGGTGCGGCCGGATACAAACATCACAATCTGTATTAACGGAAATACGTTTTACCCCAATATGCCAAAGCAAGTCAAACAAATAGGACGTATGCCGAAACTTCACTCTAAGATGGCGCTGTTGGAATTTTATTTGTTTTACTTGAGCGATGCAAGATTTGCTGTGTCAAAAGAGTGCAAAGAGTTTAAAAAGAAATTACTGCAAGCCAATCTTGTACTCCATGCACCGGGAGGCCCTTCGATTGGCGATATTTATTCGAAGGTTGAAAAACTATACTTATATCGGCTCAATCTTGCGAGAAAACTGAAAATTCCTTATATGTTCTATGCTCCTTCTATGGGGCCGTTTAATAGTGGGAAAAACGATGATCTTAGAAAAAAAGTAATCTCAGGCGCGGATAGAGTTATTGTACGAGATCCGATTTCAAAGCAGTATCTTAACCAATACCTTCCAAACATTCTGGTGGAGCAACATTTGGATTCTGCGCTGCAGCATGATGTTGAAATTCAGAAGTATGATGATATTTATAACAGTTATACAGCACTAAAGGAATTTATTCGGATTCATCCTAAGTGTCTTGGAATTACTGTTACGGATTTGGCATGGCATCCTACACATGGAAAAACAAAGTTACAGACTCTAATTCCTGAGGTTTTTCAGAAATTTGTAGATGAAAAGATAGCAGAGGGTTATGGAATTGTCTACATTCCGCAACTGTATGGTGCAAATGATGATACAACATTGATGAATCAATTTATGCGGCAGAAACACACGTTTATGGTAGAGGCAAATAAGCCTGAATACGATGCATACTTTCAACAATATGTTATTGGAAAGTTGTATGCAGTTGTTGGAATGCGCTATCACAGTAATATTTTTTCTGCAAAAATGGGGACGCCCTTTGTGTCTATCTCCTATGAGCAAAAAATGAAAGGATTTATGGAGAAGATTGGGCTGGATGAATACTGCATTCCAATTGATGAATTGACGTTAGAATGTTTGGAAGATACTTTCGATAAGATGTGCAATAATTATCCGCTATATAAAGAAAAACTAAAAGAAAAACATCTTCAGATGAAGAAGGATTCTCATAGAACAACAGAAGATGCACTTGCTATACTGGAGAAAAAAACATGTTAAGAAAAATAAAAAACAATCTAAAAATTGCATTAAACCGTGCAGGAATGTTCATCGAATTTTATCAGGACTATAAAAACTATAAAAGGTGGAATTATAATAATCCTGCGGTAAAGACGCGCGCAGCACAAGAGTCGAAAATGCTTCGACAGACCCACATGATTGAAAAGGGAATGTCACTGTCTGCTCCACGAAAGGGATTCGGACAGCAGAAAATTAAAGAACTCTTTGAAATGATGGATCAGTATTTGAAATTGGGCTATCCTTCTGATGGTATGCCTTTTCAAGATGCAATCATAGTACTGAATGCTTATGTTCAGATGCAAAAAAAGCTTGGCTATGAAAATGCTGATATGATAAAAAAGCTGAAAAGCTATGATAAATATCGAATTGACAGCCTTGCAGCAGGTATTAAACATGATACAAGAGAGAATTTGTTAAGTAATGCTGACAAGCCGTTCCCAGAGTTCTTTTACAGTCGGCATTCAATGCGTCAATTTGATAGTAAAACTATCAATGTTGAGGATATAAAAAAGGCTATTAAAATTGCCCAGAAAGCACCGACTGCATGTAATCGTCAGGCCAGTAAGGTTTATCTGTATACAGACAAGGAGACAAATGCAACTTTGGGGGAACTGATTGCCGGAAACACAGGGTTCCAGCAAGAAGTTCAAAATTATTTGGTTGTTACTGCGGATGTTTCGGCATTTTATGATACCTTTGAACGAAACCAAGTGTATGTGGAAGCAGGTCTATTTTCGATGGCACTTGTTGAAGCATTGCATTATTATGGGATTGGAAGTTGTATTCTTCAAAATGGGGAATACTATAAAAAGAATAGAAAATTTAAGGATATTTGTAAAAATATCCCCGAAAATGAGCGAATCATCTTGTTTGTTGCAATCGGATATTATAAGGATGAGTTCTCCTATGCAGTATCGTTGCGGAAGAATGTTGAAGATGTATTCGTTGTAAAATAATAAAGGAATATTTATCGAGATGGTAGATAGAAATAAAGAACTAGCTGTGAATACAGTTATACTTGGAATTGGCCAATTGATTCCTAAATTTTTAGCGATACTTTTACTTCCACTATTGACATCATATCTTACAACAGATGAATACGGAAATTACGATCTGATTTTAAGTATTGCAAGTTTACTGATTCCTATTGTGACAATGCAAATACAGCAGGCCGTATTTAGATATTTACTTGCATCAAAAAGTGTAGAAGATAAAACTTTCTATGTGACGAGTTCACTTGCATATATCGGTGTTTCATCTATTGTATGCTATCCAGTTGTTTACTTAATCTTAAGGTTATTAAAGATTGATTCGTTTTCTGCATTACTAATCTGTATCCTGTTTTTTAGTGAGGCTCTTTATTCGTTATTAGGACAAATTGTACGTGGATTAGGTTATAACGCTAGATATTCTGTAAGTGTTGTTGTTTATTCTGCGTTGAATCTTGCGGCAACAGCTGTGATGTTAATGGGATTTCATTTGGGGTTGCAGGGCGTCATTATCTCTCTAACAATAGGCTATTTAGGCGCAGACACATATATGGTGATTGCGTCGGGAATGATTGGTTACTTTAAGCTAGACAAATTTTCGTCGATGTCTTTGAAGGAACTACTGAATTTTTCAATGCCGATTGTTCCGAGTTCAATTGCATTATGGGTTGTAAATTTATCGGATCGTCTAATTATTATCCACTTTATGGGCGCAGCAGCAAATGGAATATATGCAGTTGCAAATAAGATACCCTCGCTGTACAGTACGGCATATGGTATTTTTAATTTAGCATGGACAGAAACGGCATCTAAGGTTTCTGATGATGGGGACCCGGCAGAATATTATACAAAGCTCTTTTCTGGATTATTTAAATTTTTGATTGGAGTTATGCTAGCATTGATAGCAGTAACACCGATTATCTTTAGAGTGCTTGTCAAAGGAGACTATGGCGCAGCTTTTTTTCAAGTTCCGATATTGTATTTTGGAATATTCTTTAATAGCCTTGTTAATTTCTATAGTGGAATTTATATTGCGCTTAAGAGAACAAAACAAGTGGGATACTCATCGGTTGCAGGAGCGATAATTAACACAGCAATCAATGTGCTATTGATTGGAAAAATTGGACTCTATGCAGCATCGATTTCAACTGCGGTATCTTTTTTTGTGATTGCGGTTTATAGAGCGGTTGATCTCAATAAAGTGATAGAGATAAAATATAATATGAAAGAAATCGCAATTGGGATGGCGCTGTTTTTGGTATCCACAATTTGCTTGAACAGCAATCAAATGTGGACGATAATTTTGTGTTGGTGCTTTGCAGGAACCTATAATATTACTCAAAATATGCAAATTGCAAAAAGAATTATGGGAAAATTCTTAAAAAAATGATTGTCATGTAAGGGAGGTTACATTATATGATTGGAAAACATGCGTATCTGATAATGGCACATAATCAGCCAGAACATTTAAGGAAACTCTTGGACGTGCTTGACAACGAAAGAAATGATATTTTTATTCATCTGGATAAAAAATCTAGTATTGATCCCCAATCGCTCTCGGATATTTGCCAGAAAAGTAAAATGTACTTCACGAATCGACTAAATGTTTATTGGGGGGGGGACACAGATTGAGGCGGAATTGATTTTACTGGAAGCAGCTGTTTCCAAAGGACAATATCAATATTATCATTTGTTGACGGGAGTAGACTTTCCATTAAAAAAGCAATCGGAAATTTTACGTTTTTTTGATGAGCATTATGGGGAAAATTTTATCAGCATCAAGGAGGTAAAAAACACTAAATATTTAGCTAGAGTGAAGTATTACTATCCTTTACAAGATCATAAGCAAGATCTGTTGATTAAAATTTGCAGAAAAGTGCTGATAATATGTCAACGCATGTTTGGTGTGGATAGAACAAAGGGATATTCGCAAATTAAAAAGTGGGCAATTGGGTCAGCATACTTTGATATAACCGATGATGTCGCTAGATATTTGGTTGGAAAAAAGGACGAGATAAAAAGTGTGTTTGAAAGCACATTTTGTGCAGATGAAATGTTTTTGCAAACATTAGTTTTAAATTCGGAAATGTATAGAAATTTAAGGCTTTATAAATCGAGTAAGAATAATCCATATATTCAAAACACTTATATGGATGTCCTTCGCGCGATAGATTGGACAAGAGGAAAGCCGTATGTGTGGAAAAAAGAGGATTATGGAATTTTAATTGATTCTAATTGTCTCTTTGCAAGAAAATTTGATTTTACAAATAACCCGGAAATTGTAGAGATGCTATATGAGAAAATCAAGGAATGATATACATACATAATTGGAATTTTTCTTTGCAGATATAGGGTGTGAAGAAATGGGGTATTGCTTTAAGATTTCTACAGTGATATACCATAATTTATAATAAAGAGAAAAAGAGGTCTGTATATCATGCCCCGTCCTAAAGGTAGCAAGAATAAGTCCAAAATAGTGGCTGCTGATTATGCAACACAGATTGCAGAAAAGTAGCCTACAAATGGGAAGACAAGACCTTATTTTACAATATTTTATTAATTTGCAATTCAATGCAAATATCGATTGGTGAATTATTTGAAGAAGGTGAATTTGACTATGACGAAGAAAAAATTATTATTGCATACCGTGCGATGTCAAAAAGGAAACAACAAATGTTGAGTATATAGATGATACATTGTTACAATATAACGAAAAGTAGTAGCGTACACAGAGCAAAATAACTATAGATGACTCTGTATAAACGGAATGAACTATTTAGGATACAGTAGAAATAGAAAATAAGAGATTACCTAAAAAAGGTTTGTGCTCCAGAACAACGGTTCATTAGATAACTTTAATGAACGGAGGAATAGTTATGTATCGTATTGCGGTTATTCAAAATGAAGTTGAGATGCAGCATTCTGGATATGTGGATTCCGTTCCTAAATACAGGAAGCAAGATTTTGACTTGCACGAACATGTTTTTAATAGATTTTCAAGTGTTAATATTGGAGAACTATTTATTGAAGGAGAAAATTATATTCTTGATTATGATTGTATAATTATAGGAACAAATGCAACTAGCGATGGCGATGTATACAGTATTCTCTGCAATGATGATAATAAGAGGGTTCTAAAAAAATACATTGATATGGGAAAAGGACTCTTGATTTGCTCGCAGAAGAAATTAAAACAGGACTCGAATGCTGATAAGAATGAATTTAAAGCACGAAAAACGTGTTTTCTTCCTGATCCATATGAATATAAAGTTGTATCAAGACCAGCTCAAGAAGGGTCAGATCAAGGAAATATAGAAGTTGCTGATCAAGAACCAACGGCAATTCAAGAATTTTTATGCTCTTATCCACAGCTGATAGATAACAAAATCATTCAAGAACACTGTATGAAAAATGATTTTCAACAGCATTTCTACAGGGACTATATTATACCATTAAACGATTCATCATATTTTCCGGTGCTGCTGGATAAACGTGAAATAGTCCGAAATACGTTAATGGTAGCAAGACCAAGAAGAAATGAGAAAATTGTTATATCAACAATGGCACTTGATTGGGCAGGTCACTATGAATTGATAGAAAATATTTTGTATTATCTTATTATAGGAATTCCTACAGTTGCTTTTGTTGATAAGGAAGGAGCACCAATCCAAGATTTTAAATTTCTAATGTCTGAAGCAGAATTATCAAATATTTCATATATTAGATATGTTTCAACCAAAGATGTGGTTAGTAGCAATTTGCGGCAGTATCATACGCTGTATGTGTTTTCACCTGCTTATTCTGAAGAAGAGGTTTCAAAATTTTGGGAAACTAATGTAAAAAAGCAAGATGGATATACAAAACTGTTTTACTATAAATATATAGGCGCGGAACTTGTACTAGTTAATTTTTCGTATTTTAGTTATATTGATACTCAAAAATGCGAGGTTGAAACTTGGCTCAAAAGTGAGTACAAAGATGGACTGTGGGGAAACAGTTTTTGGAAAACGTATGACGCGTTATTTGCCTTATACCGAATGGGAGAAGATATTTCCCCATATTTAAAAGGTGCTTTTTCAAAAATTGAAATGCATTATCGTCATGGAAGCTATGATGGTGTACTAGCGCCGACATGTGGTTTGTTTGAAATAGAAGCACTTGTTATGCAAGATGAGAGTCTCCGAAGAGAAGTTCCGCAAATTGAAAACTACTTTAAAGAAACACAAAGTTGGCTGAGTGGAAAATATAATGGAACATCTTGCTATAATAAAAAATTTATAGTTCGTTCTTTTTATAATGCGAATTATCTAGATTCTTTTTCTCAATCGAGACCTTCCTTTGAAAACGAATTGTTTAGAGTGGCAACAGATGGTTCTATAAAGGACAAACTTGAAATTGACTTGTGCTTAGATGTAGAAGTATGCCTTATTTATTTGAAAATATTTAGAGACAAAAAGGAGATAAAAGTTAGAATTAATGAGTGTATCGAAAACATTTTAGATACACAAATGCAAAATGGGCGTTGGGATAACAATCTCGGAAAAACGGCACGATTATTGGTCTTTTTTATTGCACATCAATCGCAAAATGAATTTAAGAAAAAGGAAAAAGAAATAAAAGAGGCTATTTCACGTGGTATTACGGCGCTTCGAAATTCATATCAGGAAAATAATTGGGAGAATAATATTGTTACAACGGCAAATGCGATAACAGCTATTGCATCATACGAACAAATCGCTACATATAAATCTAAAGATTTTTTGAATCAGGTTAATAAAGAAGCAAAATTAACCGATTCATATAACTCTTTGATTTTAGCGCTCAATACAATTGATGTTTTGACAAAGAAGTATGGAAAGGCAGAAGTTGAACTCCGAAAGCTTCAGAATGTGTCTCAAAGATTCGAGATTAGTCAAAAAAGGTTGCGTACCATGACATCTGTTGCGATTGTTTCAGTTTTGCTTGTCTTGTCATACTATCTTTTTCTATGGCTTAAAGATATAGAACTTTTCAAATCGATGATGCTAGAATCATTTATGTGGATACCAATTGTAGTCGGTGCAGCGATAACAGGGCTGATTGAATTTGTGCCTAAGATTGTAACAAAATCGGGAAAGAAAAAAGCAAAAGTGTGAAGAATATTTAATAAGCTAGTTAAGAGTATAATATATTGACTTTATTGAGGTGTACTTTATGCTTGAAAGATTTGTAAGAACTGTTTCTGCGCAGAAATTGAGTATTGACAGTATCATTGTTACGAAAGACAATGAAAGATATGAACATTTTTTTACGGATGATAGTGAGGGGAGTATTCGCTCTATAAGTAAAACAATTAGCTGTCTTGGAGCAGGTAAGGCTATAGAGAAAGGGTTGTATTCTCTTGATACAGATATTCTTCCTTTTTTTGAGGTTGGCAAAATTGTAAATAAAAAGAACATTCCATACCTAAAAAAAATGAAAATTCATCATTTGCTTGAACTGACAATTGGACAAGATAAGGGATTGATGTTTAGTAAAGATATTAAACAACTTCCAGAAGATACAGATTTACTTTATTATATTTTGAATTATGATATCAATCATGACCCAGGAACACATTTTGTTTATAATAATGCTGCAACATATTTGTTGTGCGCCATAACGCAAAAGGTAACGGGACAGTACTTTAGAGACTGGATACAGAAAGAATTGTTTGATGAGATGGGACTCACTCTTGGAGAGTGGGAAAAATCTAAGCAAGGAATTTGTCTTGGAGCGTCTGGGTTAAAATTAAAAAACAGTGATATGCACAAAGTTGCTTTACTTCTTTTAAATGATGGAGTCTATGACGGAAAACAAATCATAGAAAGAGAATGGATTTCCATGATGAAGCAACCTCATTTCTTTACTGCAAATTTACCAGAGTATATCAATAAGCAAGGACGTTGTATTAATAAGATGTCCTATGGGTATGGCCTATGGATATGTGGAAATGGGACACCAGAGTATCCCAAAACACATTTTTTTTGTGACGGGACAGATGGCCAGCTTTTGATTGTTGTTCCGAATAAAAAAATGGCTGTTACAATTCTTTCACATCAAAAAGATATGAATCCGATCTATGATACGATTCGCTATTTGTTTGATTGAAATCAAAAATTATCTCTCAGAGAGTAGGGGGGAGTGTCTGCATGCTGTTATCTGATATTGAAAAAGATCCATGGAAAGCCCTTGACTATTTAGAACGTCAGGTAAATGATGGCTCTAAAAGTGGATTTACACAGAAGCATAATACGTCAATTCAGACAAATCCATTCTCCAGCGAGGGCTTTAATATATTAAAGCTCATTCCTAGGGAAAAGTGTATAGAGCAGATTGGATTATTAAACGATGACAGTGGACTATTTGCAGATGGTAATAGCATTTTTATCCATCCGGATTGGTTACTTCCACAGAACAGAGATAGTATTTTGAAGATAGGTTCGGTAGAAAAAGGCGTTTGGGTAGTACCCACATCCAGTTCACGAACTGTACATGTTGATAAAAGTAATATCTATATTAAATTGCACTATCCAGGCGTTATAGGTCGCCTAAATCGGGTATTGGGTTTTCGACAACTCATAGCAGGAATAGAAATAAGTGATATATTTGATAGAGCGCAACAAAACAAAGAAATGCCAGATTATTTTGATTATATGTCCGAATCATATGGAAAATTGCTTAGAGAGGGAGAAAATGAGATTGGCTATATTGTTCGAAAAATGCCATCATCCATTCAAAAATATTATCTTATCCCTGGCTTTTCGCTGTTCTCTGCGGATCATAGCTCACCTGAGGACGCTCAACTGTTAATTCAAATACTTGAGAAGAATAATAATCCAGAGAAATATTTTATTGAGGATATATGCTTTAGGCTTATAGATGTGTTTTTTTGGTGCGTAGTTAAAGAAGGGCTGATTCCCGAAATGCATTCACAAAATATTGTGTTTGCATTTGATAGAAAGTGGAGACTTAAGAAAATTATTTTGCGTGATTTTGAATCTATAGACAAAGATATTAGCATCAGGAGAAGGCTAGGAAAGTCTAGTGATTTTAGGGAATATCCATTTAAATGTATTTCAAATAATGACTTTGATTATTTGAAGCGGCACAGCTTTATGTATGACCACAAATTTGGAGAATACCTATTAGACCCTCTTGTGGAATGTGCGGCGAAACTTTTTAAGTGTCCAGTTCGGAATCTTCAAGAAAAATTAAGGACATATGTAAAAGAAACATATAGAAGTGCGATAGATGATTTTTTCCCAAATGATGGTTATTGGTATAAGTATCCTAATATAGAGATTGATCGTAGTACAAAAAGAAGACCCTTTATGGCTATAAAAAATCCTGTGTACAGATAATTATAAAACTTTGGTAGAAACAGAACATTGAGGAAAACTATTGTGCTAAACAGGATTGTAGTGAAAAATTTGAGCCTATATATAGATATTGTTATAAGAATTAATGATAGCCAAGAATATCGTGTGTGGCATCGGGGACAGTTATGGAACTTCTTCCATCGATTTAATGCAAAAAATCGTCATACAATATAGGAGAAAAAACATGAAACAGGTTGCTCAAAATCATGGCTTTACTATTCTGCTAAAGTTCGGTACAGAAAAGAATTTGAAGAGTTTGCAGTCTGGTACAATGTACATGAAAAATCTAGCATACTATGTGAACCAAGAAAAGAAAGACTCAGATGATGTCATCGGCGATCAGTATGATGGAGTTATGTTCATGCAAAACATGAAAGTTGATATCATGGATCCAGCAACGCACGATGTAATTATGAGTCTTAGTATACCTAAAGCAACCATGGACTTTGGATATATGCAGTGTCCGGTTTTTTGTATGTTCAGATACGATGAACGCAATAGATTAAATGAAACAACTGATGATGGAAATGAACTCTTCGGGTTTTCACAGGAACAAGTGAAATATATGCCGGAGTTTGGCGATTCTGTTTTAGTAATAAAGGATGCGAATGAATTTCTCAGAAGAGTGACAGTGGCTATGCAAAAAGACAAACTGGCGTTTGCAAAGGGAGATGTTCAGTATTTTGAAGGAAATGAGCTTAAATGCTTTCAAGATATAAAAAGAGAGCCATCGCATGTAGCATTCTGGAAAAGAAAAAAATATGCATATCAGCAGGAACATAGACTGTTGGTTGGAAAACAAGTTGAAGATCATTATATTCTTAATATAGGAGATATTAGTGACATATCACAAATTATGAAAAGCGAACTGATGTTGAATACGGTTGTGACTATAGGCAAGTAAGATTGTATTCTGTTTGGCACAGTGCTATACTTAAACCGAATTTACTACAGAAATGAGGTAAGCTAAAATAAAGCAATAAAAACACAACAGTGTGGGAAAGAAAATAAAATGGAAGAAGTAGAAAAGTTCTTAAAAGAAGCTGAAACATATTACCTTGCAACGGTCGAAGGCGACCAGCCGAGAGTGCGCCCGTTTGGCACGGTACATATTTTTGAAGGAAAGCTGTACATCTAGACTGGTAAGAAGAAGGATGTTTCCAAGCAGTTGCACGCCAATCCGAAAGCAGAACTGTGTGCATTCAAAGGCGGCGAGTGGATTCGTGTTGCTGGTGAACTGGTAGAAGATGACTGTGTTGAGGCAAGACAGCCCATGCTGGATGCTTATCCGAGTTTGAGGAAAATGTGTGCTGCGGATGATGGCAACACTGAGGTATTCTATTTCAAGAATGGTGTGGCTACCATCAGCTCGTTTACCCACGAGCCAAAAGTAATCGAGTTCTGATAATATTGCCGTGTGTCTATCCCTCCGGGGACAGTTGCACGGCTTTTGGCATTTTAGCTATATAGTTTGTAGCGAATATAAAAAACACCATCTAGGTAAAAAATACCGCCTGTGGGATAACCACAGACGGAATGTACCATCAATATTTGCCCTCTATGAAATCTTCGAGCTTGCTGATGTCCTGTAGGACGAACTGTGGGTAATGCTCTTTGTTGCTGCCCTGTTTATAGTATTCGTTCAACATTTTGTTTGGATACTTTTGAATTTCCCCAAAAGAGATGACGGCGGAAAATGCCAAATGCTTGCTATACACATCTTACCTATTTATTATATCCACACTTGTGCGGTGCTTTCATTTTATCGCAATCTTCCCTGAAGTGGGTTGCAGGAAATGCTGCAGTGGTGTGGCAACTTCCGATTTTGGTGTTCTATGCGATTGCGATTTGCGGTTTGTGTGGCAATAGACAAAATCAAGTGTACCGTGCTGGACAATTTGGAGTTGAAGTTGACAAATGGTTTGGCAGGTGGAATTCGGATGACGGAAACTAAGATAAGCAAACTGACTTAAAGGTGAAATGTCGGTCAGGGTTTTGAAAATCAGATACCCGATACAGTATGACTAAGCACGGAAGATATCGTCACTGTAAATGACAGCTTCATGAAAATGTTAGAAAAAGACGTACACAAGGCTGACTTATTTGACGACTTGTGATATACTGAAGCCACGGGAGACCGTGGCTCTTTATGTTGCCCGTATCTCTCAGCAGTGAGCAACAGGCAACGATCTAAGGGATTGGCTGAGATATGAAGAATATTATAAACAGAGAAAATTGAGACTGTGGGGAAAATGAAGTTAATAGAGTTGATTGACCAAACTGAGGAGATTAAACAAAAGTTTGAAACACGTTATCGAACAACTGCTACCTATATGGATCGTGCGGCGAGAAGAGTTCCGTATAAAACAATTCGACAGAATAGCGACTTCCTCTTTTGGAAAGGCCAAATCGAGTATGAGTTGGAATTGCTACAGCCGAGCAAGTTGGTTAGTGATTTGACTGGCCTTCTAGCGGGAATTGTTAAAACAAATAGTTATAATGAAGATATATACTTTGCTCATATTGAAGCTAAGTTGAAGGTCTTGAAGGAATTACTTATTAACCTCAAAGAAACCGAGGAGGAAGGAAAGATGGAAAAAACACATAAACTATTCATATCGCACAGCAACAAAGATGCAGATTACGTTGAGGTATTTGTAGGGCTGCTCGAAATATTAGGCTTAAGAGATGAAGAGATAATTTGCTCGTCAATTCCTCCGTACTGTATTCCACTTGGCAATAAAGTATATGAGTGGTTGATTAATGAGTTTCAGCACAGTGACCTTCATGTGGTGTATATTTTATCAAAGGATTATTATAGCAGTGCGGCGTCATTAAATGAAATGGGAGCTGCATGGGCGATGAAACATAAGTGGACAGGAATCTTATTACCGGGATTTCAATTCAGTCAGCTAGATGGGTGTATTGATAAGACACAAATTAGTATTAAATTAGATGATGCGGACGACAGAACATTGAAATACAGATTGAGTGAGCTTAAAGATGAGCTTACAAAAGAGTTTAATCTTCGACCGATGTCTGAAGCAGCATGGGAACGACAGCGCGATAGCTTTTTAGATAAAATAACTGCTATTACAGAAAAACGGATGAAAGAAAGCTCAAAGAAGGATAATCAACAGCATATACCGATGGTGCGGCGAGGCGACGTTGGAAATATTCCAGTTGAACCAGCATTTCTTTTAGTGTATGCAGCTGAAGGAAACGGACAAATATTCAGACTGGCTACACTTAATTCAGCTGTTCAAGTTTCGGCAGATGGTAAGCAGTTTATGACTGACAATTCACAGAGAGAATCTGCTAAATGGCAGGAAGCATTGGAGATGCTTGTTAAATGGGGATGGGTGAAACCTGTCGGCCGAAAAGGTGAAGTATACGAAGTTACGGGAACAGGATATATAAAAGCGGATTGGTTGAAAGACGGTATGCAGATTGATACAAGTATAGAACCTTTGGAAGAATTAAAACATTTTGAAGTATAAAGCAAAAGTGAGCGCACAGGCATCGAACAAAAAGATAGAATCCTTTCTGAGAGAACTGACCATCGAAAGTACGAGTGCTGACGAAATTCTTGAAAAATTAAAATAGCAACAACGCCCACGATGAACAGGTATATCGCCTGCTTATCGTGGGCACTTTTCTTTATAAGGGCATCTTTATGAATGACGGGAAAGTTCGATTTTGAACTTTCCCGCTTTTTCCTTTGCCCTAATTCGTGGAATTTTCAAAACTGTATTCCAAAACGGCTCTGCGGATTCCTATTAGTGTAGGGGTTTTCAAAATTTTTGTAAAACAGTTTTCCTCTGTTTCTATAAGTAGGAAAATGAACAAAATCTATATCCTAAAATTAGGCGGTTCGACAAAATTTGAAAATCTGTATGCCAAACACCCATTTTAGAATGTTATAGGTAGAGGGGAACGTTAGAAAAATGAATTTTCTTTGAACTTTCAAAAGACCCGGTTTAAAAACACCCCTTAA
>ERZ1673699.666-NODE-666-length-35709-cov-6.330903_pt1 | contig 35709 bp, 28 predicted proteins | sample MGYA00580229_ERZ1673699 | MGnify/ENA primary metagenome ERZ1673699 (study PRJEB41218, sample SAMN15661785) | gut metagenome | host: Homo sapiens | place: Canada: London | collected 2015-08-20/2019-03-30 | study: EMG produced TPA metagenomics assembly of... | reverse complement strand
TCTACAAGAACACCGCCGGCTACTACAAAGTCGTCAACGGACTCTACCGCCAGATGTCGGACTACTCGCTCTACGGCAAGGAGCTCTCATGGGGTATGACCGACGTATGGGCACGCTACTACGCCATCGACCCCGCCAGCGACTACAAGTCCTATCCCCAGATGTACAACCTGGAATACGACGCCAAGGAGGCCGCGTCGCTCGCCTCGGCAGCCTGGAGCGCCGGTTACAAGATCATCGCCCAGGCCAACGACCTGATTGCAAACGCCGAAAAGACCGACAATGATTTCTTCACCCACGAAGAAATCGACCGCAACACGATCCTCGGCGAAGCCTATGCCGTCCGCGCCATGATGCACTTCGACCTGCTGCGCCTGTTCGGCGCGTCGATGGAGGTCGATGCCGACGGACGCTACATCCCCTACATCGAAACGTATCCTTCGACGGTCAACCCGCCGATCCCGAACCGGGAGTTTATGGGAAAGGTAATCGCCGACCTGAAGAAAGCGCAGGAGCTGCTCAAAACGTTCGACGTCGAGGTCAACCCCTCCTACGCCACATCGACAACCTACCGTTTCTTCGCTTCGACCAATCCCGCGCAGGGCAAGTTCTACAACAGCCGCGGTACGCGGCTGAACTACTACGCCGTGACGGTGCTGCTGGCCCGCGCCTGCCTCTGGGCGCAGGAGACCGACGACGCACTGACCTATGCACAGGAGATCATCGACCTGGTGACGGACAAGACGCTCGTCATGCTGACCACCCAAACGCTCAGCTCGATCGCCACCTCCCCGAAGATATTCGACGAACTGCTATTCGGTTTTTACAACGAGAAGCTGGTGGAGACCTACGAACCTTATGCCAACAAGGACAATCCGCGCCAGCTGGCCATCGACGACAAGGGCTTCTTCACCTCCCCGTCGAACGACCGGCGCTCCGGGTTTATCAACACGTCGACCGACTTCCAGACAAAGTATACGGTCAAAGTTTCCGACGAAAGAGATAAAATCATTCCGAACATCCGTATCAGCGAGGCTTACTACATCGCCGCCGAGTGTCTCTACAAGACCGACATGCAGGCGGCAGCCAACAACCTGATGACCGTTCGCAAGGCCCGCGGTTATTCGTCGCCCGCGCTTTCGGGCTCGACGACCGAAGAAGCGTTCTGGGAGGCCCTGACCTACGAATACCGCAAGGAGTTCATCGGCGAAGGACAGCTTATCTTCTTCTACAAGCGCACCAACCGCCCGATCACTTTCTCCGGAGGAAATTTCAACCATGCGGGCAAACTCTCCCTGCCGGTTCCCGACAGCGAAAGCGCAATCTAACCGATGAAACACATGACAGCAAACACGATGAAAAAGACGATAGCCATACTTGCAGCCGCAGCCTCGCTGTTTACGGCGGCCTGCGACAAATCGGAGATTCTCGATCCGACCGACCAGCGGTACATATACATGTCGTATCCGGAAAGCAACAATCAGGTCTTCAATTTCTCATTCGTCTCCACAATCAAGGAGACCGTGGAGATCGCCGTGCCGATCAAATTCGCCGGCCGGCCGCTGACCGAAGACCTCGCATATGCCGTGAAAGTCTATCCCGGAAATAAGGATACGACACTGGAAGAGGGAGAAGAGTACGAATTACCGGAACTGGTCTTCCACAAAGAGGACTTTCGCGACACGATCTTCGTCACGGTCCATAAGACCGCCCGGATGGAAACCGGCACTTACAACCTCAAATTCAGTCTCGAAAGCAACGACAATTTCCACGCTACGCAGACCGGATTCCTCGAAGCCGAACTTCGCGTCACGGCGCAGATCTCACAGCCTTCATGGTGGACCCAGAACGTCATAGACTTTTACCTGGGCAAATACAGCGACAAGAAATTCAGGCTCTTCTCCCAGAATATCTTCGTGGGCGATTACGGCGAGCTGGACGACAGTGAAAAGCAATACTATGCACTGAAGTTCAAATACTGGCTCGAAGATCAGACGCCACCGGTAAAGGATGAAGACGGTACACTGATGAAAGTGGCAATCCAGGGTTAACCTTTAAACGAGACAGATTATGAAAAGATACAAATTTCTGCTTCTGGCAGTTGTGGCGGCGCTGGCGACCGGGTGTTACAGCGACGACACGAACCTCGACTACAAAACGCTCGACCTGCCCGTAATCGACAATCCGGAGAACGACCTGGCGCTGTTCATACCGAATCGGGCTTACAAGGTCAAACTCCACGACCGGCTGCAGATCACGCCCAATGTGGTTTACAAGGACATGAACGATCTTTCGTACAAATGGACCATCGACGGCCAGCTTTACTCGACAACCAAGGACCTCGACTGGCTGTGCGAGATCGAAACGTCCCGCGTATCCGGAGTTTATGAGATTCACCGCAATTCGGCGGGCAACTCCCAGATCTATTCGTTCAGCATCGAGCTCGACGAACCTTATCTCGCGGGATTCAGCCTGTTGGTCGAGGAGCAGGGACAGCTGCGCTACGACTTCATCAGCTACACGAGCGGCCAGCCCTACAACTACACGTACAACAAGAACGCCGCCCACGATCTGTTCCCCTTCACGGGCAGCAATCCGCGCCTGAAGGAGTACTGGTCGTGCGAAGCATCGAACATCATCGGAGAAGAGATATTCCTCGACGACGATCCCACCAACTGCTTCTCGTTCGACGGCCACACGCTCGCTCCGACGCTGAAACTGTCGCAGGAGTTCATCAACGACGAACTGCCCGCCGGACTCCGCGTCAAAGACTTCATGCACGGCGGTTTCGTCAGCTACCTGCTGGCCGACGACGGGCGGGTCTTCCAACGCCGGGGTACACGCATTTACTATACGGGACGCTTCATGGACCTGCCGATGCAATACAAAGGCAAACAGATCAAAGGTGTAAAATTAATCGGCCCGAGGTATGCCGAACAGTACGGCCTGATCTACGACGAATCGGAAGGGTCGGGACGCCTCCTGCTGGTCAACTTCGATTACAGGACGGAGGAGAAATATACCCCGACCAGAACAGGTGTTATCAGCGAATTTCCGGATAACAGCAACCTGAGCAATATTACCGATTACGAGCTTATCGACGGTTGGTACGTCCGGAATTCGAATTCGATGGCTTCGGGAACCGACAAAGGGTCGAGTATCGTTATGCTGTTCCGCAAGAAATCCGACGGCCAATACTATACCCGCGAAGTAAGGGTCACTTATGCGACAGCGACTTCCGCCGTGACTGCCGTCACCGAAGTCTACGAAGAGGTGTACCGCCAACTGCCCGAATTCGGTCCCGACAGCAAGATCTGTGTGATCCGCACCGACGGCCAGGGAGCTTCTTTCATGCCGCCCGAAGGATATATCTACTACACCTCCGCTTCGGATGCACGCAAAGTATTGGGGAAACCCCGTACGTCGAAGAACGCCCCGGCCGAATTCCACACATTCGACAGCGAGGTCGTATCCATCGATCATGAGACCTACACACGGCGCAGCTGCTACCTGATCTTCGCATTAGCCGACGGAACGGCAATGGTGTACACCACGCTGGGCGAACATCTGAGCCCGACGACCAACCTCGCCACGTTCGAAGAGCAGCGCGTGGTAGCCACCTTCCAGGTCGACGGCAAAATCCGCTGGGCCGGTTGTAAATACGGAAACATTGCGAATTACTAATTCGGAAAGCACGGCACGAAAAAGGGACTGTCTAACAAGTCTAATTTCAACGATTTCACCCCTGCCAGAGCTTATTCCGACAGGGGTGATTTCCTATTTTCGGGACTTGTAAGACAGCCCCTTTTTATTTCAGGCCCGTGAGCAGAGCGAAGAGGGAACCGAAGAGGAAGAAGAATTTGCTGAGTTTGAGCCGCAGCGAGCGGTAGCCGCGGTACTTCTGGGTTTTGACGGTGTTGATGCTGATGCCCAGCCGGCGGGCGATCTCGGCGCCTTTGAACCCGGCGATCGAGAGGCGGATGATCCGGCTCTGCTCCGAAGGCAGGGCGTGGATGTCGCTGTAAAGCCGGCGGATAACCTCCTCCCCGACCATTCCGGCAAGTAGTCCGGCATCCTCCTCGGGATCGAAGTGGGGGGGGGGGGAAACTTCGTCGCGCACACGCTCTTCGTGCATGTTCCGCAGCAGCGACTCGCGGTTGCTGCGGTCGCGCCGGTAAGCCAGCGAATTACGGTAGACCGAACGGTAGAGGTAAGCCGCAAGTTCGGGAAGCACCGAAAATCGGCGGTCCGACTGCCACATCCTGAGCAGCAGCTCCTGGACGAGGTCCTCGGCGAACGCGGCATCGCCCGTGAGCGACGCGGAGTAGGCACAAAGCGCCTTGTAGTAACGGGCGTAGAGCTCCTCCCAGGCAACGGGCTCTTTCCCGTTGATCCGGTTCACGAACTCTTCCGATTCCGTTCGTTTTATCTCCATGACAGTTTTTCCGACTTGTGCAAAAACGTATTGACGTCCGTTGCAAAACCCCTCGAAAAGGACGTTGCAAGGAGGGGTCTGTTTGCAAATATAAGTATTTTACACTATATATATATGCGTTTCGGACATTTTTATGTGCGGTCCGGGCAAGGCCCGGCATTACATTTTTCAACAAAAATCAGAACCGAAACGACATTTATTTCAAATTCCGACCGCCGATATAATAAATCGTCGCAAAAAGTTGCATTTCAATTAAATTTTCCTAATTTTGTAGTATCCGAATCATACCGCAAATCTTATGGAAAAACGCGAACTTTTACTCGGAGACGAAGCCCTCGCGCTGGGGGCGCTCCATGCGGGACTGTCGGGCGTCTATGCTTATCCGGGTACACCCTCGACCGAAATCACCGAATATATCCAGGGCCATCCCCTCGCCGCCGCGCGCGGCGTGCACCGCACCTGGTCGTCGAACGAAAAGACAGCCATGGAGGAGGCGCTCGGCATGTCGTTCGCCGGCAAACGCGCGCTGGTCTGCATGAAACACGTGGGACTGAACGTGGCGGCCGACGCTTTCGTCAACGCAGCGATGACCGGGGCCAACGGCGGACTGGTGGTCGTCGTGGCCGACGATCCGTCGATGCACTCCTCGCAAAACGAGCAGGACTCGCGCTTCTACGGGAAATTCGCCCTCGTACCGACTTTCGAACCCTCGACGCAGCAGGAGGCCTACGATATGGTGAAAGCCGCGTTCGAACTCTCGGAGCGTTTCCGGATTCCGGTGCTGATGCGCCTGACGACCCGCATGGCCCATTCGCGGGCGGTGGTCGAAGTGACGGAACCCCGCGCCGAAAACGAACTGCAACCGCCCGCCGAAACCCGCCAGTGGGTGCTGATGCCGGGCAACTCGCGCGTGCGTTACAAGACGCTGCTGGAGGATTACGCCCGGCTGGAGACGGAGGCCGCCACGAGCCCGTTCAACGCCTATGCGGAGGGTCCCGACAAACGGCTGGGCATCATCGCCTGCGGCATCGCCCACAACTACGTGATGGAGAACTACCCCGACGGCTGCCCGCATCCGGTGCTGAAACTGTCGCAATATCCGCTGCCCCGCGACCTGGTGCGCCGCATGGCCTCGGAATGCCAGTCGCTGCTCATCGTCGAGGAGGGGCAGCCCGTCGTGGAGGAGGCCGTGCGGGGCGTACTTCCCGGTCCCCTGCCGATCCGGGGACGCCTGACGGGCGAACTGCCCCGCACCGGGGAGCTCACGCCCGACAGCGTGCGCGCGGCCCTCGGGATGTCCCCGCACCGGGCACACGCCGCCAGCGCCATCGTCGTGCCCCGTCCGCCCGCGCTCTGCCAGGGATGCGGACACCGCGACATGTACACCGCATTGACCGAGGTGGTCCGCGAGGAATACCCCGCGGGCAAGGTTTTCAGCGACATCGGCTGCTACACGCTGGGATGGCTGGCTCCGTTCCACGCCATCGACACCTGCGTGGATATGGGGGCCTCGATCACCATGGCCAAAGGCGCCGCCGACGCGGGCCAGCACCCCTCGATCGCCGTGATCGGCGACTCGACTTTCACCCATTCGGGCATGACAGGGCTTCTGGACGCGGTGAACGAGCGGGCGAACATCACGGTCATCATCTCGGACAACCTCACGACGGGCATGACCGGAGGCCAGGATTCGGCCGGCACGGGACGCCTCGAGCAGATATGCGCCGGCATCGGCGTCGATCCGGCGCACATCCGTGTGGTGGTGCCCCTGCCCAAAAACCGCGAGGAGCTGAAAGCGATGATCCGCGAGGAGATCGCTTATCCGGACGTCTCGGTCATCATCCCGCGCCGCGAATGTATCCAGACCGCCAAAAAACATAACACGGCAAAAAAGTAAAGGCTTATGAAACGCGACATCATACTTTCAGGAGTCGGAGGACAGGGAATCCTCTCGATCGCCACCGTCATCGGACGGGCGGCCCTCGCCGAAGGGCTGCAGCTGAAGCAGGCCGAAGTCCACGGCATGAGCCAGCGGGGCGGCGACGTGCAGTCGAACCTGCGCATCTCCTCGTCGGCGATCCATGCGGACCTCATCCCGCGGGGCGAGGCCGACCTCATCGTCTCGCTCGAACCGATGGAGGCGCTGCGCTACCTGCCGTGGCTGGCGTCCGACGGCTGGGTCATCACCAACACGGTCCCGCTGGTCAACATCCCCGACTACCCCGACGCCGATGCCCTGCAACGCGAACTGGAGGCGCTGCCCCACGCGGTGACGCTCGACATCGACGCTATGGCCCGGGCCGCGGCATCGCCCCGCTCGGCCAACATGGTGCTGCTGGGCGCCGCCGCACCGATGCTGGGCATCGGGACCGCGACGCTCGAAGCGGGCATCCGCGACATCTTCGCCCGCAAAGGCGAGCAGGTGGTGGAGATGAACCTCGCGGCGTTCCGCGCGGGATATGAAGCGACCCAAAAACAGGCAAAACGATGAAAATACCTTTCGACAGGTCCTGCCTGCGCTCCGCGCTGGAGCGGATGGACATTGCAGACATCGCGCAGGCCACGATCCGCCAGTCGGGCGACATCGCCCGCATGATGGAGCGCGAAACCGGCGCCGAGTTCCTCCACCTCGAAATGGGCGTGCCGGGACTGCCTCCCGAGCGGGTGGGCGTCGAGGCCGAATGTGCGGCCCTGCAAAGGGGCGTTGCGTCGCAGTATCCCGCCATGCCCGGTATTCCGGAGCTGAAAACCGAGGCTTCGCGCTTTATCGAGGCCTTTCTCGGCGTGAAGGTCGCCCCCGAAGGATGCATCCCGACCGTCGGTTCGATGCAGGGCAGCTTCGCCACGTTCCTGATGTGCTCGCAGCTCGACCCCGTAAAACGGAAAATCCTCTTCATCGACCCCGGATTCCCCGTGCAGCGCAGTCAGGTGCGCATCCTCGGCATCCCTGCGGAGTCGTTCGACATCTACGACTACCGGGCCGAAAAGCTGGGCCCGAAGATCGAGAGCTACCTCGCCGCGGGCGACGTGGCGGCCATCGTCTACTCGAATCCCAACAATCCGGCGTGGATCTGCCTGACGGAAGACGAACTGCGCACGATCGGCGGGCTGGCCACGAAATACGACGCCGTCGTCATCGAGGACCTCGCCTACCTCTGCATGGATTTCCGCAAACCGCTGGGACATCCTTTCGAAGCGCCCTATCAGCCCACCGTCGCCCGTTACACGCAGAATTACATCCTGCTGGTCTCGGGTTCGAAGATATTCAGTTACGCCGGACAGCGAATCGCCGTGGCGGCCGTCTCCGAGGCGCTCTACCGCCGCGAATACCCGGCCCTGCGCCAGCGTTACAACATCGGACGGCTGGGCGACGCCTTCGTGCTGGTCTTCCTCTACGCGGCCTCGTCGGGCACGAGCCATTCAGCGCAGTACGCCCTGGCGGCGATGTTCCGCGCGGCGGCCGACGGCGAATTGGATTTCGTGGGCGAAGCCTCGGAATACGCCCGCCGCGCCCGGCTCACTAAAGAGGCGTTCCTCCGCCACGGCTTCCGCATCGTCTACGACAAAGATCAGGACGAGGCCGTCAGCGACGGATTCTTCTACACGGTGGGCTACGGCGGGATGACCAGCGCCGAACTGCTGAGCGAACTGCTGCTCTGCGGCATCTGCGCCATCTCGCTCACCTCGACCGGCAGCCGTCAGCACGGCATCCGGGTCTGCGTCTCGCAGCTGAACCGTCCCGAACAGTTCGACCTGCTCGAAGAACGACTGAAAGCATTCGCCGAAAACCATAAATAGACAAACCCATGCGCTTCACGACTGCCGCGGAGGCGGTAAAACTCATCCGATCCAACGACAGCGTCTACATTCAGGGCAGCACCTCGATTCCCGAGGTGCTCGTGGCCGCGATGGCCGACCGGGGCCCGGAGCTCCGGGGCGTGAAACTCTACTCGGCTTTCGCCGTGGGGGCTTTCGAGGCACCCTACTGCCGGGCGGAATACCGCGATTCGTTCCTCGTCAACAGCCTTTTCGTGGCCAACAACATCCGCCGCTGGCTGGCCGACGGCTGCGGACAGTCGATCCCGGCCTTCCTGGGCGAGATTCCGGCGCTGTTCCGCGACGGCACGCTGCCCCTCGATTTCGCGCTCATCAACGTCTCGCCGCCCGACGCCGAGGGCTACTGCTCGTTCGGCGTCTCGGCCGATTTGGCGGTTTCGGCGGTGGAGTGTGCGAAGACCATTATCGCGCAGGTCAACAAGGCGATGCCCTACTCCTACGGCGACGCCGTGATCCACTCCTCGCGTTTCGCCGCGGCCGTGGAGGTCGACTCCCCGCTGGTGGAGGTCCCGACGGCCGTGCCCACCGACACCGAGCTCAAAATAGGAAACTACATCGCTGAACTGATTCCCGACGGAGCCACGCTCCAGATCGGCGTCGGCGGCATCCCCAACGCCGTGCTGGGGGCCCTCCGCGGCCACAAGCACCTGGGACTGCACACCGAGGCGATGACCGACGGCGTACTGCCGCTGCTGGAAAGCGGCGTGATCGACAATTCGCAGAAAGCGGTGATGCCCGGCGTGACGGTGGCGTCGCTGGCCTTGGGTTCGCGCCGGCTGTACGACTACATGGACTACCGCAAGGACCTGGTGATGAAAGACGTGGCATGGACCAACGATCCGTTCCGCATCCGGCAGAATCCCCGGGTCATGGCCATCAACTCGGCCGTGGAGGTGGACCTCACGGGTCAGGTGTGCGCCGACTCGGTCGGCGCACGCATCATCTCGGGCGTGGGCGGCCAGCACGACTTCATGTACGGCGGGGCGCTGTCCGAAGGGGGCAAGACCTTTATCGCCATCCCCTCGGCCACGCCCAAAGGCGAATCGAAAATCAAAGCGCTGCTGACGCCCGGCGCGGGGGTCGTCACGACGCGCCACATGGTCCAGCACATCGTCACCGAATACGGCGTAGCGCACCTCAGGGGCCGCAACCTCGCCGAGCGGGCCCGGGCGCTGATCGCCATAGCCCACCCTTCGGTCCGCGAGGAGCTGGAACGCGCCGCCGCGGAGCGCTTCGGCTACTCGTTCCTGCGGCTCAAACCGTAACCCCGCCCCGGCCCGAGGCCGGGCTTTTTAGCTATTTTCACCAAGTTTCCGGGCTTCACCTTGCCGCGCAGCGGCACAAAGCCCCTCCCTAAGGGAGGGGTTTAGGGTGGGGTCAAATTTGCATACGACGCCACAGGCGGCGAATACGGCATCCGGAAGCATGGGGAGTTGTAGTTTACCACACAATGAATATGTATAGAAAATACCTCTTTTTCGACCTCGACGGCACGCTGACCGATCCTATGCAGGGCATCACCCGCTCGGTGCAGTACGCCCTGCACCATTTCGGCATCGAAGTGACGGACCTCAGCGAATTATGCCCCTTTATCGGGCCGCCGCTCGCGGACTCGTTCCGCGAACGCTACAACATGAGCCCTGCCGACGCGGCGACCGCGGTCGCCAAGTACCGCGAATACTACGCCCCGAAAGGTATCTTCGAGAACGAAGTCTACCCGGGCATTCCCGAACTGCTGGCCGCAACGGCCGCTGCGGGGTGCATAAACGTGATGGCGACTTCGAAACCCACGCCGTTCGCCGAACAGATCGCCGAACATTTCGATTTCGCCCGGTATTTCCGCCTCGTCAGCGGCAGCACCTTCGACGGGACGCGCACGACCAAGTCCGACGTGATCCGCCATGCCCTCGCCGAGTTGGAGATTGCACCGCAGGAGGCCGTGATGATCGGCGACCGCCGCTACGACGTCGAGGGAGCCGCCGAAACGGGCCTCGCCTCGATCGCCGTCGGCTGGGGATACGCTTCGCCGGGCGAACTGGAAGCCGCCCGTCCCGACCGCTTCGCCCCTGATGTCGAAACGCTCCGCCGGCTGTTAACCGGACAGCCCTCCGGAGCCATTTACGATCTGTAAGCCACCTCTTATCGGGGGGGGGTAACATTTTATTGATTTTCGATAAAAATAAATTGTTTTTCAAAAATTAATCCCTATATTTGTCCCCAAGTGCGTAACAAACCGTTACCCGGTAACCCTCACCCGACTGCGGACGGATTATGATTAAGCTGGAAAACATCAACAAAACCTATAACAACGGTTCGCCGCTTCACGTGCTGAAAGGCATCGACCTCGAGGTCGGCAAGGGCGAACTGGTGTCGATCATGGGAGCCTCGGGTTCGGGCAAATCGACCCTGCTGAACATCCTCGGCATCCTCGACGACTACGACAGCGGCGACTACTACCTCGCGGGGCGTCTGATTAAGGACCTCAACGAAACGCAGGCCGCCGCCGCGCGCAACAAGATGATCGGCTACATCTTCCAGTCGTTCAACCTCATCAACTACAAGAACGCCGTCGAGAACGTCGCCCTGCCGCTCTACTACCAGGGCGTCGCGCGCCGCAAACGCAATGCGCTGGCGCTGGAATACCTCGACATGCTGGGCCTGCGGGACTGGGCCGCGCACATGCCCAACGAAATGTCGGGCGGCCAGAAACAGCGCGTGGCGATTGCCCGGGCGCTCATCAACCAGCCCGAGATCATCCTCGCCGACGAGCCTACGGGCGCATTGGACAGCGCCACCTCGCAGGAGGTGATGAACCTGCTGCGGCGGGTCAACACCGACATGGGCATGACCATCATCTGCGTCACCCACGAGCAGTCGATCGCCGACCAGACCGACAAAATCATCCGCCTCCGGGACGGCGTCATCAGCAGCATCGACCAAACGGGCCTCGGAAAACGATGAGGGAACTGCTGCTGGAGATATGGACCTCGGTGCGGCGCAACAAGCTGCGCACGTTCCTCACGGGCTTCTCGGTCGCGTGGGGCATCTTCATGCTGGTGATCCTGCTGGGCTCGGGCAACGGACTCAAAAACGGCGTGACGGCCAACTTCGACGGCTACGCCACCAATTCCATCGACCTCTACGGCGGCCGGACCTCCGTGCCGTGGATGGGTTACGAGAAAGGACGCCGCATCCGCATGTGGAACAGCGACCTGGAAATCCTCCGACGGGAGTTTCCCGAGATCGAGGACATCACGGCGCAAAAATGGCTCGACGGCAAGAAAGCCACCTACGGCCGCGAGTTCACCCAGGTTTGGCTGCGGGGATCGCTCCCGAAGGTGCAGCAGATGGAGGGCATCAAACTCTCGGCCGGACGCTACATCAACGACGCCGACGTGAAGAACTACCGCAAGGTCATCGTCATCGACGAACCGATGCGCCGCATCCTCTTCAAAGGGGGCGATCCGCTGGGCAAACAGATCAAAGTCGGGGGCCTCGTCTTCACGGTGATCGGCATCGAAAAGGGCGACGCCCAGCGCAACAACTCCTCGTGCACGATCCCTCTCACGACCGGACAGCTCATCTATACGGCCAACAACCCCGAGGTCAACAACGTCATCCTCACGCTGCGGGGCATCGACACCGACGCCCAGATGGAGGATTTCGAGAAACGCCTCATCCGCCGCCTCTCCGTCGAACACCATTTCGCCCCGGACGACCGGAGCGCCATCTGGATCAACAACACGATGGAGATGTACAAGAACATGATGGTCGTCTTCGGGGGCATCAATCTCTTCGTCTGGATCATCGGACTGGGAACCCTGCTGGCGGGCATCGTCGGCGTGAGCAACATCATGCTGGTAACCGTCACCGAGCGCACGGCCGAATTCGGCATCCGCAAGGCTCTCGGGGCCAGACCGGCGTCGATCATCCGCCTGATCCTCACCGAATCGGTCCTGATCACCGCGGCGTTCGGCTACCTGGGGATGGTGCTGGGCGTGGCCGTGATGGAGACGGTCAACTACCTGCTCAACCAGATGCCGTCGCAGCAGACCCAGGGCGGCATGAACTCGGTGTTCCTCGACCCGACGCTCGACTTGGGCGTGGCCGTGAGCGCCACGGTGGTGCTCGTCGTCGCGGGACTCATCGCCGGATACATCCCCGCCTACCGCGCGGCACAACTGAAAACGATCGACGCACTGCGTTACAACAAATAAAGCCATGTCCCTTTTCGACACAGACCGCTGGAACGAAATCTGGCAGACCATCGCCCGGAACCGCAAGCGCAGTATCATGACTGCGCTGGGGGTCTTCTGGGGCATCTTCATGCTGACGGTGATGCTGGGTGCGGGAATGGGGCTGGGACGCCTGTTCCGGGCGCAGCTGGGCGACATGTCGACCAATACGCTGCTCATGCAGCCCCAGCAGACCGGCATCCCCTACAAGGGCATGCCCAAAAACCGCTGGTGGTGGATGAATAACGAAGATGTGACGACCGTCCGGAAACTCCCCGAAGTGCAGTATGCCTCGGCCGTCTTCTGGGGTAACGAGGTACACGCCAGCCGCCACGAACACAAGGGCGACTATACGCTGATGGGCTATATGCCCGACTACCAGAAGATCAACCCGCAGAAAATCCTCTACGGACGCTTTATCAACGAGGTGGACATGGTGCAGAAACGCAAGTCCTGCGTTATCGGCACCCAGATTTACAAAGACCTTTTTCCCGGCGGAGAGGACCCCACGGGCAAGATCATCAAACTGAGCAATACCTATTTCCGGGTGGTCGGCGTGCTGCGCAAACAGAGTACCGCCATGTCGTTCAGCGATGTCGAGCGCACGATCGTGGTGCCCGTGTCGCTGGCGCAGCAGATGTACGGGCGCGGCAACACCATCCACATGCTCGCCGTGGCGGGCCGTGACGACGTGCCGAGCAAGGAGGTGGACAAAGCGTGCCGCGAGGCGGTTTTCGCCCGTCACATCATCTCCCCGGACGACGAAAAAGCCGTCTGGTCGATGGCCACGGCCGAGATTTTCGAAAAGGTGATGGGGCTGTTCCGTGGCATCGCGCTGCTGACGTGGATCGTGGGCTTAGGGACGCTGTTGGCGGGCATCGTCGGCGTGAGCAACATCATGCTGGTACTCGTGAAGGAGCGCACGCAGGAGATCGGCATCCGCCGCGCGCTGGGCGCCCCGCCCCGGGCCATCATCGGGCAGATACTCTCCGAGAGCTTCGTGCTCACGTTCATCGCAGGAGTGCTGGGGCTCACGGCGGCCGTGGGGGTGCTTTCGGTGGTCGACTCGATCTATTACCAGGCCGTCACCGTGGCGCAGGACGGATTCGAGATATCGTGGATGATCTCGTTCGGCACGGGAATGCTCGCCCTCGTGATCCTCGTGGCGGGCAGTCTGCTGGCGGGCGTCATCCCCGCGACCCGCGCCCTGAAGATCAAAGCCGTGGACGCCATCAGGGAGGAGTAAACTCCTCCGATTAAAAATTAAGAATTAAAAATTAAAAAAATTATAATTCAGCGATTATGAAAAAGTTCCTCAAAATTTTTGCGGCCGTCGTTTTCGTCGCGCTTTTGTTCGGAACCTTCTGGTTCCTGTGGCAGAAAACCCGTCCGGTGAAGGTCGTCTACACGATCGTAGAGCCCAAACTGGACACGCTCAAACAGTTCGTAGTGGCCACGGGCAAGGTCGAACCGCGCGATGAAGTGATGATAAAACCCCAGATTTCGGGCATCATCTCCGACGTCTACAAGGAGGCCGGGCAGTCGGTGCGCAAAGGCGAGGTGATCGCCACGGTGAAGGTCGTGCCCGAAATGGGCCAGCTCTCGAGCGCCGAATCGCGCGTGTCGGTGGCCGAGATTTCGCTGGCGCAGACCCGCCGCGAGCACGACCGCACGACGGCCCTGCACGCAAAGGGCGTCGTCTCGAACGAAGAGGCCGAGCAGAGCCGCACGGCCCTGGCAAAAGCCGAAGAGGAGCTGCAGAACGCCCGGGAGAACCTCGAGATCGTGAAGAACGGCATCTCGAGCCGCTTCAAAGAACTGAGCAACACGCAAATACGTTCGACGATCGACGGCATGATCCTCGACGTGCCGATCAAAGTCGGCAACTCGGTGATCCAGGCCAACACGTTCAACGACGGCACGACGATCGCCACGGTGGCCGACATGTCGAACATGCTCTTCCGGGGCAACGTCGACGAGACGGACGTGGGCAAGCTCAACGAGGGCATGCCCGTGCGACTCACCATCGGGGCGCTGCAGAACGTCGAGCTGGACGCCCTGCTGGAGTACGTCTCGCCGAAAGCCACCGAGGACAACGGCGTGGTGCTCTTCGAGGTCAAAGCCGCCGTGACGGTGCCCGCCAAGGTCTTCGTGCGGGCCGGTTACAGCGCCAACGCGAGCGTGATGATCGAGAGCCGCGAAGGGGTGCTGACCCTCCCGGAGAGCACCGTGGAATTCGAGGACAGCAAGAGCTATGTCCATGTGCTGACCAGCGCCGAGGGGGCCGAGGAGCAGACCTTCGACAAACGCGAGGTGCAGATCGGCCTTTCGGACGGCATAAACATCGAGATTAAGGAGGGCGTGACCGCCGGGGACAAAATCCGCGGCGTCAAAGAAGACAAAAAGAAAAAGTAACCGCAAAAATACCGCATGATGAAAATCGGCATCTTACTCGCGGCCCTGTTCGCCGCCACGGCGGCCTGTGCGCAGGGTGCGGCTCCGGAGGGCTCCGGGCAGTCGCCCGCGGCGGGCATCCCCTGGACGCTCGACGACTGCATCGGCTTTGCCCAGCGCAATAACCTCGACGTTCAGCGGCGTTCGCTGCAGGTCGAGCGCAGCGACGTGGAGCTCTCGACGGCCAAATACAGCCGCCTGCCCGACCTGAACGCTTCGGTCGGCGCCGACGCCTCGTTCGGCCGTGTGCTGGCGAGCGACAACACCTACCAGACGAAGAACCAAACCTCGGGATCGCTCAACGTCTCGGCCTCCATGCCGCTGTTCCAGGGCATGCGCATCAACCATCAGGTCAAAGCCGGAAAGCTGGACCTCGCAGCCGCCGTGCAGGACCTGGAACGGGCCCGCGAGGATGTGGCGATCAATGTCATGACGCTCTATCTGGAGGTGCTCTACAACAAGGAGATGGTCGGCGTGGCCGAGCGCCAGCTGGCGCTGAGCACACAGCAGGCCGAGCGGAGCCGGGCGCTGGCCGCCGCGGGCAAGCAGCCCGAATCGGCTGTCTACGAGAGCGACGCCCTCGTGGCCGGCAACCGCATGACCCTCACACAGGCCCGCAACGACCTGCAGCTGGCGCTGCTCAACCTGAGCCAGGCCCTCAACCGCGAGAGCGCCGCGGGTTTCGACATCGTCGACCCGGCACTCGACAGCGTGGGCCTCGCCACGCTCCACCGCCTCGGCTCGGCCGACGACGTCTACGCCTACGCCGCCGAGAACCGTCCGCACATCCGCGCCGAACGGCTGCGACTGGAGAGTTCGGAACATTCGGTGGCCGTCGCCCGCTCGGCGCTCTACCCCTCGCTGTCGCTCTCGGGCGGCTACGGCACGGGAGTTTACAGCGCCGATCAGGACAAGTTCTGGGCCCAGATGCGCCACAACAGCCGCGAATACGTCGGCGTCTCGCTCAACGTCCCGATCTTCAACCGCCGGGCCACGCGCAACGGCATCCGCACGGCGCAGATCGCCGTACGCAGCCAGCAGCTGGCCGTCACCGAGGCCGAACGCGAACTGCGCAAGCTGATCGAGCAGGCGTGGTACAACGCCGACGCCTCCTATGCCAAATACCGGTCGTCCGAAGCCGCCGCCGCATCGGCCCGGATCGCCTTTGCCTACGAGGAGCGGAAAGCCGAAGCGGGCCGCTCGACGGTGTTCGACTTCAACGATGCCAAAACCCGCATGGAGAAAGCCGAAGCCGACGCCGTGCAGGCCAAATACGAGTTCGTATTCCGTTCGAAGATACTCGATTTCTACCGCGGAAAGCCGCTGACGCTCTGAAAAAGAGGGTTTCGGATAAACATTTCCAAACAAACAGGGCGACCGAAAACGGTCGCCCTCATGCTGCCCGGAACATCAGTCCCAACAAAACCCCGGACAGCCTCCGGTAGTGAATCCCAAGCTTCCTCCGGCAGGAAAGCCCTTCGTGCGTCACTGAAATCTGTGTTTATCCCAGCAGTGCAAAGTTAAATAAATTATTTTATACCGCAAAACGATCGGGCGTTTTTGTCTCCACTCGCGGCCAAATTGTCATAACCCGAAAAGGCAAAATGATACTCCCGGCCGTATTCGGGAAACTTTTCGTCCGGCAAAAAAGCGGCAATCCGGAAAATTTGCCCTACTTTTGCAGCGGTTTCAACGCAAAAAGATGGAATGGCTTAAAGAATTGCTCGTCGAGCACTCGGCCCTGCAGGCCGTCGTGGTGATTTCGCTCATCTCGACAATCGGTATCGGTCTGGGCAAGATCCGCTTCTTCGGCATCTCGCTCGGCACGGCTTTCATCTTCTTCGTGGGGATCATGGCCGGGCATTTCGGGCTGTCGCTCGACCCGGCGATGCTGACCTACGCCGAGAGCTTCGGACTGGTGATCTTCGTCTACGCCCTCGGCCTGCAGGTGGGTCCGGGCTTCTTCAGTTCGATGCGCGTCGACGGGCTGCGGCTGATGTCGCCGGCCATCGCCGTCGTACTGCTCGGCACGGCGCTGGCCGTGGGGCTGAGCTACGCCTTCGGGGTTTCGATGTCCGACATGTCGGGCATTCTCTGCGGCGCAACGACCAACACCCCGGCGCTGGGCGCCGCACAGCAGGCCCTCCAGCAGATGGGGATGGACGCCAACGGCGCCGCGCTGAGTTGCGCCGTGGCCTATCCGCTGGGTGTCGTGGGGGTGATTCTGGCCCTGGTTTTCCTGCGCAAACTCTTCGTGCGCCCCGCGGACATGCCGGGCCCCGACGCCGAACACCACAAGAACGTCTTCATCGCCAGCTACCGCCTCACCAACCCCGCCGTCTTCGGCAAGAGCGTGCACGAGATCGCGGCGCACAGCCACCACCACTTCGTCATTTCGCGCCTGTGGCACGACGGGCGGGTGTCGATCCCCACATCGGACATGACGCTCGACGCGGGCGACGTGATTCTGGTCATCACCACCCCCGCCGATGCCGACGCCCTGCGGCTGATCTTCGGCGAGCAGGAGCAGAAGGACTGGAACAAGGAAAACATCGACTGGAACGCCGTGGACCGCCAGCTGATCTCGCAGCGAATCCTGGTGACGCGCCCCGAGATCAACGGCAAGAAACTCTCGCAGCTGCGCCTGCGGAACAACTACGGCATCAACATCAGCCGCGTCTACCGTTCGGGGGTGCAACTGTTGGCGACGCCCGACCTGCGGCTCCAGCTGGGCGACCGCCTGACGGTGGTGGGCGAAGCGCAGGCGATCCGCAACGTCGAGAAAATCCTCGGCAACGCCGTGAAGACACTCAACGAACCCAACCTCGTGGCGGTCTTCATCGGCCTGATCCTCGGCCTGACGCTCGGAAGCATCCCCATCGCGATCCCCGGCATTTCGATCCCCGTGAAGCTGGGCCTCGCGGGCGGCCCGATCATCGTCGGCATCCTGATCGGCACGTTCGGGCCCCGGCTCCACATGATTACCTACACCACGCAGAGCGCCAACCTGATGCTGCGCGCCCTGGGGCTTTCGATGTACCTCGCCTGCCTCGGGCTCGACGCCGGGGCGCACTTCTTCGAGACTGTCATGCGGCCCGAAGGCGCACTGTGGATCGCCATCGGCTTCGTGCTGACTTTCGTGCCGGTGGTGCTGGTCGGGCTGTTCGCCCTCCGGGCGCTGAAAGTCGATTTCGGATCGGTATCGGGCCTGCTGTGCGGCAGCATGGCCAACCCCATGGCCCTCAACTATGCCAACGACACCATCGAGGGCGACAACCCCTCGGTCTCCTACGCCACGGTCTACCCCGTCTGCATGTTCCTGCGCGTGATTATCATTCAGGTGGTGCTGATGCTGGTGCTTTAGCCTCCGGCGGAGTGTCCTGCGGTGCGGGCGGCGTGTTTTGCGGTGTAGGCGGCACATCGCCCTGCGGTGCCGGAGCGCGCAGCGACGCGATATCCTCGCCCGAAGGATTCTGGAAGACCCGCAGCCCGAATTCCGGAATCACGGCCAGCACATGGTCGAAAACATCCGACTGTATCCCCTCGTAATCCACCCAGACGACCGTATCGGTAAAGAAATAGAGCTGCATCGGAAGCCCCGTTTCCGTCGGCTGCAGTTGGCGCACCATCAGCGTCATGTCCCGGTTCACCGGCACCTCGTTCTGCAGGTAGCGCACCAGATAGGCCCGGAAAACCCCCAGGTTGGTCTGGTGCAGTCCGTTGACCCGCCGTTCGGCGGTCCCGATGCCATGCGCGGCGTTGTAGGCCTCAATCCGCTGTTCGGTCTCGTCGACATAGTCTTTGATAAGGTCGATGGTGCGGTAGTGGTCCAGCATCTCGGGCGTGCAGAACCGTACGCTGGTCATGTCGATCGACACCGAGCGCATCACGCGGCGGCCGCCCGAAAGCTGCATGGCGTGCCAGTTCGTAAAGGAGTCGGTCGTCAGCAGGTAGGGCGGCAGCATGACGAGCGTGTTGTCCCAGTTGCGGATTTTGACCGTCGTGAGCGAAACCTCCTCGACATTTCCGTCGGCGCCGTATTTCGGGACCGATATCCAGTCCCCGACTTTGAGCATGTCGTTGGCCGCAAGCTGGATGCCCGACACGAATCCGAGGATGCTGTCGCGGAAGATCAGCATCAGCACGGCCGCCGAAGCGCCCAGCCCCGTGAGCAGGATGGCCGGGGACTTGTTCATGAGGATCGAGACGATCAGGATGGTGCAGATCAGCGCCGCGATTCCCTGCGCCGTCTGCCGCAGGCCTTTGATGGGTTTGTTCTGCCATGCGGGGCGCGATGCGGCGAGGTGGAAAGCGGCGTAGAGCAGGGCATTGACGAAACGGAAGACCGTGACGACGATGTAAACCTGCATGAGGCGCATCACGATGACGCGTTCGGTGGATTTCTCCTCGAAGACGACGGGCAGCATAACCGCCAGCAGGATGGCGCTCAGGATATGGCACATGCGGTTGAGGACCGGGACGCTGAAGAGCGTATCGTCCCATTTGACCCGGGTGCGCGTGACGAGCTTGCGCACGCCGCGCACAATCCCCCACCGCAGCAGCAGGTCGAAGACCACGGCGGCCAGCACGACCAGCGCAAAGGCCACCCAGCGGTCCCAGCCGTCGTCGGCTGCCGACGTCGCCCCCAGCCACTCCAAGATGGAATCGGTCCAACGTTTCAGATGTGTTTGCATACCCCGGCCCGTATCAATTTTCGGGCCTTAGGCGGAACCGCGGCCGAAAACCCGGAAACAACGCCGGTACGGACAACGGAATTAGCCGAGGATCAACCCGACCTCGCCTTCGAAATTGGGCGTGAAGATGCCTTTGCCGAGATTTTCGCGAATCTCCCGCACAGGCCAGAAACGTCCGCCGTCGAGTTCGTCGCCCGGACGGACCGGACCGTCGCAGACCGCCCGGTAGACATGGACCAGTTCGCGTTCGCGCTCCGAGCGAAATTCGTAGACGGCGACCGCCTCGGGCGTGAACTCCGTGATGCCCAGCTCTTCGCGGACCTCGCGCCGCAGGGCTTCGGCAATCGTCTCGCCGTAGTCCACATGCCCGCCCACGGCCGTGTCCCACCGGCCGGGCTGGATGTCCTTCCACGCGGGGCGTTTCTGCAGGTAGAGCTCGCCGCGCGAATTGAAGACGTGGAGGTGCACCACCGGATGCAGCAGCATCGACCCGCCGTGGCACTCGCCGCGCGTGGCCCTGCCGACGACCTTTCCGGCGGGATCGACCACGGGAAAAATCTCTTCGCAGTTATCGCAGTTCATGCCGGGGATATTTATGGATGTAGATCAGAACGGCCGTCATGCCCAGCAACACGAAAGCCGCGCCGGGCAACGCCGTGTATTCGTAACCGAGGTTGTGCCCGATCGGCAGGCCGCCGATGAAGGCCCCCAGGGCATTGCCCAGGTTGAAAGCCACCTGCACGAGGGCCGCGCCGAGCATCTCGCCGCCGCGCGAGTTCTCGAGGATCAGCAGTTGCTGGGGCGACGACACGCAGAAAAGGCAGGCCGTCGTGAGGCACATCAACGCCACCGACAGGTAGCGGAGATGCGCCCCGAAGAAGATGCCGACGAGTGCCAGGCAGGCCACGCCGAGCGTGAAGCGCACGACCCGCTCGGGCGTGAACCGGTCGGCATAGTGGCCGCCGACGATGTTGCCCGCGAACATGCCGAAGCCGGCGAGCATGATGATAAGCGTCAGGTCGTCGGGCCGGAATCCGGAGGTGTAGAGCATCAGCGGACTGACATAGCTGTACCAGCAGAAGATGCCGCCGTTGCCGAGCATTACCGAGAGCAGCACCAGCCACGGGGCGGCGCTTTTCAGGAACCGGAACTGCCCTTTCAGCCCCGTGTCGGGCAGGGCGGGCAGGGCCGGAACCCACAATTTCACGAGCAGCATGGCCACGGCGCCCCACACGGCGACGATGCCGAATGTGGCGCGCCATGTCACGGCGCCGCTGATGTAGGTTCCCAGCGGCACGCCGAACAGGTTGGCGACGGTCATGCCCACGACCATGATCGACACGGCCTCGGCGCGCTTGCCCTTGTCGGCGACACGCTCGGCGACGATCGACCCCACGCCGAAAAAAGCCCCGTGGGGAAGTCCCGAGACAAAACGCATGGCCAGCAGGGTCCAGTAATTCGGCGAAAGCGCCGCACACGCGTTGCCGAGGATAATCAGTCCCGTGAGAACCAACAGTATCTGCTTCAGCGGCCGCGTGCGGGCCACCAGCACCGTGAGGGGCGCCCCGAAACAGACGCCCAGCGCATAGGCGGAAATCAGGTGCCCCGCCTCGGGGATCGAGACGCCGAGGCTGCGGGCGATGTCGGGCAGGATGCCCATCATCACGAACTCCGCCATGCCGAGCGCAAGCGTCCCGAATGCCAGGGCGATCAAACTTTTTTTCATCGGAAGAAAACCATTAACAACTAACCGGCTGCAAAAATAACACAAAAAAGGTGAAAAGTTTTTGCGACTTTTCACCTTTTTCCAATTTTTCAGCGCTCGGGACCCGATTCCCTCGGCTGGCCGACCTCGAAGCCCAGCGCCCGCATCCACTCCACGGTGGCGGCATCGACCAACTCGTTGCGATCGGCCCAGCGGCGCTCTTCGATCAGCCGTTTCTTGCGCTCCTCGAGGTTCTTCAGCAGCGGGAAATCCGGATGGGGCAACTGCGACCGGGCCTCGCGCTGCGACGGACGAATCCTGCGGTTGAAGACATCGGCCTGCGTCGGACGCCGCGCTCCCTCCCATTTGAAGCCTTTGAGGAAGAGCTCCTGATCGGGCGGAATCTTGTCCATCGGATAGATGTTCCAGTCGGGGTCCTTGCGGTAAACGATCGTGATGACCTGCTTGTCTTCGATGTAGAACGAGCAGTCGCCGCTCTCGATGAAGCCGACGCCCGTGATCTGGGGCGGTTCGCCGTCCTGCATGTAGTAGATCGTCTGGGCGTTGCCGTTGACGTCGTTGCGGTAGATGGCATTGTCGCGGAAATAAGCCGTCATCTGCTTGCCCGCCACCTGGTTGTAATGGAGCGTATCCAGTTCGGAGACCATCATGGGACTGCCGACGAACTCGGCGCGCGTGATCTGCTGGTTCTCGGTGAAAATGTCCATCACGTCGGAGGTGATCTGGTTGGACTGGTTCCACATCACGGGATCGATGTACATGTGGATCGTCGAGTCGGTGCTGATGGCCGTCATCGAGTCGCAGACCGCCTGGAAGTCCGAGCGGTAGATGCGCACGTCGCGGAAACCTTTCAGCAGGCGGTAGATCGAGTCGGCGGGCATGGCCAGCGAATCGATCGAATCGGCGGGAATCATCATCGCAAGCGAGTCGGCAGCCAGCGAATCGGCCGTCTGCATCAGCAGCGAATCCATCTCCATAGCATTGCGGTCGATCAGCGAGTCGATCTCGTGCAGCGCCGCAGAGTCGATCGGGATCACCTTGCCTTTGCGCGCCGCACGGGTCTGACGGGCGCGGAGTTTCGACTCGGCTTTAAGCTTGCGGACCGCGAGGCGCTTCTCCTCGCGCTCTTTCTGGGCCAGCAGTTTGGCCGTGGTCTTCTCCTGCCGTTTGGCGGCTATCTGTTCGAGTTTCTCCTTTTTGGCTTTGGCCTCGGCGGCTTTCAGGGCGGCTTTGGCTTTGAGTTCCTGCTCTTTCAGGTAGGCTTTCCGGGCGTCGCCGACCAGCGTGTCGAGGGGATTGATCGCCGGAACGGCCAGCGAGTCGGTCCCCCGCAGCGAATCGGGAAGCTCGGGACGGCCCAGCGAGTCGAGCATCCGGGAGCGCTCCACGGAATCGGCCCCGGAGAGGGACTCCCTGTGTCCGAGCGAATCCGTCACGGACCGGCGAACCGGCAGGGAATCGGCCCCGTGAACGGGTTGTCCGCCGTCGGTATCGGACGCCAGCAGTGCCAGCGAGTCGGCTTTCGCGGCCTCGGCAGCCCGGCGCAGGGCGTTTTCGTTGATCGTAAAGAGAAACATCGAGTCGGCGCGCATGAAGAGCGAATCGCCCTGCGAGAGGTCGTAGCTCACCACGGCGGGACGCCGCGTCAGGATCGCATTGCCCGGCTCCTTCCAGTATTCGCCGTAGTCGCCGAAAGCCAGCACCTTGTGTTCGGTATCGTCCAGCTGGAGGTCATGCCGCAGGATCACGTGGTCCTTGGCGCGGTAGAAATCGAGGCTGTCGCTCCATATCTCCTGCTTCTCGGTCAGGATGTAGCCGTTGCGCGTGACGATGTAGAGCGTGTCGAGCTTGTCGTACGAGCCCCGGTCGGCATAGAGGTAATCGCCGTCCTTGTTCCAGATATTGGTGCGTTCGAAGAAGAAAGCGTTGTCCGTGGCCATGTTGTAGACCACCGAATCGCCTTTGAGTTCATACTCGTCGTTGCGCATCTCCACACGGTCGACGGCGATCAGCTCCTTCGTGTCGGCGTAATAGAATCCGCGGATCGATTCGAGCAGGTTCTCGCGGTTCAGCATTACGCCGCCGTCGTCGAACTGGCCGATGTTGCTCTTGGTGTTGAAGAGGAATTTATAGGTGTAGAGCGTCGCATCGCCGTCCACTACCTTAACGATGTCGGAATAGACCCGCGCCTCGTTCACATTGCCGTCGTACTCGGCCCGGTCGCCGTAAATGTAGGTCGTATTCTTGTTGATGAGCACGTTGCCGAAGAACTCGATGCGCATGTCCGAATAACGGACGGCCGAGTCGCAGGTGATGACGGCGCCGTTGTGCTGCGCGGCGAAGTTGCCCACCAGGAAGACCACCGAATCGCCCGGGGCGATGGGGCCCATCAGGTCCGATTTGAGGTCGATGAGCTTCTTCTCGCCCTCCTCGGGCGCAGGGGCCTGCATGACGCTGCGCGCCGAAAGCACACCGGCGGCAGCCAGCGCCACAGCGGCTATGGACACGAGCCTGCGCACGGCCTATTTCACCCAGTGTTTGTTCTCGAACTCCCCGTCGCGGAACTCGGGCTCGATGTAGACGTACATGGCGTCGATCTTCTTCGACAGCCAATTCCGGAAGACCCGCTCCTGCTTATCCTGCAGGGCCATCTCCTCCAGCCGCAGGTAGTCCTCGTTGAGCGAAGCCGTATGCGTGGGGATGATCTCCACGAGTTTGACGATCTTGGCCATCTGGTTGCCGAGCATGTCCTCCGTGAGGTAGGCGTCCGACACCTCCCCGGGTTTCAGCCGGTTGAGGGCGTTGTAGTCGTCGAGGCTTTTGAAGCGGCCGAAATCCTCTTTGAGAAACTTCGTGACGGTCAGTTTGGCGTCGAAAGCGTTGAAACGCTCCAGGATGTCGTGGTTCGAAACGATGCCGCCGTTCATCTTCGACTGTGCGTCGTCGGAGTATTGCAGGGCCGCTTTCTCGAAGGAGAGCGAATCCTTGTGGATCAGGTTGGCGATGCTGTCCAGCAGGTTGAGCGACTCGCCCAACTCCTCGGTCGTATAGACCGGGCGCAGCAGGATGTGGCGGAAATGGTACAGCTGGCCGCGCTTGTCGAGCAGCTGGATGATGTGGAATCCGAACTGCGACTCGACCACCTCGGAAATCTGTCCGGGCTTCATGCCCTCGAGCGCCGCGGCGAACGACGGGTCGAGGCTGGCCAGCGGCGAGGGGTCCATCTCACCGCCACGCATCATCGTACCCGGGTCCTGCGAGTACATGCGGGCCAAGTTCTCGAACTTCGCCGAGCCGGTGATGACGCGCTCGCGCATGTCCAGCAGGCGTTCGCGGGTGCGCTGCTTGGCAGCGGTCATCGACTTGGGGAACTTGGTGATCTGCGCATAGACGTATTGGTCGGCGATGGTCGGCAGGCTGTCTTTGGAGATCGACTTGTAGAACCGCTCGACCTCGCCCGGGATCACCGAAACCTTGCCCACCACCTCGCTCTGCATCGAGTTGGCATAGGACTGCTCCTCGAAACGCTGGCGCATGATCTCGCGGATGTTGAAGATCGGCATGTGGTGCTTGGCCTCCAGCGCGGGGATCGAGCCCTCCATGTCGACCATCTGCTGCACCTGCTCCTCGACACGGGCCAGGATGTCGCCGTCGTTGACCTGCACGGAGTCGATCTGCGCCTGGTTGTAGAGCAGTTTCTGGGTCATCAGCGCCTCGAGCGCCTCGTTCATCGGGTCGCGGTCGGACGTATAACCCTCCTGCCGGCGCTGCTCGGTGAGCTGGCGCGCATATTCATCCACCTCGGAGTAGAGGATCGACGAACCGCCCACCACGGCCACCACCTTGTCGAGCATCACCTGTCGTTTCTGCGCAAGGGCCCCCGCGAACAGCAGGGCGAGCGCCGCGGCCAATATACCTTTTTTCAACATCTCGGTTTCGTTTATCGTTTTTTATTCAATTGTCTTCTTTTTTTCCGTTCCCGTCGTCGAAGATTTTCACTTCGCCGTTCTCCGCGGCCCGGGCGCAAAGTTCCTCCTCGTGCCGGCGGATGATCTCGCCCTGCCGCTGGTTGAACAGGATGCGGCGGATGGTCCCCCGCAGCCGTTCGGGCGGAATCGGCTCGCCCTCGCGCCGCACGTCCTCGATCTGGAAGAAGTAGTGCGAATGGCTGTCGCGCATCTCCTGCACGGCCGTCGAGGCCAGCAGCGGGTCGTAGGACTGCGACCGCGGCGTCGGCAGGTAGCTCAGGAAATCCGTAAAGTCGATCCACTGGTCGCGGAAGTCGCTGACCGTAAATCCGTTCTTCTCGCAGATATCGCGGAAGTCCTGCTGCCGGGCCTCCGTTTCGGAAGCCATCAGCGTTTTGAGCTTCGCGGCTTGGCGGTAACCCTCGGCAAAACGGACGATGCGGCCTTTGACAATCGTCCGGTCGAGTTTGAAGTCGGCCTTATGGGCGTTGTAGTAGGCCGCGATCTCGTCGGCGGTGAACACCGTGTCGATCGAGCGGTCGACGTAATGCTGGTCCAGCTTGCGGATCAGCAGCGCCTGCCGGTACTCCTCGACCATCTTGTCGATATCGGCCGCCGAGGAGGAGAAGAGCGTCCCCGCCTCCTGCAGTTTGAGCTGTTTGACCACCCAGCGGTCGATGTAAACCCGCATGAAAGCCGCGCTGTCGTCGCCCGTGAGCCCCTGCGGGACCACCGAGCGCACGTCGCCCATTTTCAACTCCTTGCCGCCGGCGCGCGCAATGGTCGTATCGCTCGCGAAATAGCGGGGCAGCTCCCGGCAACCCGCCAGCAGCAGCACACCCGCCGCGACCGTTATTTTCGCTCGCAAATTCATATTCCGAGAGGCAAAGATACGTTTTTTACTTGTAAGTAACGCAGCGAATGGCCGGATTATTACGCCGCGGCCGGATTTTTCATCCGCCGCAACGTGCGCAGCATCATATAACCCGAGACGGCGGTGAGCGCCAGCGCCGCGATATAGATCAGGACGTAGAGCGTACGGCTCTCCACCAGTTCGATCAGCAGGGCGTTGCCGTGCCCGGTGGCCATCGCCAGGTAGGCCACGGCGTTGTTCAGGGCGTGGAGGATCATCACCGACCACATCGAATCGGTCGCCAGGTAGACGTAGCCGAGGATCAGGCCGATGACCGAGGCGCCGATGACCTGCGCGGGCTGACCGTGGAGCACCCCGAAGAAGAGCGACGACACGAGCCAGGCCGTGACCACGCCGTAGCGCGCCCGCAGCGAACTCAGCACCACGCCGCGGCAGATCAGCTCCTCGAACACCGGGGCGAAGACGACCAGCGAAAGGATGGTCCAGAATCCGCGTCCCACATTGAGCGACAGCTCGGGCAGCAGGTTCAGGAGGGGTTCGAGCACCACGCCGACGGCGAAGATCAGCACGAAAGCCCACAGCAGCAGCGCCGGGTTGAGCCCACGGACCGAGAAACGCGCCCACGGACCGCTGCCGCCTCGCGCGCGACGGTAATAGAGGATGCCGGCGAGGGCGATCGACATCGAGCAGAAATAGAGCGCCGCCATCAGTTTGCCCAGGGCGGCCGGTTCCATCGTCTTATAATCGAATCCGTGTCCGGCGAAAAGCAGGAAGGGTATCGCGATGATGCCCACGACGATCTGCGCGCCGAGCCCGATACCCAACAAGGCGAGCATATCGCCTACGGTCGGGAATTTGCGGCGGTCGTGCAGCTCCCCGTTCCCGGTTTCCGGCTGCGCCTCCGCAGCCGGAACCGTCGGTTTTTTTTCTTCCATAGTATCGTGTAACTATCAATTCGTTCCGACACCAAAGATAGTGCAAGTTGAGCGCAATGCCAAATTTATTTGAGCATTGCCGAGACGCAGCCTATTTTCGGGACAGGTAAGCATTTTTCCGGTACGGTTATGGATTTCCATTTAAATTCATTAAATTTGCCTGCTTATAAACCGAATTCATCTATGGCAAAGGTAATCGCATTGGCCAATCAGAAAGGCGGCGTGGGAAAGACCACGACGGCCATCAACCTGGCGGCTTCATTGGCCCTGCTGGGCAAGAAGGTGCTGCTGCTCGACGCCGATCCGCAGGCGAACGCCACCTCGGGGCTGGGCTTCGACATCAACCTCGAAGGTATTTACGAGTGCATCGCCGGACAGAAACAGGCCGAAGAGGTGATCCTCCGAAGCCCCGACGTGAAAAACCTCTGGGTGCTGCCCTCGTCGATCGACCTGGTGGCCGCCGACACCGAACTGCCCAAGATGGAGAACGCCCACCACGTGATGAAACGCATCGTCGACTCGGTGCGCGGGAAGTTCGACTACATTTTCATCGACTGCTCGCCCTCGCTGGGCTACACCACGGTCAACATCCTCACGGCGGCCGACACGGTGCTGATCCCCGTGCAGTGCGAATACCTCGCGCTGGAGGGACTCTCGAAACTGCTGAACACCATCCGCAAAGTCAAAAGCGGGCTGAACCCCGACCTCGACATCGAGGGCTTCCTGCTGACGATGTACATGCGCAACCGCCTGAACAACCAGGTGGTGACCGAGGTGCGGGAGCATTTCGGCGAGCTGGCCTACGACACAATAATCCAGCGCAACATCCGTTTGGGAGAAGCGCCCTCGCATGGAAAACCCGTCATGCTTTACGACGCCGGGGCCGTGGGTTCGGAGAACTACCTGACCCTGGCCCGGGAGTTCCTGAAACGCAACCGCAAACGCAGCAAATAGCGATACCGACATGAAACAGAAAGGATTAGGACGCGGCCTCGATGCCATTTTCGGCAGTGATCCGGTCGACGCGAAGCTCAAACCGATGAGCCGGATGGCCGAAATCGAGATCACCGACATCATACCCAACCCCACACAGCCGCGCACGCAGTTCGACGAGGAAGCCCTCGACGAACTGGCCGACTCGATCCGCCAGCTGGGCGTCATCCAGCCCGTGACGGTGAAGAAGGCCGGCGACGGCAAGTACATCATCATCAGCGGCGAACGCCGCTGGCGGGCCGCACAGCGCGCCGACCTGAAGACCCTCCCGGCCTACATCCGCGAGGTGGACGACGAGAACCTGCACGCCATGGCCCTCGTGGAGAACATCCAGCGCCAGGACCTCAACGCCATCGAGATCGCGCTGGGCATGCAACGCCTGATCGACGAGTGCAACCTCACGCAGGACGCCCTCTCGGAAAAGGTGGGCAAGAAGCGTTCATCGGTGTCGAATTACCTGCGCCTGCTGAAACTCCCCGACGAGGTGCAGCTCGCCCTCAAAGAGGGGCTGATCTCGATGGGACACGCCAAGGCCATCGCCGGAACGCCCGCCGACCAGCAACTGCGCGTACTGAAGAAGTGCATCAAAAAGGGCCTTTCGGTGCGTCAGGCCGAGGAACTGGCCCGCTCGCTCGCGGAGGCTCCGGCCGCCGCGGCACAGCCGGCCGAGGACGAGGAGTATCCCGACAGCTACCTGCGGCTGGTCGAGCAGTTGGAGAAATTCTTCTCGCAGGAGATTTCGATCAAACGCGCCAGGAACGGCGGCGGCAAGATCGTCATCGGCTTCGACGACGACAAGGACATCGAGCGCTTCATCGAACGTTTCGCCAAACGCTCCTGATACACGACATGACACGCATCCGGACCAGCCTGCTGCTGCTCGCCGCAACCCTCGTGCTGTGGCTGCCCGCCGGTGCCCAGCTCCACCGCGGAGCGCGCACCATCGTCCGGGGCGGCATGCTCGAAAAACCGGATTCGCTCCGTTCCAAACGCGACTCGCTGGAACTGGCCAGCATCATCCTGCAGTTCGACTCGGTCGCTACGGCGGGTTACCTCGCCGACTCCGCGGCCGTCGCAGCCCTGCGCACCGACGACCGCCGTTACCTCGATTCGGTGGCGCTGGCCCACTTCGACGTCGCCCGGCTGGGCATCGACACCACGACCAAACCCCGCGTATTCAAAAAAGGGTGGCTGATGAGCGACTCGATGTCGCTCTCGAAGGTATGCTGGCTCTCGACCGTGCTGCCCGGCTACGGGCAAATTTACAACAAGCAATACTGGAAACTGCCGATCCTCTACGGACTGGTGGGAACCGGGCTGGGGCTCTACATCCACGAGAACAAGACCTACAAACCGCTCAAACGGCAGTACGAATCCTATACCGACGTGAGCGCTTCGCGCACCCCGGAGCTCGACGCCCTGCAATCGCGGATGATCCGCAGCAACACCCGGAAACAGGCTTACCTCGGAATCACGATCGCCTCGTACATCTATTTCATAGGCGATGCGGCCGTAAGCTACAAAACAAACGACGTGTCGGACGTCAAAAAGGCCACCACGCTGGCCTGCATCTTTCCCGGAGCGGGACAAATCTATAATAAAAGTTACTGGAAAGTGCCGTTCGTCGTGGGCGGATTCGCCTCGATGATCTACTGTATCGACTGGAACAACCGCGGTTACCAGCGTTTCAAAAAGGCCTACAACCTGCTGAGCGACTACGAGCACAACCCGGACAAATACCCCGACGGCCCGACGGACGAGTTCCACGGCCGCTATTCGGCCTCGTTCATCCGCAACCTGCGGAACAACTACCGACGCAACCGCGACCTCTGTATCATCATCTCGGGCGCGCTGTACGTCCTGCAGATCGTCGACGCCCACGTCGACGCCCACCTGAAGGACTACGACGTGTCGGACGACCTCTCGATGAACATCGAGCCACTGATCGACTACACCTACATCCCCACCCTCGGAGGCAACCGCCCGGTGTTCGGCTTCAACCTGAGCCTGAAGTTTTAGACAATGAAGAGATTCCTGACCATAGCGCTGCTTCTGGCCGTCGCCGTCGAGGCGTCGGCTCTCGACCGCAGCCCCCGCAAGAAACGCCGCGACAAGAAAAAGACCGAAACCGAAATCCCCGCTCCGACGCCCGCCCCGGCGGTCGAAAAGACCGTCGCCCCGGAACCCGAGCCGGAACCCGAACCCGTCGAGGCGCCGCCCGTCAACGACATGACGCTGGATTTCACCCCCGGGCAGACCGACTCGCTGCTGGCCGTATGGCGCGAACGCCAGCGCCAGGACGCTTACAGCGAATTTTTCAAACAGTATATCCTCGAAGACTCCACCGAAGTGGCGGACACGACCCCCGATTCGGTCTACGCCCGGCGGCTGCTGGACCTCGCATCGCCGATCCAGTTCCCCTACAACAGCATCGTAAAAGGGTATATCAACCGCTACACCAACGCACGTTACGGCACGATCAGCCGCATCCTCGGCATGTCGCAGTACTACTTCCCGATCATCGAGGAGGCGCTGCTCCGCGAGGGGCTGCCCGTCGAGCTGCGCGCACTGCCGATCATCGAGTCGGCGCTCTCCCCCACGGCCACCTCACCGATGGGCGCCGTCGGACTGTGGCAGTTCATGCCCACGACCGGAAAGAGCTACGGATTGGAGGTCAACTCGCTGGTTGACGAGCGCCGCGATCCCTACCGCGCCACGCAGGCCGCCTGCCGCTACCTGAAAGACCTCTACGCCATCTACAACGACTGGTCGCTGGCCATCGCCGCCTACAACTGCGGCCCGGGCAACGTCAACAAGGCCATCGCCCGTTCGGGAGGCAAAAATTTCTGGGAGATTTACGACTACCTGCCCCGCGAGACGCGCGGTTATGTGCCGGCCTTCATCGGGGCGTCGTACGCCTATGCCTACCACCGCCAGCACGGTATCGAGCCCACCGAGGCGCCGATTCCCCTTTCGGTGGACACCCTGCGGATCAACAAGCTGATGCACTTCGGGCAGATCGCCTCGACGATCGATCTCCCGGTCGAGACCCTCCGCCAGCTCAATCCGCAGTACAAACTCGACATCATCCCGGCGACGACCAAGCCTTACACGCTGGTCCTGCCGCAGCGTTATGTCATGCAGTATATCGCCCACGAGCCCGAGATTTACGCCAAAGACTCGGCTTACCTCAAAGAGTATATCAACCCGGCCAACCTCGACAAGAAACGCCAGGAGCGCAGCGGTTCGGTCTACGTGGTCAAAAAGGGCGATACGCTGGGCGCCATCGCCCGCCGTTACCGCGTGACGACGGCGCAGATCATGCGCTGGAACAACCTCAAAAGCGCCCACAAGCTCCGCATCGGGCAAAAGCTCCGCATCGAAGGCAGATAGAATGATCTCCGACCACGATACCATCGTCGCCCCTACAACCGCCGCAGGAGGGGCCATCGCCGTCATCCGCGCGAGCGGGCGGGATGCCTTTGTCCTCTGCGACCGGATATTCCGGGGTCGGAAGCCACTCGCCGGGGCCGACGGGTACACGGTACATTACGGGGAGATCATCGACGGCGACCGCATCGTGGACGACGTGCTGGCCACGGTGTTCCGTGCGCCGCACTCCTACACGGGAGAAGATTCGGTCGAAATTTCGTGTCACGGATCGTCTTACATCGTTTCGGAAATCCTCCGCCTGCTGACCGCCGCGGGCGGACGCATGGCCCAGCCCGGGGAGTTCACCATCCGCGCCTACCTGGCCGGGAAGCTCGACCTCTCGCAGGCCGAAGCCGTGGCCGACACCATCGCCGCCTCGTCGCGCGCGGCGCATGCGCTGGCCTCGACGCAAATGCGCGGCGGGTATTCCGACGAACTGGAACGCCTCCGCGACAAACTCCTGAACCTCACCTCCCTGCTGGAACTGGAGCTCGACTTTTCGGAGGAAGACGTGGAGTTTGCCGACCGGACGGCGCTGCGCGAGACGATGCAGCGCATCGGGGCCGAGATCGACCGCCTGCGCAACTCGTTTTCGCTGGGCAACGCCATTAAAGAAGGTGTCGCCGTAGCGATCGCCGGCGCCCCGAACGTGGGAAAATCGACGCTGCTGAACCGCCTGCTCAACGAGGAGCGCGCCATGGTCTCGGAGATCGCCGGCACGACGCGCGACGTGATCGAAGAGCGGGCCAACATCGGCGGCATCCTCTTCCGGTTCCTCGACACGGCGGGCATCCGCTCGACCGACGACCGGCTCGAACGCATGGGCATCGAACGCACGATGGAGAGCATCCGGAAGGCGCAGGTGGTGATCCACATGATCGACGCCCCGACCCTCACGGGAACAATCCCCGAGCCCGATTTCACGCTCCGTCCCGACCAGAAACTCCTGACCGTCGCGAACAAGATCGACAAGGCATCGGCATCGCTGACACTTCCCGAAAACAGCATCGGCATCTCGGCCAAACAGGGCACGGGTATCGACCGGCTGTGCGAGGCCCTGCGCCGGACAGTCGATACCGACGCACTCTACCACGGCGACCCGGTCGTTTCGAACAGCCGCCATTACGAAGCCCTTACGATGGCCCGCGAAGCCCTCGACCGGGCCCTCGACGGCCTCGGCAACGACCTCCCCGCCGACCTGCTGAGCGAAGATATCCGTCCCGTCATCCACCACCTCGGCTCCATCACCGCCCGCGGCTCCATCGCCCCCGACGAAGTCCTCCGGAACATCTTCTCGAAATTCTGCATCGGCAAATAGGAGCCGATAACCAACGATCAACAACACTCAGTAACGATTACTTAGGCGCTCATTCAGAGCGCCTAACAGTGTTTGCACTTTATCGTCGCTGCGATTGCATATGCAATCTTGCGTACTTTTTTCACCCCCGTTTCTCCCCCGAGCCCCAATGTCTGCAGGGGTGCTCGGTTCCGTCTCCGAAGTTCTGGAAAATTGAGACGAGCCGATACGAGATGCGACGTAGAGGACAGAACAGTAGCACAATCGGGAACCTTTATCGGAGCCATTATGAGCAGTAACCTACGAATCGAGCGCATTTGCGAGTTCTGCGGCCGACGGTTTATCGCAAAGACCACTGTAACAAGATTTTGCTCCCACACATGTTCTCGGCGCCATTACAAGAGAGATCACCGCCGACGAGATATTGGGCAAAATCTCCCGGAGTTTGCCACCTCTCCGGCTCCCGTACAACCTATTCTAATGTCAAAAGAGTATATGGGCTGCCAGGAGGTCGCGAATATGATGGGAATAAGCCGAGCAACGGTTCATCGCTATTGCGCGACCGGAAAGTTCCGGTGTGTGCGGCTCAACCGGAAAATCTTTATCCGCAAAAAGGATATCGATGCCTTGTTCGACAATACAGAACCATACAAAGTAATGCCTGTAAACGGAGCCCCGATCACCGAATTTTATACGATGCAGGAAATTACGGAAAAATTCGAAGTATCTGAATCCACTGTATATAATATGGTAATTGCAAAACAAATTCCCAAGGTGCTCAGCCAGGGAAAAACCATTTACAGCAAAAAGCATATCGACCGCCATTTTGCCCGCAAGCTCCCCGATCCGCAGGTTGCCGAATGGTACACCGCGGAAGAGATTCGGGAGAAATACAACATGAGCGTCTCATCGGTCTACTCCTTCACCTCGGAGTACGGCATCCCCCGCAAGAAGAGCCACGGCAAGACCTACTACTCGAAATCACATACGGATCAGCACCTCAAAATGCGCCGTCCCGATCCCGAGATCAAAGAGTGGTACAGCATGAACGACATCGTGGCACTCTACAACTTCGCACCGGGTTATGTGTCGAATCTAATCTATAAAAATCCGATCCCGAAAATCCGGCGCGGCAACAAAGGCTATTACTCCAAGGAACATTTCGACCGGCTTGTCCGCGAAAAGCAGCTCGTGCCGGAGTACTACACCGTCGAGGAAGCCATGGCAAAATACCACCTGACGCGGGATATGCTCTATCATCACATCCGGCATCACAATGTACCGAAGATCAAGGACGGACGCTACATCAAAATATCGAAGCCGGAACTGGACGCCATTTTCGAACAACCAATCATAATCTAATACATAAAAACGATGGGAACAAAAGTAACCTTACGTCACAAGCCGATCACCAACGGACGCGAATCGCTCTACCTCGATTTCTACCCGCCGATCCGCTGCAAAGCGACCATGAAACCCGTTCACAAAGAGTATTTGGGGATTTATATCTACCAGAATCCGCAGAACGAGATTCAGCGCGACTACAACCGGGAAATGCTCTACAAAGCCGAAGCAATCCGCTCGGTGAGGGTGCAGTCGTGCATCAACGAGGAGTTCGGCTTTCTGGACAAGCACAAACTCAAAGCCGACTTTCTCGATTTCTTCCGAGGCGTCGCCCAGAAGAAAGATCCGAAGTGGCGGATGGTCTACAAACATTTCGAAAATTTCACCGGCGGGAAGTGCTCGTTCGGCGAGGTCACGGTCGACCTGTGCCGCCGCTTCCGCGACTACCTGACAACCACCCACCAACTGAAATTCACCAAAAAGAAGATGAAGTGTAACTCGGCCGCCGGCTACTTCTCGACCTTCCGTGCCCTGCTCAAGATCGCCTACCGCGACAAGCTGATCCGCGAGAATGTCAACGATTTTCTCGAAAAGATCGAGTACGAGGATACGCGGCGCGAGTTCCTGACGCTCGACGAACTCAAGCGGCTGGCCGACACGCCCTGCCACATTCCGGTACTACGCCGTGCTGCGATCTTCTCCTGCTTCACGGGGCTCCGCATCAGCGACATTCTTCAGCTCGAATGGAAACACATCTCCCAAGCCTCCGACGGCGGTTGGTGGATGCGCATCCGCACCGAGAAGACCGAAACCGAAGCGACGCTTCCCGTGAGCGACGAAGCGCTCGAATACTGCGGCGAACCAGACACGGGAAAAGTGTTCAAAGGGCTGGAGCGCTCGATGACCCAGCATCCGTTGCAAAAGTGGATTCGAGCGGCGGGCATCGAACGCAACATCACCTTCCATTGCTTCCGCCACACGTTCGCCACACTTCAGATAGCATTAGGCACGGACATCTTTACCGTCAGCAAAATGCTCACCCATAAAAATGTCTCGACGACGCAGATTTATGCCGAACTGGTCAACGAAAAGAAGCGCGAGTCGGCGAATCGGATTTCACTGAAATAATTTGTCATTATACGAATTTTTGCATCGTTATACAATTGTGTTATAACGATGCAAAAATCGAATAAATGATTTTTGTAAACATTTCTGTAGCCGCCCTCTATTTGATTATAAAGGGTTTTCTATGGCACAGACAGTACTCACATTCGAAAAATTGCCCGAAGCGGTGGCTTATCTGGTTACTGAAGTTAACAACATTCGCAGGCTGTTAGAGCAGCAGCGACAGCCATTGCCATCCAAACGCCTCCCGATCGGAATCGAAGATGCCTGCCGCGTGGTTATGAAAGCCCGGTCGACGATCTACACCCTGGTTCGAAAAGGGCTAATCCCGTGCTGTAAAAATGGTAATCGACTCTATTT
>ERZ1673699.665-NODE-665-length-35729-cov-6.365280_pt1 | contig 35729 bp, 33 predicted proteins | sample MGYA00580229_ERZ1673699 | MGnify/ENA primary metagenome ERZ1673699 (study PRJEB41218, sample SAMN15661785) | gut metagenome | host: Homo sapiens | place: Canada: London | collected 2015-08-20/2019-03-30 | study: EMG produced TPA metagenomics assembly of... | reverse complement strand
GACGCTGTCCGGTACGGCCCAGAGTTTCGGCGTTTACCTGCTGGGCGCTTTCATCGCAGGTTTCTCCATGTGTCTGCTCAATACGGTCGTCAACCCCATGCTGAACAAGCTCGGCGGCGGCGGTAACAAGGGTAACCAGCTGATCCAGGCCGGCGGTTCGTTCAACTCGCTCTGCGGTACGGCCGTGATTATCCTGACGGGCCTGCTGATCCCGGAGGGCATCAAAAACGCGCAGATCAGCAACGTGTTCCCGCTGATGTACGCCGCGCTGGCCATCTTCGCTTTCGCTTTCGTGGTAATCAGCCTGACGAAAATTCCGGAGACTCAGAAAGAGGTCGGCCTGAAGAGCGCCGGGGCTTCGAAATACGGTCCGCTGTCGTTCCGTCACTTCATCCTGGGCGCTGTCGCCATCTTCGTATATGTAGGTATCGAGGTGGGTATTCCCAACGTGCTGCAGAAGTGGCTGCAGAATCCCGACCTGAATGTGCTGGGCGGAGGCGTGAATGCCGAGGCCGTCGCCGGATCGGTTGCCGCTACTTATTGGTTCCTGATGCTGGTCGGCCGTCTGCTGGGCGCCGCTGTCGGCAGCAAGGTATCCGCCAAGAGCATGCTGACCGTCGTTTCCGGCGTAGGCCTGCTGCTTACGCTGGGAGCGATGTTCCTGCCCGCGGTGGCTGTCAATCTCCCCGTCTTCAACGGTTCCGAGGGCTTCGGACTGGTGAATGTTCCCGTTAACGCAGCGCTCCTGGTACTCGTCGGGCTTTGCACCTCGATCATGTGGGGCGGTATCTTCAACCTCGCCGTCGAAGGACTGGGCAAGTACACCGAGAAGGCTTCGGGTATCTTCATGGCGCTGGTTTGCGGCGGCGGTATTCTGCCCCTGCTCCAGAACGCGATCGTCGACGTCACCGACGGCGGCGTGGGCTACCTGACCAGCTACTGGGTGATCGTGGTCGCACTGGCCTACCTGCTCTACTACGCGCTCGTGGGTTCGAAGAACGTCAACAAGGACATTCCCGTAACGGAATAAGTTTCAGCGGGCGTCTTCGCCCTGCCTTGTCCGGCCCGGATGGAGTTTTCCGTCCGGGTCGGATTTTTTTAACCCGGGGGACCATAAAAAAACAAGGTGTCCCGTCGGAACACCTTGTTTTTCTTTGCACCTTTGCGGATTATTTCTTCTCCGTGCGGGTAATACGCTTCTCTTTGATGCGGGCCTTCTTGCCGGTCAGGTCGCGCAGGTAGTAGATACGTGCACGGCGTACGACACCGACCTTGTTGACCTCGATCTTCTCGATGTGGGGCGAGTAGAGGGGGAAGATACGCTCGACACCCACGCCGCCCGAAATCTTGCGGATGGTGAACATCTTGGTCTTGCCCGATCCTTTGATCTGGATCACTACGCCGCGGAAACTCTGGATACGCTCCTTGTTACCCTCGACGATCTTGTAGGAGACGGTGATCGTGTCACCGGCTTTGAACGACGGTACGTCGGCGTCCGTCTTCGGCCACAACTGCTCGTTGACGAGCTTGATGATTGCGTCTTTGTTCATTGTTGCAACAAATTTTTGTGTTTCGCATTCGACATTTCCGCTGCGCCTTGGCTACCATACAGACCCTTTGCCTGTAATCCCGCGGGAGCCGCGTCCGTTTCCGTCCGCGCCCGCATCCGCCGTACCGCCCAATGAAAGAGGTTGATATACGCCCGAAAGGGACTGCAAATATAGAAAGAATTTTCGGAACGGTGCAACTATTGCATGAAAAAAGCGCGATTTGACTATCTTTGCAGGAAAACAAATGGGAAAGATGAACGAAAGACTGATACTTGTCACCAACGACGACGGCTACGATTCCAAGGGGCTGGCCGCAGCCGTCGAGGTGGCCCGGGGCTTTGGCCGTGTGGTGGTCGTGGCCCCCGAGACGACGCAGAGCGGCATGAGCCAGGCCATCACGATGTACAATCCCCTCTACCTGCGGCGCGTTCGCGAGGAGGAGGGACTCGAGATTTACGCCTTTTCGGGAACCCCGGTCGACTGCGTGAAGATGGCCTTCGACTACCTGCTGCGCGACGAGCGTGTCGACCTGGTGATCTCGGGCATCAACCACGGCTCCAATTCGGCCGTCAACGTGCTCTACTCCGGTACGATGGGCGCCGCCATCGAGGGTAGTTTTTACAGCTGTCCGGCCGTCGGGCTGTCGCTCGACGACCACCGCGACGATGCCGACTTCGACGCGGCGGTGGTCTACGGCAAACAGATCGTCGGCGACATTCTCGCCGCGGAGGTCGAGCTGCCGCTGTGCCTGAACGTAAATGTTCCGGTCGGACGCCCCGAGACGATAAAGGGAATACGGCTCTGCCGCCAGAACCGCGGTTTCTGGCGCGAGGAGTTCTACCGGCACGAAGACCCCCGGGGCCGCGAGTATTTCTGGCTCACGGGCGAGTTCGTCAACGGCGAACCCGGGGCCGCGGACACCGACGAATGGGCCCTTGCGAACAACTACGTGGCGGTGGTACCCGTGCAGACGGACCTGACCGATTACCGCCAGCTGGAGAGCCTGCGGAAAGTCCTGAAATGACCGGAAAGGGGATTCCGGCCCGAAATGTCGGAGGGATCGGGCCGCAGGCGGCATTTTTAATTTTTAATTCTTAAATTTTAATTATTTTTGTAAAAAATGTCCGCCTATGCTGATTAAAATCCTGCTCGTCATCGCCATCGTCATCCAATGCGTCGCCACGGGCTACGCCCTGCGGCTGGTGCGCACCACCAAGTACAATTCGGTGTGGATTCTCTTCATCGTAGGTTTCTCGCTGCTCTCGGTCGAACGCCTCGTGCAGTTGCTCATCGTCTCGGGCTTCGAGGTCATTCCGCGTTGGTGGTTCGGCTACCTGGGCATCGTGATCTCGGTCTGCCTGTCGATCGGCGTGATGTACGCCCACAAGCTCTTCAAATACATCGACCGGCTCAACCGCCAGCGGTCCATGCTGAACAAGCGCATCCTGACGGCCGTGCTCCGCACCGAGGAGAAGGCCCGGTCGCGCTTCTCGAAGGAGCTCCACGACGGCCTCGGACCGCTGCTTTCGTCGGCCCGGATGTCGCTCACGGCCCTTTCGCGCGAGGAGCATAATGCCGACCAGCGCGAGATCATCGACAACACGACTTATGTCATCGACGAGGCGATCCGTTCGCTGCGCGAGATTTCGAACAACCTTTCGCCGCACGTGCTCAACGATTTCGGACTGGCGCGCGGGGTGCAGAACTTCATCGACAAGAGCGCCGCGATGCACGACGTGAAGATCCGCTTCACGACCAACCTGCGTTCGGAACGCTACGACACCGATATCGAGGTCATCCTCTACCGGGTGATCTGCGAGCTGATCAACAACTCGCTCAAACACGCGGCCTGCACGGCCGTCAACCTCTCGCTGTCGCAGAACGGTCCCGAGCTGACGCTCGATTACACCGACAACGGCCGGGGATTCAATCCGCAGGCGATGATGGACTGCGGCATGGGCCTTTCGAACATCGCCTCGCGGATCAATTCGCTGGGCGGGACTTTCGACATCTCTTCGGCCAAAGGCAAGGGAATGCGCGCCGCCATCCACGTCAATACGCAGCAGGCCCCCGCGCCTGCCAAACTCCGTAAACGCCGCCGCCGCTAATATGGAACGCCGAATCCTGCTCGTAGACGACCATTCGCTCTTCCGCAACGGACTGCGGGGGCTGCTCGAACATTGTGCCGATTGCCGCGTGGTGGGCGAGGCGGCCAGCGGCGAGGAGTTCCTGGCCATGCTCGACGACGTCGATGCCGACATTGTCTTCATGGATTTCTCCATGCCGGGGCTCGACGGCGCACAGACGACCGAGCGGGCGTTGGCGCGGCGTCCGGACCTGCGGATCATCACCCTTTCGATGTTCGGCGAGGAGAGCTACTATTCGCGGATGGTCGAGGCCGGGGCCCGGGGCTTCCTGCTGAAAGATTCCGACATCGGCGACGTGCTCGACGCCATCGAGGCGGTGACGGGCGGCGGCAGCTACTTTTCGCCGCAGCTGCTGACCTCGCTGACGGGGCGCATGCGCACGCGCGAGGACGCCGCCGACGAACAGCTTTCGTCGCGCGAACGCGAGATTCTGGTGGCGGTCTGCCGGGGGCTGTCGAATCAGGAGATCGCCGACGAACTCTTCATCTCGAAGCGCACGGTGGACAAGCACCGCGCCAACATCCTCGAAAAGACCGGCTGCAAGAACACCGCCTCGCTGGTGGTCTATGCCATCCGCAACGGCATCGTCGACATTTAGTTTTCGATTTTATGCGGCAATTTCCGCACATCCCTCACGCGGGGCGAATGGGACGTACTTCGGTATGCTCCTGCCCCGGCCCACTTCACGAAGCCCAAAACCTCTGCGCCGTGATAATCAAAAACCCGCCTCTTAGGCGGGCGGGGGGGGGTTATAACAGCGGGGAGAATACCCGCATAAGCGATTCTGCCCAGCGGCGCGGCCGCGGACGGTTGAACCACTCGTTCGGGGTCAGGGCGTGGCAGCGCGTGGCGTCGTCCCGGAACACGGCGTCCATGCGGGTCGTGAACTCCGTGTCGTAGACAAAGGCGTTGATCTCGAAATTATGCTCGAAACTGCGGAAGTCCATGTTCGCCGAGCCGATCACGGTCAGCATATCGTCGATAATCAGCAATTTGGAGTGCAGGAATCCGGGCTTGTAAAACAGAATCTTCACCCCCGCTTTCATCATGTCGTCGAGGTAGGAGTGCGACGCCAGGTCCACGATCTTCGAATCGGAACGTGCCGGGAGCATCAGCCGCACGTCGACTCCGGCCAGCGCGGCCACCTGCAGGGCAGTGTTCAGCACGTCCGAAGGCAGGTAGTAGGGGGTCTGTATCCAGATCCGCCGCCGGGCGTTCGAGACGGCGTAGCTGTCGGCCTGCAGCAGCGCCCGCCATTGTCCGAAGGGGCCGCTGGGGACCATCTGGAGGATATTGTCCGTATGCCGTTCCGACAGGGGGAAGTAATCCGCGCCCGTTATGTGTTGCTTGGTGGTCGCCGACCAGTCGCTCAGGAACGACACCTGAAGCCCTGCCGCGCCGCTGCCTTCGACCCGGAAATGGGTGTCGCGCCACGAACCCCACTTCGTGCCGCGGACATAACGGTCGGCGATGTTCATGCCGCCGATGAATCCCACGCGGCCGTCGATGACGGCGATCTTGCGGTGGTTGCGGTAGTTGACCTTGCTGGTGAAGAGCGGGAATTTGACGTGCAGGAACGAAAAGACCTCGATTCCCTCGCGGCGCATCCCCTCGAAAAAAGCCTTTTTCACGCCGCTGCACCCCACGTCGTCGTAGAGGATGCGCACCTCGACCCCCTGCCGGGCTTTCTCCACCAGCGCATCGCGCAGGCGGCAGCCCGTTTCGTCGTCGCAGAAGATGTAATACTGGATGTGGATGTGGTGCTTCGCCCGGGCGATCTCCGCCAGCAGGGCCTCCATTTTCGAAACGCCGTCGGTGTAGGGGGTGATGCGACTGCCGTAAAGCGGTACGGAATGGGTCGTGCTGTAAAGGAGTGTGGCCAGCTGCCGGTACTCCTCGGGAATCCCGGGATGCCCGGCGTCGCGGGCCTCCTCGAGCTGCATGGTGATGCGCCTGCGCGTGCGGCGCGAGATGATGCGCCGTTTGGAGAGGTTCTGCCCGAAGAAAAAATAGAACAGCAGCCCCACGACGGGGGCGAACACGAGTACGATGATCCACGGCAGGGTCTTCAGCGGGTTCCGGTTGTCGGTGATGATGACCAGGACGATACTGAGGATCGTGACCGTATAAAGAACGAGGAACGTATATGTCAGTATTTGCTGCATATTGCCGGTTTCTTCGTTTCATGCGGCGCCGTGCGCCGCAGGCTCCCGGTTACTCCGCCTGTTTGAGGAACTGCACCGAGTAGAGGAGGTGCTCGACGCCGCGCATGTAGTTGCGTTTGCGGGGTTTGTTCAGGTCGGGGGCATAGACGTAACAGTCGAGCGTGAAGACGCGGTCGGTGGCCGTGTCCACGGTCGAGTAGCTCACGAACGGACCGCCCATGAAGTCGCCGTGCACGTCCCAGAATCCGCGCAGTTCACACCACAGGCGTCCTTCGAGGCGGAACATGCGGTAGTCGGGCTCGAAAGCGTCCGAAGTAATCATGTACGAGCCGTCCGACGGACCGGGGATCAGCGCCGCAAACTTGTTGCGGGCGGCGATCAGGGCCTCTGCCGAGAGCGATTCCGGGCCTTTGTAGGGGTAGGAGTAGACGAAGAATCCCTGGCTGGCGGTGGGGTATTCATTGCGGGCCCAGACAAAGTTGTCCTGCTGCCCGGCCAGCAGGTACCCTTTCGGGATGCGCATTTCGACACCGAACGTCTTGCGGATGGCCGCTTCGACACCGGGGTTGTTGTAGATTTCGTTGGCTTTGACGGCGCGGTCGCGCTCGGCCTGTTCGAGGACGTAGACGAGGTCCCCGCGGTGCTGCGAGAGATAATCCACCACGGCCTTGTCGTCGGGTCCCTGGAGCGTCAGCACGATCTGCGGGTCGGCGGTGACGTTGTATTGCACGGCCGTCGAGGTCTCCTGCAGCGAGGGATCGACGATCACTTTGAGGATATTGCGGTGGTCGGCGACCATGCCCGTGAAGCCGCGTTCGGTGACGCGCAGCACGTCGAAAATCGGTTCGACCTGGTTCAGGTAGGGCACCGGGGCCGTGAAGATCGCGCGCAGCGAATCTCCGACCTCCCCCGTCCACTCGGCCTGGGGGCATACCACGATCAGTTCGTAGGGTTTTCCCTGCGCACCTTTTTTCGATTTGTTCAGGGTTTTGAAGGCGTCGCAGCCCGTCATCGTAGCGATGACGGCGGCAACCAATGCGATACGGAGGATAGTTTTCATGCTGCGGTCTGAAATTGAATCTACTACAAATATAAGCATATTTTTTCCAAATGGCCCGGATTTTCACTATTTTTGCGCCGACATGCGTTTTAAACCACCGAAAATAATCCGGCGCCTGATGCCGGACCTGATCTGGGAGATCGACGACGAGGACGGGGTGTTCCTCACTTTCGACGACGGTCCCACGCCGGGCGTCACCGAGTGGATACTCTCCACGCTGGACAAGTACGATGCCAAGGCGACTTTCTTCGTGCTGGGCAAGAACGTCGAGATGTATCCCGACCTCTACAAGCGCATCCTCGACGCCGGGCACAAGGTCGGCAACCACACCTACTCGCACCAGAAAGGCTGGGGCATGAGCCTCGAACGCTATACGGAGGATGTCGATTTCGCCAACGACCTGGTCCACAGCGAACTGTTCCGTCCGCCCTATGCGCGTATCACCCCGGCGCAGGCGCGTTTTCTGGGCCAGCGCTACAAACTGGTGATGTGGGACATCCTCTCGCGCGACTACAACCGCCGCCTCTCGCCCCGCACCTGCCTGAAAAACGTCACGAAATACCTCGCGCCGGGCGCTATCGTGGTGTTCCACGACAGCGAAAAGGCTTTCCGCAACATGCGTTATGCGCTTCCCCGCACGCTGGAGAAGATCAGGCAAATGGGCCTCAAATGCAAGGCGATAGAGCTCTGAGCCCGTTCTGCGGGCGTTTGCAGCGGGCTGTGGCTCCGGGAATAGGAATTTCCGGATTTTTTTCGTAACTTCGCGCCGCGAAAAAACAACAATTATAAACTATATTCCTATGACAATTACAGCAGCTGACATTAAGATCGGCATGTGCATCGAAATGGACGGCAAGACGTTCCTCGTAGTCGATTTCCAGCACTGCAAACCGGGCAAGGGCCCTGCCTTCGTCCGTTCGAAACTCAAAAACCTGGAAAACGGCCGTGTGCTGGACAATACGTTCTCTTCGGTGGGTCAGAAGATCGAGCAGGTGCGTGTCGAGCGCCGTCCCTATCAGTTCACCTACGAGGATGATCTGGGCGCGCATTTCATGCACACCGAGACCTTCGAGGAGATCAACATCGACCGGGACCTGATTAACAACTACGACCTGATTACCGACGGTCAGATCGTCGAGGTGATGTTCCACACCGAGAAGGAGTCGGTCCTTTCGGCCGAGCTGCCTCCGATCGTCGACATGGAGGTGATCTACACCGAGCCGGGCATCAAAGGCGACACGGCTTCGACCAACTCGCTGAAACCCGCGACGGTGAATTCCGCGACGGCGAAAGACGGCGCTACGATCCGCGTGCCGCTGTTCATCAACACGGGCGACAAGATCCGCGTCGACACCCGCACCCGCGAGTACTACGAGCGCATCAAATAAGGCCGCGCCCCGCATGGCGGGGATGTGCCCGAATGCAGAGCGCGTTGCAGCCGAACCGGTTGCAACGCGCTTTTTTATTTTCTCAGGTCGACGAACTTCACGGCCTTGCGGCTCATCTCGGGGAAGTTCATGCGGTGAATGGCCCCGCTGTCGTCGATGGCGATTTCGGGGGCGACCCGGATTTTGGCCCGGAAGCGGTCTTTCAACTCTTTGACCACGTCGAAATCCAGTCCGTGTTTCAGCCCGACGCGCACGGTGATGCGGTCCTTGTCGTTTTCGTCGTTGGACAGCTCGACGATGTAATTTTCGAGGTAGGGGACGTTGTCCAGGATGTCGAACAACGCCGGCGGGAACAGCGTCGTCCCCTTGTATTTGATCATCTGGCCTTTGCGCCCGATCACGGGACTTAACCGCAGCGTGTTGCGCCCGCAGCGGCAGGGCGTTGAATAGCCGTAGCACAGGTCCCCGGTTTTGAACCGCAAGAGCGGCATTCCGCGTACCCCGAGCGTGGTTATCGTCACCTCCCCGGCTTCGTCCCCGGCTACGGGACGGTCCTTTTCGTCGAGCAGTTCGACGATAATCAACTCGGGTTGGAGATGCCCGCCGCAGCCGTGGTCGCACTCCGTGAACGAACTCTGCATTTCGGTCGACGCATAGGTCGTGTAGAGCTTCAGCCCGGGCCATTTCGACGCGATCTGCTGTCCGAGGACGTTGAGCGTCATGTCCGGATTGCGGAGCGATTCGCCGATGCAGACCGCTTTGCGGAGCGACGAGGCGTTGTGGTCGATCCCGTTGTGCTCGGCATAGGCGATCAGGCGGGTCAGGAACGACGGGACGACCATGCAGAACGAGGGGCGTATGCGGGCGATGGTGTCCCACTGCAGCTCGGGAATGCCGTTCCCGACGCGGATGATTCCGCATCCCAGTTCGCGGGCGCCCATGAAGTAGGCCAGTCCGGCCATGAACCGCCGGTCGAGGGTCGTCATCAGCTGCATGACGTCGTCGGGGGTTATCCCGGCCGTGGAGAACGAGAGGTATTCGTTGTAGGCGAGCCGCTGGAGGTCGCCCTCCGTCAGCGCGAACGTCACCGGGTCGCCCAGCGTCCCGGAGGTCGTCACGTAGTCGACGACTTCGCGTTTGGGGACGCACAGGAACGCTTCGTTATGCCGTTGCAGGTCCTCTTTGGTCGTCACCGGGAGCCGTTGCAGGTCCTCGATGCGGCGTATCGCCGCGGGCTTCACCCCCGTCCGGCGGAACAGCTCGCGGTAAAACGGCGAATGTTCCTGCAGGTAAATGAGCTCTTCCCGCAGGCGTTCTTCCTGCCAGGCTTTGATTTCGTCCGCAGCGGCGAACTGGATCGCCGGATTCCGTTGTATCATCTGTCACTCTTTTAGCTTGTTTTCCAATGTCATCCGGTCCCCTTCGGGGATCGGCCGTTCGAGGGCCCTGCGGAACCACGCCCGGGCCTGCTCCTGCTCCCCGCACGATTCCCGGTAACGCCCGATGAGGGCGTAGGTCTCCCAGTTCTGCGGGTTCGAGGCGGCCAGCGAATCGACCGTCTCTGCCGTCAGGCGGTGTTTCAGCCGGCGGAAGCGCAGCAACTCGGGCAGGCATTCCCGCACGAAGAGGCTGTCGGCCGGAAGTACCTTGCCTTGTTCGTACAACTCCCCTTCGAACGGCTGTTCTCCCCGCAGCAGCCGTCCTATGTCGTAGCAGACCCATTCCCCCATGCCCCAATACCCGGTCGAGACCCACATGCGGAGCTGCCGGGGCTGGAAGACGACCGAATGGTGGGCGATCTGCTGGTTGATGGCCAGCGGGTTGTCCAGCCCCAGCTCCCCGCCGCCCGGGCCGTGCCGGTCGCGGAGTATGCCGACGGCCTTTTCGACCGTCAGCGGGAGGCTGTGCTCCAACAGTTCCGCGAGACGGTCCGCCCGCGGCTTGCTGTCGGAAAGGGCGATGTTTTCGCTGTTGTACGCATCGTCGGCAAATGCCTCCGACTGGAAATGGTTGGTGCATCCGATGGTCTGCCCCGGAACCGTGTAGAGGGCCTGTTTTTCCGGGGTTTTCTCGATCACGGCGCATTTCGCGTCGCGGGCCGATCCGATCAGGAACGACTCGGATACGAAAGTCCGGTATTGCGCGGCGATCGCGCAGGCTTCGTCGATGGTTGCGGCGGATTGCAGGATTTTCCGGGCGAGGATCGAGACCGGCGTCGCGGAACTCAGCGGTACGGGTCCCCGGGCGGCGTTCAGCGTGACGGTGAGTCCCGCTTCGTTCATGCCCGACAGCACCCCGACCATGCCGGGCCAGCCGATCGAGACGAACCGGTAACCCGTATCGGGGATGCAGAACGTCAGCAGCCGGTTGCGGGCGAACCCGTCGCCGACGTAAAAGTCGAAATTGCGCCCGACGATCATTCCGTCCGCGGCGGCGGCGCCCCATGCGCCGAACGCCGTGCATCCCACCAGCATATAGCTCTGCATGGCGTGTCCGATGTCGTGGGCGGCGTGGTAGTTGAGCTGCCGGAGATAGGGTTCGCCGATGAAGTCGAAATCGTGGGTGCAGGATCGCGACATGGCCGCGATCTCCGTGCAGTATTCGTCGGGGATGTGGCGTGCGAGCCGCCGGTTGAAGATGATGGTCAGGCAGCGCAGGAATCCCAGGTAGCGGTCGTTGGGGACGATGGAGCGGATTTGCTCCACGAAAACGGCCTCCTGGTGGTACAGCAGACTGTCGGCCAACGCCCCGAAAGCCGCTCCGCGCTGTTCGGCATCCCCTTCGAGGCGGAGTTCCCAGAACCCGTTTTCGCTGTGTCGCAGGCGGCTCGGGCCGAAAGTCCGGCTTCCGTCCGCCGTCCGGCGGACGACGCTGTCGGTGAAATCCCGGGTCGCGTCCGGCGGCGTCAGCTCCGCGGTGCGGTAGAGGTAATACCCCGCTCCGACGGCGGCGAGCAGCAACCCGATTACGGCGAGCAGGCAGTATGCGGCTATTTTAACGAATTTCTTCATTGCGCCTGCGAATTTCCGATTTTCCGGGCCGTGTATTCCCTGCCGAGCAGGGCCCCGCAGGTCGATATGGCCGTCATGACGACGCCCAAAGCCCCGTGGATGGCTATGTTCTGCCCCGTCAGGTAGAGTCCCCCGACCTTGGTCTCCGGGCTGAACGAGGTTCCCAGGAGGTCGTTGCAGTCGATTTGCATGCCGTATGCCGACCCCTGCGGAGTTCCCGTGTAGTCCTCGTATGTCAGCGGCGTCGCCGTATGGATGCTCCGGATCGCCGCGCGGAATCCCGGAAAACGGGCCTCGACGCTCCGGATGGCGGCTTCGGCCTTTGCCTGCTTAAACGCTTCGTACTCCGCGCCGCGTTTTCCGATGGCCGTGCCCGCCCATTTCGCCACCTCCCCGAACGACATGGGGCACAACAGCGAAACGGCTTCGCAGGCTCCGTTGCCGCCCTGCGCCTGCATCGAGAGCATCACGATCTGCGGCCGCGGCGCTTCCTCCCGCTCCGCCCAGACGTCGCTGCCGTCGATGATATAGTGGTTCTGGTTGCGGTAGGGGAACGCTTTTTTGTCGACCGTGGCAAAGACCGAGAACACGCCGCAGCTGTTCGGCGCCGCTCCGACGCGGGCCGCATAGGAGGGCCTGATCCGGTTGTCTTTGCCGAGCATCGGCAGCAGCCGTGCGGGATGGATGTCCGAGAGGACTGTTCCGGTCTCCAATACCGTTCCGGAAACTGTCTCCACGCCCGTCACCCGGTTCTCCCGGAGGCGGATTTTCCCGACTCCGTCGCCGCAGCGCACCTCCCCGCCGTTGCGGCGGATGGCGCCGCACAGCGCGTCGGCGAGCTGCTGGCTGCCCCCGGCGAAGCGGTAGGCCCCCCGGATGAAGGAGTGGTTGATCATGGCGTGGTGGTAGAAGGGCGTGCGGCCGCGGACTCCGTCGTAGAGGAACGAGGTTCCGGCCACGACCTTGCGGAGCAGGGGATCGCCGATCAGCCGCTCGATCTCCGCCGAGGCCGCCGCCGACAGGAACCGCAGTCCGTCCGAGGAGATGATCCCCTCCCGGAGTTTTTCGACCCCGATGACGTTGCCGACCTCGCGGAGCGCCGCGGCGTAGTCGTCCAGCTGCCGTCGCTGCGCGGGAAACTCCGCGGCCAGGGCGTCGGCGAACCGGTCGTACCCCTGGCAGAAACGGTATTCGCGGTCGCCGAGGTGGATCACGTCGAACGCCTCGTCGAGCCGTTGCAGGCGCAGCGAGTCGTAAACGCCGCAGTAGCGCAGGAAATGGTTGAGTATCTCGCCGTCGGCCATACTGCCGACATAGTGCATGCCGGTGTCGAACAACGCCCCGTCCCGCCGGAACGACCGCAGGCATCCGCCCGGAGCGGGCTCTTTTTCGACGACGCAGACCCGCTTCCCCTCTTTCGAGAGGATCGCCCCGCAGCTCAGCCCGCCGAGGCCGCTGCCGATGATGACGACGTCGTACCTACTCATGGCGCACCTCCCCGCGGCATAGTTTCGCGATGCGCTCCGCGGCCTGCGGCGGCACCAGCGACGTGAACAGGTAACAGTCGGCTTCGGGGACCCCGGCCAGTTCGTAATCCGTCTGTACGAATGTCAGGGCCGGCGTGCACAGCCGGCTGTGTACGGCCAGCGCCACGGCTTCCGCATCGGCTTCGAACGCCGTGACGTGCCGTCGGGGCGACAGCAGGGCCAGCAGGAAGGGCAGTTCGCCCTGCCCCGCCCCGAACACCACCACCGATGCGTCGCGGGCGATCCCTGCGGTCAGCGCCCTGAAATCCCCGGTCTGGCGCAGGCGCCGCCGTGCTTTGAGCTCGGCCCGGTCGGCTTTGTAGAAGTAGTTGTTGACCACGCTCTCGTGGAAATAGGGGTTGTCCACCGTGTCCAGTTCGGCGCACCACGCTTCGTAAGCCGCTTTGAAATAGTGCGAAATCCGCTTCGTGCGTTCCCGGTACCCGACGCCGAACGACGCATCCGCCGCCGCGATGCGGGGCAGGATGCGGGCGCCGTAGTTGCCTTTTTGGATGCTGAACGGCTGTTTCTTGGAACACAGCATCCCGGTCCCGTAGATCAGCACGGGGACGATGTCCGCTTCCAGCTGTTCGGCCAGGTAGAACGCCCCTTTGTGGAACCGCCCGACCGAACGTCCGTCTTTCGAGCGGGTTCCTTCGGGGAAGATCACCACCGAGTTGCCTTCGCGGAGGCTCCGGCGGAGATGGACCGCGACTTCCTCGTAGCCGTCGTCCACGCAGCAGAAGCCCAGGTAGCGGATGATGCGTCCGAATACGGGCGATCTCCAGACCCACGAGTTGGTCACCATCACCAGGTGGGGACTGAGGCTGAGCAGCAGCAGGATGTCGATGAACGACTGGTGGTTGGCGATTACGACGGCCGGTTTGCCGAATGTTTCGCCGGCGTCGTTCCGGATGATCTTGTGCTCGGTGAGGGCGGTCATCCACAGCAGCCATTTGCAGCCTTTGTGGATCGTCGCATGCATCCACCGGCGTTTGCACCGCCCGCCGACGGGCAGGAAGATCAGCGTGGGGATGACGATCTGGGCCGCGATGCACATCAGGACGAAGATGAAAAAGCCGTAGGCCGTCCGGGCCAGCGAGGAGAGCGTATAGGGCCGTCCGCCGCGGGACACGGGTCCCGTGACGAACCGCCGGAACAGCAGCGGCAGGATGGTGTAGGCCGAGAAGATGACGGCCAGCATGCCGATGATCGAAATGACCGACGTCGAGCGCAGGACCGGGTGGTTGGCGAAGCTCAGCGCCCCGATGCCGATGACGGTCGTCAGCACCGAGAAGAAGATCGCCGTTTTGTGGTTGGTGAGCATCGGGCGGCCGTTGCTGTATTCGCGCTGGAGGCCGTCCATGATGAAAATGCTGAAATCGTCCCCGATGCCGAAGATAAAGGTCGAGAGGATGATGTTCACGATGTTGAAGTCGATCTTCAGGACGGCCATCAGGCCGAGGATGATGGTGAAGGCGATGAACATCGGGACGAAGGTCATCAGCGTCAGTTCCAGCCGGCGGTAGGCGGCCAGCAGGGCGAAGAAGACGAGCAGTCCCGACATGTAGAGGACGTAGTTGAAATCTTCGTTCACGGTCTGCGCCATTTTGTTGGCGAAGTAGCCGCGGTCGACGGCGATCACTCCCGGCTGCTGCGCAAGCGTCCGGTAGACCTCCTCTTTGCGGTCGTTGTCGAGGCGTATCTGTGCCAGTACGAGGGTGGTCCGCTCGGAACTGCTGATCCATGCCCCCAGCAGGGGAATGGCGTCCTGGTCCGCATAGTCGATCGGGGTGTAGGTCCGGTTCAGCGCGTTGCCGAATCCCTCGAACGCCCCCGGGGCGAATCCCGCCCGGCGGCCCGCCTCCCCGATGCTCCGGAGCAACCTCCCGCGCCGGTCGTTCGTGTTCCAGAACTCCTCCCAGCGGGCGATCTTCTCCTGCTGTACCGACGGGGCGACTACGAACCGCTGCGCCGAGACGACCGAGCGGATGCGTCCGGCCCCCAGTTCGCCGTCGAGCGTGCTGCACATCCCGGCGTATCGCTGCACGGCCTGTTCCACGTCCGGGGCCGCCGCGATGACCGTGACCATCCGGGTGTCGGCTTCGAAAAGCTCCTCGAGGCGGTGCTCCGCTTCGGCGATCTTCGGCGGAATATAGCTCAGGTGCGACATGTCGCTGTCGAATCCCACCCGGTTGCAGGTGAAGACCCCCAGCAGGAACAGCGCCATGATCGCCGTGACGAGCCATTTGTTGCGGTCGAACGGATAGGCGTTGAACCGTTCGATGACGGAGAGCATGCGGTTGGGGGCTTCGTCCTTTCCGCCGCGGAGCAGGTGGGGGAGGCAGACGAGCGAAAAGAGGGTCGTTCCGACCAATGCCAGGGCGGCGAAGAGCCCGAAGTCGGACAGCAGCGACGACGAGGTGAACATCAGCCCGACGAAGGCGCCGATCGTGGTAAAACTGCCTACGGTCATGGGGTAGGCCAGCTCGGCTACGATTTCGCGGGGGTCGCCTGTATGGTTGGCGTGGCACACGACATGGATCGAGTAACTGATGGCGATGCCGAATACGGCGGCTCCGGCGCCGATGGCGATGAGCGAGATGTGCCCGGTGATGAGGGCGATGCAGGCCAGCGCGAACAGTCCCCCGAAGCAGACCGGCAGGATAATGAGCAGGACCGACCAGCGGTTGCGGAACGAAAAGGTGATTACGGCCACGATCAGCAGCAGCGCCACCGAAAGCGTCACATAAGTATCGTTTTTGATCTGGCGGGCGTTGTAGACGGCGATTCCCGGGGTTCCGAAATAAACGGCGTCGATGCCTTCGCGGGGAAACTCCTCCAGCATCCGGTCGAGGGCGGCGATCAGCGGATCGTTCCCCGAGGTGTCGCTGCTCGCATGCGCCGGCTCGATCAGCAGCAGGCAGGTCGACCGGTCTGCCGAGAAGATGTGGTCGTCGTAGAGGGTGTAGGAGAGCGAGGGGTTGAAATGCTGGAGTTCGCCCAAAGTCTCCCCGGCGATCGACAGCGGGTCGCGGGCGATGAACCCGCCCAGCCCGATGCCCGCGGGCGACAGCAGGCGCTGGTAGTTCTGTTCCATGACCGGACCGATCCCGCCGTTTTCGAGCAGGGAATCGATGCGCGCGTAATCCGCCTCGTCGAGGAAGACCGGCAGGTAGTCGTAGATGAAGTCGGTGGTGCGGGATATCTCCTCCCCGCCGATCTCGGAGGTGACCGAGCGGATGCCCTCGCGGACCGACGGTTCTTCGAGCCCGGCGGCGAAGGCGTCGCAGGCTTCGACCAGGTCGTCCTCCGTCACGTCCGCACCGCGGGCCGAGAACAGGACGATGATCCGGTCTTTCGATTTGAGGTTGTTGAAGACCATCGACATGTTCTGCCCGTCGGTCGTCTTGGGGAATATGTCGGTGATGTTCTCATCGAACCGCACACGTGCGGCCAACAGCGCGAACAGGAGGACCGCCCCGGCCGTCAGGCCGGCCAGCAACCGCCTCCGGGGAGCGAAGAAATCGTATAGGGCGAGGAAAAACCGGGTCATGGCCGTTGTGCGTTGCGTTTAAAGGCCATGAACAGCAGCCGGAAAATCCCGTAGGTGAACAGTCCGCATGCGGCGGCCAGGGCGATGCTTCCGGCGACGTATTGCAGGAGCGACTCCGCCACGGCCTGCGGCGAGACATCCCGCAGCGACAGCAGGAGGGGCCTGCCGAGCATCCACCCGCCCACGGCGTAACTTCCGAAGAGGATCGGCGGGATCATCGGCGGGATGCTGATGTTGGTGGCGGCGAACGTCACGACCTTGTTGAGTTTCATGAAGTGGCCCGAGACGACGGCCAGAACTCCCTGCCAGCCCCAGACGGGCAGTATGCCCCAGCATACGCCCCATGCCGCCGAGGCGGCCAGCGTGTGGTTGCTTTCGCCGGAGTGCATGACGTGGCGTGCGAAGAACTCCCGGACGTTCGCCCAACGGAACCATTTCAGGAACCGGAAAGGGTAGTAACAGAGGATGGCCCACGTGACCAGGCAGGTGTTCAGGATCGAGATGCGCGTGAAATCCCGGGCCGGTTTGAAATGCGACACCCGCTCCTCCTGCGGCGGATAGTAGACGCGGATCGGGATGTTCTTCACCGTGACGCCCCTCCATGCGGCCCGCACGATGACCTCGACTTCGAATTCGTAACGGGGCGTGTAGAACCGCATGCCTTTCAGTTTGGCGAGCGGGTAGAGCCTGAACCCCGACTGGGAGTCCGAGAGCGTCTGCCCCGTCTCCACCTTGTACCAGAAATTGGAAAACTTGTTGGCGAAAGTGTTCTTCGAGGGCATGTTCTCGGCCGTGAGGTTGCGGGCGCCGATGAACAGCGCGCCGGGCTGCTGTTCCGCGGCCTCGACGAACAGCGGAATGTCGTCGGGGTAGTGCTGCCCGTCGGCATCGATCGTCAGCAGGCAGCGGAATCCCCGCCGGGCCGCCTCGCGGAGCCCTGTGCGCAGGGCATACCCTTTGCCGCGGTTGCGTTCGTAGCCGATCACCGATATCCCGCCGGTCCGGGCGAGGATCGCCGCCGTGCCGTCGGTCGATCCGTCGTTGACGACGATCACGTCGCGGCAGTAACGCTGCACCCCGGCGATGACGCGTGCGATGGTCCCGGCATTGTTGTATGTCGGAATCAGCACGGCGCATTGCAAGGCCTGCATCCGTTCGGGTATGTCGTCTGTCCGGGACATCAAACAAAGATAGCTTTAATTTTTGTTTTTTGCACCCCGTCGGCGCTGATTACCCCGCGTACGTCGAGGCTGTCGTCCCCGCCTTTCGTCAGCACGAGTTCGACCCGGAGGAGGCTGTCCTGCGGGGGTACGACCGGGCTCAGGAACTTCAGTTCACGGACCGACCTGCAGTTCAGCGGCCTTCCGGCGCGTTTTTGCACGAGGAGCCTGACGAGTTCGAACTGGCACACCCCGGGCAGGACGGGCCGCCCGGGGAAATGCCCGGCGAATACGGGATGGCCGGCGTCGAGACGGACGCCGGCTTCCAGGTGCGTCGTGTCGCCGCTTTCGGCGATGAGGGTATAAAGTCCTTCGAGCATGCGTTTCCGGTCTATTTTTCGCAGTCGAAACAGGTGTCCGCCACGGGCAGGTTCGTCCGTTTGTTCCGGAACCGGTAGAGGGTGTAGTTGCCCGACGTTTCGGTCATGCGCAGTTCGTCGAGCAGCATGTTCCGGCTTGCGAACACCAGCACGAGCTCCGTGATGTAGCGCCTGGCGCGTTTCGATTCGGGGGTTATGCGCACGGTGTAGGTGCCTGCGCCCTTCTCGCAGCGGAACGATCCTTCGCTGCAAAGCGCGGCGATGTCTCCCGAGAAACAGGCCGCAAAGACCTGCTGCATCTGCAGGAAAAACGGGTTGGCGGCGATCTTCACGACGCTGCGCGAACCTCCGGCAACGATCAGGAACGACGTTTCGCCCATCACGACGCGGTCTCCCGCCGGGTTGTCGTAGAGCAGGGCCAGTTTTCCGGGGCGTTTGAAATAGAATTTCCCCGAACTCTCGGCGTCCTGCGCCAGCAGGGAGTTGTGCTTTAGCTGCGTAAAGTCGCAGCCGATCGTCTCTGTTTCGGTGTTGTTCGCCCGGAGCGCCGCCAGAAATTCGTCCTGCAGCGTTTGTTGGGCATATCCTGCGCCCCACGGCAGCGACAGCAGCAGGACCAGTATCTTAGTTTTCATCTTCATAAGCACGTATGTTCAGCAGTTTATCGGCGCGCACCACCTCGTACCCCTCCTCCGCGAGCATCCGCAGCACCTGCTCCGCGAGTTGCGGACTCCCGGCCCGGTTGTCGTGCAGCAGGATGACGGCGCCGTCGTGCAGCCGCCTGCGGATGCGTTCCACAACCTTTTCACGCGGCCCGGCGAGCGTGTCGAGCGACCGGATGCTCCATCCGACCACCGTGTAGCCCATCCGTTTGACCATGCTGCCGATCATCGGGTTCGTGACCCCGAACGGCGGCCGGAACAGCTTCGGGCGGCGGTGAAGCACTTGTGCGATCGCGTCGTCGGTCCTGCGGGCCTCGGCGGCCATACGTTGCGACGGCGCGAAGGGCCCCGTGCCTTGGTGCGAGAAGGTGTGGTTGCCGACGATGTGCCCTTCGGCGTCCATGCGGAGGAGCAATTCGGGGTCGATCCGCTCCCCTACGAGGAAAAAGCAGGCTTCGGCGCCGTGTCTTTTCAGGACGTCCAGCACCTGCGGCGTCAATTCCGCATGGGGCCCGTCGTCGAAGGTCAGCGCGACCCGCCGCCCGGCGTTCCCGGCCCGGCACAGCGCCCGCACCCAGCACCCCGACCCGATGCGGAACGAGGTGACGTAGAGGCCGCATCCGGCGGCGAGGAGCAGCAATATGATCGTTATAAACATGCCACTTCCAGTTTCAGGTTCCCGAGGTCGGCCGTTCCGCTTTGCCCGTCGGCGACGAGGCGGTAGAGCCGCCGGGCCGGTTCCAGCGGATCGCTGTATCTTGTCTGCGCCGCGCCTCCGGCCGTTTCGGCCCGGATTTGCGCGCAGGCACCCTCCTCTTCCGCCGAGAGGAGGAAGAAAAACGCGCCTCCCTGTTCCGGCAGGGCGTGGACGCGCATGCGCCCGAGCAGCGCACACAGCGTGGGCGTGACCTCCTCGACGGCTCCGACCAGCACCTGCCGGGCCTCCCGCCCGTCGATCAGCATCAGGGCGTCGAGAACCGCCGCACCGAAACCGTCCGACCCGTGCGCATAGGTCATGTTGTAGCAATGACGCCGCTGCAACAGCGCGACGGCGGCCCCGACCGTGTTGAACGTCGACTGGATGAACGCCGAGGGCGGCAGCAGCTGCTCGTCGTTGTCGAGGACCACCCGCAGGAATTTCTCGCTGTCGGCCAGGCATCCGTATGCGGTCGCGGTGATGACGGCGTCGATCTCGCGCCCCTCGGCGCAGACGGCTGCGGCCGTCACCCCGTCGCGTACGATCCGGCTCATGCGCCGCCGCATCAGGGGATCGGGGACGATCGCCCGGAGGTCGCATCCGGAGTTCTCCGAAGCGGCTATTCTGTGGATGTAGGCTTTCATCGTTTCGAGAAGATCAGGGATGTGTCGTTGCCGCCGAATCCGAACGAGTTCGTCAACACCCGTTCGACCGGGACGTTCTCTTCGAAGTTCCTGCACGGGACCAGCCGGGTCCCTTCGACCGGGGTCCGGAAATAGGGGCTTCCGTAGCGGATGCCCCGTGCCGCAGCCAGCACCGAGTAGACGGCCTCGATGCCTCCCGCCGCCGCCAGGGTGTGCCCCGTGAAGTGCTTGGTCGAGCTGAACGGAGGCACTTCGTCGCCGAACAGGCGCCCGAGGGCCGCGGCTTCGGCCGCGTCGTTGTTCGGCGTACCGGTGCCGTGCACGTTGACGTATCCGACCTGCTCCGGACCGATGCCGGCACGGCGGAGGGCCTGGCTCATGGCCCGGTAGGGGCCTTCGCCCGTCGGCGACGATGCGGTCTGGTGGAAGGCGTCGTTGGCATTGGCATACCCCGCGAGGTAGCAGTAGGGCTCTCCGGCAAGCGTATCGGCGCGTTGGAGCACGAGATATCCGGCCCCTTCGCCGAGGTTCAGTCCCGCGCGCGAAGCGTCGAACGGCCGGCACGGCGCCGGATCGAGGATGCCGAGCGACATGAAGCCGTTGAGCGTGAATTTCGACAGGGCGTCGCAGCCTCCGGCCACCACGGCGTCGCAGATGCCGTGCTCGATCAGCCGTGCGGCGAGCAGGATGGCGTTCGCCGCCGAGGAGCAGGCCGTGCTGATCGTCGTGGTGTAACCCGTGATTCGGCAGTGGGCGGCGATCCGGACGGTGCTGTACGCCGGGTCGTGCTGGGCCGCCAGGGCGATGCGTCCCGCGGCGGGGTCCTGCATGAAGTCGCCGAAGAAGCGTTCCGTGAGGTCCATGCCTCCGACCGACGTGGCCGATACCAGCCCGACGCGCAGGCGTCCTCCGGGAGCGGCGTCGGCCAGGGCTTCGCCCGCGGCCGCCATGCCCAGCAGCGCCGTGCGCGAAACGACGGCGGCGGGAGCGATTCCCAGCCGCTCTTTCAGCGCCGCGTTCGTCAGCTTCACCTCCCCGACGGGCACGGCATGCCGCGACGCGAAGAGCGTCAGTCCGCCCACGCCGCTCCGGCCCGCGCGCAGGGCGCGCAGGTTCTCCTCCGTACCGTTCCCGATTGCCGAGATGACGCCGATGCCGCTGACCGCAATGCGCATGGCGGCTATTTCTTCCGGTTCTGCTCCACGAAATCGGCCAGCGTGTCGATCGAGTAGAAGACGGCTTTCGACTCGGCGGGATTCGCCAGTTTGATGCCGTATTTCTTGTCGAGGATGATGATGATTTCGAGCGCGTCGATCGAGTCCAGCCCGAGCCCCTCGCGGAAAAGCGGGGTTGCCGGGTCGATGTCGTCGGGCTGTATCTCCTCGAGGTTGAGCGCCTCGATGATCGCCTCCTTCAGTTCCTGTACGAGTTGTTCTTTCATATTTTTTCCAGTAAGTTCATTTGTGTTTCATACCGTTCGCCGAGGCAGTCGCACCAGCCGCACAGCACGGCGTCGAGTTTTCCCGACGCGACGAGCTGCCGCGCATACCGCATGGCGAATCCGTTTTCATCCCGCGAGGGCTCGATGAAGAACAGCCCCTCGCCCTTAATGCCGTGGCGAATGGATATTTCGCCCGCCACGATGTTGGGGAGCGTGTGCACGAAGACGGCGGGCGACGCCCCCTCTTCGGGATGGCTTTCGACGATCTGCTGGTGACGGATGTCGGTGTCTAACGATGCCGACCGGTTCGCGAGGACGATGCCCACGCGGTCGGCGCCGTATTTTCCGACGGCGTCCGACGCCGCAAGCAGTTTTTCCGCCGCCACATAACCCAATTTCGAGAGATTGTCCATCCGGGAAAAACGCATGTCGCCCCGGCCCGGGGCTCCGTATTCGCGGCGGATGCACGCCGCGAACTCCCCGTCGCGGTCCGACAGCGCATACGAGGCGACCGTTCGTACTTCACGGGACTCCTGCGGCTGCCGCTCCGTGAGCGGTCCGCGGCTCAGCACCACGGCGGCGTTGCATCCGCCGAATCCCGAGGCGCTTTTCAATGCGGCCGACAGCGGCATTTCCCGGTGGTGCGGCGTGACGTTCACCGGCACGGGCGTTCCGCATTCGGCGTATCCCGGGGTGCCGAAGACGAGGCCCCGGCGGAGCTGTTCGGCCGTGAGGATCGTCTCCACGATCCCCGATGCCCCGAGCGTGTGCCCCAGGTAGGGTTTCAGGCTGTTCAGGGGTTTGTCCCCCAGCCCGGCCAGGTGCAGGGCCCGGCTCTCCATTTCGTCGTTGTAGCGGGTAGCCGTGCCGTGCGCGTTGACGAAGCCGATCTCCCGGGGAGTGAGGCCCGCCTCCTGCATCGCCTGCCGCATGGCCGCGGCCAGCTCCTCGCCCGTGCGCGACGGGGCCGACAGGTGGTTGGCGTCCTGCGTCATGGCGCCGCCCGCCAGCAGGACGGGCGTTCCTTTGGCTTTTCGGGGGTCGGCGGTGAGGAGCAGCGCTCCGCAGCCTTCCCCGAGCGAAAGCCCGTCGCGGGCTTGGTCGTAAGGACGGCAGACGGTTTCGCTCACCGATTTGAACGACCGGAACCCGGCGACGACGAATTCGGTCAGCAGGTCCGCCCCGGCGACGATTACCTCCGTGCATGCCCCGGCCCCGATCATCCTGCGGGCGACCACCAGGGCCGCCACGCCCGAGATGCAGGCGTTGGAGATGACCACCGGACGGGCCGTGAATCCCAGCCGGCCGGCGACGCGCCGGGCCGATTCGGCGATGAAACAGCGCGGATCGGGTTTCGGGTCGTTGCGCAGGCGGTCGATGTTACCTTTGGTCGTGGCGATGACCAGCCCCGTGCCCGGGGCTTTTGGGTCGACGCCCGATTCCGCGACGACGCTTCCGATCGCCGCCTCCAGCAGCGCCTCGAAATCCGGATGTCCGAAGCGCGTACGGTCGATGCGTCCGGCCGTCAGCTCCCCTTCGCAAAGGGACGGGTCCCGGAACGCCGCGACGCCCGGCTTCCCCCCCCCGATAGTCTCCATGTTCTCCCGGGTCGAGAGGCCGCAGGCGCTGATGATGCGGTCGGCGCCGAGGTATATCGCTATTTGAGCCATTTTCGTTTCCATTCGACGTAGAAGTCGGGTTGCACGAGGCACAGTTCCGACGCGGAATCCACGAACACCTGCACGGTCGAACCCGTTGCGGCGACCACTCCGTCGCTCTCCCGGCGGATGATGTATTCGAAGCAGATTTTGGCGGCTTCGGTGTCGATGTAGCGGGTTTCGACGACCGCCGTGTCGTTCACCCGCAGGGAGCTTTTGAACTGGAGCGACGCCTCGACCACCGGCGCCAGGTAACCCGACTGCGCCAGGTCGGCATAGCCCAGTCCGGCGAACCGGCGTCCGAAATCCTCCCGTCCGTCCTCGAAATAACGCATGTATTCGCCGTGCCACACGACCTGCATGGAGTCGACCTCCGAGAACCGGACCCGGATCGGGGTCCGGCAGGTCAGGGCCGCCGTTCGCTCTCTCCTTTTCACTGCTCTTCCGTTTTACGTTCCATAAATAGCTTCATCCGGCATTCGGCGACCGGTTCGCCGTCCACCCGGCTCGTCACGGCGATCAGGACGATGTCCATGACCGTTTCGAGCACTTCGACCGTCGTCGTTATCCGCTCCCCGATGCGGGGCAGCCTGCGGAACGAGGCGTTGTTGACCGATCCGATGAACCCCAGCCGCACCTCTTCTCCCCGGCTTACGGCCAGATACCCGTTCCGCGCGGCGGCCGACTGGGCCATGTGTTCCAGCAGCCCCGCTTCCGAGAGTGCGCCGCCGTCGACGAGCAGGTTGTCCGCCCGCACGGTCAGTTCGCACACGGTGCCCGAATCCCCGATGCCGCAGAATGTGTCGACCTCCACGATCGGGGGCCGCTGCGGGATCAGTTCCAGGATGTTATGCCGGTCATACAAAGCGTTCATGGCGGTATGTGCGTTATCGGACCCGGCACTGCATGATGCTGTGGCCGAATCCCAGTCCGTCGTATCGCTCCTCGACCGCCAGTCCGGCGGCCTCCACGCAGCGCTCCATGTCGCCCGAGTGGTACATTTTGCTGTTGCCGTTGGCCAGGGCGGTGAAGTAGACCGAGGTTTGCGCCAGGCAGAACGACGCGGTTTCGTATTTCTGCCGGTCCCAGAAGGTCTCCATGATGTAGAGCCTCGAATCCGGCGACATCGACGCCGCGGCCCGGGTCAGGATCGAGACCGCCTCCTCTTCCGAGAAACAGTCGAGGAACTGGCTCATCCAGACGGCGTCGAATCCCTGCGGAAAACGCGTCCCCGCGTCCAGCAGGTCGGCGCCGTATCCGTCGATGCGGTCGGCCCCGGGCGCTCCGGCGACGGCTTCGCGCATGATCGCCAACTGCGCCGGGAGGTCCATCACCGTCACCCGCACCGCGGGGTCGTGTGCGACGCATTGCAGGGCCCAGCGGCCCGTGTTGCCGCCCACGTCCAGCAGCGTGCGCGGCGCGGCGGCGAATACGATCCGCAGCGCCTCCCCGAACGAATTGTCGGAGTAGAAATGGTCGAACCCGAACCAGCTTTCCTGCACCTCGGCCGGGAGCTGCGAGAGCCCCTCGTAGATGGTTTTCCACGGCCCCAGTCGTTTCAGCCCTTCGGGCTTCCCATTCCGCAGCGCCGCTTCGAGGTCGAACAGCCCCAGGTAGTTGACGTCGTGGTTGAAGCCGATATTGGCCTTCGACATCGGGTCGTTGAGCAGGAACCAGCCCGTTTTGGCCAGGAAAAACCGGTCATCCCGGACCAGGACGGTCTGCGCCGTGAGCGACGATTCGAGCAGGATCTGCGCCGCATAGCGCGTCAGCCCGGCGTGTTCGGCGACCTGCTCCAGCGTCGTGCCTTCGGGCCTGCCGGAGAGCAGTTCGAAGATGCCGAACTTCACCATCAGCCGCGACACCTGAAAGGTGACCGGCCCCCAGGCGATCTCCTGGGCGCGCCGCTGTGCCTCGCGGGCCGTGAACTGCTCCTCGGAGTAGGTCGTATTTTGGGGTTCGGGTAATTTCATGTTTCAGTCCCAGAATTTGTAAAAGTTAAACCATTGTTCGTTTCTGCGGCGCACCTCCTCCTCCAGCAGCGGCAGGAAGGTTTCGAAGCAGCGGCTTCCGTCGCGGCGGTTCGTTTCGGTTCCGGCGACGAAAAACCGGAAGCGGTAGGTCCGGCGCCGTTCGCGGGTCGCGAAGTAGAACACGACGGGCACCTGCATCCGTTCGGCGATCAGGAACGGCCCCTGTGGAAAACGCGCCCTGCGGCCCAGGAAGTCGGCTTCGACGGTCCGGTGGGCGTTCAGGAACCGGTCGCCCATGAAACTCACGCATTCGTTGCGGTCGAGCGCGGCTTTGATGTCGAGGATGCTTGCCAGCGGGTCGTCGCCGACCGGGATGATCCGCAGTTCCGTACGCTGCCCGAACCGGTTGAGCGCCTCTTTCACGCGGCGGTGTTCGGCGTCGTACATGACGAGGTTGATCCGCCCGGCATGCTCCCCGAAGAACTCCGCACCGATGGACGGAACCCCGAAATGCGCCCCGATCATCACCAGCCCCCGTTTCTGTTCGAACAGCCGCAGCGTCTCGTCGTAGGATTCGAACTCATACCGGAACCGCCTGCCCAGTCCGTTCTCCACGGCGACGCGGTCGATGAGGGTCTGTCCGAACCGGTAGTAGTGCCTTACCAGGCAAAATGCGCTGGCCCGGCGGCCCCGGTGCAGTGTCCTGCGGTAGTAGTCCCAGATGGCCGCCGTGGCTTTCGGGGCGCAGGGGACGAAATAGACCGCAACGAATCCCAACAGGATGTAGGCCGCCCGCAGTCCGGCGTGGCGGATCAGGAAAATGAATATCGCATAACCCGCGTATCCGCCCCGCGACTTACCGTCCCACCCGTCAGGCTTCGGGCTCATCGAGTTTGGCGATGACCAGGTTGCAGAACTCCCCGAACGTCTTTATCCCTGCGAAGTCGGGGCCCTGGAGTTTGATCCCGAAATTCTGGTGAATGAGCACGACGACGTCCACCAGGTCGAGGCTGTCGAGCCCGAAGGTATCTTTGAGCGACGACTCCTGCGCGATCTCGGCGGCATCGACCTCGAACTCCCTGGCCAGAAGTTCCGTCAGTTTCTCTACTGTTTGTTCCTTGGAAAACATATCTGAAAAATTACTGTCTGAATTTGCGGATAATCAGCGTGGAATTGGTCCCTCCGAACCCGAAGGAGTTCGAGAGGAACGCATCGAACTGCGTGTCGACGCGCATCGACGGGATGTTCAGGCGCGCCGAGAATTCGTCGCCCGCTTCGTAGTTGAGGTTGGGGGCGATGAACCCGCCCTGCATCATCAGCAGGGAGTAGATCACCTCGCTCGCCCCGGCCATCCACATTTCGTGTCCCGTCTGCGATTTGGTCGAGGTGACGTAGGGTTTGCGGCTGCCGAACACGGCGTCTATCGCCTGCGCCTCGTTGGCGTCGCCGAGCGGCGTCGAGGTGGCGTGGGCGTTCACGTAGCCGATCTCCTCCAATCCGATGCCGGCGTTGGCCACGGCGCGCTGCAATGAGCGCGTCGGCCCGTCCACGTTGGGCACGGAGATATGATCGCCGTTCGACGAGAAGCCGTATCCGGCGACTTCGGCCAGGATCGCCGCTCCGCGGCGCCGGGCCGATTCGTAGCTTTCGACGATGAGCGTCGCCGCGCCGCCGCTGGGGACCAGCCCGTCGCGCGACCGGTCGAACGGGCGCGAGGCCTTCGTCGGCTCGTCTTCGCGGACGGAGAATGCGGCCAGCGTGTCGAAATTGGCCACCGAGTAGTCGTTGACCTCCTCGCACCCGCCGCAGATCACGCACTCCTGCATTCCGTTGCGGATCAGCAGCGCGGCCAGTCCGATGGCGTGCGAACTGCTTGCGCAGGCTCCCGAGACGGTAAAGTTGATCCCTTTCAGGTTGAAGATCACCGAGAGGTTCATCGAGACCGTCGAATTCATCGACTGGAAGATGTTGCCCGAGCCGATCATGGCGGTGTCCTTCGTTTCGCGGACCTTGTCGATCCCTTCCACGACCGCCGCGGCGCTGCTGTCGTTGCCGTAGAGGATGCCGACCTCGTTCCGCGCGAGGTATTCGGCCGTGATTCCGGCCTGTTCCAGCGCTTCGAGCGTGGCGATGTAGGCATACTGTCCCTCTTCGGGCAGGCAGATCCGCTGCCGGCGGTCGAGTTTTCCTTTCAGGTCGGGGCGGGGCAGCAGTCCGGAGAGCGCCGACCGGTATCCGAATGCATGCCGGCCGGGGACGACGCCGATTCCCGAACGGCCCTCGTAGAGCGATTCTGCGACGGCCTCCTTTCCGACTCCGATGCAGGAGTAGATGCCCATGCCCGTAATTACGACGCGTCTTTCCATCAGTAGATACCTCCGTTTATTGAAATCGTTTCCCCCGTGATGTAGGCCGCCTGGTCCGACACGAGGAATGCGACCAGCTCGGCCACCTCCTCCGCTTCGCCGAAGCGTCCCGCGGGAATCTGTTTGCAGAGTTCCTCCCGGTCCAGCCCGTCGGTCATCTCCGTGGCGATGAACCCCGGAGCGACGGCGTTGACCGTGACGCCGCGCCGGGCGACCTCTTGTGCGAGGGCTTTCGTCGCGGCGATCATGCCGCCCTTTGCTGCGGAATAGTTCGTCTGGCCGGGCAGGCCTTTCAGTCCGGACAGCGAGACGATGTTCACGATCCGTCCCCGGCGCCGGGTCAGCATCGGCTGCAGAAGCGGCTGCGTGACGTGGTAAAAGCCGCCGAGCGAGGTGGCGATCACCCGGTTCCAGTCGCCGGCGGGCATCCAGACCATGAGGTTGTCGCTGCGGATGCCGGCGTTGTTGACCACGACCTCGATGAATGCTTCGGGATGTGCCCCGGACCACGCTTCGAGCGCTTTGCGCGCGGCTTCTTCGTCCGCGACGTCGAATTTGAGCAGTTCCCCGTCCGAGCCGCGGCTCCGGACCGCCTCGAGCGTTCGCTCCGCTTCGGCGTCGTCCGACCGGTAATTGACGAGCAGGCGGTATCCTTCCGTTGCGAGCCTCTCGCAGATTGCCCGGCCTATTCCGCGCGAGCCGCCCGTGACAAGTGCGTATCGTGTCATAGTTCGATGTTTTTCCGCATGAGGTAATCCACCGTCCGGGCGATGTCGCGGTATTTCGGCGTGTCGTCCCGGAATGCGGGGAAGAAGGCCCTGATCTGGTCGTATATTTCGCGGGACGCAGGCGCCAGCCGGTCGGCGGCGGCGAGGCAGTCGACCGCCTGCACGATGGCCATGAAGTGGATCGCCATGACCTGGTAGCCGTTCTCGACGACCGTGCGTGCGATCAGCGCCGAGTTCGTGCCCATGCTGACGATGTCCTGGTTGTCGTTGTTGTTGGGGATGCTGTGGACGTAGTTGGGCATCGACAGCGTCTGGCATTCGGCCGTCGTGGAGGTCGCCGTGAACTGCGACGCCTGCAGCCCGTAATTGAGTCCCAGCTCGCCCATGTTGACGAACGGGGGCAGGATGCCGTTGATGCGGTCGTGGAACAGGTAGTTGAGCTGGCGTTCGGCGAGCATCGTGAGCTTGGTGACGGCGATTTTGAGCTTGTCCATTTCGAACGAAACATAGTCGCCGTGGAAATTGCCGCCGTGGTACACGTTCTCTGTCGCCGGATTGACGATCGGGTTGTCGCAGGCCGAGTTCAGCTCCCCGACGAGGACGCTTTCCGCATTGGCGAGCGTGTCGCGGACCGGGCCGAGCACCTGCGGCACACAGCGCAGCGAGTAGTAGGGCTGGACCTTGTGTGTGAATACGGCTTCGCCGTCGTGGGCCCCGTCGTAGAGTTCGGCCTGCCGGTCGCGCATGCTGCGGCTTCCCGCGAGCCATTTGCGCATGAAAGCCGCCACGGCCTGCTGCCCTTCGTGGTGTTTGACGGCGTTGATCTCTTCGGAGAGGAAATCGTCGTACGATCCGGCGATCTCGTTGACGAGGGCCGAGGCGACGCATCCCCAGCCCAGCAGCCGCTTGGCCAGGAGGATGTTGTTGAGCCCGATGCCCGTCATCACGGAGGTGCCGTTGGTGATGCACAGTCCCTCGCGGATGTGGATCGACATGGGGGCCAGATTCTCCTCGCGCAGCACGTCGCCGGCCGGTCTCCACTGCCCGCGGTAGTGCACCTCGCCCTCGCCGATGAGCGCAAGGGCCAGGTGGGCCAGTTGCACCAGGTCGCCGCTGGCCCCGACGGAGCCGTGGCGCGGGATCATCGGATAGATTCCCCGGTTGAGGAACTCGACGAGCAGGTCGGCGACCGAGACGTGGATGCCCGAACAGCCCTGTACGAGCGTTCCCAGGCGGGCCACGATCACGGCCCGCACGTCGGTGTCGCACAGCGGGTCGCCGGCGCCCGTCGCGTGGCTGCGGATGATGTTGTACTGCAGTTCGGAGAGGTGCCGGTCGCTGATGCGCCATTGCGCCATCGGCCCGAATCCGGTGTTGATGCCGTAGATGACCTTGTTGGCGGCGAATCGTTTCAGGAAATCGTAGCAGTGCCCGATCCGTTTCCGGGCGCTGTCGGCCAGGGCGAGCGGTTCATTTTCGAAAACGACTCGTCCCAGCTCCTGCAATGAAAGTTGTTGATCGTAAATTACCATGGCATGCCGAAAAAATCTGGAATCCCCCTCCGGCCGTTATTTGTATTTGTAATAGGATTTCATCGCCTGATAGAGCGCATTGGCCCAGTAGTTCCGGAGCCCGAAGCCTCCGGGTTTTCCGGCGGCCGGGATGCAGCTTTCGACCTTGCGCGAGGCGATGTCGAAGACGACGAAATAGAAACTTCCGCGGCTGTCCCGCTTGTCCAGCAGGTTGGCCACGATCACGACCCCGCGCCCTTCGGCCTGGGGGAGTTCGTAGCCTGCGACCTGCGTTTCGATCTGCGGGAGGCAGTCGTAGTTGGGGTCTTCGTAAAGCAGCCGGTGCCCGTCCCCGTCGTCGGGGACCGGGATCGCATTTTTCGTCGCGCGTTTTGCGACGGCGAGTTCTTTCGTCGTGATCGGCAGCCGCATGAATCTGGCGACGTCGTATTTCTGGCTTTCGGAGATGAACAGGTCGTTGATCTTGTTGAATGCGAAGACGAAGTCGGTGTCCGATTCGTCTGCACCGCAAACCTTTACCAGCGAAAAGTCCACGCCGTAGAAGACGACGGGGGTTTTCTGCGCGAAGGCGTTCATTGTCCCGATAATCAGGAAACACAGGAAAAAGAGCCGTTTTTTCATCGTCGTAAATTTTTGTAAAGGTATTAAATTATTTTCAGATAATACGCAAAAAAAGGCGATGAATGGAGTTCAGGGGCATTTCCGATAAAACGGCCAGGCACTTGTGCCTGGCCGTTTCCCGGTTTGCGGGGCGGCGATTATTCGATGTCGAGGCTCCGGCCCTTGGGGTATTTCACCGCGTAGCGCAGCTTCAGTTCGCGCTGTTCGCCGGGTTTCAGCTCCAGCCGCCAGGTGACCGTGCCGCTCTTCTTGTCCGGCGTTCCGCCGCTCAGCTCCTCCTCGGTGACGGTGATCGAGCTGTTGCGCGACACGGGCAGCTGGTCCGTGAGCATCAGCACCACGGGCTCCGTGCGGGTGTTGCGGACGGTGAATTTCCACCCCATGGTCTGGGTCTGGTTCGACCCGATGGCCCGGCGCGTCGAGTAGTCGCTCTCCTTCGTGCGCTCGATGCGGATGCCCCGGTCGCGGCCCATCGAGAAGCGGAGCGTATCGCCGGCTTCCCGGGGGTTGAGGATGCTCTTGCCCACGAACGTGTTCTCGAAATAGACGTTGGCCTCGCCTTCCAGCAGGTTGAGTTTCGCCCATTCGGTGGCCTCCGCCACGAGGAAGGCGTCCTTGTCGATCTTCGGCGTCGATCGATAGGTGTATGCCGCCGGGAGGCGGTAGCGCCCGATCTCGGCCGCTACGCTCTTGCCGTCCGAAGGGATGGTATAGGGCTGCCTGATCTCGAACTCGTAACCCAATTGGGTCTGCGTCTGACCGACCTCCATCACATCGCTTTCTTCGGCAAAATCCGCAAACTCCATCTCTACCGTCCGGGTAGCCGCTTTATTGCGGGCCTGTACGCCTGCGACACGGCCCGTGAGGGCGGCGGAGGGGCTACTGCCGTATCCCATGACGACGACTTCATCCAGCTGCGCGTTATCCTCCTGCATCACGACGTTCATCGTGTTGCCCGCGATGGCGAGCGTCCGGGGTTTGTAGCCGATGTAGTTGAATTGCAGGCTCGACGCTCCGTTGGGCACGGTGACCGAGTAGCGTCCCTGCACATCGGTCGAGGTTCCGACGGTGGTGCCCGGCACCATGACGGTCGCCCCGGGCAGGGGTTCGCGCTGCTCGTCGAGGACCGTTCCCGACACGGTGTTGCCCGTCAGGCTGGGGTTGTAGCGCGGCGGCGCCATCCCGTAGTCGAGCCACCAGGTCTTCAACTGCGGGGCGATGCTTCCCGTCGTGGGATTCGACGAGGAGAGCGTCAGGCCGACGTTCTTCCACTCTTCTTTGGTGTTCTGGAAAATATTGGCTTTGTAGGCGATCTCCACGGGTTCCGACAACCCGCCCGAACGGATGTCGTAGGAGGGGAACCACCCGGCGTTGCGGACGTAGTAGGTCAGCGTGAACGCCCCTTTGCAGGCCGCCGGGGCCTCGATCCGCACCTCCACCTCGCTCATCGGCGCCGTCTGTTTGCCGCCCAGCTGGGTCAGGTCTGCGAGCACCTGTCGCTCGCGTTCGCTGAGCGTTTTCAGCTGCCCGTCCAGTTCGAGCGTCCGGCGTTTGAGCTCCTGCATCCGGGAGGCGTAATATGCGTTGAGTTCTTTGATCGCCGCCAGCGGGGTCGCCACGTTGCGGTTGCCCACCGAGCAATTGACCTTCAGCAGATCGGTTTCCGCATCGATCACCGCACGTGCGGCCTGCTGTTTCTGTTGTTGTTGCCGGATGTCGGCGAGCTCCTGCTCCAGCGCCTTTTGGCGGGTCGAGCGTTCGAGGCTGTCGGTGTGGTTGAAGAGCCGGTTGACGGCCGTCACGGTGAATCGCCCCTTGGCGGCGACCTGCATGCTCTTGTCGTCGAGGTAGGGCGAGAGGCCCGTGAATACGAGTGTGGAATTTCCGGCCGGCAGGTCGATCTGTTCGGTGCGTGTCACCTGCGCCCCGTTGATGAAGAGGGTGACCTTTTCGACGGAGGTCTTCACCTTTGTCTGCCCCGAGGCCGGGACGGCAGCCGCTGCGCAGACGCTCAGCAGCAGCCACAGCATGACGTGTATGCGTTTCATGGCTTTGTTCGTTTGGGTTTGTTTCAAACAAAGTTAGAAAAATATCCCGAACTGCCAACGCTTTGCGCGCACTATTCGAACTCGGCGAGCACGCGCTCCATCTTCTGCCGGATCTCGGCCGTGCAGAGGTTGCCGATGCTGCCTTCGTGGGTGTGGTGCACCTCGCGGGTGGGGCGGTATTCGCCCTTTTGTACGGCCATGCCCACCTCTTTGTAGGCTTCGCGGAAAGGCGTGCCCTGCAATACCAGCCGGTTGACGTCCTCCACCGTGAAGAGGTAGTCGTATTTCCGGTCGTCGAGGATGCGCTCGTTGACGCGCAGGTGCGCCAGCATGAAGTCGCACATCCGGAGCGTCCGTTTGATCTCGGTCGTCGCCGGGAAGAGGATGTCCTTCATCAGCTGCAGGTCGCGGTGGTAGCCCACCGGGAGGTTGGTCGTCAGCAGCGCGATCTCGTTGGGGACCGACTGCAGGCGGTTGCAGCGCCCGCGCATGATCTCGAAGACGTCGGGATTCTTCTTGTGGGGCATGATGCTCGATCCGGTGGTCAGCTCGTCGGGCAGCGAAATGAAGCCGAAATTCTGGCTCATGAACAGGCAGGCGTCCATCGCCAGCCGGCCGATCGTTGCGGCCACGGCGGCAATGGCGGCCGCTGCGGCGCGTTCGCTCTTGCCGCGGCTCATCTGTGCCGCCACGACGTTGTAGTGCAGCTCCTCGAAGCCCAGCAGGCGGGTGGTCATCGTGCGGTCGAGCGGGAACGACGAGCCGTACCCGGCGGCCGATCCCAGCGGGTTCTGGTTGGCGATGTGCCACGCCGCGGCCACCAGGCGCATGTCGTCGACGAGCGTCTCGGCATAGGCCCCGAACCACAGCCCGAACGACGAGGGCATGGCGATCTGCAGGTGGGTGTAGCCCGGCATCAGCACCGCCTTGTAGCGTTCGCTGAGCTCCTGCAGGCGGTCGAAAACGGCTTTCACGGCGTCGGCGGTCTGCCGCAGTTCGTCGCGCAGGAACAGTTTGAGGTCCACCAGCACCTGGTCGTTGCGCGAGCGCCCCGAATGGATTTTCTTGCCCGCGTCGCCCAGCCGGCGGGTGAGCATCAACTCGACCTGCGAATGGACGTCTTCCGTGCCGGGTTCGATCCCGAACCGCCCGGCCTCGATTTCCGCGGCGATCTCCCGGAGCCCCGCCGTCAGCGTCGTGAGCTCCTCGGCAGTCAGCAGCCCGATCTTCTCCAGCATGGCGATATGGGCCAGCGACCCCTCGACGTCGTAGCGCGCCAGCCGCATGTCCAGCTCGCGGTCGTCGCCCACGGTGTATTCCTCGATCATCTTGTCGGGTTCGAACCCTTTATCCCAAAGTTTTGCCATATTCCAAAGCTAATTTTTCGATGTAATTTTCGTAGACGGCGATTCCCTCCGCGATCTCCGTCAGGAGCACGAACTCGTCCGCCGTGTGCGAGCGCGACGATTGTCCGGGACCCATTTTGAGCGACGGGAAAGGCATCAGCGCCATGTCCGACGTCGTGGGCGAGACGTACGAAGTGCGCCCCGCGGCCCGGGCCGCCCGCATCAGCGGATGTTCCGCGCCGAGGGCCGAGGCACGGATGCGCGTCGAGCGGGGCACGGCGTCGGATTGGATCGCAGCCCGCAGGATTTCCACCGTCTCCTCGTTGGTGTAGGCGTCTGTCGTGCGGATGTCCGCGACGAAGCGGCAGGTGTCGGGCACCACGTTGTGCTGCGTTCCGGCCTCGATCTGCGTCACCGCGATCCCGACCGGCCCCAGCAGTTCCGACTCCCGTTCGAAGCGGAACGAGCGCAGGTGCGCGATGTCCTCCAGGGCGATGTAGAGGGCGTTGATTCCCTCGCCGCGAGCCGCATGGCCGCTCTTGCCGTGCGCCGTGCAGTCCAGCACCACCAGCCCCCGCTCGCCTGCGGCGGCCTGCATGCCGGTCGGCTCGCCGACCAGCGCCATGTCGATATGCCCCAGCGCGGGCAGCAGGGCCCGCATGCCGTTCTCGCCCATGCACTCCTCCTCGGCCGAGACGGCCAGCACGAGGTTGAAAGGCAGTTCCCGCGTGCGGAAAGTCAGGAACGTCTGGATCAGGCACACCGCCGAAGCTCCTGCGTCGTTGCTTCCGAGGCCGTAGAGCCGGTCGCCCTCGACCGTCGGCGCGAACGGGTCGCGCGTGTACGAAGCCGCCGGACGCACCGTGTCGTGGTGCGAGTTCATCAGCAGCGTCGGTCGCGTGGGGTCGAACCCGTCCGACCGCACCCAGACGTTGTTCACAAGCCGTTCGGGCGCGGCGCCGTGCTCCGCCAGATACCCGGAGATCAGGTCTGCGGTACGCGCTTCGTCGCGCGAGAGCGACGGCGTTGCGATCAGCTTTTTCAGCAGTTCAACGGCCTCTGTGGTTTTCGTATCCATTATTTTATCACCGTTCCGGTGTCGTTCAACAGGTTATCCGAGTGTTTGATCGTGACGCTCCGCACCCCTTTCTCGATGGCTTTCAGGGCGTTCTCGATCTTGGGGATCATCCCTTTGCTCACCGTTCCGTCGGCTTTGAGCGGGGCGTACGTCGCGGCCGTGATCTCGCGGATCAGCGTCGTGTCGTCCTCCGGATCGCGCAGGACCCCCGCCTTCTCGAAGCAGAAAACCAGCTCCGTCGGGGCGATCTGAGCCGCGCCCAGCGCGATGGCCGAAGCCACGCTGTCGGCGTTGCAGTTGAGCAGCGTTCCTTTTCCGTCGTGCATGATGGCCGAGAAGACGGGCGTGATGCCCCCTTCCAGCAACCGGCGCAGCAGCGCGGAATCCACCCGCTCGATGTCGCCCACGAATCCGTAATCCACCGGATGCGGATCGCGGCGGCGGGCCGTGACGGCGTTTCCGTCGGCTCCCGACAGCCCGAGGGCGTTGCATCCCGCGGCCTGAAGTCCGGCCACGACCTGCTTGTTGATAAGCCCGGCGTAAACCATCGTCACCACGTCCAGCGTCCCCTTGTCGGTGATGCGGCGTCCGTCGACCAGCTGCACCTTCAATTCCAGCCGCTCGGCCAGTCGTGTGGCCAGCTTCCCGCCGCCGTGGATCAGGATTTTCGGACCCTCCAGCGCCGCGAACTCTTTCAGGAACCGTTTCAGCGCCGCGGGATTGTCGATGACGTTGCCGCCGATCTTTACGACAGTGATCCGTTCCATCATTCCAGTCCCTCCAACAGTCGTTTGAGCACCACCTGGGCCGATATTTCGCGGTTCGCCGCCTCGGGGATCACCAGCGAACGGGGCGATTCGATCACCTCGTCCGTGACGATCATGTTGCGCCTGACGGGCAGGCAGTGCATGAAGTAAGCGTTGTTCGTGAGCGCCATTTTTTCAGTGTCCACCGTCCATGCGCGGTCGCGTGACAGCACTTTGCCGTAGTTG
>ERZ1673699.664-NODE-664-length-35809-cov-5.211473_pt1 | contig 35809 bp, 30 predicted proteins | sample MGYA00580229_ERZ1673699 | MGnify/ENA primary metagenome ERZ1673699 (study PRJEB41218, sample SAMN15661785) | gut metagenome | host: Homo sapiens | place: Canada: London | collected 2015-08-20/2019-03-30 | study: EMG produced TPA metagenomics assembly of... | reverse complement strand
AATATTTTTAGCTTTGGCAATAGTTTTGGAGCTCTTAGTTATTTTTAATAACAGCAAGAGACCTACTACTTCGCCTGAGTACATCATAGTACCAGGAGCAAGATGCAAGAACAATGAGCCGATGCTCGCACTAAAGTATAGGCTTGACGCAGCGTATGAGTACTATACTATAAATGGAGGCGCAAAGATAATCACTACAGGCGCTGAGAGTCAGGGCGAAACCATAAGCGAGGCGATGATAGCAAAAAACTATCTTGTATCACTTGGCGTTGATGAAAGTGACGTCATCACCGAAGAGAACTCTAAAAATACTATAGAAAATCTTGAGTTTGCAAGCGACATAGCCGGCAAGGACAAAAACTATTTAATCGTGTCAAACGGCTTTCACATGTTTAGGCTCGATTTAATAAGTAAATACATCGGCATCAAGCATGAGCTGTACTCAGCCAAAACACCACAAGATATACTAGTCAAAAACTATTTACAAGAAGTCGCATCGATATTTTATTTAGCGTTTAAGATAGTGACAGGAAAAGTTTAATAAGATTATATTAGGCAGAGCGATTTGGTTCTGCCTTTTTCATGCAAAATGGATAGGAAAGTAGATCCTATCCATTTATAAATCTCAAATATTATTACTTGTCAAAAATATTTAATTTATATAGCAACGCTCTTTGTAAAATACTTTTCGTCAATGTATTTATGGTCGATAGTAATAATTGTTTTAGATGATAAATATTTCATAGTGTCATCAAATATCTCATAGAATAGCGTATCGTCAAGTCCTGTGCTTATCTCATCAAAGATGTATAGCTCGCAATCTTTGTATAAGGCCCTTGCCAATAATACTCTCGTCTTTTCGCCGCCAGATAGAGTGCTACTATCAAAACCAATATTATTTAAGCCATATTTTTCAATAACTTCATTTAGTCTGCATATCTTTATAATCTCATTGAGTTTGTCCTCGTCAACTTTAGATTTGAATGTGATATTATCAATGATTGACATGTTAAACAATTTATTCTCCTGAAAAACTGCTGATAAAGATATCATTTGATTTTCTTTGCCATCTACATAAACATGACCTGAAGTCGGCTTATACATATTAGTAATTAGTTTTGCGATGGTCGACTTACCCGAACCAGTTCTGCCGTTAATTTTTAATTTATCATTTTTATTTATAATCAAATTAAAACTATTTAGAATCTGATTATCTCCATATTTTAGTGAAACGTCCTTAAATTGAATTTCGTTAAAGTCTTCGATTAAATCAATATTTTCTCTATCTATGCTGTTAAAAGTCTCATCTATTCTCTTAACTGAGTTTTTAAAAGCGGATATTTCTTTTTGATTTTCTATGATATTAAATATTGGATCAGTGATCATCGATGCATATAATATGATGGCAATTAGCGCTCCGACAGAGAGACTGCCTTGGCTAACACGCATACCTCCAATAAAAATTAGAGTTGCCATAATCAGATTAAACAATAAACTTACAAGTGCTTGAGAAACATTTTTAATATTTACAATTTTTTTGTCAAGCTTAGTTAATTCATGATTTTCTTCGTGAAACTCACTTGTAAAAACTTTCTCTTTATTAAATAGTTTTATATCTCTAGCTCCAACAATGATGTCAAAAAATTTATTAATTACGTTAAGTCTTTGAATTTGGCTCTTTTCAGATGCCATCTCTGAACTCCGTAAAATCTTTTGAATCACTACTGTCGATATGGCAGATATGATAATCATCGCAAATAGCATTATGTAGTCGTATTTTATGATTATGATAGAACCAATTATAAAGCTTGATATCGAAAAGCCTAAATCAAATATTAATGATATTAGTTTATCGTCAAGCGATTTTAAATCGTCGATAATAACATTAAAGACGTTACTGCGTCCAGCTTGCTCTAATTGTTCAATCTTTGTACTAAGAATACTTTCAACAATCTCATCTTTTATATCTCTATTCAAATTCAATTCAAATTTCGATCCGAAATTTACAAGAGCTATCTTAAACATATTGACTAAAATATAAACAAGCGAATAAAGTATTATGTATTTAATAAATTCGCTCTGATTTCCCAATGCTAAATAATCTATAACTTTTTGAATAAAAACCATAGGAAATATGCTCAAACTACCTACGATTATACCTGTAATAAATAGCAATAAGATTTTAGGAAAATTCTTTTTATATTTATCTCTTATCATAATTGCCTCCTATATATATTTCATTAACTATTTTTTATCGAAATATATTCTTGCTTGGTATATACATCTAAAACTTCGCCTTCTTTTATTCGAATTATATAATCAAAATAATCAATATTATCTGTACCAAGATCGTGCGATACTTCGATATAAATCTTACTATTGTAATTGGAAATAATTTCATCACGAACAAGTTTTTTAGTATAAATATCAATAGCTGACAATCCTTCATCGACTAAAATAATATCTTTTTTAGCTAAAGCGCAGGTCAAAATATTCAATACTTGCTTTTCACCACCGCTTAGTTCATTACAATTATTTGAATTTACTAACCTATTTACAATAGTCTTAGGTAATTTGTTTAAATAAGAATAAATGTCTTTTTCATCGTATGCATTAAAATGTGTAACTTGTTCTAGAAAAGGTACTGAAAAAACATGTGAGTTTTGAGTGATATAAAAAACTTTCTCTGAAGCAAATTCAGATAAATTATTACTTATGCTTTCATTATTTATATATATGTCCCCTCTGTCGTGCTCAATTTGTCCAACAATGGTCTTTAGTAGTGTTGACTTGCCACTGCCGCTTTCACCTATTATTAGATATTTATTTCCTGATTTAAATTCAATATTTACAGGACCTAAATAAAAGTCATTTATTGCATATTCTAAATTTTCTAATTTCAAAGACGATATTTCATTATACTCAGGCAGTATGCAGCTATCTTCTTTTTCATTTTCTAAATACTCATCTCCTATATCTTTTGCTTCTCTAACAATTTCCTTACAAGAGTTTATTGCATTTACATCATTTAAAATATATTTAATAGGATAAATAAAGCTTTCAATATAGGCAAATGTTGCAACCCCCGCTCCAATGGTAATTTCACCACTAATAAGTAAATAGCCTACCATTATAAAAGCTGTAAGACTAACTAAATCCATAACAAAACCGTTAACAATATTAACAAAAGTTTTAAACTTACCAAATGCTAATTTTTGATCTTCTGTATCAGATAATCTTTGATAATGATATTTTCTTATTCCATGTTTTGATGCTTCATCCAAGCCCATATGCCCCAAGTAGAAGTCATTTAAAATGTCTGTATAATTACCAAAACTATCTTGATAAAATTTTCTTTTTTCTGCTAATTTCTTAGCAGTTATTTTAGGGACTATTACACTTATAAGCGATGCTAAAATAATAGCAATGGCTATCCTATAGTCCACAAAAACAACTAAGGAAACTGTATATATAAGTAATTGAACAATAGATTTAATTATATCGACATATGTTGACACATATTCATCTTCTATGATTTCAACATTATTATTTGTTATGGTTAAATATTCACCAACGCTTTTTTCTTTAAACACATAATTAGGCCTTCCAAAAATCGACTTAAAAATAACGTCTTTCGTATACTTAACGAATTCCTTATCCCTCTTCCATTCATTGTATTGTGATATAAATTGAAATATAGCACTACCTAATATTAACGCCAAATATGTAAATCCTAAATTTATTAATAAATTTTTAGTATCATTACCTATGCCGTTAAACAATTCTTTTTGAACATATGGTATTAACGCTATACACATAGTATATAATAGTGAAAAAATAAGTTCTATTATGGTTGATGTTTTTATTTTTTCCAAAATTTTGATTTTAAATTTCATAATTGCCTCCTATTATATATAATGTTTTGCTTATTAATTCTCATTATAATAAATACATTATAACACATTTTTTTCAAAAACAATATTTTACTTACTTTTTAAATTTATTAAACGTCACTTAACTTTATTTGTGCAAATAAAAAACTCTTGAGTCACTACCCAAGAGTTCTTCATATAATTAAATCTATTATCTTCTTCTTCCAAAAAACATATTAACTATCCAAATTAGTACAACTGCGCCGACAACGCCAACGATTACATCATTAACGAAGCCTCCCTTTGCCTCAAAGCGTGCGATTTTGGCAATCCATCTACCAATGCCGCCGCCTATAAGTCCAGCTAATATATTTTTAATCCAGCCCATTTGTTTATCAGTTTTCATTATTAATGAAGCAATCCATCCTGATAAGGCTCCTACTATAATTGAATACATAATATCTCCCCCTTTTTATACTATTACCCAAAAACATAAAATTATTTACAAAATAACGTATTTATGTTAATATTTTCTTGAGGTGATTAAATGATTGACATAAGTAGAGCGAAAAATTTAAGTAAAGAGGATAAATACAAGCTTGCCATCGAGATGATTAGGCGTCAATTTCAAGAGGAAACGAATTTTATAGCAAATCTTGCGAATACGGCTTCCATTATATATCACTTGATTGATGGCGTGTCATGGTCAGGATTTTATTTATACGACGGAACTAATCTTGTGCTTGGTCCCTTCCAAGGCAAACCCGCTTGTAACAGGATAATGCTTGGCAAAGGCGTTTGCGGCACTGCTTATTCGAGCAAAAGAACCATTGTTGTAGAAGATGTTAATAGTTTTGCTGGTCATATTGCATGTGATTCTCTGAGCAAAAGTGAAATTGTCGTTCCCATATATAATATGACTCGCGGCGTTGGCGTTTTGGACATCGACTCGTATGAATATAGCAATTTTGATGCTATTGACAAAGAGTATTTAGAAAAAATTGTTGACTATATTGTAAAGCATAGTGACACGTCACTTAGATAAAATTAATATTGAATTATCTTATTGGTATAGGCAATTTTATTATAATATTTTATATGTATTGATAAATTATTAACTTTTTGTTACAATTGCTTTAGAAAGCTTAAATATGAAATGGAGGACATAGATGAGAGTACTACACGTCTTGACACAGCTTCCTGCTAAAACTGGTAGTGGTGTTTACTTTGCAAATTTAATATCTGCCTTTAAGGCGGCTGGCACTCAAAACGCTGCCATATACGGCGCTGAAGAAAAGCACAGAGACTTAATCGATGTAGATGCGGATGTGATAGAAGAAGTTTTATATGACACAGATGAAGTGCCTTTCCACATCTGCGGTATGAGCGACATCATGCCATATAAGTCGACTGTATACAGCGAAATGAGTGAAGATGAGATAGATACAATGCTAGAAGCCTTTCGCAAGAGACTTGTTAAAGTGAAAAATGAGTTTAAACCAGACCTAGTTATCTCTCACCACCTAATGTTTTTGACAGATCTAGTTCGTGAAATTTTTGATGATGTAAAAGTCGTTGGCATCAGTCACGGAACTGATATGAGGCAAATTATGCAGCACGAAAGATTTTTAAAGAGGCTTACTCATCTTAAGGACCTTGATCAAGTTTTGACCGTAACACCAGCTGAGCACGAGCAAATCGAAGAAATACTTGGCATAGCTAAAGAAAAAATTCACTTAGTTGGCGGCGCTTATAACGACAAAGTCTTCTACCCTAATAAAAATCATAAAAATGATGGCAAGATAAGACTCATGTTCGCTGGCAAAATCGTTGAATCAAAAGGCATTTTTGCCCTAGCAGCGACACTTCCATATTTAGAAAAAAATCATGACAATGTTGAGATACACATCATAGGAAACGCATCAGATGAAGATAAAGAAAAGATGATGATGGAGGCAAATTACTCCAAAAATTTATATATAAGAGACGCTGAAAATCAATTGCTTATGGCAAAAGATTTAAGACGCTCAGATATATTCATCTTGCCGTCATACTTTGAAGCCCTTGGTTTAGTTGCGATAGAGGCACTTGCCTGTCACAAATTAGTAGTCGCTTCAGAGATAGATGGACTAAGACAATTGCTTGGTGAAAAACTTGTAAATAGCGGAATAATCGAATTTACAAAGCTTCCTCGTATACGTGACGTAGATAAGCCATATACAGAAGATGTTCACGCCTATGTCGAGAGACTTGCCGCAAATATAGAAAAACAAATAGCTAGACTAGATGATAATTTATTCACAGAAGAAATATCAAAAGATTTGCATGAATTTTCATGGGCAAACTTAGGAAAAAGAATACTTGGGATAATTAAATAATAATTAAATAGTTACTCACAGATAAAAACGCCTCATTATCGAGGCGTTAATTTTTTCTTATTTCAAAAAAACGCTAGTTTCTGAAATAAGAATCATATTTTCCATTCCTTATTTCAAATAATCAACATTTTCTGAAATAAGAATCCATTTTTTGCTTTCTTATTTCAAATCAAAACAAAAAAACAGAGTACGAAAATCATACTCTGCTATGTGTTTTAATAATATTTTATATATAAATATTTTTCTTTTATATTTCTTTGAAAAATTATTCTTCTAGTGCTTTTACTATGCCATCTAATTCATTCTCGATAAGTATATCTGCTTGGCCAAGGTCTATGTACCTTGTGTTTTCTGGTTTCAAAGCAAGTGCCGCATAATCTTTCACGCCAAATTTTTCAGCTAGTGCCGCTGCTTTTGGCGCGCCGAAGATGTAGTGCTTCTTTTGGCACTCGTCGCAGATGAAGTACGCCATGTTCTCAACTAAGCCATATACCTTGATGTGCATTAAGCCAGCCATCTTAAAGGCTTTTTGAACTATCATATCAACAAGCTCTTGGCTCGATGTAACTATAACTAGTCCGTTTAATGGATACAATTGATATATACTTAGCTGTATATCTGATGTTCCTGGCGGCATATCAACTAAAAGATAATCAAGTTCGCCCCAGTTAACGTTTTGGTAGAATTGTCTTAGAACGCCCATCAGCATAGGTCCTCTCCAAATAAGCGGATCTGTCTCGTGCTCCATAAGTAAGTTCATTGACACGACTTTTACTCCATTAGCCGCTTCAGCCGGCTCGATGTTTACGCCATCTTCAGAATAAATCATGCCATGAAGACCATAGGATGCTGGTATCGACGGTCCTGTAAGGTCCGCGTCAAGTATACCAACCTTGTAGCCTTTTTTGGCTAAAGCGTTCGCAAGTAGCGTTGTTACATAGCTTTTGCCAACTCCGCCCTTTGCACTCACGACACCTATTACCTTATTTATCTTTGATTTATCATTCGCTTGTAATTTTTCAAATGCGCATTTATCTTTGCATGCCTTGCAATCACTATCACAGCTCATCTAATCCCTCCTATAGTCTATACGCTATAGATAAAAACGCTTTTACACCGTTTTCTATAGCCTCGTCATTAAATTCATACGCCTCATCGTGAATGTCCTTATGATCCTCACCCACACCAAGTAGGAAGAATAATTCTCTCGCCTTGCGCCTATAGTAGCCGAAGTCCTCACTGCTTCTGATTATCTCTTTTCTCTCTTCAAATGGAAGTCCATCCATTGCTATAGCTTTTGTAAAAGAATCATAAAGCTCTTCGTCGTTCACGACCGATAGAAACTCATCCGTACTATTTAATTCTACCACAAAACCCTTCTCTTCTAAAGTGTTTTTATATTTATTTTCAAAAATATTTTTAAGTTTTGCCAAATCATCGTCGTTATATGCTCTCAAGGTTAAATCTAGCTCCAAATTTGCTGGCGACACACCAAAATTTTCTCCGCCAAGCTTTACACCAACAACTGTTATGAAAATGTTATCAGAAAATTTTTCGCCTTGAAGATTAAAATCTTTGTAAGCGTCTTTTTTAATAAATGGCTCTATATCTTTAATAATTTCGCTGCAAGCGTATATAGGATTTAGCGAATTTTCTGGTATGGACGCGTGAGACTGCCTTCCCAGTATATTTACTTTTAAGCCAAATGACGATAAAAACAATAGTCCCTTCTTTGTAGATATAGTTCCTGTCTTGATTCCAGCGTAATTATGAAGGCCGTAAGCCTCAGTAATTTTGTATTTATCAAAAATCTCAAGAGCATCAAGCGCTCCATAACCAGTCTCTTCAGCCGCTTGAAATAAAAAATATACGTTCTTATCAAGCTTAGCCATATCCATTGAAAGTATAGTGCCAAGCATTATCGCCATGTGTCCATCGTGACCACAGCCGTGAAAGCGTGTCTTTTTGCTATTTACAATGCTATCCATATCACAACGCAAAACTATTGACTTTTTGTCCTCGCCCTTAAAATATCTATAGAGTAAATAAGATTTGTCCTCCACAAGTTCAAGACCATTGACATCTTTTAAAGCATTTTTAATAAAAGCTCTAGTCTTATCCTCTTTAAAAGCCTCCTCGGGCATCTTGTGAAGCTCTTTTCTAAAACGAATAAACTTTTCTATATCCATTATCTATTTATAGACGCAGCCATAAGTTTAAATGTGTGTCTATCTCCTCTTAATGTTCTTGAAAGTTCAAAAATATTCTCACAAATGGCAAGTCCGCCGTAACCAGAGTCGCCTATATGATGAATGTCAGCGCCTAAAATTTTATTTCTAAGTGCAATGTCCCTAATAACTTCCTTTGGTGAACTTTCTTGCGAAGTGCCGATGGTAGTCATCACAAGAGCGCCGTTTTTGTGAGCAAGCTCGACTATAGCTCTTACGTCTTCATCGAAAACGCCTGGACATGTGCCAACAGCGGGTACAGAAAGTACATCAGCGCCGGCAATTAAAAAGCCTTCATAAACATCATGGTCAGCAATCTTTTCATCAACGCCCGATGAATGCATCTTACCAGCAAAGATAAGTCCGTGGAAATATTTTTTTGCAAGTTTTATCGCCTCGTTAATGCCTTCGTTGTCAACGCCAGTACCAGGGTTTCCAGTAAACATAACGAAGTCGAAGCCCATCTCATCAAGCTTTTTAATATTTTCTTCGCTCGCCTTTCTTCCCTCGCTAATATTTTTCTTTTCACTAAACATATTCTTGTCTTGAACTGGTTCTAGATTTAAACCGATAGGTCTCTTGACAAGATTTTTTAGCTTTTTAATAATATCGTCACCACTATAATCAAGTCCCTTGATTTTCTTTTCATTCACATCAAAGAAATTTAATAAAATTAGGTCAGCGCCAAAAGCCTTAGCAAGCTCAGACGATGTCACGCCATAAGTTGCAGGCTCTTGAACCACAACATTCTCCGACAAAACTATCCTCGCTTCACAAGATTTAATCGCTTGTTTCAATTCATCTTTATTTAAATTAATGATCTCGTCACCACTAAGATCAAAAAATCTCTTTAGCATATAATCACCTCTTGTATATATGTACCCATTTAGATAGAAAAATAGGTGAAGATTTCTCTCCACCTATAATCAATTTATTTACTTTTTCTATAAGTTTTTATCCATTTGGAAAGTTAATTTTGAAGTGAACAAAGCTCTTGTTGCGTAATCTTGTAATTGTTTCTTTGTTTCTTCGATGAAGTAAGTGGCTGTCTTTTGGTTTTCTTCTGTCAAATATTTCATAAGTTTTTTGTCGTCTAAGCCCTTTGCTCCTTTTTGAATTTCCATAACTCTTTGTCTACCATAGATTGCCATACGTTGTAAGAACTCATGTGTATCTCTATTGAATAGCTTGTAGTGTTCTTCTGCATAGTATGCGAAGACTTTTGCTAGCCAGTAAGCGTTATCGATGTCCATCTTTTCAGGAACTGTTCTGTATTCTTTTGGTGTGTCTTCTACGTAGTTAAAGAATGGTACGTATGGGTTGAATGCTGTTGTTCCGAAGGATAACCAAGTTACTCCTCTAAGTTTTTCATCTAGGTCTGGATATACTTGTAAGATGTGTGAGTGAGCTGTTCTTGAAAGTGAGATGCATCTGAATCTCTTCTTTTCTTGCTCTGTTCCTTGCCAGCCTATTGGGTCAAATTCTGTTTCGTTATAGTGTGAGCCTAAAACTTTAGCGCAGTCTTCAACTGAAATCTTTCTTGTAGCTTTCTTTATAAATGGTATGTCGCCGCAAGTTGGGCCCAAGTCGCATGAGGACAATAGTTTGTGTGCGTACCAAGCTCTAGGTGTATTATAAACTCTGTCTAGCTCTCTATATGTGCCGAAAACTTTTCTAAAGTTAAATCCTTCGAAGTCTGGATTTAAGTTATTTTCTTTAACAAATTCTTCCATGCCTTCTGACCACATATAATTTTCTTTGTCATTAAAGTCTATTTGTTCGATGCATACGTGGTTTGGAGCTACTGCGTAGCAATCATCAGGTATTCTAACTGCTACCCAATGATGTCCTGTAGGTATCTCCATATACCAAGCTTCGTCCTTATCAGCAAATAATATACCATTGCCTTCAGCTGAACCATATTTCTTAATAAGTTCGCCTAAGAATTTAATTCCGTCACGAGCTGATTTTGCATATGGTGTAACTAAATCGTTTATAGCGTCTTCTGCGATACCATCAAGTACTAGTGGGTCTAGAGCCAAAACTCTTTCGTTGCCGTATAAGCTTTCTGTTGAGCTAACTGCAACGCCTAGTTCGTTAAAACCTGCTTCAGCATAAGCGCCTGGTTCGTTCTTATCGTCTGATGGGATAGCTGTATATCTCATTGCGCCTTTTGGCAATTTAACTTTAACCTTTGTGTTATCTGATTCATAAGTGCTTCCATTTGGTTTATCTTCATGAACCACAAATTTCTTTAAGTTTATGGCGTCATGATAATCTTCGTTTCTCGCGATGATGATAGTTCCATCTATAGACGCTTTTTTACCAACTAATATAGTTGTACACTCTGTTTTTCTCATTAAATAACCTCCTTAATTTACACACATAGTTTTGCCTATGTGTTTATTATACAACCAAATATATTAATACGTCAAGCGAATTATCCCTTTATCTTGATAATTTTTTAAAATGACCTAGACGTAAAAAGAGTAGGCATAGATGCGCCTACTCTTGTAAATATCTTATATTGTACCTACTAGGTCCATGCCTGGTGTAAGTGTATCTTCGCCTGGCATCCAGTTTGCTGGGCAAACTTTGTCTCCGTGTTCGTTAACGAATTTTGAAGCTTCTACCTTTCTTAGTAATTCCTTAGGGCTTCTGCCTATACCCATGTCATGGATTTCATAAGCAGTGATAACGCCGTCTGGATTGATTACGAAAGATCCTCTGTAAGCTTGACCTTCTTCTTCGTTTAAAACTCCAAGCATTCTAGAAAGTTCAAATGCTCTATCAGCTAGCATAACATATTTAGCTTTTGAAACTGCTGGAGATGTTTTTTGCCATTCCATGTGAACAAATTCAGAGTCAGTTGAAACTGAATATACTTCGCAGCCAGCTTTCTTAAAGTTTTCATATTCTTCAGCAAGTGCTTCTAGTTCTGTTGGGCATACAAATGTAAAGTCTCCTGGGTAGAAGAAAAGTACGCTCCAGTGACCCTTTAGGTCTTCGTTTGTTACTTGAAAGAAGTCCTTTCCTGCTTGAAATGCGTTTACCTTAAATTCGTCTAATTTTTTTCCTATTAAATTTGTCATTTTTACCTCCTTAAATTAAGCTTTTCTCGCTCATTTTATATATACCCAATGGCATTTAAAATAAAACATTTAAAATATCTATCAATTACTATATGTTTTATGGTAAAATATATATAAGATAAGGAGGCGCAAACAATGATTAACTTAAGTGATTATAAAAATAAATATTTGATTTTATATATTTATGCAATATTTTTATTTATAACAGGTTTTGCTTTTAATACGCCAGATGAAATTTTTGCTGGCTTAAAAGTAATTACAGTTTCATCGGCGGCTCTCGTGACTGACTATATGAAGCTTGCAAACATCGGCGCCGCCCTTGTTAATAGCTCCATCGTAACACTATTTTCAATCATGATGATGAATATTAGAAAGATAGATTTAAAAGGGATACATATAGCAGCAGTCTTCGTTGTATCAGGCTTCTCTTTGTTCGGTAAAAACCTATTCAACTCAGTACCGCTTATGTTTGGAGTCATGACATTTACAAGGCTATATAAGATAAAGGTCGAGGACAATATCGCAAATGCTCTCTTCGTTACATCACTTGCCCCTATGGTGACAAACGTCTACCTCTTAGTCGGCGGAGCCTTTGGCGTTGTCTGCGCCTTTTTAGCAGGATTTTTAGTTGGCTTTATATTTACGCCGCTTTTAAAACCATTCAAAGAGTTTCATAAAGGCTTTAACCTTTACAATGGCGGCTTCACAGCGGGTATCATCGCTATGTTCTACTCAGGATTTTTAAAAACCATAAATATAAATCTCCCACAAAAAAGTATAATCTTAAGCGGCTACAACGACAAATTTATGCCACTAATTCTGCTTATGTCGATACTTTTCATAATTTTGGGACTTTGTGAACAAGATGCACTAATAAATTATTTTAAACTGCTTAAAAGAACTGGACCCATGCTTCAAAATTACGAGGCAGAATTTGGTAGCGGTGCTTGCCTAATAAACGCAGGTACCCTAGGTATAGTATCAACACTTTATGTTCTACTTGTCGGCGGAGAGCTAAACGGGCCAATCATCGGCGGTATACTGACAATCATGGGCTTTGCCTTCATCGGTAAAGACATAAGAAACGCACTGCCAATATTTTTAGGCATATACGTCGCGAGCCTGATCAACGTCTACAACCCGCATGATACAGCACTTTTACTAGCAAGCCTCTTCGGAACAACACTTTGCCCAATCTCAAACTACTACGGTAGCTTCGCAGGCTTCTTGGCAGGCTTCTTGCACATGGCGCTTATAAACAACGTTGGCGGCCTTCACTCAGGACTGAACCTTTATAACAATGGCTTCTCAGGCGGATTTATCGCTGCATTTATGGTGCCACTACTAGATACATTCTATAAAAGACCAAAGTATTTGCAGGGGAATAAAGAACAATAGTATATGAGATATAAAAGAAGCAGATGCATCAATGATGTGCATCTGCTTTTGTATTAAGCTAATTTATTTAATTCTTATCAATTTTTTATTCTTTATCTCATATACTTTATCAGCAATTTTTTCTATGCTCTCATTATGTGAGACTAAAATTACTGTTTTATCTTTTGTAAAATCTTTAATGCAATTTATGACTAAGTCTGAATTATTTTTATCTATATAATTAAGCGGCTCATCAAAGATAAATACTTCTCCTGTACTTTGAAATGCTCTTTCAAGCTCTATAAGCTTCTTCTCTCCGCCAGATAGATTGTTCATGCTTGAAGCAAGAACTGTATCTAAGATAAGATTGTTTTTCTCTAAAGTTTTAATTATCTTTGTATCTTTGTCTACGCTTTTATTTGAAAACATATTGATATTTTCTTCTATATTTCCATAGAATATATCTGCTTTATCTGGAACTAGCCTTATAATTTTATTTAATATGTTTGATTCTTTATTCACTTCACAGCCATTTAAAAATATTTCTCCACTATAATCAGTCTCAAGACCTGATATAGCTCTAAGTAGGCTTGTCTTGCCTGAACCATTGCTTCCCTTTATTAATATCTTCTCACCCTTTTTTATCTCTAAATTAATCTTATCTAAAATAAGTTCATTGTATTCTATGGATAAATCTTTTAGCTCTAGGCTTTCAAAATTTTTTGTATCTTCATTTATAAATTTGCTTTCAAAATTAATTACACTATCTAATCTTTCTTTGTGCATTTCATACAAGGACTTCTCTCTTGGATATGACATGTAAAACTCTATTGGGTTCCATAGCTTTGATACGTATTGGCTGAACAAAATCAAGGTACCTATGCTGACTGAGCCTTTAAAAATTAAAAAGCCACCGAAGATGTATATAATTAGATCAAGTATATTTAAAAGTCCATTCGACATAAAATAATCATAAACTATATCAATCTTGAGTCTTTCAAAAACTTTTTCAAGATACTTATCCAAAGCCGCTTCATTTTTTATAATTGTATCTTCACTTGAGTTAAAGGCTTTTATCGTGTAATTATAATTATAAAACTCTTCGATATTGCCATTGAGCTTTTCATTTGCTTCTTCTATCGCTTTGTTAACTACAGCTTCTTTCTCGCTCATCTTGTTTTGAATGAAATAAAATATTGGTAGTATTATAAGTATAGATGCGCTCAGATAAATATTTTCTCTAAGCATAAGTATTATAATTAAAACCAAATAAATCGCTTTAACTACTCTCTTGTACGGTATTTCAATTATGAAGCTTCTGATGCCTTCAATGTCTGAATTGAAAAGCTGAATTATGGATCCTAAAGATTTGCTCTTTGAATTGTTTAAACTTTCAAAACCAAGATAATTGTAAAATTTGCTCCTAAGCCTTCTTAATTCCTTCTCTTCATAATAAATCATGAAGTAATATGAAAGAGCTAATGTGCTTATAAAGGCCAATATCAAAGCACAAAATATTATAGCATTAAATTTGAATAAAGTATAATCTTTATCGCTGACTGCATCGACTATCTTTTTAATAAAGATAGGTACTGCAAGTGATATGAGCATGTTTATACTTTGAAATATGTAATATAAATATTTAAGAAGTATATTATTTTTCTTCATATAAATCACCTCTTAATGTGAATTAATTTAATTATATAACTTGGCGATAATTTTATCAAGATTAGCATAAAAAAAGATAAGCTCAATTGAACTTATCTTTCTAATTTATCTTCCGCCATAGAATTTCATCTTTATTAATCTAGCTAGGCTTGTTGGAACAACTTTTTCGTCTGTACCAAGTATCATGGTAAGTGCGTGCTGATTAGCTATGCCGTTTTTTGTGAACTGTATCGAGCAGCTTGCGCAATATGTTGTGACCATGCTCTCATAGTTTTTAAGTCTATCTAGGAATGCTTTTGCTATCTCGGGTTCGTCACGGCTCGCAAGTCCGCCTAGGCCGCAGCATAAAACATCTTTGTAGTCGCTTTTGGCGTTTGGCATAAAGTGTTTTAAATCTTTAAACATCTCTTTATGAACTTTGTCTGGACAAGGGTGGTAGATGTGAAACTCATCTTCTAAAACCTTGCCTACGCCTAGCTCGTGAAGCTTTTCATATATTGTTATAACGTTTATGTCTGTGTAATCTTTGAAGAAGTGGTAGCAGTTTGGGCAGCATGTAACGACTCTCTTTACTTTTTTCTTAAGTAGAAGCATCTTGACGTGGTCAATGTTATTTTGCGCGCGCTCTTTGTCACCACTCTCAAAGACTGGCTTACCGCAGCAGTCGATTGAGTAATCGCATCCATCTTCTCTAAATATCTCTATCATCTTCTTAGTTGTTTCTGGAAAGGCTCTCGGAAAAGCGCAGCCAAGCCACAAGAGATCCTTGGTCTCTTTATTTGAGTTATTTCTAAATTTATATAGGGACTTCTCAAACTTCATCATGCCGAAGCCCTCATTTTTCCTATGTATTAGTGAGATCTCTCTGCCATCTAAATCAACGGGACAGACCTCATAGCATCTACCGCATAAAAAACATGAGTAGGCTAAATCATCTCTTGACGCAAAATCTGCTAGGTCAAGACCATACTTCGTTAGAAAATCGCAGTTTTGTGTGCATAGCGAGCAATCGAGGCAGGTTTCTTTGACATATTCTAAATAATTTTTATTATCATCTTTCATCTCTGTATCTCCTTGTGATCTCTTCAATAGGGCACGCAAGCAAAAACATAAATTTTAATTTTTTCATTAGTATTATGGTTTTAAGTATGCCCATCTGTTCAAAGCGTCTCGCATCTGTCGTAACGTATGAGTCAACGGCCTTTATCCTTGTTCCTTCTTTTTTGAGCCTTCTTGACATTTCATAGTCTTCCATAAGTGGCAGCTCTTTAAACATGCCCATGTCTATGAATTTTTCGCGCCTAAATGACATGGCTTGGTCGCCATAGGCAATGTTATATAATTTTAGTCTTAGATTTGATCTATAGGCAACGACTTTCATTAAAAATCTTTTGCTAGTGAATTTTATATTAATGGCTGCGGCGCTGTATTTATCAAGTGCCTTGTCCATCTTGACTATGGCGTCCTTATCTAAATAAGAGTCTGCGTGCAAAAACATTATTTTTTCTTCGGTAGTTTCTTTAAAGCCTGTATTCATCTGAACTGAGCGTGATTTTTTGCTGTGGACTATCTTAAATGGAAACTCCTTGTTTAGTTTATGAAGCACATCAAGCGTAGCGTCTCCACCATCGGCATAAGCTATATAGACCTTAAACTCGCCATCTAAGCTATACAAATGCCTAATGAAGTGATCTATATTTTTTTCTTCCTTATATACTGGAACTACTATTGCTATCATTTTTCTTATTAACGTACTTTGTTAGTAAAATGGAAATAATTACAAGAGCAAGCATTATTAAAACTGCAATCAAAAACTCTTTTGATTTGTAATCTTTAATCTTGTCGCCTAGATTTAGGTAAACAAGCGTTCCTGGTGCAATGCCTACGAATGAAAATATCAAATATTTCCAAAATCCTATATCTGTTAAGGGATAGGCATAATTAAGTATATTGTATGGGATTATTGGCGTAAGTCTTAACAAAAATAGTCCTGATGCGATGTTAGCGTCTTTTGAAAAATATCTATCGTAAGTTTTTTTGCTCACATGTTTATGCACCATGGCGCTAACAAAGTCTCTGCCAATGTATCTTGCGATGACAAACATAATTGACATATTTAAAATCGCTCCGACCATGGTCAAAAGGCTTCCCTTTACAAAGCCAAATAGAGCAGCTGCTATAAGTGCAAGGACTGGCACTGGGAAGAAAAATACTGGAAGTATCGCAAAAGCTGCCACGTATAAAACTTCTGAAAGCTCTCTTCGCTCTTCGATGAAGGCTTTGAGCTTCTCCATCGGCACGTACTTTATAACTAGAACGGAGCCTATTATTATAATTAATAGGCTCAGTATCTTAATTGGATTTATTTGCTTTTTTCTTGTCATTATAAATTTTACCTATCATGTAAACTAAGGCACTTAGAGCAACTACACACACTATAGAAATAAATATAGTCTTTGTAGATCCAGCTAAATTACCTAAGTATGAGTAAACGATAGTTGCTGGTAATTGTCCAAGGCCTGTTGCGATGAAGAAGTCCCAGAATTTTATAGGTGTTAGGCCTGCTGCATAACTAACTATGTCAAATGAAACGAAAGGTAGTAGTCTACAGATAAGTATTGAGTTTTTGCCGTATCTTTCGAAAAATTCGTCAACTTTAGCAAGTCCTGTCTTAGTCGTAATCTTTTCAACAACGTCTCTACCTAGTGTTCTAGCGATGTAGAAGCATAGTGCGGCTCCTACCATTGATGACCAGAATGATAGAAGTGCGCCCTTCCACCAGCCAAATACAGCTGCATTTGAAAGCGTGATTAAAAGTGCTGGTATTGGTGATAAGATTGATTGAAGTATCATTAAAAAGAACGAAACGACTGCTGCGTAAGCACCGTAACCCCTGATTAACTCGATAACTGATTCAAGATTCAAGCTTCCAAGCTTTGATACGAAATTGTTCATAGTCGCATTAAAGCTTGGTACCACAAAGTATAAGACTACTGTTAAAACAATGATTGCAATAAGCACTATCTTAGATATTGTTTTTTTCTTCATTATTATTCCTCCAATTGTTAATATTTATTAAGTCATGAAATATTTTCTCGTCTAGCCTAATTTTTTTGCCATCTAAGATAATCTCATCCCCACTTAAAAATTCTACATTTTTGCCAAAGTAATTATATAATAGATCCTCTTTAGTGTCAATATCATCAATGATTCTAAGGCACTTTATCCGGGAACTATTAGAATTTTTGATAGTTTCATCAAGTATCATTGATTTATTTTTAAAATCAATATTAAGTTTGCCGTCAATATTTATCTTGGATGCGACTAGCGAATAGCCTCCATCTGATGATGGATTAAAAACTATATCGTTATCATCAAGTGCATCAAAGGCATTTTTTATATCTTTTGCGCTGATGTCATATATGTCTGAACCGATGATAGCGACCTTATCATAAGTCTTAAGAGCCGTGTCAATGGCAATTTCCATCTTTTCAAAGAGATTCGCATCAACTTGCGCCTTGTATCTTTCATTTGGCAAAAATTCTTTTAGTATATTAACTTTTTCAAAAGGCGTCACATGCACTTCTAAGTCCCACTCTTGTGATTTAACATCACTTATTAATCTTTTAATAAGATTCTTGTGAAATAAAACTATATCTTTCTTAGATAAAAAATCTTCAAGACGCGTCTTGGTGTGCCCTTCAATAGGCACTCTTGTAAATATAATAAGTAAGTTCTTCATATATATCTCCTAAACAATAAAAAAGTGTAAAGATTTATTCTCTACACTTTTCTTATACCCAAATAGTATTTTTTACTTATCTTAATTCACTTATTAAATCAAGTGGCGTATTCAAAACAATATCTGCATCCTTCACAAGCATCTCTTTTGTGCCCACGCCGCACGTGACGCCAACAGCAAGCCCAGCTACTTTACCTAGCTCTAAATCTATTAGTGAGTCGCCTACAACGGCTACTTCTTTTCTACTTAGTCCAAAGTTTTTACAAAAAGCATCTAATGATGATGGATCTGGTTTATTTGGATAAAAATCAGCTGCTGCTAAGAAATCTATTTCATCATATACGCCAAGCATCTCAAAACTTAGTTTTGCTTGCTTAAAGCTATCAGCTGTTATGACAGCTACTTTGATATCAAGTTTCTTTAGCTCATCAAAACATTTTTTAACATCGCACGTCCCCACAATCAATTCTGGGTGCTTAGCCAAATAAGCTAAAAAGAACTCACTTATCTCTTTATCAAGAGCTTCTTTACTTTTGTCAATATATTTACTAAATACTTCTGCTAAATCATCTATAGTTCCTGAGGCAAGTATAGAATTTTCTCTAATACTGCGGTCTTCATTCACTCCTACTACCTGTCTTATCTCTATCTTATCAGCTTCACTAAGCTCGTAATAATCAAAGAGATCTTCTAAGCTAAGTCTCCAAATGTCAGTAAATTTTAAAAGCGTTCCGTCTTTATCAAATATTACTCCTTTTATATTATTTTTCATTTGACATCTTCTCCATCAAATCGCCCCAGACTTTCATCTCGTTCTCCTTAGTCTTTCTATTGAAGAAAATGGGATTAGTGTATCCATAAAGATTGCCATCTTCGTCCCAAACATCTACTCTTATCCAGTGGTAAGCGCTGTCTATTTCAATACTGAACATCGACTCTTTAGCCTTTTCATCTTTAACGCACTCGCCATCGATTATCCAAGATATATGAAGAGCTGATGAATGAAAATTGTTTTCGAGTAACTCCGCTCTTAGGCTTGCTCTTCCAGTAAAGTTTTCATTTTCTCTTGCTAAGCCATTGGCACTAAGCTTTATCTCTTTTGATCTAGTCACAGACACTTCTCCAGCCAGCATCGCGTCTTTAAGCGCTTCGGCTGTGTTCTCTTTTGCGTAAACTATGGTTTTTGGATCTCCTAAAAGCGATGGATATGCTGAACCCTCATATTTTTCTTCTGGAAGTAAGTGTGAATCGCTTCCGCCTATGGATATGACTCTGTAGCCGTCGTTCAATAAGTAGTTCCATGCTTTTATGGCGTCTTTGATTGCCTTTTTAGATGTCATATATGTCGGGTCGTTGATCACTTCCATAAATGTGATTAAGTCAAGCGGAAATGATTTTGCGTGAAAATCCCACGGCGGCATACATGGATGGTTCACTGAAATCAGTGAGTAATCCTTTGCCTCTTTTATTATCCTTACAAGCGCTTCTTCGTCTTCAATCTCATATATTGCATGCTCTGCAAATGGCGTTTTTTCTGTAAATAATAAGTTGATGTGACCAAGGCTAGATGTTATCTCTATACCTGGGTAAACTTTTAAGCCCTCATGCTTTGGCCATGTGTAGTGATAGACATTGTGATCCGTAGGCACAAAGAAGTCCAGTCCTTGCTTTATCGCTACATCATTATTGGCTTCTCTAGACATTTTACCGTCTGAATATATGGTGTGAGTGTGGAAGTCCGCCGCATAAAAAGTTTTCTTAGGTCCATCGTCCTTCATCTTTATGCTATCAAATAAATTTACTTCATTAAAGCTATTTTCTTCACTATCTAAATCTCCTTCATAAATTTCAAGACTGATATCATCTGCGTCACACATATTTAGAACGCCATATTCAAGACTCCAAACGCCCTTAGCTATATTAGGCTTAAAGCTTTGGCAGCAAGGCGAACAGCTAGATTGGATAGTTGCTATGTGCCTTTCGCCGCTATCCTTCGCAGCTATTACCTGTGCATAAAGCTTCTTATCTGGGCCGAAAACGTAGGCGCTAAAAAACTGTTTGTTATTGCTCCACTTAATTGTTAGGGTCTTGATATCTTTATCAATAGTGAAATTTACTACGTCATAAGCCTTATTTAACTTTATATTTAAGAATTTCTCTCTTTGCATATATACCTCTCACTAAAAAATAAGCGCCTCACATAGAGACGCCCAAATTATAATCTTACTTATTTAGTACTTCATCAAGTGCTTTTTGAGCTACTTTTTGTGCTTCGTCAAGTGCTTCCTTAGCTGGAACGTTTTGTAATTCAACTTTATCTGCAGCTATCTTTAAAGCGTCTATGATTTGTCCCTTAGTCGGGTCTACAAACACTGGTGTAGCTGTAAGCGCTTGTTCATATGGTACCTTTGCATATGGACTTTCTTCTATAAACTTCTTGTACTCTTCGATATCCATAGTACTCTTTCTAACAGGTATATAACCAATCTTCATTGACCACTTAGCAGATATTTCAGGACTTGTGAAATATGCTATCCATTCATAAGCAGCTTTCTTTTGTTCTTCTGATACAGCTGCTGGAACTAATAAGCTGTGTGCGCCTGCTTGAGCTTTACCATTTTTATCGTGTAATGATGGTTGAGGAATTGAGTCAATCTTTGTAAAATCAAGGTCGCCCTTATCCCCTGATGAGCCAGTATAGCTCATTGCAGTACCATTCATAACGTTATCGATAGTTCTATACCAATATTCCCAGCCTTGTCCTCCTGATTCAATCTTAGTAGTTTTATCGTCAAAAATTTGCTTTCTAACAAAGTCCCAAGCCTCAACCCATTCAGGCGAGTTGATAGTTACTGTCTTACCATCTTCTGACAATACAGTTCCGCCATTGCTATAAGCAATGTCTGATAGGTTATCTGGACCCCACATAACTAGGTGGCCCCAGTCAGCTATGCCTTTTTCTTGCATTGTCTTTGATGCTTCAAAAACTTTGTCCCAAGATGAATATACATCTTGAGGATCTAATCCAGCTTTTTCAAGTAAATCTTTTCTATAGTAAATAACTTGAGTTGTGCCATAAGCTGGGAAGGCATATACTTTGCCATCGATTTGATCTGGCTTCATAAATACATCTAGATAATCATCAAGAGGTGTTCTTTCGTCGATATATGGTGTTAAGTCAGCCAATAGACCCGCTTCACTCATTTCTTTAATCTTGCTACCTATGAAAACTGCTGGTGCTTGATTAGCTGCAATAGCTGCTTGAACCTTTTGATAAGTTTCGTCGTAGTCGGCTTGTTGAACGCCTGTTACTTTTACCTTGTCTTGTGAATTGTTAAAATCATTAATAATTTCTTCCATAGTTTCTCCAGCTACAGAGCCTAATCCATACCAGAATTGAATTTCAACTGGCTTATCGCTAGCTGTTTCATCTTTCTTATCTTCGCTCTTCGACTCATTTGCTTCAGCGCTTGTAGTCTTATCTCCTTCGTCCATAGCTTCCTTAGCAGCTGGTGAACATGCTGTAAATACTAGTGATAATACTAAAAGTATTACAGCTAAACTTCTTAATTTTTTCATTTTTTTCCTCCTATAATGATAATTTTAGCCTTTTATGCCGTTGTCACTGATGCCTTTGATAAACCACTTTTGTAATACTAAAAATAATATTAACAGCGGAAGTACCGCAATCGCATTAGCTGCCATGAGCATAGGTAGGTTTTGAGTGAAATTTCCTCTTGAATTAAAGAATATATTTAAGCCAACGCTTATTAGATAATTCTTTTTGCTGTTAGTTATAAGTGATGGCCACATGTAGTTATTGTACATCGCCACGAACTGAATTAAAGCAGTTGTAAGTATTGTAGACTTTGCTACTGGTACCAAAACTCTCCAAAGAATCTGCCAGTTATTTGCTCCGTCCATCTCAGCCGCTTCGATAAGCTCCTTTGGTATGGATGAAAATGTTTGATAAATCATATATATGGCAAAGACGCTCGCCGCGTTTGATATTACAATGCCAGTTAGTGTATCTATTAAATTCATCTTAGCAAGTATTACATAGCTCGGTACATAAGTCGCCGCAGCTGGCAGCATATACGTTAATAGTATTGCCCCAAATAAAACTTTCTTTCCCTTGAACTTAAAGCGTGACAAGCCATATCCCATGAGTATAGAAGTTAGCATTTGAAGTACAACTATCGCGATGGATGTGATTATACTGTTAAAAATATATAGGTCAAATGGTGCTTGCTCTAAAACTCCTCTAAAATTTCTTAAGTCAAAGAATTCTGGAGCTAATTTCATCGGCTCTCTGATTATGCTTTCCGCACTTTTAAATGAGTTTGAAAACATCCATAAAAGTGGGAAGAAGGTAATAATACTTACTATTGTAACTATTATTATATTTACTGATTTAATTTGTTTTTTCATCTTTATCACCTATTTGCAAACTTCTTTTGCAAGATAAACATAAGTCCAGCGAGTATACCAGTAATGACGACCATAATCATGGTTACCGTTGTCGCCTTCCCCATGTTGAATTGCTCGAATGCCATTTGATAGAATAAATAAAGCAGTGTTCTTGTTGATCCTGCTGGGCCGCCACGTGTTAGTACACTGATTTGGTCGTAGGCTTGTATTGAGTTAATTAGGCTTATAACCGCTAAGAACAGTGTTGTCTTTGCTGTCATCGGCATATAGATGTACTTTATCTTTTGCCAAACACTTGAGCCTTCAAGTTCATATGCTTCGAATAAATCCTTTGGTATCTTGCTGATAGCGTCTGCGTAATAAAGCATGCACCAGCCCGATGTCTTCCATACGGTTACTATCATTACAGCGATGAGCGCTGTGTTTGAGTCTGTTAACCAGTTTGGTCCACTTATGCCAAAAATAGCTAGCCCTCTATTAATAAGGCCGATATCTGGTCTAAACATCCAGCTCCATACTATAGACATAGCAACCATCGGTGTAATCCATGGTGCGAATAAAAAGCCTTGTATAAGCTCTTTGCCGCGTCTAAACTTATCTATGAGTATTGCCATCAAAAAACCAAAGATAAGTGTCGGAACTACTGTTCCTAGACCGAATAACAAAGTATTTTTAAGTGCTTGCCAAAAGGCATCGCTACTAAGTATGTCCTTGTAGTTTTGTGCGCCAACAACATTAAATGTCGGGCTGATATAGTCCCAATCTGTAAAACTTAGTAAGAATGACGCTATCATTGGGATGAACCAAAACACCAAAATTGGTATTAGTGGCAAAACTATATAGACAAGAAAGCCTGAAAAGCTTATACTTTTTATTCCACGAACTCTTTTTGCTTTGCTTTTATCTTTTGCTTTGCTTACTTCTCTACTTAACTCCATCTATTGCCTCCCAGAAAATTCTGTTTTCTGTCTTAGCATCAAATAGCAAGATATTTTCTGTCGCAAAAGCAATATGTATCTCGCTTTTTGACTCGATATCAAGCTTCGCATCTGCTCTAAGAGTTATCTCATCTCCATCTAGCTCGCCATGTATATGGTAATCAGCTCCTAATAGCTCTACCATCTTAATCTTTAGTGCAAAATCATCTTCATTATCAGTAATTCTAATGTGTTCTGGCCTAATGCCCATGATTACATCTTTATTGTCAACATTAGAATAATTTGCAAGAGCCCTTCCTTTGCTATTATAAAGTTTTCCGTATCTAATTTTTCCTTTGATAAAATTCATTGGCGGTGCTCCTAAAAAGCCCGCAACAAAAACATTGCTAGGGTTTTCATAAAGCTCCTTTGGAGTGCCAACTTGTTGAATCACGCCATCTTTTAAACAGACTATCCTTGTAGCCATAGTCATAGCCTCTGTTTGATCGTGAGTTACGTATATAACAGTTGAACCCAGCTCCCTTTGTAGCTCAACAAGCTCTTCTCTCATGTGTATTCTAAGCTTAGCATCAAGGTTCGATAGCGGCTCATCCATTAAAAAGATTTCAGCGTCTCTAACTATGGCCCTGCCTAAAGCTACCCTTTGCTTTTGTCCGCCTGATAGCTCAAACGGCTTTCTCTTTAGGTACTCAGTTAAACCAAGCTTTTCCGCAGTTTCTCTAATACTTTTATCTCTAATATCCTTGTCAACGCCACGAATCTTTAGCCCAAAACCAATATTGTCATAAACATTTAAGTGTGGGTATAGAGCATAATTTTGAAAGACCATTGCGGTGCCTCTGTCTTTTGGCGCTACCTCGTTCATTCTCTTGCCATCGATTAGTAGCTCACCCTCACTAATATCTTCAAGTCCAGCTATCATCCTAAGTGTTGTGGACTTGCCGCAGCCTGATGGTCCAACAAAGACTATGAACTCTTTGTCTTCTACTTCAAGATTAAAGTCTTTAACAGCGTTATCGATTCCATTCTCATACTTTTTGTATACATGTCTTAAAGAAATCTTACTCATACATCCTCCTAAATAATTTTCATATCTCAATTACTTGTTTATGATACATGAACTTTGTTAATGTTGTATGTGCAATATGTTAAGTGTGAGTAAAGTATTTGGTTTTTATTGAATATAATTTTACAAAGAAATACCCTCCTTACTCATTCATCAAGTAAAGAGGGTAGATATCAATTATTCTTAGCTATATCTTTATTAAAAACTAATTGTTTAGTGCAAACTCAACTATCTTATCAATTGCGTATGCAAAATCAGCACGACTAACTTCTTTATCGTATCCAAGTTTGCCATCTTGATCTAATTCTAACAAGCCTTTTCTAACTACGTCTATAACTGCATCGCGGCTCCATGCTGGTAGATAGCTATATGCGCTATAGTCAACGTCAACAGTATTAGGCATATTTATATTATATAGTTTAAGTAGTCCTTCAAGCATAACGGCTAATTCTTGTCTACTTACTTTTTTCATAGGCTTGAATGATCCGTCTGGGTATCCGGCTACAATACCATGTGTCATTGCCCACTTAACTGAATTGAAGTACCAGTCTTTCATCATTATATCTTTTGCGCTCATACTTGTGTTTATAAACTTATCTTTTGATATTCTCATGAAGACTGCAGCTACCATGGCTCTAGTAACTGTTGTGTTTGGCATGAACTTATCTTTTTTAATGCCTGCTAAAACGCCTCTTGAAGCAAGATTGATGATGGCATCTCTTCTTCTTTCATTGACTATGTCTGTAAAATTAACTGGCAAGGCTTTATCAGCTACTTCTATAGGGCTAAGTTTTGTTTTTTCTATAGGTTTTGTATTTGTTTCAATAGTCTTTGTTTCTTCTTTATTTTCTTCTGTTTTGTCTGTTCTTGGTCTTCTTGGTCTATAGCTGTGCTCATCTCTAGTATCAGGTTCATATGGCGGTATAATTATAGTATTGTCGTTATCAGGATTTGGTTCTGGATTTGGTTCTGGTTGTGGGTTTGGATTTGGTTCTGGATTTGGGTTTGGTTCTATTGTATTTTCTTTAATCAATACATTGTTTGATGTATAATTTAATGTATATCCGTTAGGAAGGACTCTTTCTAGTTTAATAGTAAATTCTTTATCATAGGCAAAGTTTGCCGAATGATTTGCATCTAAAGTTATATCTTGTCCATCTTGTACAAGTTTTCCTGTGTATTCATCGTTACCACCGCTTAATATACTTATTGTGTTTCCATTTATACTTGCTGTGAAATTAGCTGGGCCCATATTGGCTTTCCAAGAAAGTTTTGTATTATTATCTTCTTTGTATGAGTATTCTTGATAAGCAGCTTGGTCTTCACTTGTGAAAGCATCAACTATGTCAAGGATCATTGAGTCAGCGCCTTTTAAACCGCCTTGAACTGCATCTATAGCAAGTATTTTATCTAAGTCTAAAGCATATTTTCCGTCTTTTCCATTTAAAAATTTTAGTCCTATAAGTGTTCTCTTTACACTGCTTCCAATCTTTCCCTTTATGAACCCTTTTACCATACCACCCAATGGCATCTTGCTAAAATCAATTGCATCTGATGGCTTTGGATTATATTTTAAATCTTTAGTAAAATCATCTACAATTTCTGAAAGCGGCTCTTGAATTTGTTTAAGAATATTTTCAATAGCGCCTTCATCGTTTATCTTCTTAAGTGCATCTTGCATTTCAGAACTAAGTTTTTCATCTCCAGCAAGGTGAGAAAGATATGCATAGTTTGCCAATTCTTCCACTGTAACAGTATCTGTGATCTTAGCTTTCAACAGTGGTCCAGCTAACTTTTGAACGTAGCTTTTGATTAGCTTTTCATCTTTTAATTTATCATTTACTTGTGTCAAGATGCCTTCGATTAAACTAACTAGATTTTCTTTTTTAATGCTTACATCTAGTTTATAAAAACTTGTCTTAATAAATAATACGTCACCTTCTACATGTGCTTCAAATGTAGCATTTGGATCCCTTGCTTTTACGAGCTCTTTAAGTTTTGGAATTATCTTATCATCCAAGTGATCCCATAAGTATTCACTTAATTTTGCATGTCTTTTTTCTGGATCAGGTTCATTCTCTAAAAGTCCAGTTATACTTGCGCTTAAATCAGTAGATATCTTCTTATAAAGCTCACTTGTAAATATTGCTCCACTTGCACCAACAATTAAGTCTTTGTTAATTACATTACGTTTAGCAAATTCTGTTAAATCTGTAATATTTTTTTGACTTCCATCTGAATCTGTATAAGTAACATTTTTAATTAGTTCTGTCTTAACATCTAAAGAATGTTCAGGATCTACAGTATTAATTGCATTTTTAAGTGAGATGTGACGAATTGGACATGGATAAGTTACAGTTGAGCCTGTTTCTATATCATATATTGTATTTCCTTCTTTACTTACTACTTTAGCAATATCTTGTGCATGCATGTGACCAGTGAATACATATGAAACGCCTAAATCAGCAAAGGCTTCTGCAGGCCTTTTACCATCGTAGCACTTTTCGTCCCATTCATTTAATAAATATTCTTTTAATAGTTCAGGTTCTTTTACAAAGTGAGGAATGTATCCGTGGTGACTTAGTAAAAATACTACGTCATTTCTCTTCTTAGCTTCTATTATTTGCTTCTTGGCCCATTGATATAGGTTTTCTCCCATAGTACCAGCAGTGATATGTGAAGCGCGTCCATCTGGCGTTACGTCTTCTGTGTTAATTGTTGTGTCTATACCTATAACAGTAAGGCCGCTTTTGCCTGAGGGAGCATTTTCTAAATCAATGTGCTTTGCGTATGAAGATGAGCCATGACCTTCTTCAAGGTTTGGATATTTTGACATGTAATTTTTATATTCTTCAGAATTGATATATAGCTCTGCACCTTCGTATAAAGAGCTGTACATAGAATTAAACATCTTATGAGTAGTAAGCCCTGCAAGTTCTGCTGTGTCAGTGTCTTTATTATATGTTGTAAAGTCATATCCATCGTAGTTATTGATGTCGTGGTTACCTGGTATTACAAAGTATGCAGCCTTTTTGCCTTGAGCTTCTCTTGCTTTTTTCCAAGTTTCAAGCTTAGAGCTAACATATTCATGAGATTGTTTTTCGCCATCTTTTGTTAAGTCGCCAGCTATCATTATAATTTCTGAATCATTATTCTTTACTAAATTGATAGCTTCGTCAAATATGCCTTGGCTTTGAGTAAATAGCTTCCTATCCGAATGCATAGCTCTTGTGTAAGCATCATTTTCAGCTATAAGTGTCGTTGGCAATACATGTGTATCTGACATAATAGATATCCTTAAGTCGCCTTCGCTTTGTTCTTGCGTGAACTTAATGTCTTCTGCGCGATTAACAGCATCTTTTACATTTTGCAAATTGCTAAGTGTTACTGAATGATTAGCGTTTTCTATGCTAGTATCATCACTGTCTAATACGATTGCTTCATCGGCATTTTCGCTGCTAGTCTCGCCGCTATTTAGTACAATGGCTTCATTAGTACTTTCTGCTATGACTCCATTGAGTGGAGAGATAAACATAAGTATCGCCATAAGTAGCAATAATGTTCTTTTAAATAAATTCTTCATTTTTACCTCCAGTTAATAAATATTTTCTACGAGACCTATTCTATGAGATAAATATTATAGGAAGAATATATAGATGTAAAAATAATATAAATTTTCAGAAGATAAATGTGTTTTTACCATATTTATAAGTACAATTGAATTTTCATTTACTATTTACAAAGAAATACCCTCCTTACTCATTCATCAGGTAAAGAGGGCACATATAATAAAATCTTATTAATATTAATAAATTTTTGCATTAAAAAAGAGCGATCACTCGCTCTTCTTCATTCAATAGATTAAATACTATTCAGTTACTAATTCGTATTCATAAGTCTTAACGCCGTCAGCATTAACTACGTCAGTGTAACCTGCTGCTAGTAAAGCATCTTGAGCTTCTCCAGATTTTTTACCAGAGTTGCAATATAAAACGATCTTTTTGTCTTTGTCAGCGTCTAGAACTGATGGATCGTTTTTGATGTCATCTAGTGGAACGTTCTTTGCATCTTTGATGTGACCTGCAGCGTATTCGTCAGCGCTTCTTACGTCAACGATAACGTATTTGCCTTCTTGTTCAGCATCTGCTTGTAGTGCTACTACTTCATCACCTGTCATAGTTGCTTTTTCTCCTGTTTGAACGCTATCAGCTTGGTCTGCTGGAACGCTTTCAGTTGCATCAGCATTTTCTGCTGGTTTGTCTTCTGCTTTCTTACATGCTACTAGTGAAAATGCTAGTACAAGTACTAAAGCTAATGATAATAATTTTTTCATGTGTATTACCCCCTTAAATTTTTACCATAGATATTATACCACTTTTAAGTATAATTGTAAAATTATTTAACATTATCTTGATTTTTTCTTAATAAATACTACTTTAGTAGTATAGTGCTTGCCATACAACTAACGCCTTCTTCTCTTCCTTCGAAGCCAAGTTTTTCTGTAGTTGTAGCCTTTACACTCACTCTATCTATGTTTAATTCAAGGTCTTTTGCAATATTCGCTCTCATTTCATCAATGTGTGGTCTAAGTTTTGGCCTTTGCATCATTATAGTCGCGTCTATATTTGAAATAGTGTATCCTTCTTCCTTGACCATGGCATAAACCCTTCTAAGTAGTACTCTTGAATCAATATCAAGGTACTCATCACTAGTGTCCGGAAAGTGGTAGCCTATATCTTCTTTAGCCATAGCGCCCAAAATCGCATCCATAATCGCGTGTATCAAGACATCTGCATCGCTGTGACCAAGTAAGCCCTTTTCGTGCTCTATCTTTACGCCGCCAAGTATTAAATCTCTGCCTTCGACAAGTTTATGAACGTCAAAGCCATTACCAATTCTTATATCCATTAGAACGCTCCTGTGCTCTTCAGCTTTTTCTTCCAATTAGTATTGAAGATCTCAGCTATAACTAAATCTTCTGGTGTAGTTATCTTGATGTTATCGTAGTGACCTTCAAGCATCTTTACCTCAACTCCAGCAAATTCAACGAGTGCTGAGTCATCTGTAGCTAAGATATTTTCTTTTATCGCGTGCTCATAGCCTCTAAGCAAAACGTCTTTTTTAAAGCATTGCGGGCTTTGCGCTTGCCACAAAAGTGATCTCTTTGGCGTATGATGAACTGTATCGTCTTCGTTAACTGACTTGATTGTGTCTTTAACTTTGACTCCAACAACGCAGGCGTCACAATTTAGAACGGTTTCAACAGCCTTATCAATTGTCTCAGTCCTTATAAATGGCCTTGCTCCATCGTGTGTTAAAACTATATCAGCATTAACGCTAATGGCTTTGATGCCGTTATAAACTGAATCCTGTCTTTCCTTACCGCCTTTAACAATGTTAACGACTTTAGTAAATTTATATCTATTAACAATTTCTTTTCTTGTGTAATCTATCTCGTCTTTTTTACAGACAATAATTATCTCGTCGATGTACTTTGATCTTTCAAACTTTTCTATGGTATGAGCAAGTATTGGCTTGTCATTTATAAGTAGAAAAGCTTTGTTAATCTTAGAGCCCATCCTGTTACTCATGCCAGCAGCGGCAATTATAACCGAGACGAACTTATTCTCTATCATGAAATTTCCTCCAACTATTCTTTAATTTTCGCAAACATCATCTTACCAGCAGCTGTTTGAAGCACTGTTGTTATCTCAACTTTAAGCTTTTCGCCTATCCTCTTCTTAGCTTCTTCAACAACTATCATGGTTCCATCAGATAGATAAGCAAGGCCTTGGTTCTTTTCCTTACCTGCTCTAACTATCTCAACTTCAAGCTCTTCGCTTGGAAGTATCACTGGTTTAACTGCATTAGCAAGCTCGTTGATATTAAGCACCTCTATGCCTCTTACTTGAGCTACTTTATTTAAATTGTAGTCGTTAGTAAGTACTTTTGCGTTCATCATAGATGCTAGTTCAAGTATCTTGTCATCAATCTCTTCTACATTATCTATCTTTTCACTAGAAACTTCTATATCAACTTTTGCTTCATTTTGCATTTGCTTAAGTATATCTAGGCCACGTCTACCTCTTTTTCTTCTTTGATCGTCCGCCGAATCAGCTATGTGCTGAAGCTCTTGCAAGACAAACTTTGGTATAACTAGTGTACCCTCGATAAAGCCTGAGCTAGCGATGTCTTTAATCCTACCATCTATTATAACAGATGTATCAAGAATTTTATATAGTTCTGTGTCTTTTTTCTTTGATTTTTTTACAGTACTCTTTTGAGTAAATTTCTCACCAATATTTGAGATGTCCTTTCTTCTAGTTGTAACTATAATCCCTATATATGGGAAAAGTATATAGAATATAACGGATAAAACCGGTCCAAGTACTGGTATGCCTATGTTCATAGCGAGCTGCGATAGCAAAAATGCTATAACAAGTCCAACTAATAAACCTACTAAACCTAAGATAAGGTCCAAGCTGGTGAACCTTCTTAGTTCAATCTCAACCCTGTCACCAACATTTATAATTTTGTCGAATACAGTATCTGACAATAAATAAAAAATAATTGCAAATAAAACAGATAAAAATACCGATACATAGATACTGTAATCATGAAATGCTGGGACAAGGCTTGTGGCTAATAAACTTACGCCATAACCTGCTGCTGCTCCTATGAGGAACATAACAGCTTTCATAATTTTTTTAAACATTTTTCCTCCTACTCTACTGCCTCGTAGATAATTTTGTCAATTTCTTCGTATGATTTGCCGGAAGAGAGTATCATTTCACTAATCAAAATGTTTTTTGTGTCATGAAGTATCTTTTTTTCTCCGGTGGAAAGATTCCTCTTATCATCTAAACTTTTTAAGTTACGGTAAACTTTAGCGACTTCGAAGATGTCTCCGCCCTTCAAAATCTCAGTATTATCCCTAACTCTCTTGTTCCAGTTAGTGCTCATCTTTGTCGGTTCTTCTTTTAATACTTCAATGACATCTTTTAACTTATCTTTATCAATGATTGATCTTATCCCTCTTTTTTCCGCATTTTTTACAGGTATCATAACCTTCATAGCGCCAATAGGTAATTTCACAACAAAATAATCTTCTTTTTTGCCTAAGATTTCCTTTTTTTCTATGTCTACTATGATGCCTGCTCCATGCATTGGATAACAAACCATATCTCCTACTTCATACATACTTTTCGCCTCCCCTTCCTTTAGATGATAATTTCATACCTATAGTATATTATATCACAAGAGAGACAAAAAGTAAAGTTTTATAATATCATATTATATAATCTTTGTCAAGCCTTTTATTGATTTTTTTTAAATTTTCAGAATTTTAGTGCATCTATTAGCGAAGAACACTTAATTAGCTCTAATTTTGTGAATTTTGTCGATAATTTTGCTTCGCCGCTAATCACTGCCCTTTTATAGCCCATGCGTTCAGCTTCTTTGAGTCTTCTTTCGAGCTGAGGCACTTTTTTTAATTCGCCCGTTAATGATATATCTGCTACATACACAGTGTCCGAGCTTAATACCTTATTTACTAGCTGTGAATAAATTGCCGCAATTAACGCAAGATTCGATGCGTCTTCTTTAAGCTTAAGTCCTCCCATGGATTTGATTACGACGTTTTTATCAAACATATCAACATTTAATCTCTTCTCCATGATTGAAAGAAGTGTATTTAGTTTTTCTCTAGACATATTCTCGCTTATACGCGATGGATATGGTGTATATGACTTAGTTACAAGTGCTTCGACCTCAAGTATGACTGGTCTAGTACCTTCCATATTTACGGTGATGGCGCTGCCAGGAAAATTATTTTCTTTTCTCGCAGAAACAAAGTACTCGCTTGGATTGTCAATCGATACAAGGCCTTTTTCTTGCATATTCATAAAGCCCATCTCGCCTGTGGCTCCATAACGGTTTTTGCTCGCAACAATGGTCCTTAGTGAATCATTTTGATAAGTATCCATAATTAAAACGGTATCTACAAGGTGTTCTAGGGTTCTCACGCCTCTTAGCTCATCATCTTTTGTCATTTGACCAACAATAAATACTATACGTGGCCTTTGTATATTTTTTGCAAGATTAACTAATTCATATGCGCACTCAACTGTTTGCGTTGGTGAAGCTGGTCTAGATGGCTTGTACTCATCAAGCTCGACAGTTTGTATCGAGTCAACAACTACCATGTCAGCGTCAACTCTAAGGACTTCTTCCTTAATGTTGTCAAGGCTCATATCACTAATTATATATAAGTCATCCTCGATAGTATCAAGTATCCTGTCTGCCCTTTGCTTTATCTGGCTCTCAGACTCTTCGCCTGATGCGTATAAAACTTTAAGGCCTTTTTTACAAGCATCGTTCGCTATTTGCAAAAGAAGTGTACTTTTGCCGGCGCCCGGTTTTGCTGTAAGTATGGTAACTGAGTCTTTAACTATGCCTTCGCCCATAACTCTATTGAACTCTTCGAAACTTGTCTTGAGCCTATCTGAGTTTGACGAAGTTACAGTTTTTAACTGCATTGCCTTACTTTTTATGCTTTTTTCTTTTTTTACCGCTTTTTTCGTATCCTCCATGACTTCTTTTAGGCTGCCCCAAGAACCACACTCAGGACATTTACCTAAGTAGCCGCTGGATTCGTAGCCGCACTCGCTACACTTGTACAAGCTCTTCTTCTTTGCCATTTTTAAATTCCAATTCCTTGCCATTGTAGTAAATAGTGATGCTCTTGTCCTTAGAAACATTATTTTTCAAAATTTCTTCAGACAATCTATCCTCTATCATCTTCTTAAATGTTCTCTCTAAAGGTCTTGCTCCATATTCAAGGTCAAAGCCCTTCTTAGCGATCTCGTCTTCAACAGACTTGTCGATCTCGATAACTATGCCCATCTCCTTAAGTTTTGCCTTAAGGTCTTCCGCCATCAAATGAACAATTTTTTCTATATCATTTTCTTTTAATTGATTAAATACAACGATGTCGTCAACCCTGTTTAAAAATTCTGGTCTAAATGTCTTTTTAAGCTCTTCGTTTGCAATTTCAGAAATTTTCTTCTTTTCGCTTTTTTCTTCACTAGATGCGTCGCCAAAACCATAAGTATTTTGCTTTTTGAATCTATTTGCGCCAACATTACTTGTCATGATGATGACTGCGTTTTTAAAATCTACAGTTCTTCCCTTTGAGTCAGTTAATCTACCATCGTCAAGTAATTGTAATAAAGCGTTAAATACATCTGGATGCGCTTTTTCAATCTCATCAAATAATACTACTGAGAATGGTTTTTTTCTAATCGCTTCAGTTAGCTGTCCGCCTTCATCGTAGCCAACGTATCCCGGTGGCGAACCTATAAGCTTAGATACGCTGTACTTTTCCATGTACTCACTCATGTCTATACGTATCATGGCGTTTTCATCGTTAAATAAGCTCTCTGCAAGTGCTTTTGCAAGATAAGTTTTACCCACACCAGTTGGTCCAACAAAGATAAAGCTGCCTATAGGCTTGTTTTTGTCTTTTAGGCCAACTCTCGCTCTCTTAATCGAGTGACTAAGTACGTCTATCGCCTCGTCTTGACCTATGACTCTTGCTTTTAAATTCTTATCTAGATTTAGAAGTTTTTCTTTTTCTTCTTCGCTAAGTTTTTCAACAGGTATGCCAGTCCATTTCGATACAACTCTTGCGATATCATCAAAGCCAATCTTCATGCTGTTTAGCTCTGATTTTTGCTTCCACTCAGTCCTGTCTAGATCCATCTTGTCCTTAAGCTCGCGCTCCTTGTCCCTCAGCTGAGCCGCTCTCTCAAAGTCTTGGGCTTGTATCGCTTGAATTTTTTCAGATGAAATTTCTTTAAGCTCGTCCTCTATCTCCTTAAGGGATAGTGGTCTAACATAATTTTTCATTCTAACAAGTGATTGTGCCTCGTCGATTAGGTCTATGGCCTTGTCTGGCAAATATCTATCTGAAATATATCTCTTTGATAATGTCACAGCCGCCTCGATGGCTTCATGCGAAATTAAAACTCTGTGATGCGCTTCGTACTTATCTTTAAGACCTTCTATGATCTTTATAGCATCTTCTTCACTTGGCTCTTCAACTAAGATAGTTTGTAATCTTCTTTCAAGAGCCGCATCTTTTTCAACATATTTTCTGTATTCATCAACAGTAGTTGCGCCAATTATTTGTATCTCGCCTCTTGTAAGATATGGTTTTAGTATGTTTGACGCGTCAAGCGAGCCTTCAGACGAGCCTGCTCCAACTATAGTATGAATTTCGTCAATAAATAAAATTACATCGTTTCTTTGTCTAAGCTCTTCAAGTAAATTCTTGATTCTGCTCTCAAACTCGCCCCTGTACTTTGATCCAGCAATTAGACTAGTTAAGTCAAGGGAGAATATCTTTTTATCTCTAATAATTTCAGGAACATTTCCCGAAACAATTCTTTGCGCAAGACCTTCAGCGATGGCTGTCTTACCGACACCGGGCTCACCGATTAGAACTGGATTGTTCTTTGTCCTTCTCATAAGTATTTGAATAAGTCTTTCAATCTCAGATGCTCTGCCAATTACAGGATCTATCTTATCCTTTATTGCAAGCTCATTTAAGTCCAAAGTATACTTTTGAAGCGCTTCTCCATCGCCCTCTGCCTCTTCATCAAAACCGTCATCTTCTTGATATCCGCCTTGATTAAAGCTTCTAAGGCTATTTAAATAACTTGATAATGATGATAAAACCTTGTCTTTATCTACGCCAAATCTATCTAGTATGATAGATACAGGCGCTTCGTTCATTTTTAGAATTGAATATAAAATGTGCTCAGTCGTTACGATAGGCGCACCTGATTGATTCGCCATCTTAATGGACTCTTCTATCACATATTTTAAACTTGCTGAATAGTATATGTCCTCTTGCTTTTTCACGTCAAGCACCGATAATTTTTCAACCATTTCTTTAAGAGCTTCCATTTCAAGACCATTTTGTCTTAAAATTTCGGAGGCCTTAGTCGTGTTT